>Ga0209059_1000401_pt1 | contig 19760 bp, 15 predicted proteins | sample GraSoiAngelo_151_FD_186165 | JGI IMG/M metagenome (GOLD analysis project Ga0209059, IMG submission 186165) | Grasslands soil microbial communities from the Angelo Coastal Reserve, California, USA - 14_1009_12_20cm (SPAdes) (version 2) | ecosystem: Environmental > Terrestrial > Soil > Grasslands ...
CCGTACCCACCACGAGTGCTCCGGCAGTCAACTCCCGGTAATCAGGAAGCGTGTCCCAGAAAAATAACTGAGCTCCTGCAACCTGTGAGACTATCGCGCACCAGAACAGAGCTTTGGTTTGGGAGCCGTTCATTGTCGCCTTTTCACCAATTAAGAACAGTCGAACCTCGCCATCGCAAGCTGAAAGCGAGCGACAATCGGTATGGATCTACCTTTATGTATCTCGTTAGCGAGGTGATTTTGCAGAGTCAGTCGATGCGCTCAAACTGCAGCGGCGGGCGCCGACCGCGCTTTCCTCAAAGATCAGATGATATATAGGAGCAGAGCGAATTCTCAAAGTGAGGCTTTCTTGTAATACTTGACAGGACGGCACCGCGCGGTGTTAAACGGAACGCGGTGTTCAAAGGGAAGCACGGTATTTTCGTCGATCTATGAAGGCTCTAATTTCCTCTTCGTCACTTGTCATTGCTCTTTTGTGGGCTGCAGCCCTTCCAACGACTGCGCAGGTCAATGTGACACAGGAGCACAACAATCTTTCTCGCGACGGCCTCTACATTGATTCCGCATTTACGGCAGCCAACGCAGCCAATCTAACGCGCGACTTGAACTTCAACGGAACAATCTCAGGCAATGTTTACGCCCAGCCACTTTATATCGAGGGTGGCCCGAACGGGGCCATGGTCATTGCGGTGACGGAATCGAACAATGTCTATGCGCTCGACGCTGATGACGGCAGCGTCATTTGGCAACGCAACCTCGGCTCGGCGGTCGCGTCAGGGCTGCCGTGCGGTAACATCAGCCCGCTCGGCATCACCGGCACGCCTGTTGTCGATCTTGCTTCCAGGTCGCTTTTCCTCGATGCGATGATTGATGGCGCGACCAAGAGGCATCTCGTTTATTCGCTGAACGTGGACACCGGTGCCACCAATTCCAATTGGCCGGTGGATCTGAATGCGACTGCTCGCTATAACGGCACGACGTTTACCTCGCTGGTGCAGAATGAGCGCGGTGGGCTCGCAATCGTAAATGGTATCCTTTATGTCTCCTTCTCAGGGCACGCTGGCGACTGCGGCATGTACCACGGATGGGTTATTGGCATACCAATCAACAATCCTTCCAACGTCATGGCCTGGGCAACGAATGCCATCGGTGGCGGCATCTGGGGACACGGCGGTGTTGCCAGCGATGGAACTGACCTGTTTGTTGTTACGGGCAACACTTTCACAAGCCCGGGAGATCCATGGAGTGGTGGCGAAGCGATTATTCGTTTCCAGGCTGGACCAATCTTTAGCAGTTTTTGGGCGCCTCCTAATTGGCAATCGCTCGATAACAGTGACGCCGATCTCGGTGGTTGCAGCGCCACCCTTATTGACGCGCCGGGAGCTACGCCTTCGCAACTGGTGCTCGCGCTGGGCAAAGATGGCGTCGCCTACCTACTTAACCGCAACAGCCTGGGGAGCGTTAGCACGCCGTTGGCTTCAGAAAGCCTTCCTAGTGCTGTCAGGGGTCAATCAGCCGCCACTTACCACACGAGCCAGGGAACATATTTTGTTTTTCATAGCGAAAACAACTCTGTTGCAGCTTATAAAGTTACTGCCACGAATCCGCCTACCATAGTCCCTGCCTGGAGCATGAGTCAGAGCGGACTGAGTTCGGTTTTTGTTACCTCGACGGACGGCACGAATAACGCAATCGTCTGGGTAGCCGGCGGCGGAGGCGACCAGCGGTTGCACGCATACAATGGAGACACTGGCGCTGTGGTTTACGCCGGCGGCGGAGCCAATGAAATGATGACCGGCACGCGGAAATGGAATACGGGCATTGTCGCTCGCGGCCGTATTTACTACCCCGCTGACAACAAGATCTATGCCTTCACGGTGCCAGCGATTCCCAGGCCGGCCAGGGCTGGAGTAGCCGATTTTAATGGCGATGGCCATCCTGATTGGGTGGTCCGTAACACCAGTACGCGCCAAACAGGGATCTGGTATTTAGACAACAATGTTTTCATCGGAGCCGCGTACGGCCCGACTCTTACAACGGGGTGGGGCCTGAGAACTGTGGCCGATTTCAATCTCGATAGCCACTCAGATTATGCCCTGTTTGCTCCCAGTACTAATCAAACTGCAATTTGGTATTTATCCGGACCAACGTTCCTCAGGGGCGCTTACGGGCCGAGGCTTCCCAGTGGCTGGGAAATGGTAGCTACAGCTGACTTTAACGGTGATCGCAACTCCGACTACGTGCTTTACAATGCCAGCACGCGTCAAACCGCGGTCTGGTATCTGCACAACAACGTTTACGTTGGAGGTGGTTACGGTCCAACTCTTCCGCCGGGCTGGAGCTTGATGGGTGTAGCAGATTTTGATCACGATGGCCACACGGATTATGCCTTGTTCCATCCCAGCACAGGTTATACAGCGATTTGGTATTTGTCCGGGCGAACGCTTATTGGTGGCGCTTTTGGGCCGACTGTTCCCATTGGCTGGATCTTGGTAGCCACAACTGACTTTAACGGCGATGGCAGTCCAGACTATACGCTTTATAAGGCCAGCACTCGACAAACGGCGATCTGGTATCTCAATAACAATGTTTACGTCAGCGCCGCGTTCGGTCCCAATCTTCCAGCCGGCTGGAGCTTGGTCGAGCAGTGAAGTGACCGGCCTGGCTTCTTGGTTTGCGCGTTACTGTTCACGCTTGGGAAGTGAACCCGCCATTTAGAAAGCGCAATGGTTCGCCGCTCACTGCGGATGCCGCAGGTACATGCTTAAACCGCCTACATCGATAATTGCGGAGTTGGATACGAGCTCGCCAATCCCAAGAAGGTGAGCGGAAGGATGGTCACCTTTCCTTGAACGGACAAAGCTAATATCGGCATCTTTGATCTCAAAATCACCAATAGCGAATTGCTTTACATGTCCGCTGCTTACAGGCGCGTTCGCCCCTCCCGAACCTATAAGCACTCTTCTCGTGCGCTTGATTATGACTCCCGCTTTGCTTCCGATGCTTCTATCTACACAAGTGGCAAGCGAACCTGTGTCAACCACGATGGTCGACGGGACGCCATCGATGGAACAAGCAACTTCGAGACGATGGTTTGAGGTTAAACGCATGGGGACCTGCGTGAACCCATTGTTTTGGAGCATGGCCGCCAATTTGCCGCTTGTATCGCTACTAGGTCCCCGAGGTGCGTAGTAAAGTGCGGGCTCGCTACAATCCAACACCGCGCCAATTCTGTGCATGTCATCGGATCCAAAAACGCCGTCTACATATGGAATCGCGTCAATTAAAACTGGGAGATCCTGCATCATGCAATTACCCATGGCAAGCGTGTTAAGCTTTGCGATGCCAAAGAATTTGTTGGAGGCCGATCTGAGTGGACTTGTGACTCGAAGAGAAGTCTTCTGCTCGACAAGACCGAATTCCTTGAGCCTGCTCCGCGTAATATTTGTTGTTGGCGTACCGGTATCGACCATTAACGAAGCGCTCACTCGATTAACTTCGACATCAACGACGAGATGTTTCGGGTCGTTCTTGTGCGCTTTTTGATTGTCAAGATTCTCCTGCCTAAGTTTCACCACTCCGAAGCCTTCCTGTTTCAAAAGGCTGTCCAGCGTCGAGTTATCAGTTGCAGTATCCCTTGGAGTAGCCTTCGCTTCTGATACGGTTGCGGCAGGGGCAGGGGACGGACTTGTTGGCTCGGTGAGCGCTGAGACCTGAGCCATCTGTCCGCGCACAAGCACGATGGCCGCGATTACGAACGCTTTTGTGACGGTCCTTAGCCGGGTTCTCAAAACAGCATCCCTCTAGCCGCGGTCGGCGATTTTTCAACCTTGCTAAACGCGAAAAACTCGCCACCGGCGGTTTTCATAGTTTGCCGGTTCCTTTCGGTTCGATCGTTGTTATCCCGGCATCCTTGGGTTGTATCTCCAGCAGAGCGTCCCCAACACTTGCGAGCTGACGTTTATAGCAAAAGAAGGCGAAGAGGGCAGAAGCCAGCAGCATCAATTTCCAGAAGACGAATTGCGATCGCCTCCAATGATCAAACATGGCCACTGTCGCCAGCGCGCTGACGAAAAAGAAACTGACCTCGCTAACACAGAGCAGGACGTGACCCAATAGAACCCGACGAGCGAACCGGATTTGGGGCTGAAGACGGCGAGCGTACCAATAGGCCGATTGCATTACCACAAGGCCAAACACAGCGAAGGCAAAGTCTTTAGGCGTACCCACCACGAGTGCTCCGGCAGTCAACTCCCGGTAATCAGGAAGCGTGTCCCAGAAAAATAACTGAGCTCCTGCAACCTGTGCGACTATCGCCCACCAGAACAGAGCTTTGGTTGCGGAGCCGTTCATTGTCGCCTTAATTAAGAACAGGCGAACCTCGCTATCGCAAGCTGAAAGCGAGCGACAATCCGTATGGATCCACCTTTATGTATCTCGTCACCGTCTCCGGATGCCGTACCGCCGCAGTTGCTCGAGCTTCAAGTCAGAATTTCGACTTTGGCCACATAAAAGCATCATTCAACGCCTGAATAACGTATAGCCCCCGGCCTTCTGTAATCGACATTTTACAATAGATCAGCGAAGGGTGATCCAGGCGTAGAACATAAGCGCGATTCCAAAGCGAGTGAAGGCTTACTGTTCGATGTCCGAACAGCGACTCACGGCTGGATCGCCAGGTACTGCGGGCCACCATTTTCTTCCGGAACGCCAATCTCTGAAGCAAAGACAGTCGGCCCGCCCCTGCGCATGAATTTTAAGATATCGCCGCTGGCAGAGGGAGGAATCTGGGCGACAAAGAGTTTGCCCGCTCTGTCGAAGATTAGGCCTCGAGGATTACGGAGACCCGAGGCAAACATGCTTTTAACATGTGTCGTGGCAAGTACATCCAAATTGCCTCCCTCAGGAACCGTTAGCTTCCTCAATTGGGTAGGTCTCATTTCGGCAAAGTTGGGTCCTGAGCTTGCCTAGGGCGAACGGAGACATGCCGCGGTAGGAATCCGCCACCACCCAGCCGCCAGCCGTCAGCGCCCAAGAGACCACGAACTCAGCCCGTTGCGAGGCGTTGGCGCCTGCTTCCAGTTCATCAACCTGTTTGCTGCCTATTCAAACTGCAGCTAACGAGAAAGAGATGAGCTACGGCAGGGTGAAGACTTTTTATGGCAGCGGGACACCGCGGAACGGTAGGCGCTTTGAGCCACTTCGAGAGCGTATTTTTCATAATTTGTTTTTGTTAATTAGTCCGGTTCTCCGTTGGAAAGAGGCTAGCAATAACCAGATGGCGCTAAACAGGCTGACCAGTTTCGCGTGTCGCGAGAACTAAGGGCTTTGAGCGGCGCAGCGTCAGAGAATTATGTAACACCTCATCTTGAGAAAGCGTTCTCTGAATGCGAAAGTGGCATCGTGCAAATGAATGGCGCGATCTACGGGCGCACGGTCCCGGTCCCAAAGCAGCGCCGGCGTCGGTTAGTCATGTCGTTCGAAATGGTGCGCCTGGATCGCGCGTCGTCCGAGCCGCTTTACCAACAACTGTGCCGTCAGATACGAGAAGAACTTGAGAGCGGGAGCTTTGACTCAAGCGCTTCCCGTGTGCCTTCCTCCCGAGTTCTCGCTGCAACCCTCCGGATTTCGAGACCGACCGTGAACCAGGCGTTCTCAAAACTAGTTGAAGAAGGCTATCTTCAAGTCCGGAAACGGTCTGGCATCTTTGTCGCCGATCATTTACCAGCAACTTTTCTGAAGGCTGCCAGACTGGCGACGGGCGCGCGCACCGAGCATTCCCCGCGCGTCGCGCAACGAGTGACTAGGATGACCGATTCTCGCAGCGGACGACAACTCGATGTCGGCATTGGCGGCCCGCCATCTGTCACGCTCATCGCGGGGTTGCCGGCCGTGGATGAATTCCCGATTGCTGTTTGGGAACGCTTGCGCGAGCAGGTTTTGGCAAAGAAGGGAGCCCACCTATTACGTTATGCCTCGAGCCGTGGCGAGATCGAACTACGGAAGGCGATCGCGGCTTACTTGTGCGACTTCCGCGGCGCCAATTGTCATCCCGATCAAATCGTAGTCGTGGGCGGCATGCAGCAAGCGATGCTGGCGTGCGCGCTCGCGTTAATCAATGAGGGTGACGTGGCATGGATCGAAGATCCCGTCTTTCTTCAGGCACGTAATGTCCTGGCTTTTGTCGGGGCCAAAATAATCCCCCGCCCGATCGATCGTGAGGGGCTGGTAATCGGGAAGTGCTCACGTCAAAATTCTCCCAGACTCATTCTTGTCACTCCATCGCACCAGTTTCCCTTGGGTGTGACGATGAGCCTGAGGCGACGGAAAGCTCTGATCGAGTTCGCGGAGTCGCGCGACGGCTACATCCTGGAGGATGATTACGATTCCGAGTTCCGTTTCGATGGGCCGCCGCTGCCGTGTCTTCAAGGTTTGGACAATGCCGGCCGGGTTATTTATACCGGCACTATGAGCAAAATCCTTTATCCATCGCTGCGCCTCGGTTTTCTGGTCGCACCGCCACAACTTGTCGATACCCTCGTCAAGGTACGCGCGGTTATGGACCAGCACTCCCCAGCGATTGATCAAGCTACCCTGGCGCGTTTCATCACCGAAGGATTCTTCCTCAGCCATGTGAAACGGATGCGCGAACTCTATGCCCAGCGACGCGTATTCTTTATCGAACAATTCCAAAAATGGCTGGGCGACTATTTCGATCTGGAAGTGACGCCAGCCGGTTTGCACTTCGTCGCCTGGCTGCGGCGCGGGGAAGATTTACCGTTATTCATGCGTGCTCGCGAGCAAACCGGCATTTGGTCCCGCCCTCTTTCTTTCTTCTGCATCAAGGCTCAGTTGGATCCGGCATTTGTCTTTGGATTTGCGGCGTGGTCGCAAGCGCAAATTGAACAAGGTTTGGCAAAACTGGCGTCGGCTGTTAAACGACTGAAGCAGCATGGCGCGGGAAACGGTTCATCTTTTCAAATCCACCGTTTCTCACCTGCTACGACTTCATACTGGCCGTCGATAGCTGCCGATGAAATTCACTAGCTAACAAAAATTGGATTGAGCCAAACAGCAGGCTCTTTCGAAGGCAAGCGACAATCAGAAAGACTTGTGGACGCAGCCACTCGCTTGCGGCTCATTTGCGAAGCGCGCCGTCGTCCAGCTGATAAGCAGCTCCTCGAGCGGTGTACCAGGTTGGAAAATCGTGAGGTGGTCGCGCCCCGCGAATGTCCAATACTCGAGTCGCTGACCAGAAGAGCAGCGGTCTTCGACATACGCGTCAGTGGCAGACGACGGCACGACGGTGTCCGAGAGGCCTTGCGCGATTACGACGGGAGCCTTTATCAAACTGTCCGGTGTGTTCCGCGCAAGCCGAGCTTGAAGTGCATTGTTCGAACTCGTCGCTAACGCTGGACCGTCGAACGTCGCCACCAGTGTTTCGATGCGTTCCGCATCCTCGGGCGGGACGAAATCGCATAAATCTACTATCTGACGCGCAGCATCGAGCGCCTCGGGCCGAAGCGCTTGCTCGAATGTGATGTCAGGGTAAAACCGGCTGTACGATAACGCGAGATACGGTCCAAACCGTTTGTCCGCCGCGACGTTCATCGCGAGAATGTTCTTTATGTTCGCGGCCGGTGCGATTGCCGCGACGCCGAGGATTTCGAGATCCGGCGCGTAGCGCGGCCCGACAATGCCGGTCCAAAGCGCTGTGTGCCCACCCTGCGAGTAACCCCATATCACCATGCGTTTGTCGAGGATAAGCTCGGACATCTGTCGCGCGGCACGCACTGAATCGAGCCCCGCGCGCGCTTCGCCTTCGCCGATCAGGTACGGATGCGGGCCACCCTTCTCTGCGAAGGAGTAATCTGTCGCCACCACGACCCAGCCAGCCATCACGATCCGGTTGCACCAGGGGATGCCCTTGGTCGGCAATGACACAAGCGACGGCATGCATTTCTGCAGCAGGCCTGTCGTGGCGTGCTCCCATGCGATGACAGGACGCGGGCCCGCGGGAGGATCGGTCGGCTCGAACACGGTCGCGACCGCCGTCGCTGGCGTGCTGTCGTCCACAGTGGTTGCATAAAGGATGCGCCAGCCTCGCACGCCGGCTGGCAGCATCACATCCTTGAGCGGTTCGCTCCGCAGTAACTCGCCAGGCTTGCGCGGCACGTCCGAGGGCGGATCGTAGAATGCATCCGGCGCGTGCGCAGTGACGCTCGCGCGAAGCGCCTGGGGTGTTGGCGCAGGGCTCGACTCTGACGACGCTCGCTTGGACCGATTGCAGCCGGCTCCGGCGAGCAGAACAAGCAGCACCGCGAAGCCACTCAAACGAAGTGCGGCAACGTTCATAAGCTCCTTGGGGAAAAGCGCGCTCCGAATACGCGAAGTTCTACAGCCGATCACACTCCACTATGATCCGCGCTTATAATGACGCTGGCAACGTGATCGAAGTGCATCGACACAAGTGCGATTTCCGAAAACCGTACAAACGAGCAATCTCCGGTCTCATTCGGCGACATTGTCGCGGTAATTTCGGACGCTCTCGTCTCTGCTCATTTCGATATGCCGGCAAACCCAAAAGCGGGCTCAACGAAACCGCATAACACACAAAAGTGGACAGGTCGAAATTTGCGAGGTGGATATTGTGCTTTTGCCACCTCGGCCTTGCAATGAGGAATTCAATTAAGGAGGCAATAAGCATTATGAAACCAAAACAAATAATTATCAGCATTCTGGCAGTTCTATTCGTGTTCCCATTGTTGGGGACGTTCGCTCAGCAAGCAGCGAGCTCCGGCTCTATCGAAGTGATCACGACTTTTGATTATCCCGGGACCGGAAATCAGACCTTGCCGCAAAAGATTAACGAAAGAGGCGATGTTGTTGGCGAGTTCATTGATTCGACCGGAGTGGCGCGCGGTTTTGTCCGGTTCAGCGATGGTAGCTTTAGCGCGCCGATCGTTGACCCTAACGATACCGTTGGTTTTACCGAAGGACGAGGCATCAATAACCCACGCACCGTAGTCGGTGACTATGCCACCAGCGATGGTAACCTTCACGGGTTTTTCCTGTCGGGCGGCACCTTCACAGAATACGATGTTCCCGGCGCGGTCAGCACCGCTGTGCTTGGGATAAACAATCCCGCCGACTTTGCCGGCACGATTGTTGACGCCAGCGGGCTCCAGCAGGCGTTCGTCAGCGTTGGCGGAACCGTAACGGTGTTTAGCGTCCCAGCAGCTCCCGCGACCCTTGCTTACGACATCAATGATTCAAAGCGGTTGGTGGTGGGATACTATATAGACGGCTCAGGAATCCTTCACGGTTACTACCGGGACGCCAGTGGCGCGCTGCACTTCCCGATCGATCCTCCGGGTTCTGTTGGGACAATCCTGTTTGGAGATAACAATAGGAACTTTGTGGTGGGCAGATATGCGGACGCCTCAGGCGTGACGCATGGACTCTTCTTTGTCCCGCCAAACAATTTTTTCACTTTCGATTTTCCCGGGTCAACCTTTACATCGCTAAACGGAATCAGTTCGCAGGGGAATATCACTGGTCGTTACGTCGATGCTTCCGGCATTGCCCACGGAATCATAGCTCGCGTGAGAGGCACACCGCCGACAAAAGCAGCGCGGCCGGAAATCAAACCGAATTCCCCGTCACTGGTCACTCCACTCGATCAGTCGCCCGCGGCCTGGGGAGGTGCAATGCCGGCGCGCTGAGTTGGTGGACTCCGCGGTCGCCGTTTCGGGTTTCAGAAAACGCACGCCGATTTCTCATCGGCGTGCGTAACGATACGTTAGTCAGCTTTTAATTCGCCTGCACAAGTAAACGCTTTCAGTCCCCGCTCTCCGTGTTCTGAAAAGACGTGATTAGCCACTTCCGGTTAGTTTTGACCATCACCATCGTGGTAATTTCTTTCAGAACTGGAACGGCCTCGCCAGTGGGACGACTCGAACCGGTCACGTCCCACGTAGCATGGACAAGTGCAACGTCGGGCGTTGAAAAACGAACTTCTACACCGGTAAGCTTCCGAACGGCAGTCTTTAATCTTTTCTCAAACAGTTCCGTGTGCCGCTGGACAATCTCCTGCACTCCCTTCCAGTGGACACCGGCGATGTTTACGTAGTCACAGTCTTCAGTGAAGAGACGACCGAAGACGGCCGTGTCATGGCCGTTCCAAGAAACTTCGTATTCCGCGAGAACATTGCGCACAGCACTCTCATCGTCATTGGCGTAGTCGTAGTAACTCAGAGGCGGGTAGACATATCCGTAATTATAGCCGGACGACCCATAGCCATAGTTACCATATCCGTATCCGTAGCCGGAGTTATCGGAGGGATAGGAATATACGTAGGATTCGTATGGGTAGACCCAGTTCCAGCCCCACCAAGGACCCCACCACCATGGAGAGGCGAAGTTGCCGATAAAGATGATTTGGTTGAAATGCTTGAAGCGATGAAACCGATTATCTCGATTAAAGTCTCGGTAGTTGAAACGGTTAAAGCGTCGAAGGCCCAAGGCTGAATTCATCATTGGAGCGCGGTGCATTGGCATCCGTCCCACCGAACCTGGCATGCGGTGCATCGGCATTCGGGCAATCGAACGTGGCGTCAAAGCGCCGCGCATTCCCATCTGGGACATCGAATTACCGTGCCCCCTCATCTGCGCCGTCGCAATCGAGGCTGCGAAAACGCATGCCACCACGCAACCAAGGAGAACGAATTTTCTCCAGTTCATAGCATCATAGGTTTCTAAAGATTGAAACCCCGGGGATTCGAAAGTTGCGGCACTGGAAAAGATAAAAGGTAGCGGTCGCGTTACCTTTAGTCTCTGGGAAACCACCGCACCTGACGATGACAATCATTTGCTGCCTGCCCAGTTTACCGGTCGTATTTTGGCATTTGCTCACTCCTTCTCGGCGTTGTATCTGCGTCTGCGCTACGACTCGAGATCGGCCGCCTCAACTCGCTGCCTAGCTGGTGTGATTAAAAAATCTGATGAGTCATCACCCCGCCATCCACGAGCAGGCTCGCGCCTGTGATCCAATGCGCCCCGGATGAAGCCAGAAACAGCTACGCCGCAAGTTCCCGCTTCAACATCACGTATCGCCGCACTGAGCCGTTCCAGTGCATCGTGGAGGCGTGCCGCACGCATGACTGTTCAATCGAACATATCGGCTGTTGAGCATCAAGCAACGAAGCTACTCTTTCTGGCTTCGCTGCAGTCATCCGCGTTCACGATGAAGCGGGCAACGTGGTCGAAACGCACGAGCACGCGGGCGATTTCAAAGAGCCATGATTCAATTTTTTGTCGCGCCGTGCGGCCGCATCCATTGTTGTAGACGAAATCTTAGATTCCTTTTTTGGCCGATCCGGCGGAACCGTTGTCGTCCGCTTCCCGACCCGCCAGCGTCTAGAAAATTGCGGATGAAAAAATAGTCTTGCAAGGGTTTGTGAAGAACTGTTAATAACTTGCAATAAATCCGGGGGTTTGTGGAAATGGGCGGTCGTGTGAGAGACTTGGGTCTTCGTAGTCCCTACGACAAGGTGGGCGGCTTGTTTTATTTCGGCCGAATGCTGGACAAAATCCGTCGCCATGACAACGGCGAATTGCCTCTCGAATATGAAATGAACCTTGGAAAAGGTTTTGACGAAAAATGCACAACCTTTCTCCGAGTTAGATACGAGCTAGTAGTCGAGTACGTGAACCACGGCCTCAACGACGCGGCAATTTTGCAGTCGTGTTTTGGGATGGGAAATCGACCGTCCGAGGGTGAGATTTATATGTGGAATGAATTCATGCGAAAACGAGGCTGGAATGACGAACTTTCCGAGACGCTGGAAAGCGAGAAAAAAAAAGAAGCCATGGTTTCCAGGTCGGAGATCCAGACAATGTTTCAATTCATCGATGCTGATGAAGGGCGCTTGGTAAACGATAACCATACAAACAGCTCCTCGCGCTCAAAGTATGGCAGGACAGGAAATGGCGTTCCGGCAAAAGAATAGAGACCGCTCCCGCGCTCTAAAAGCGTGGTAGTCCTTGCGATTCGCACGGCTTCATATCCGTGGTGGCACGATAAAACTAGCCAATCGTTGCCACACAGTTGCCGAATAACTTGGTGATGACGGCCCGCCGGAGGTCCCGTAAGCGATTGCCTTCGGCCCGGTGTAATCCCGTCACCACCGCCCATTAAACCAGAACTCTCCGTTTTGGTTTCGCCGCATCCCTAGAAATCAGAGGAAAACCTATTTCAAGCTAGGAAATGCTTCTAGGTGGAACCTGTGGCCGTTGCATACTTATGAAATCGAGCCACGTAAGATAAGTGTCGATCTGACCACCGGTGCAATCGGATGCGCGCAGTTCTACAGTCGACCACCTGAAGTCAGCGACTGCGAGGGTCGCCAAGGATTCCGGGGACTTACCCTTGGCCCGGTGTCCACATTTAGCACGGCTCCACTTCAATAACCGCCTCTCCGCACGCGGTGACGTGCTCGCAGCCGCTGCAAAAGAAACTTCAACCCAGAATCCTCGGCTTGTCACGCAAAAAAACATCATTAAATTTCCCGGGCCGCAGCCCGATAATCTAACGGAGATAGATACTCTCGCGTGTCACGGGCACCCAGTATCGACATGGGATCCCGTCAATCCAAATCAACGAGGTGATTGACGCGGCTCTACAAAATCGATCAGTTGGCATCTTGCGCCTTAGGTGCCGATGCCAATCTGGCCGAACGTTTGCTCAGAGAATGTTAAACATTCCAGTTTCGACTCATTCATGCGTATGTTCAGCCGCGCACGCTACAATGGGGTGCCGGCGACTTAAGACTGTCCTGCTGCTATGGTTGGAAGCGCGTGACGTAGGTAGCCCAGTTCGCGAACGCTGTCCGGTTTAAATCGGGGATGAACTCGGTTGCCATCCAGAGCGCGTTGTCGACGTTGTCCACTGCAGCGGCCGAGTAGTCACCCCACCGCGCAATTCCGTTTCCGCCGAACTCTGGGTAGCCAGTAAAGCCATCCTCCGGCAAGTTCCCGGCACGAGCTATGTTGATAGAGCTCACGGTTGTTCCTGTGAGGCTGACAAAGCCCGAACTGGGGAAATTGTTACGGCCAGACACTGAAAATTCGATGGCGCCGTTACCATCGGTGTTAATGGCGATGGCGGGATACATGAGGAAGAGGCCGGAGCGGCCGATCACTCCCTGAGTAAAGAGGCTGGCAGTTAGATTTCCATTCGTGATCTGCGGTGTGAAAGCAAAGTACTCCACGACTTCGATGTTGTTGCCGTTGTCGTCCCTCATTGCTGAGCTAAGCGTCGCCCAGAGATTACCGTTTACGTACTCGGCAGAAGAAATCGTGTCAATCCCGGCATCCAAGCGTTCGACGGGCTCACCAAGAGACGCGCCCAGCGGGTGGAAACCATTCTTTTGCGGGACGCCGAAGTTCGGGAACACATACTCCTGCGTGCTTACTGCTGTTCTACTCAACTGCAGATTCGGGCTCGGCGTATCGAGAGAGCTGGTATTGGTCAACGCCCAGATAGCTATGTGGCGGCCGCTGTTGCCGGAGACGTTCGAACTAGCGAAGTACTCGGTCCCGCCATTACTCAGCACCGGAGTCTGCCCTGGAGGAATGTAGGCAGGCCAGACTCTGAACGCGAACCCGGTGTCGGAAAAGGGAATCCGAAACAGCTCAAGACGTCGGGGCGGTCGGCCTCCGCCGTTGTTGATCAGCGCGGTCTTTGAAACAGCCAAAATGGCCGCGCCGATGTAGCCATCAAAACTGCCGTCTGGGTTTATCTTGAATTCCTGCCAGTTAACGAACAGGCCGTAACGGTCCACAGCAAAATGCGGAAAATCGGGTATTCTCGGGCCATTGCCATCCGGGGCATTCGCGCCGGTCGTGTTGAACGTGTAAGTGGCATAGGCAGCCCGCGGGTCGTCCGTCTGGCTGACGGCAAGGTAAAGTCTGCTCTGACGCAAAGGCGTGCCGTTGCGCGTGTTCAGCTGCGCCCAAGCCATGACGAACCAGCGCTGCGTTTCCGGATCGAACAAGCAACTCACATCACCGGCAAAAACGCCGAATTCTCCCGTGGTGCGATTGATGGCAGGCGGTAACCCAAACAACTCGTCGAGCGAGATCGGTCGGGGGAGCTGCACGATACCGTTTGTATCGTAAACATTAATCGCGGCATTTACTCCTTCCAGCACAAAGCCGTTGCCGACAGCGAGCCCCTGGTCTGGTGGCTCAGTGCTGAATTGATTCCCGCCGCCGGCGTAGAGCCGCTGGTCGAGATGGGTCAAACCAATGAAGCCGCGGAAGGACGATTCCGGTGTCTCAGGCAAGCTGGCCAAAGGTGTAGCAGGCAATTGCGGCGCGGTTTCTCCAGTGTCCTGCATGGGCGGCAGCAGCTTGGGAAAACGATTAAAGTGAGTCTCTCCGCCGGCACTTCCTACGGGGCCAGGCGATTCACTGGCCAGCTGCTTTAGGTTGACGATTGGACCAGCCGCGACGTTGGCCCTAAAGTCCGTGCTGGTGTAGACAACCGGCGGGGCGACGGGCGTGCTCTGGGCCAGAGCGAGGCAGATTGGCAGAATCAACGCAAAAAAGCCGGCAAAGCGGCGCAAGTACGGAAGCGGAGTTGTGGAGAATTGTGTGTTCATGGCTACAGGAATCGCTATCACGCCATGATTTAGTCGTGACAATCACGTTTCTTCTTTTCAGGCGTTGGATAATGTTTTTTGCGTAACCTCAGGCCAGATTTCCCGTAGTACACAAGTAAAGGGCTGCGAATGAGTTCTCAATGACGAGAAGTCACGCAAGCCCGAAACAATAAAAGGAAAAGCGCCACGCCGGAAATGACCCAGCGTTTACTCCACGCGATGTCACGGCAGCGCAAGTACCAGTTGCACCACAGGCGTGCCGGATTGTGTTGTGAGTGTAGTCGTCCGGCAGCTAGTGGCACCTTGTTTTGCGAGCTGCACCGACGGACGCGAAACTTAGAGAACAGAGAAAAGCAGCGCAAAACATTTAAGCGGAAGATTCGATACCTTAAAGCTGAAAGCTACAGATTCACGGGGGGCGACCCTTATGAGCGAAAACGGGACAATATTTTCCGATCCGAGTGTGCTCAATTGGGAGTGTGTTTTCATAGGGCCTGCTTTCAGATGTTTTTTGTCACAAGACGCGACACAAACTCAGCCACGGCTCCGACGGGCGCAAGTGGCAGCAGATTGAATCGAAGGACCTGATATCATTGAATTTTCGCGTGTGACTCGTTCAAGTTCGAGAAACGTCGTCAGCTTTTCATCCGCGTGCACAACGAAACCCCGGCGGGCCCTACGGTGTGCCTCAATAATCAAAACAATTCGCCAGGATGGCTGTCAGCTTGCGAACCGAAGCGTCGGACATCCTGACGTTCTGGAAGCGCTGGCTCTAGTAACTGGATTCGTGGTTGTTATGTGTCTTGGTTAGTCGCGTTGGCGGACAACTGTCGGAATCACTAACAGTTTAGAAGCCAATTGAAACTCAATCCACTACAACTTTCTTAATCGTAACAGGCTCCTACTCAAGTCGATAATTACTACTTACGTCGATTTGGCATAATCTATGCTACTTTTTCCTTTGTCTCTTTGCCTATATGAAAAGAAACACAATTCCAAGCGGTAAATTCGCACTCTTCTGCACCGCTGTTACCGGCGCGTTGCTTATGTTCAGCCACAGTGCGCATGCACTTACGGTATTTGACATCGGCGACGCCCGTGACTTCGGCTCCGTGAAATTTTGCGGCTCTGACCGACTAACTTATGTCAACCATTTGGCTAGCATGGCTCTGGGCACCACTGGCAAATACAACGGACAGAGCTATTCACGATTAAACAACGCGTTTGGCTCGTTGCCTCAGGCCGTGTCGGCTGGTCATGTAGACGGTACCGGTAACAGGATAAATCTTGGCTCTGGCGGCTTGTATACCTACTTATTCGCGAACTACAGCGGCCCAAACTCCAGATCTGAAGTTTGGTACGTCGGACATCTGAGCGGCAATATCAGGATTCCGGCAATGGTTGGCGCGTATGCTCTTTCGGGGTGGACGCTCTTTGGACCAAGCGTTCCAGGAGTTCCCGACGGCGGCACCACCGCGATGTTACTCGGTGCAGTGCTTGGGGCGCTTGGTATAGCCCGGCGCGTCCTAAAGATTTAGCTGCTTAGGGTCCCTAGACCTAGCAGCCGTAACAAATTGATTTGCCGGGCAGGTGAAACCTGCCCGTTTTTTTTCCATGTGCAGGAAGCCGTTGAGGCGCAAAGCCAGCAACCGAAACCTCGTTAGATGCTGATGCCGCTCTGGCTTTTTCTGGTATCGTCCTTCGCGGTTGCGGTCATTACTGGACTCGCCAATCCGTCTCACGGAGGGCTATTGACACAAGTCATCCAGTGCCTTCTAGGCATCCTTTCCTTAGCGACCATCATTGCTGGTTTTTGCTTTTATGGTTGGAAAATCGGGCTATTGAACTTTTTTGTTGTTTTAACAGCTGCCAATGTAGGCGTTTGGCTATTTCAATGTCTCTTGAAGAAATCACGGTACATTTAACTACACGATGTAGTTATCGCCTGCCTGACGCGATGATTCGTTTTTGATTTTATGAAGTGCCGCACGAATCGCCGAGTCCAATTCCACAAACGCCATCAGGTTTTCATCGGCGTGCGTAACGAAACGCCTTCGATCGTTTCGCTGCGCGTCAGCAATGAAGATTACCGCATTTCTGTAGCCCCGTGCGCCGCCCGCGGTCACGTCAACGAGCAACGCGAAACGCGCGCTCCGTTTGATTACGCGGCTTCTGGTTCTTCGCGTATTCGGTTCAGGGCGGACCTGGCCAGCCATTCCCGAGCTTTCTGTCGCAATTCGGAGGCGCTACGCAGCGCCAGCTTCTCTTTGATGCGCATCTGGTGCGTCTCAATGGTTTTGACGCTGACATTCAATTCACTAGCTAATTCCGAAACACTGACGCCTCTGCCAATAAACGAGAAAATCTCCAGCTCACGATCACTCAGACTGTTAACATCGAAGCTGCCCGATCCTTTCGCGCCAGCTGCGAAGTTGCTTAAAATTAGCGGTAGCACACTCGCGCCAACGTACGGGTGACCGCTCGAGATTTCATCGAACGCCCTGACCAGTTCGGGGGCATCCTCGATAGTCAGGTATCCGCGTGCACCCGCCCGAAATGCTCGTTGAGCCGAAAACGGATCAGCATGCTCGGAGAGGGCAAGTATTGCGGCAATCGGATTGAGATTCCGGAATTCTTTAATCAACTGTATCCCGTCAGCACCAGTGAGCCTCAACCCAATCACAACAAGATCCGGTTTGTGACGCAGGAATAACTCACGGGCCAAAGGCGCTTCGTCCGTTTCGCCGCACGCTGTAAATTGCCTGCTTTTAGCGATCAGCGAGAGCACGCCGGACCGAATGAAGCCTGTTCGATGAACAACGAGTACTTTTGGTTTTGTCCGGCGTTTCCCTGACACGTCGTCGGGGGCTTCTGTCGGGGATTTCTTTATTCCATGCGCAAAGACGTTTCTCAGCGGTCTGTCTTTACCTTGCTGCCTATGCCGGTGTCTGCGCACTTCAGAATTATTTGCCGCCGTTTGTAGGGTAAAACCCGACAGACGCCAAGCCAAAAATTCAGGGATTAACCCCGACAGACAGACTTTCGGCTGTCCGGCTAACCTCTGCGTCAGGTCAAAACATGAAAAAAACAATATTTACCGCTTTACCGGCCACGCCCCTCTGCTGTGGCGGCTGTTGCGTTGCCATTGCGCGGCCGCGAAGACAGATCCTCATGTTTGCGTTCGGCACTGCATTCTTTCTTTCATCTCCAGTTCAGATGGCACTTTCCCAAGGGAACAATTACGAAGGGCCGGTCGGCGTGTCCGGAATCTTCAACGGGAATATCAGCACCGGCTGCTCGTATGATCCACTGACTCACAGCTCGCACCGCGAGGTCACCGACATCGTTGTGCCAGGATCAATTGGAAAATATCCGCTCAAAATGACGCGTTATTACAATAGTCGCCAGCAATACTATGCAGGAACTGCGATCGGACTGGGCCCTGGCTGGGCGCACGAGTATTCGTGGCTTTTGTATACCGCAGGTGAAAAGGTTGTTTCTCCTCATGGCAATGTCTACGATTTCCACTGTGGTCCGCCCGTTGGTGTGTCGGAGAGTTGGGATGATGGCCTTCAAGGTCCACATCCCAACGGTGGCACATGGCGTCTCGCTGACGGTGGGAAAGTCCATTTTCTTAATGGTAGCCAAGTGGATTACATTGAAGATCCGTACGGACTTAGAACGACCATCGAGTATCAGAATGGCCGGCGTTGGCGCGTGACCGAACCGGGTGGCCGCTGCCTGATATTTACCTACGGTCCTGCTCAAGATGCGGACGGGACTCTGATGTTAACGAAGGCCGAAGCCTACGATTATTACGGTGGGCATCGTATCGACTCGGTTAGCTATAGCTACAGGGAGTATAATCCTGTTGATCCACTCCCACAGGGACGCCAGCCCAAGATGATGTTAAGGACAGTGACTTATAGCGATGGGACTTCCGCCACCTACGACTACACGTATGACAATGTCAGGGAGGATGCTCAGCATGGTACTTTTAAGATGTTCCCTCTCCTGCAGAGCTGTGATGATGTGCGTTACGGCGGACCGATGAGGACAATCTTCTATGATTACCAAAACGGTGGACCCCACGGTGCGATTACGCTCGAGAAGTATAGCGCCAGGGGCTCTATGGTCTCTTCAATCGATCCGGGAGCGCCCACTGGTGGAGGCGATCTGCCAGAAACGTTTACCGAGACCCGCGGCGACGGTCCGAGTCGCAGCTTCGCTTATAATCCGTTCCACCATTACACCGAGAACATTTGCGACGACTACGAGAACAACGATCCGCCACAGCAAATGCTTAAGAATTACACCGATTTTCAGGGGAAGACGACTTGGATCCATTACAATACGAACTGGTACATTGATGGAGTTACCGACGCGCGAGGCACGGAAGAAGGCGATCCAAATCACACGACCAATTACACTCGCGGACTGGCTCCGCCACAAGGGATTGGCCAAATCACGCGGATCACGCATCCGGGTGGTGATCACATTGATTATACTTATACCGGCACCAATGGTGGCCCCTGGTACGTGATGAAGATCACCGATGAACGCGGGAATCAGACGATTCATACGCGTGACATCAACCATCGCATTACACAAACCGACTACAAGGATGCGAGTAATGTTCTTCTTGCCCGTGAAACGTTCACCTACTGCGATCAGGCAGACGCCAATCAATGCGGACCGGTGAATCCAATAACTGGCCAGATGCATGGACAGATCAAGAGACATCAACTCAAAAATGGCGCCTACATTCATTACCGCTACGAGTCCCAGGGACGTGGCCTGTTGATCGACAAATGGGAACCGACCTGGACTTCGAGCGCGAGCGAGAATGAACCGAAGACACATTACGAGTACTACGGACCTAATGATCGTGTCGGAGGCAACCTTTGGATCGATCGAGTGATGACCGTGACGGGGCCGCCGCCAAATTGGGCCTACAGCAGTCAAGCCTCCGAAACGTACGAATACGATCGAGCACTGGGCGCCAATGGTATCACTGACCCGACTGGGGCGGTTAAGGCAGGGCGCGGGTTAGTGACCAAGATCACTCACGCAGATAGCAAGTTTCAGAGGTTC
>Ga0209059_1000402_pt1 | contig 19750 bp, 18 predicted proteins | sample GraSoiAngelo_151_FD_186165 | JGI IMG/M metagenome (GOLD analysis project Ga0209059, IMG submission 186165) | Grasslands soil microbial communities from the Angelo Coastal Reserve, California, USA - 14_1009_12_20cm (SPAdes) (version 2) | ecosystem: Environmental > Terrestrial > Soil > Grasslands ...
TGCACGGTCGACACGAATGAGACGAGGTTGATCTCGATCAGCCGGCCGACCGCGTCCGAGGGCGCGAATTGGGTCAGCGCCTTCACGACCTCCATCGCCGCGATCTCACCGACGACCGCGGCCATCGGCGGCAGCAGCCCGGCTGACGCGCGGCCGACCGGGTCCTCGGTAGCCTGCTTGCGGACCTGCCGCCACACGGCGTAACTCGGGTCGTTCGAGTCTGCTCGCAACCGGTAGCAGCGGAAGCAGGCCGTCTCGAACGGATGGACGAGCGGGCCGACGTAGCCGCTCATGTCCGCGACCCAGGCCGGAAGGAACAGCCTCTCCTCGCGGACCGCGAGCCGATTGACGTCGGCGAGCGCCTCGGGCTCACCGAGGTCGCTCGTCGCGCAGACGAGCGAGACGCCCTCGAGCTCCGGCTCCCCGTCGACGACCCTCAGCCGCGTCGCCGTGTCGGCACGGCCGTCCAACCCGTCGAGCCCGGAGGGCGCGTGCTCGTCGCTCAGAAGGGGATGCTCGACGAGCGTCAGTCTCCCGATCCCGAGCTCGCTCAAGCTCCGCACGAGCGAACGCGCGATCAGGTTCACGCCGTAGACGACGACGTCGGCCGCTGCGAGCTGCGCGCGCGCACCGCCCGCCGCAGGCCCGAAGCTCGCGTAGAAGGACGATTGCAAGACGTCGGCATCCGGCTCCGCCGCTTCGCCGGGCCCGACCAGCCGCCGGTCGATCAACCTGCCGAGGATGCGGTCGACCTCGGGCCTGAGCGGACGAGGGAAGGCGTCGACGATCTCGGCACGCTCTCGCGTCCCGTCGAGCAGCGGCAGCAGCGCCTCCGCCACCGAGTCGGCACCCTCCCCCGCGAGCAGGACCTTGGCGATCCCGCGGCTCAGGACGACCCGCCCGTCGTCGAGCCGGATCAGCTGCAGGCCTGTGCCGTCGACCGTCATCGGGCGACAGCGACGGACCGCGGTTCACCGGAGGCGCAGAGCACTTCCGGCGCCGGCTGGGCTCTCTGTCGCGCGGCTGCTACGCCGCGAACGGGTCTACCTCGGCGGCGGCGCAGCAACAGCACGGCGTGCAGGAGCAGCACGAGATCGACCAGTCGATCGGCTCGGCTTCGGTCGGGCCGGGCGCCCCTTCGCGCTGGGCCCTCTTGGCTGCGTCTTGCCGCTGTGCCTGGAAGACGTTCTCGAGACTCTGGAGGTCGTCGACCGTCAAGGCCTCGACCGTCGCGTTTCCAGTGGCCTCCCCCTTGAACTTCGTCTCCAAGTCGTGGAGGTCCTGGACGGTCAGCTCGCGTACCGCGGGCGTCGCCGCCCCCAAGTGCGGTGCCACGCCGTGGATCTGATTGATCTTGCGGTTTGGGTCACGTGGACGTGCCATCTTTCGACCACCCTCTCTCCGAGGATTTGCAGTTGCGACTGCCGCCGCAGAGAAGCAAGCCCCAAACTGCCTGCTGAGCCGATTCACGTTTGCGTCAGGCGCACCTCCTTGGCTCGAAACCAGGCTTCTTGGCGGCGCCGACGCGGAAGGCACAGCCGAGGCGGCGCGTCCGTCGCCGAGCTTACGAAGCCGGGGCACTGTTTGTCAACCGGATTACGAGACCGCCCTGACGAGGCTCCTTGCACGCTCAGTGCAGATCGCCGAGACTGGTGGAGACCCACCACTCGCCGTCGTGGAGGTTGCATGTACTTCGGCTGGCACCAGGTCGCCTTTACGCGCGACGCCCTCGCGCCGCTCACACCGACGGCAATCGGAACACTGCCGCTCGTCCTCGTGCGCCGGACGGAGGCGATCGGGGCCTTCGACGCAGTCTGCCCTCATCGCGGCGCGAACCTCGCCCACGGCGGCGAGCTCGACGGCGACGTAATCGTCTGCCCCTTCCACGGCCGCCGGATCGCGCTCGGCAGGTCCCGACGGCGCTACTGCGTTCGCGGCTACACGACGGTCGAGCTCGGCGGCTGCGTCTTCGTCCTCCTTCGCGAGCGATACGCGAACGGCTTCACCGAGTTCCTGGCGAGCCTGGTCGAGACGCACGTCTTCGTTCCGGGCTTCACGCTGACCGTTCGCGTCCCGTCCGAGTACGTGATCGAGAACGTCTTCGACGCCGACCATTTCAAGGCTGTGCACGGGCTCAAGCGCACGCCGAGACTGCAGCTCCGGCGGGGTGACCACGGCGAGCTTACGGTCGAGTCGGTCTTCGAGACGCGACGTCCCAATCCCTGGCAGGAGGACGTCGACACCCTCGGGGAGAGCGTCGAGTCGCGGTTCTGCGCCCGCGTCTTCAGCCCCACGCTCGTCGCGACCGAGCTCGGCCCGCGCGACCGTTCGCACGTCGTGTTCACGGCGGCAACCCCGACGCCTGACGGCGCGTCGGTGATCCGGCTTTCGCTCGCCGTCCGCTCTGACGACGGCGCCGGACCGAGTGACGAGACGATCATGTCGCTGCTCCAGGGCAGCCGACGCGCGTTCGATCAAGACATCGGCGTCTGGGAGCATCTCGTCACCGACGCTCCTCCGCGCTATGCGCCGAGCGACCGCCCCGTGATCGAGTACCGCGCGTTCTGTGAGGAGTTTCGTGACCGTGACCACTGACGACACGGCGGTCGCTGCGCTGGGCGACGGCATCGCGGCGCGCGTTCGGCCGGGTGTGGGAGAGAACGTGCTGTGGGTCCACGGGTACAGCATGGACTCGAGCGTCTGGGGCGAGCTGTGGCGGCTTCTGCCCGAGTGGGAGCACATCGGGATCGACCTTCCCGGCCACGGCGCGTCACGAGCGATCCGGCCGGGCGAGGACCTGAGCGCCCTTGCCCTTAGCCTGGGTCAACTCGCGCACGAGCAGGGGGCCAGGCATCTCGTCGCCCTGTCCTTCGGGACGATGGTCGCCCTCCAGATCGCAGTCGAGTATCCCGATGCCTTCGCCTCGCTCACGCTCTGCGCGCCCGCGCTCGCCGGCGGGCCCGAGGACGCGGCCGCCGCGACCCGCTACGCCCAGCTCGCCCGCCTCCACCACGACGGCGGAACCGGCGCCGAGCTGGCCGCGTTGTGGATGCGGTCCCCGCCCGACATCTTCAAGGGCGTCGACCGCCGTCCGGAGCTCCGGCGGCGCCTCGCCGACGTCATCGGACGACACTCGTGGCGGGAGCTCGCCGACGGCTCGATGCGACTCTTGACGACTCCTCCCCAGGACCTGGATCGGCTTCGCTCGATCGAGGCCGCCACGCTCGTGGTGGTCGGCAGCGAGGAGCTGCCCGCTTTCAGGCGCTGCGCGGAGCTCGTCGTCGGGGCGATCGCGTCGTCGAAGCGTGTCGAGCTCCCCGCCGCGGGGCACCTCTGCCTGCTCGAAGAACCGCGGCAGGCCGCGGCTCTGCTCCGCGCGCACCTGCGCCAATGGGGGCGCCCACTGCCGTGAGCGTGGCGGAGCGGCTGGCGGCGGTCTTCGGCGACGTCGCAGCCGCGCTTGCCATTCGCGACGACCCGGCGTCGGTCGCGCACGAGCTCTTCGCGCTGATCGAGGAGCCGATCGAGTTCTACGACTCGCATCCGTGCTGGCCGTCGCTCCTGACCTCCACCGGCCTCCCCCTCGAGCTCTCGCTGAAGGTCGATGCGACGAGCTCGGTCGCCCTTCGCTGCACCGTCGACGTCACCGACCACCGAACGGATCTCGGGGGCAACTGGACGCGGTACCTCGACGCCGCGGCGCAGGTAGCGGAGGGCACCGGGATCGATGCCCCAGCGCTCTGGGATCTGCTCCAGGTTCACCTGAGCGGGATCCCGCCGGCGTTCCCGTCGAAGCTGATGCACGGGCTCGCATACGCGGCGCCGGACTGGTTCCGTGGCTCGCTGTACTTCCGAACCGGCTGGCTCGGTCCGTCCCAGCTCGCGTCGAGGCTTGCGGACCCGGCGGCAGCGCTCAGCGAGGTCGCCCGGCGCTACGGGTGTCCGGTCGCGGGGCCGGTGGAGGTCGTCGGCTACGACCTCGTCCCAGGGGAGGCTCTCAGGTCGAAGGCCTACACGTGGCCCGCCCTCGACCCGGCCGCCTCGTTCAGCGAGGTCGTGGGCACGAATCCCGACCTTGCGCCGGCACGCGAGATCTACGATGCGTTTCGCGGGCCGGCGGATCCGTTCTCCCACCCGCGCCCGCTTCTGCTCCAGACGACGTCCAAGAGCGGTTCCGTCAATCAGCGGCTCTTCTTCTTCGCCTCGGCGTGGGGATGGACGACACACGATGGTGTCGAGCGCCTCCTCGACTTGGCGGCGCGGGCGCTCGGGCTCGACACCAGCCGGCTTGCCGTCTTCGCGGACGTCGCCGCGCGCTACGACATCGGGCTCCAGCTCGCGCTCGTCGCCGTCGGGGCCGAGGGGGGCGCGCCTTCGGCGACGTTTTACCTGTGGCCCGTCGTCGACGCCGACACGCCGGCCAAGTCCTCGAGCCGAACCCTGCGGCTGACTCAGGCTCGCGCAGCGCGCGACGAGCTTGCACGCGACGCCCGCGCCATGGTCGACGGCGCCACCGGCTACCTGCTACGTGCACGAGGCCCGGACGCCTCCTGGAACGACTACGACGTGGACGCTGCCGTAGGTGACGCGGCGACGTTCGTCACGGCGTACGTGGCGGCCGCTCTCGCCCGCGATCGGCGTCAGCGCGAAGAGCTGCTTCCGACGTGCGCATGGCTCGTGGCCCGCCACCGTCCCGCGGTGGGCTGGGGATGGAACGACGCCGCCGAGGCGGACGGCGAGACGACGGCATTTGCGCTCGAGGCTCTCGCGACTGTCGATCGGGCGCCGCCGGCCGGCTGGCAAGCAGTCGCGCGCGAGCACGGCGAAGCAGAGGTGATGGGAGCTGTCCTCTCGGCCCTTCTTCGCGCGGATGAGGACGTCGGCGACGCCGCTTCCGCGGCCGCTGCCGGCCTCGTCGCCGCGCAGAGCCCGGACGGAGGCTGGAACTCCCACCGGTGGGGAACTCGCCTGGTTGCGACGTACCGGGCCCTACAAGCGCTCGCGGCCTACGAGCGTACGGCCGAGGGGGTTAGCGCGAGAGTTTTCGCCCGTGCACGGCTGTTCCTGTCCTCGGTCGCGATCTCACCCGAGCCTTTTGCGCTGGCCCTGTGGCTGGGCGGCTGGGTCCACGCGCGAGGCGCCCTCGGCGACCCACGCCTACCTCGGGTGTTGAGCGCGCTGGCCGACCTCCAGCAGCCCGACGGCCGCTGGCTGGGCCCGCCGAATCGGAGGATCTCGACCGGCGCAGGCCAGGCCGGATCGCCTCTGCACGTCGACCCCTGTTGCCTCGTCACGACGGCGACGGTGATCTGCGGACTCGAGAGCCTCAGCCTCGCTGTTCCCTCGTGAGGACGCCCACGACTGTTAGAAGGCCGCCTCCTACGACCGCGACGATCGCGATCAGCTTGCCGTTCGCTCCGACGATCCCGAGGACGGCCAGCGCGGTGCCGAGAGCGATCGATCCCACCGTGAGGAGCCGTTTGCGATTGATTCGGTCACCGTACCAACCGCCCAGGCGAAGCCTGAAAATGAGCGGTCGGGCAGCTAGGCTGCGTTGCCGAGAGCGGCGCTGATAGCCGCGATGATGACGCCGCCGAGCGTCACGGTGGCGAGCGCGCGCACGAAGCCGACCTCGAAGTAGCGCCAGCGCAGCCAGGCGAGGACGACGAGCTCGAAGCCGACGACGATGACCGCGAGGACGAGCGCGGCGCGGTAGTGGGGGATCAGGAACGGCAGCGTGTGGAGGACTCCGCCGACGAAGGTTCCGACGCCGGTGATCGACCCGCGAACGAAGGGGTTGCCGCGGCCCGTCAGCTCGCCGGTGTCGGAGAGCCCTTCCGAGAACGCCATGCTCACTCCGGCGCCGATCGCCGTCGCGAGGCCGGCGAAGAACGCGTAGTGGGGCCGATGGGTCGCCAGCGCGACGGCGAAGATGGGGGCGAGGGTGGAGAGCGAGCCGTCGATCAGCCCGACCATCGCGGGCTGGATGCGCTGGAGCAGGAACGTGTCCTTCGTCATCGACTAGAGTGTACCAAACGACGCGCAAACAAGCAGAGCATAAGGCAGTCCTGACAACGAACGTCAGGATGCCCTGACGTGCGGCTCAAGCTAACGCTCGAGTACGACGGCACCGACTTCCGCGGCTGGGCTGCTCAACCAGGGCTCCGCACCGTCGAAGGCTCGCTTCGCTCTGCGCTCGACGGAGTCTTCCCTCGGTGGGGCGACATGGCGGTGGCGGGGCGCACCGACACGGGCGTCCACGCGCTGGGGCAGGTGGCGAGCGTCGAGGTCGACGGCGGCCCGCCGCCGGAGCGGGTGGTCGAGGCGTTGAACGCCCTCCTTCCCGACGACATGGCCGTCGTGGCGGTCGAGCAGGCGGCCGAGGGATTCCACGCCCGCAGCTCGGCTCGGTCGCGAACGTATCGGTACCGGATCTTCCGGCGCCGCGCGCGTTCGCCGTTCGAGCACCGGCGCAGCTGGTGGCTGCCGCGGCCGCTCGACGAGGAGCGGCTGGCGGACTCCGCCGACCTCCTGCTCGGCGATCACGACTTCACCGCGTTCACGCCGACGGAGACGAAGCATCGGGTCTTCGTGCGCGAGGTGTCGGCCGCGGCGTGGCACCGCCGAGGCGACCACCTCGACTTCGAGATCACCGCGGACAGCTTCCTCCGGCACATGGTGCGGACGCTCGTCGGCACGATGGTCGAGCTGCCGCCCGAGCGGATCGCGGCTCTCCTCGAAGGCCGCTCGCGCGCCGAGGCGGGACAGACGGCGCCGCCGTGGGGCCTTTACCTCGTATGGATCGACTACGCCTGATCCGCCGCGTCCCCGTGAGACGAGTCCCGGTGGCAGCCACCGTCACGAGAGTGTGACGCCGCCGCGCGAGCCCGCTTCGCGCTGCGCCCCGCGCCGGCGTCTCGGTGGCAGCCACCGGCGCGGCAGTGTCACGCATCGGTGACGAGAGGCGCGCGGCGGCGCCCGTCAGGAGGCGTGCGAGCGCCGACGGCTCAGGAAGAAGCCGTGGCCGGTCGTGTTCCGGCAGCGGAGGCCGGCGCGCCGCAACCCGGCTTCGGCGGCAGCGGCTTCACGCAGCAGAGGCCGAGCGCGAGCGTCCGCACGAGGCCGATCGTAGCCCTCGCTAGCATCAACTCGATGCGCTTTCCGGTCGTCCTCTTCGACCTCGACGGCACGCTGATCGACTCCGGCGCGATGATCCTCGCGTCGTTCCGGCACGCGACGCGGACCGTGCTTGCGCGCGAGATCCCGGACGAGGCGCTTCTCGCGCACGTCGGCGGCGCGACGCTCGACGACCAGATGCGTGCGCTCGACCCGACCCGCGTCGACGATCTCGTCGCGAGCTACCGCGAGCACAACCTTCCGCTCCACGACGAGCTCCAGCCGTGCGCCGGCGTCGTCGAGGCGCTTGAGCGGCTGCACGAGGAGGGACGGCGGCTCGGGATCGTGACCGCCAAGCGGCAGGTCACCGTCGGGCTCGCGTTCCGCGTCCTGCCGCTCGCGCACCTCTTCGACGCGGTCGTCGCGAGCGACGACGTCGAGCGCAACAAGCCGTATCCCGACGGGATACTGCGCGCGCTCGAGCTGCTCGACGCCCGACCCGACGAGGCCGCGTGCGTCGGCGACTCGCCGTTCGACGTCGAGGCGGCGAAGCGGGCAGGCGTCTACGCCGTCGCGGTCGGCTGGGGCGGGATCCACACGCGCGAGCGGCTCGAGGCGACCGGGCCGGACGCCTTCGTCGAGCGCGCGGAGGAGCTCCTTGGCCGTCTCTAGCGCGAGCGTGCGGAAGCGCGTCGAGGAGCTCCGGAAGCTCGTCGACTACCACCTGTATCGCTACCACGTCCTCGACGACCCGGAGATCTCCGACGCCGAGTTCGACCGCCTCTGGGACGAGCTGCTCGTCCTGGAGCGCGAGCATCCCGAGCTCCAGACGCCGAACTCGCCGACGCAGCGGGTCGGCGCGCCGCCCTCGGACAAGTTCGAGAAGGTCGACCACCCGACGCCGATGGGGTCGCTCGAGAAGGTCACGACCGACGAAGGGCTCGAGAAGTGGCACGACGACGTCTGCAAGCGACTCGGCACGAGCGACGTCGCCTACGTCACCGAGCCGAAGATCGACGGGCTCTCCATCAACCTGATCTACGAGGACGGCGTGTTCGTGCGCGGCGCAACGCGCGGCGACGGAAGGCGCGGCGAGGACGTCACGCCCAACCTCCGCACCATCAAGGCGATCTCCATGCGCATGCAGCTCGAGGGCCGCGAGACGCCGCCGCCGCTCCTCGAGGTGCGCGGCGAGGTCTACCTGCCGCTCTCGGGCTTCAACGAGCTCAACCAGCGCCTGGTCGCGGAGGGGAAGAAGCCGACGCCGAACCCGCGCAACGCCGCCGCGGGCTCGCTGCGCCAGAAGGACTCGACGATCACCGCGCAGCGCCCGCTGTCGATCTGGGTCCACGGCCTCGGCGTGCGCGACGGCCTCCCGGTCGAGGGACATTGGGCCGCCCTCGAGTGGCTCCGGGCGCACGGCTTCCGCACGAACCCGTTCGCGGAGCGCCACGAGGACGTCGCCTCCGTCGCGGAGGCCTGCCGTGTCTGGGAGACCAGGCGCGTGGAGCTCGACTACGAGATCGACGGGATCGTGATCAAGGTCGACGCGTTCGACCAGCAGCGGCGCCTCGGCTCCCTGCACGAGCGGCCGCGCTGGGCGCGGGCCTACAAGTGGGCGCCGCTGACCGCGACCACGCGGCTGAACCGGATCCTCATCCGCGTCGGCCGCACGGGCGCGCTCAACCCGTGGGCCATGCTGGAGCCGGTCGAGGTCGGCGGCGTGACGGTCTCGCGCGCCACGCTGCACAACGAGGAGGACGTCAACCGCAAGGACATCCGCGAGGGCGACGACGTGATCGTCCAGCGCGCGGGCGACGTGATCCCGCAGATCGTCGGGCCGGCCGGCGCGCACCGGCCGGGGACGAAGCCGTTCAGGATGCCGAAGCGCTGCCCGCTCTGCGACGCGGAGGTCGTCAAGCCGGAGGGCGAGGCGATGCACCGTTGCCCGAACCGGGCGTGTCCGTCGCGCGGGCTCGAGACGCTCATCACCTGGGTGGAGGGCCCGGGCGACATCGACGGCGTCGGCGAGCAGTCGATCCGGAGGCTGTGGGAGCTCGGCCTCGTCCGCTCGCTGCCCGAGCTCTACCGGCTGACGAAGGAGCAGCTGCTCGAGCTCGAGGGCTACGCGGAGATCTCGGCGACGAACGCGATCGCGTCGATCCAGGCGTCGAAGGCCGTGCCGTTCTCGCGGGTGCTGCTCGGGCTCAACATCCCGGACGTGGGCTGGGTGACGGCCCAGAACCTCGCGCGCCACCTCGAGAGCGTCGACCGGCTGCTGGAGGCGAGCCAGGAGCAGATCCAGGAGGTGGACGGGATCGGCCCGGAGCGCGCGGAGGCGATCGCCGAGTGGTTCTCCGACGAGGCGAACCGCCAGCTCGTCGCGGAGCTGCGGGAGCTGGGGCTCCGCTTCGAGCTCGGGGAGGAGGACCGTCCGAAGGAAGGGCCGCTCACCGGGCACACCTATGTGATCACGGGGACACTCGAGCGCTACACGCGCGACGAGGCGGCGGCGGCGCTCGAGGCCAAGGGCGCCAAGATCACCAACTCGGTCTCGTCGAACACGACGGGTCTGGTCGTCGGCGAGGAGCCCGGCGCGTCGAAGCTCACGAAGGCGCAGCGGAGCGGCGTGCCGCTCCTCACGGAAGCGGATCTCCTCGACCTACTGAGCCGCTAGCACCGTCGCGAAGCGGTCCTGCGCCACGCGGGCCCACCACGACGAGACGGGGTGGCCGTTGTGGACGACCGCGAAGACGTAGCGGCCGCGGACGAAGCCGGAGAGCGCCGAGGCGATCGAGGTCGTGCCCGTCTTCGCGACGACGTTGCCGCGGGCGGGTGCGCGGCGCATCCGGTCGTGGAGCGTGCCGCTCACCCCCGCCACCGGCAGAGCGGCCACGAACCGGTCCCGGACCTGGGGCGTCGTCCAGGCGGCCTCGAGGATGCCGACGAGCGCGTTCGGCGTCAGGCGGTCGAGGAGCGAGAGGCCCGACCCGTCGACGATCCGCACTCCGGCGAGCGGCACGCCGGCCGCGGCGAGCTGCTTCGTCACGACCGCGGCGCCGGCGACGGTCGTGCCTCGGTCGGCGGCGATCGCACCGAGTTCCTTCACGAGCAGCTCGGCGGTGAAGTTGTCGCTCTCCAGGTCCATCCCGCGGACGACGGTGGCGAGGGTCGGCGACGTGACCGAGACGAGCGGGAACGCCTCGGCGTCCGCGCGCCCCGTCGTCGACCGGCCTGCGACGGCGATCCCGGTCGCGCGCAGCGTGTCATGGAAGGCGAGGGCCGCGCCGAGCGCCGGTTGCGTCGAGACGGCGCCGCGGTAGTGCGCGCGGTCGACCGCGAGCGCCGAGAGCGGCGGCGACTCGTTGACGTAGAAGGACGGCTTCCAGCCCGGCGCAGTGCGGCGGGAGTCGAACCACGACTCGTCGCCGAGCACGTCCCCGGTGATCCGGCGGAGGCCGAGGCGGCGGAGCTCGACGGCCAGGGTCTTCAGGTCGCTGCTCGAGAGCGTTGGGTCGCCGTGTCCCTGGAGGACGAGGCTTCCGTGCCAGACGGTTCCCTCCTGCGCGCCCTCGCCGAGGACGTCCGTCTCGAAGCGGAACGCGGGGCCGAGCACCGCCAGCGCCGCAAGCGTCACCGGGAGCTTCTCCGTCGAGGCGGGCGCGAAGGGGACGGCGGCGTTTTCGGCGAACACCGTCTGCCCGGTCGCGAGCTCGACGGCCAGGGCGCCGGTCTGGCTCGGCCGGACATGAGGAACACGGAGCGCGTGGGCGAGGCGCTTCTGGAGCGCGGGATCGCTTCGGGTCTGCGCCGCCCCGGATCCGACGAGCGCGAGCGAGGCGAGGAACGCGACGACGGCGGCCGGGAGACGCACGGCCATAGTGTCGAAGGGTCGGCCGCGTGACGTCAAGGAAGATGGGCCGCGGCGCAGCGGAAGATAGGTCGCTCGGCCCATGATCCGCCGCCCTCCGCCGCAGATAATCGACGAGACCCGCGGCTCCTATGACGCAAGAGATCTCCACCCTGTACGAGGACATCCACGCCCTGCTCCAAGAAGCGCCCGGAGCCGAACAGGGCGCCTTCCTCGCGCGCCTCGAGCACACGCTGACCGACGGTTACGCGCGCGCCCTTGCCCTCGAGGCCGAGCGCGTCCGGCTGGAGAAGCGCATGGGCGAGCTCACCGACGGGCTCCGCGACGATCCGGCCGACGCGCCGACCGACGAGCTCGCGACCGTGGCGCGGCGGCTGTCCGACGCGGACACGGAGCTCACGAGCCTGCGCGGCACCCTGGCCCGGCTGCACGCCCGGGCGCGAACCATCAGAGCGAGCTAGACGATCCCGCTGCGGACGGCGTAGACCGCCGCCTGGATGCGGTTGTCGATCTGGAGCTTCATCAGGATGTTCGAGATGTGGTTCTTGACCGTCTTCGGGCTGATGTGGAGGTCGGCGGCGATCTGCGCGTTGTCCTTGCCGTTCGCGATCAGCTTGAGGACCTCGATCTCGCGGTCGGAGAGCTCCGCGCGGATCGTCCGCTCGATGTCGGGCTGGCTGCTCGAGGAGCGGACGCGGCGCAGGACCTTCGCGGCGATCGTCGGCGAGATGAGCGACTCGCCCACCGCGGCGGCCTCGATGCCGTGCATCAGCTCCTGGATGGACGCGTCCTTCAGCAGGTAGCCGCACGCGCCGGCGAAGATCGCGTCCATGACGTCGCTGTCCTGGTCGGAGATGGTCAGGACGACGACGCGGGTGAGCGGTGCGAGCGTCGAGATGTGGCGCGTTGCCTCGACGCCGGTCATGCCCGGCATGTTCAAGTCCATCACGACGACGTCGGGCGCGGACTCGCTGACGAGCTGGACCGCCTGCGCACCGCCCGAGGCTTCGCCGACGACGTGGACGCCCTCCTGCTCCTCGAGCAGCGTGCGGAGGCCCGCGCGGAAGAGGTCGTGGTCGTCGACGATGAGGACGCGGACCACGTCGAGAGCAGCCGCCGGGTGCTGGGCTTCCACCATGTGCGGGTCGCGGGAAGTCTAGTTGAGGCTGATCGTGACCGTCCGGCGGCCCCAGGCGCGGGCCTGCGCGTCGGTCGGGAACCACAGGTCGATCATGGCGCCGGAGACGCCCGAGCCGACGTCCGCCGCGACCCCCGTGCCGTAGCCGGGGATCGACATCCGCGTGCCGAGCGGGATCACGCCGGGGTCGACCGCGACGACGCCCCAGCCGGCCGCGAGGCCGGTCGCGGTCGCGCCCGTGCCGGAGTAGGCCGTCGCGACGACGGACATGGCCTGCGCGCTTCCCGCCGGCGCCGCGAGGGGAGCGGCGGGCGGCGCCGGCGTGAGGGCGACGCTCTTCGCCTGTGCCGCCTGGGCCGCGCGCTCGAGCGACGAGATATGGGCGCCGTTCAGCCGCTCCTTCGCCCGCAGGCTTACGAGGTAGCCGGCGTGCTGCGCCCTCGTCGTCGCGATCGCGGCGGTCGTCGCGGCTGCGTCCCGGCGGAGCCGCTCGAGCGTCGCGCTCCGCGCGGCGAGCGACTCCGCGACGGCCTGCTCGTGGGCGCGGGCGAGGCGCGTCTCCTGGATGAGGCGCCGATCGAGCTTCGCCGAGCGGTCGATCGCGTCGAGGCCGGCGAGCGCGTCGTCGAGCGACTGGGCGCCGAGCAGAACCGCGAGCGGATCGGTCTGGCCCTGCTCGTAGAGCACGCGTAGGCGGGCTCCGAGCTGGGCCTCGGCGGCGGCGACGTCGTGGCGGGCGATGCGCAGCCGCTCGGCGGTGAGGACGCGCTCGCGGCGAACGGCCTTGGCCTGGGCGGTCAGCATGTCGAGACGCGCGCGCGCGCGCGCGAGCCGGCTGTCGAGCGAGTAGAGCTGGAGCAGCGCCGCGTGCGTGCGGGCCGCGAGGGCTGTGTTCGCGGCACGGAGGTCGTGAGCGCGCTGGAGCAGCGCCGGCGCGGAGTCGGCGCCGCCCGATCCAGTGAGCGAGACGGCGAGGAGCGCACCGACGAGCACCGTGACCGATCGCACCGGCAGGAGTCTGTGCCGGGGGGACACGGGGCGGCACCGTAACACAGCCCGACTGAGATTTCGGGTTGCGAGCATCCGAGGCCGCTGTTAGGGTGCCCTGCCTGTGACGTACCGGCCCCCCCGGTGCGCCCGCCGTGAGCCGTCCAGGGAGGTTGGTGCGCGCTCACAACGAAGGCTGGCGCCAGCGCTCGTCATCGCCCTTGCGGCACTCCTCGCCGCCGTGGGTCCGGCTGCCGCCGACCCCTCGATCGCGTCCAAGCAAGGCGAGGCTCGGCAGGTCCTGGCGCAGATCAACCGCCTGGACATCAGCCTCGAGCGCGCGATCCAGTCGTACGACACCGCGAACGTCAAGCTCGCCGGTATCGAGCGCGACCAGAAGCGCGCCCGCTTCGAGCTCCACGTCGCGAAGGCGAACCTCGGCCACGCCCAGGCGGCGCTCTCGGCGCGGCTCGTCGCGATCTACACGTCGGACACGCAGAACTCGGCGCTCGAGGTCCTGCTCGGCTCGCGGAGCCTCGACGACCTCCTGAACCGAATCGACGCGGTGAACCGCGTCTCGAACCAGGACGCGCAGACGATGCGGGAGGTCCGGACCTTCAAGCGGGACGTCGTGCAGCAGGAGGCCGAGCTTCGGCGCGCGCACGCGGCTCAGGCGAAGGTGGTCGCGGAGCGCGCGGCCGCGAAGGCGAGCATCCACGGACAGCTCGCGCAGCGCCACGCGCTCCTGAGCTCGATTCGGAGCCAGATCGCCACGCTTCAGGCACAGGAGCGCGCGCGCCAGGCGCAGCTCGCGGCGGAGGCTCGCGCCCGGATCCCGGCCCAGACGAGCGCGGCGGCGTCGGCTGCGGCTCAGAACCCGCTCGGCGTCGGCGCTTCGACGCCCGAGGGCGCTTCGGTCGCGCCCCCGTCCCGCTACGGCGGCGTCGTCGGGATCGCCATGCGCTACCTCGGCACGCCGTACGTCTGGGGCGGCTCGAGCCCGAGCGGCTTCGACTGCTCCGGCTTCACGATGTACGTCTACGCCCAGGTCGGCGTCTCGCTGCCGCACTCGAGCTACGCGCAGTACGGCATGGGCGTTCCCGTCTCGCAGAGCGCCCTTCAGCCCGGCGACCTCGTCTTCTTCTACGGGCTCGGCCACGTCGGGATCTACATCGGCGGCGGCCAGTACATCCACGCGCCGCACACGGGCGACGTGGTGAAGATCTCGTCGCTCGGCGCCGGCTACGTCGGCGCGCGCCGGATCCTGTAGCCCGTACTCGGTAGGCCGAGCAGCACGACGAGCGCGACGGCGGCTGCGGCCGCGCCGACGTAGAACGGCGCGCTCGGCGAGACCTTCGACCAGAGCAGGCCTGCCGCGACGCTCGCGACGAGCAGCGCGGCGCCCGTCGCCGCCGAGAAGACGCCGAACGCCGTGCCGACGAGCCCGGGCGGCGCATGATCGCCGACGACGGCTCTGGCGACGCCGTCGGTCGCCGCCACGTAAGCGCCGTACACGGCGAGCAGCGGCCAGACGATCCAGTCGCCCGGCGGACGCGCGAAGCCCAGGTAGACGAGCCCGAAGACGGCGAGCCCCGCCGCGAGGATCCACGTCCTCGGAACCCGGTCCGACAGCGCGCCGAGCGGCCACGAGAGGCCCGAGTACACGAGCTGGTAGAGCGCGTACGCGACGACGGTGAGGCTCGTCCCGAGCCCGATCTGGCGGGCTCGGAGCAAAAGGAACACGTCCGCCGAGTTCCCGGCCGAGAAGAGGACCCACACGGTGAGGACGCCCCAGAACGGCGCGGGGAGGTCGCGCAGGCGGCCTCGCGGCGCGACCTCCTCCCGCGCCGCGGGCGGCGCGTCCCGCACCGCCGCGACGAGCGCGAGCGCGACGGCGCTCGGAAGGACGACCACCCAGAGGGCCGTGCGCAGCGAGACGTGGAGGAGGCTGAGCAGGCCCACCGCCGCAAGCGGCCCGAGGACGGCGCCGGCGGAGTCCATCGCGCGGTGGTACCCGAAGCTCGAGCCGAGCAGGTGCGGCGGCGACGAGTCGCGGATCAGGGCGTCGCGCGGCGCCGTGCGCGCCGCCTTCCCGGCGCGGTCGGCGAGCCGCGCGCCGAGGACGAGTCCCCAGCCGTGCGCGAGCGCGAGGAGTGGCCGGGACACGGTCGTCAGCCCGTAGCCGACAGCGATCCACGGCTTTCGGCGCTCGTCGCCGCGATCGGAGAGCCGGCCCGCGAGGCCGCGGAAGCCGACCGCGACGCCCTCCGCGACACCTTCGATGATCCCGATGATCGTGTACGAGGCGCCGAGCGTCGTGCGCAGGAAGAGCGGGATGATCGGGTAGGCGAGCTCGCTGGCGACGTCGTTGGCGAACGACACCCAGCCGAGCGCCCGGACGTTCGCCGGGAGCGCGCGCTGCGCCTCGAGGACGCGCCGCAGCCTCAGGAGTACAGCGCCTCGATCTCGGCGGCGAAGTGCTCCGCGCAGACCCGGCGCTTGAGCTTCAGCGTCGGCGTCAGCTCGCCCTCGGCGGCGGAGAAGTCGCGCGGCAGGATCGCGAACCGCTTGATCTGCTCGAAGCGCGAGAGCCCGGCGTTGACCTCGTCGACGACCTCCTGGATGCGGGCCTGCGCCTCGGCGGGGTCGAGGCCGGCCTCCGGATCGAGCGTGACGAGCGCCGTGACGTACGGGCGCCGGTCGCCGACCACGAGCGCCTGCGAGACCTCCTTCGCGGCCTTGAGCGCGTTCTCGAGGTTCTGCGGCGCGACGTTCTTGCCGCCCGCCGTGACGATGATGTCCTTCTTCCGGTCGGTGAGGGTCAGGAAGCCCTCCGCGTCGAGCTCGCCCACGTCCCCGGTGCGCAGCCAGCCGTCGGGCGCCAGCACCTCGCGCGTCGCCTCGGGGTCCTTGTGGTAGCCGGCGAAGATCGTCGGCGAGCGGACGAGCACCTCGCCGTCCTCCGCGAGCCGGAGCTCGACGTTCGGCATCGGCAGGCCGACGGTGCCGAACCGGAAGCACGTCGGCCGATTGACCGTGGCCGCGGTCGTGCACTCGGTCTGGCCCCAGCCCTCGAGGATGAGCATGTCGAGCGCGTGGAAGAGCTCGCCGATCTCCTTCGCGAGCGGCGCGCCGCCCGAGATGCCGACCCGCAGGCGGCCGCCGAGCTCGGCCTTCACCTTCGAGTACACGAGCCGGTCGGCGAGCCGATGCTCGAGCGCGAGGCGGCCGCGCAGGGGCTCGCCGCGCTGTCGCGGCGCGCTCGCGCGGCGCCCGACGCCGAGCGCCCAGTCCACGACTCGGCGCCGCGGGCCGCTCAGCTGGTCGAAGCGCCCGGTGATCGTCGCGTGGATCTTCTCGTACACGCGCGGCACGCTCGGGAGGACGGTCGGCCGCACCGCCTTGAGGGCCTCGCGCACGCGGTAGGGGTCGGGGCAGAACGCGGTCGTGATCCCGGCGCGCGCGTTCTGGAGGTGCATGAGCCGCCCGAAGTTGTGCGGGAGGGGAAGGTAGAGCAGCATCACGTCGTCGGGACGTGCCCAGTCGTCGATCGCGAGCGCCGCGTCGACCATCGCGTGGTAGTTGCGGTGGCGGATCATGCAGCCCTTCGGCGGCCCGGTCGTCCCCGAGGTGTAGATGAAGGTGAAGAGGTCGTCGTCGCCGATCGCGGCGACGGTCTCCTCGACGGCGCGGGGGTGCGCCTGCGCGTGCTCGCGGCCCCGCGCCCGCAGGTCGTCCAGGTCGGCGAAGGTGAGGACGTGCCGGAGGTCGACGCCCTCGATCTTCCCCCGCTGCTCCTCGTCCTCGACGAGCACGCCCAGCGCGTCGGAGTGCTCGAGGATGTACGCGCAGTCGCGCGCGGAGCCGGTCGCGTAGGCGGGCGCTCCGACGGCGCCGACCAGGGCGAGGGCGAAGTCGAAGAGCACCCATTCGAGCCGCGTCGAGGCGAGGATCCCGAAGGCGTCGCCCTTCCGGATGCCGAGCGAGAGGAGGCCGTGGGCGAGCTCGTCCACCGCGCGCGCCGCCTCGCCCCATGAGACCTCGCGCCAGACCCCGGGCTCGTCCTCGACGAGGTACCCGGCGCCGTCCCGTCCTTCCGCGGCGGCGTCGAGCCACAGCCGCGCGATCGTGCGTCCCGTCGGGGCGATCGTCTTGGGCGGAACGGAAACCGTCGTCTCTGTCATGGGCGCCGAGGCACCGCCTGCGGTGCCGCTTCCAGGACGTGCAGGCTTCGCCTGCGCGTCCGTCTGAAATGAACAGTCGGGCCGCTTGGGTTTCCCACGGCGATCCCTAGCTTAGTTCGAGAGGGAAGCGCGTTCCCGGGGCGAACCTCGGTGGTCCCACTAGACTTGGACGTGAGCCCATGCGCACGATCTGGAACGGTTCCATCAGCTTCGGTCTCGTCAGCATCCCGATCGGGTTGGCGGTCGCGACCCAGCGCTCGGACATCGCCTTTCGCACGCTCCATCGCGAGTGCGGCACGCCGATCAAGCAGAAGCGCTACTGCCCGTTCCACGAGCGCGACGTCGAGGCCGAGGAGCTCGTAAAGGGCTGGGAGGTCGCGAAGGGCGAGTTCGTGATCGTCGAGGAGTCCGATCTCGAGGCGGTCGCGCTCCAGCGCTCGCAGTCGATCGAGATCCTGCGCTTCGTCGCGCTTGCCGACGTCGATCCCGTCTACTTCGACCGGACGTACTTCCTGGCGCCGGCGACCACCGCCGCCCAGCGGCGACCCTATGTGCTCCTGCTGCGGGCCATGGAGGAGACGGGCATGGCCGCGATCGGCAAGTTCGTGCTCTGGGGCAAGGAGAACCTGTGCCTCATCCGGCCGCACGGCGAGTCGCTCGCGCTCGAGACGCTCTTCTTCGCAGAGGACGTGCGCTCCCGCCAGGAGATCGAGGAGGCGGTCGAGTCGACCGATGTGAAGAAGCCGGAGCTCGACCTCGCCCGCCAGGTGATCGAGAGCCTCGTCGGCGAGTTCGATCCGGCGGAGTTCGAGAACGAGTACAGGCGCGACCTGCGCGCCATGCTCGAGGCGAAGCTCGCCGGCCAGGAGGTTGCGCGGCCGGAACCGGTCCCGGAGACGCCCGTGGTCGACCTCATGGACGCGCTGAAGAAGAGCGTCGCCGAGGTGCAGCAGCGCGGCTCTGGGGACGGCAAGGCGAAGACCTCAGGCCGGAAGCGGGCCTCGCGCGAGCGCGCGGGCTCTGCGCGCAAGTCCGCTTAGGTCGTCACGCTTCCGGCGCTCGCGCGTCACCATGCGTGCGCTTTTCGCCGCTACGCTAGAAAGCGGGTGGTGGGTCGGGGTGCCCCAGCGGCTGCTGCTGCGGTGGCGATCGGTGCGGCGGCCGGCCGATCGGCCGCCTTCTTAGTGCGGCTCCGAGATGGCGCCCAGCGCCTGGAGCTGTGCCTGGAAGAGGGTCTTGTCGATCTTCCCCTGGTAGATCGGGACGCCCTCCTGGACACAGACGCGGATGACCTCGCTCCGGTCGATGCCCAGCTCCTTCGACAGCTCGTCAGGCGTCAGGTGGTTCGCCATGTCGCTCCTCCCTGTCCACGAAAAAACCCGCCGGCGCGTTGCGCGGACGGGCTCGTGAGACCATTAGTTTGCCGCTGCGGGATTCAAAGGGCCCGCCCCCCTCGGGTGCTCATCGCGCACGAAGGATAATCGCCGCCGGTGACGGGCGCAACGGAGCCGCGGCTCGCCGGGCTCGAGGAGCGGTGGACGACGGTGCGCGGCGCGCGCATCCGCTACTTCGTGGGTGGTGGCGGGCCGTCGCTCCTCCTCGTGCACGGTCTCGGCGGAGCGGCGTCGAACTGGGTCGAGCTCGCGCCGGCGCTCGCGCGGAGCTACCGCGTGCTGGCGCTCGACCTGCCGGGACACGGCGGCTCGTCGCCGCTCCCGGCCGCGCCGAGCCTGACGCCGTTCGCCGACGTGCTCGCCGCAGTCGCCGAGCGCGAGGCGTTGCTTCCGGCGGCCGTCGTCGGGCATTCCCTCGGCGGCCTGGTGGGGCTGAGGCTCGCGCTTCGCCGCCCGGACGCGATTCGCGCGCTCGTTCTCGCCGCCTCGGCAGGGATCTCGTCCGGCACCCGCGCCCGCGAGGTCGCCGTGACCACGCTCGTCCTCGCGCGGCCAGCGCGCTTCGTCGCTCCCTTCCGCGGGCTCGTAGCGCGACTCTCGTTGCTTCGCTATCCCGTGTTCGGCTTCTTCGAGGTCTCGGATGCGGCTGCCCTCTCGCCCGCGGCGGTCGAGGGCTTTCTCGCCGGCCCCGCGCTGCACACGGACGTTCTGAGCGCGGGCCGTGCGCTCGTCGCGGACGACCCGCGCGTCGACCTCGGCGCCGTTCGCTGTCCCTGCCTCGTGCTCGCCGGTGCGCGTGACCGCATGGTTCCCGTTACGGACGCGATCGAGTACGCGCGACGGCTGCGCGCACCGCTCCGCATCGTCCCCGACTGCGGCCATCTCGTGATCGGTGAGCGCCCCGACGCCTGCGTCGAGGCGATCGCGGAGCTCTTGGGCTAGCCGGCCGCGCCGCCTCGGCGCTCCTCCAGCTGCGCTCGCATCCGTGCGGCGAGAGTCTCGAGGCGCCGGACGAACTCTTCGTCGACGTCCCCAGGCTGAGGCTGAGGCGGGAGGGTGG
>Ga0209059_1000403_pt1 | contig 19699 bp, 14 predicted proteins | sample GraSoiAngelo_151_FD_186165 | JGI IMG/M metagenome (GOLD analysis project Ga0209059, IMG submission 186165) | Grasslands soil microbial communities from the Angelo Coastal Reserve, California, USA - 14_1009_12_20cm (SPAdes) (version 2) | ecosystem: Environmental > Terrestrial > Soil > Grasslands ...
CGCCATCGCTGCCGCGGCAATGGCACTCTCTTTCGGACAGCGCGAAAGTGCCGCGATTTCCCTGGCAACTAGCTTTGATAAGATGCCATCCAAGAAAAAGCTCGGGACGGAAACGCGATGAAGAGAGGCTGGGCCGCATTTGCCCTGATACTCGCGGGGGTTTTTGGACCGGCTGCCGCATTGGCAGATCCAATGCCGATCCGCGTCGGCTGGGTTGTGACCCCCGGTCACTTGGCGCCGCTGATCGAGGCGCTCGGCAAGCGTGAGGCCGGCGTCTTCAAGCATCTCGGCCAGAGCTATGTGCTGCAGACTACCCGATTCCAGGGCACGACGCCGCAGATCCAGGCCCAAGCGATCGGCGACCTGGATGTCGCTGCGCTGTCGACGGCGGCGCTCGCCTTGGCCATTACGAACGCGAAGCTGGAGGAGCGGGTCGTTGCCGATGTCGTGGCGGACGGGGTCGAAGGATTTTTCACCGAGAACTACGTCGTGGCCGCCGACAGCCCAATCAAAACGATCGAGGACATCAAGGGCAAGCGCATCGCGACCAATGCGATCGGCTCGGCGAGCGACGCGGCGATGCGGACGATGTTTCGGAAGCACGGCATCAAGGACGCCGATTTCACCACGGTCGAGACGAACTTCGCCAACATGCCGGCGATGCTCGACGGCGGCAAAGTCGATTTGATCGGCACCTTGCCGCAGTTCCTGCAGGAGCTGCGCAGCCATCCCAATAAATATCGCGTCTTGTTCACGGCGAGCGACGCAGTCGGCCCGACCCAGGCCGTTTTGTGGGGGATGCGCGCCGAGACGATCGCGGCGCACCGGCCGGTCTTTGTCGATTTTTTCGAGGATCACATCCGCGCGGTCCGCTGGTTTATCGACCCGAACAATCGCGAGGAGGCACTCGATATTCTGGCCGGTGTGACGAAATTGCCGAAGGAGAGCCTCGGCTTCGCCTTCAGCAAGGATGATTTCTATCATTCACCGGATGCACGCCCGGAACTCGACTCGGTGCAGCGGGAGATCGATGAAGCCGTCAAGCTCGGAGTTCTGCCGCAACGGGTCGAGATCCGGCCGAAACATGTCGATCTGTCGCTGATCGAAGAAGCCAAAAAACGCATCGACGGCAAGTGAACAGGGACCGATGCCGGACGCAGCACATATCGTCATCGACCGGGTCAGCCATGAATACCGGCCGGCACGGCGCCGGCCGGTGCTGGCGCTCGACGATGTGTCGCTGGCGGTCGGCGAACGGGAATTCCTCGCGCTGCTGGGACCCTCCGGCTGCGGCAAGAGCACCCTCCTCTATCTGGTGGGCGGTTTTCTGCCGGTCGAGCAGGGCGCGATCCGGGTCGAGGGGCGAGCCGTGGACGGGCCGGGTCCCGACCGCGGCATCGTGTTCCAGCATTTCGCGTTGTTCCCGTGGAAGACCGTCATGCAGAACGTGCTCTACGGGCTCGAAAAAAAGGGATTGCCGCGCGAGGAGCGGCTGCGGGTCGCGCGTGAGTTCATCGAACTGGTCGGGCTTGCCGGGTTTGAGGACAGTTATCCGGCGCAGCTCTCGGGCGGCATGAAGCAGCGCGCGGCGATCGCCCGCACGCTGGCGATCGACCCCAGCATCCTGTTGATGGACGAGCCGTTTGGCGCCCTCGACGCCCAGACGCGCAGTCTCATGCAGGCCGAGCTCCTGCGCATCTGGCAGCGCTCGCGCAAAACCGTCATCTTTGTTACTCACGATGTGCAGGAGGCGGTGTTTCTCGCGGAGCGGATCGCGGTCATGTCGGCGCGCCCCGGGCATATCAAGGAAATCGTCGAGGCGCGGTTCGACCGCGCCAATCCCGAATTGTTGCGCAGCCGACAATTTGTCGAGATGGTGGATCACGTCTGGAACCTGGTGCGCGGCGAGGCGATCCTCGCGGAGCGGAGCGGCGCCGCATGACCTCCGAGACCGTACGCGTGACCTCCGGGACCGGCATCGCGAACAGAATCCCGGCGGTGGTGCCACGCTATTTGCCGCTCCTGCTGCTGGCGCTGGGATGGGAGGCGCTGACGCGCACCGGACTTGTCCCGACCTCGGCGCTGCCGCCGCTCGATACGGTGGCGCGCGCCTGGTACGAGCTCGCCTCAAGCGGCGATCTGTGGACGAACGGGGTCGCCTCGATGACCCGCGGCGCTGCCGGGCTCGGGCTGGCGATCGCCGGCGGCAGCCTGATCGGGATCCTGATGGCCTGGTACAAGCCCGTCCGGGCCGCGGTGAACCCGATTGTCCAGTTCTTCTACCCGATGCCGAAATCGGCGCTGATCCCGGTCATGGTGCTGTGGCTCGGTTTTGGAGACGCATCGAAGGTCGTGCTGATCTTTGTCGGATGCCTGCTGCCGGTGACGCTCTCGGCATTCAACGGGGCGCGCGGCACTGATGAGGTGCTGATCTGGTCGGCGCGCAGCCTTGGCGCGAGCCGCGCCCGCGTGTTGTGGGAGATCGTGTTGCCGAGCGCTTTGCCCGAAATGCTGAGCGGCATCCGCACCGCGCTGGCGCTCTCTTTCGTGCTGCTGGTCAGCTCCGAATTGATCGTCGCGCGCCAGGGCTTTGGCTACATGATCGGCTGGCTCGGGGATGGCGGCGCCTATGACGCGATGTTTGCCGTCGTGCTGACAGTGGCGCTCCTCGGCTTTGCCGCCGACCGGCTCTATCTGATGCTGGTGCGGCGCATCCTCGCTTGGCGCGAGTAAGGGCGCGAATGAGCGAAATAGAAACCCGCTTTCTCGCGCCGCCTGCGGCCACCGGCATCCGGCTCGATCTCACCGGCGCGGTCACCCGCCGGGCGGGAGCGATTGTGCCGCTGCTGGCGGTCATAGTCGCTTGGGAAGCCGCCTCGCGCAGCGGGATCGTGACGCCGTTCCTACTGCCGCCGATCTCCGCCGTGTTGGGGCGCGTCTGGGAGGATGCGATATCCGGCGAATTGGCGCTCAATCTGGGGCAGACCCTGTTCCGCTCGCTGGCCGGTTTCGCGATTGCGGGGGCGGGCGGCGTCGCGCTCGGGATCCTGATGGCGCGGCGACGGTGGGTCCGTTGGTTCTTTGATCCGATCGTGTCGGTCGGCTTTCCGATGCCGAAGATCGCCTTCCTGCCGATCTTTATGTTGTGGCTCGGACTCTACGATGTCTCGAAGATCTCGATGGCGGTGTTCAACGCGATCTTCCCGGTCATCACCGCGACGATCGCGGCGGCGGAGGGGGTGGACCGGCCGCTTCTCTGGTCGGCGCGCAGCCTGGGCGCCAGCGAGCGGCAATTATTGCGCGAGATCATCCTGCCCGCCGCCTTGCCGCAGATCCTGACCGGGCTGCAGGTTGCGCTGCCGATCTCGATGATCGTCATGATCGTGACCGAAATGATGATGGGCGGCCAAGGGCTCGGCGGCGCAATGATCGCTGCGTCGCGCTTCGCGGATTCCCCCGGCGTTTTCGCCGGCATCGTCGAGATCGCGGTCGCCGGTCTCTGCCTCGTCAAGGGGATCGCCCTGCTGCGGGGGCGTCTCTTGGCATGGCACCAGGAGACGCAGGAGCCGACCACGGTTTGACCGGCAGCCAGCCCACCTTCTGGTGGCATTCAGCGAATTTCTTTCGCCAATTGCGGAACCCTGCGGGCCCATCCGCCGTTCCGGAACGCCGCTTTGTGGATTAGCCCCGGGACTCCCTGGGCTGTGCGCAGAGCAGAGTGATCGGGCCGCTCTATAAAGAGGCCGGCTGGATGCCGTAAATAATTGATTAAACTGTCCTTGCTGTTAATATCGCGGCTGTTGTTGCGCGGCATGGGGAAACCTGCTGTCGTGCCGCCAAGCACGTTACAAAGCTCAGCACCTTTCGGATCGTAACGCCCGGCCGCCGCCTCGTTCGCGGCGTTCGTCGTATCTACGACCCTGCAGGAGTCGAGCATGGAGCCTACGGCTGACGGTCTCGTCGAGGTCACCTCCGAGAGCCTTCCGAGTGCCCCTTCAATAAACGAGGTTGTCGCGTCCGTAAGCGGGAATGGGCATGCCGCCCCCGCGACTGACGGCGACGCCTTCAACCTGCATCTGCTCCATGCACTGCAGTCGGTGCGCCTCGGCGACTTCTCGGCGCGCCTGCCGGGCGACGCGACCGGCGTGAACGGCAAGATCGCCGACACCTTTAACGAGATCGTCGCTTCCAACCAGCGGATGGCGCAGCAGCTCGAATATGTCGGGCAGGTGGTCGGCCGCGAGGGAAAGACCCGGCAGCGCGTCAAGCTGACCCTGACCGACGGCGCCTGGGGTGAGATGGAGGGCTCGGTCAACACGCTGATCGACGACCTGTTATGGCCGACCAATGCGGTGACCGACGCGATCACCGCGGTCGCGCGCGGCGACCTCTTGCAAACCGTGCGGCTCGACGTCGACGGCCGCCCATTGCAGGGCGAATTCCTGCGCCTTGCGACGATCGTCAACCGCATGATCGAGCAGCTCGGCATCTTTACCTCGGAAGTGACGCGCGTCGCTCGCGAGGTCGGCACCGACGGCAAGCTCGGCGGCCAGGCGCAGGTGCGCGAAGTCACGGGCGTGTGGCGCGATCTCACTGAGAGCGTCAACTCGATGGCCTCGAACCTGACGGCGCAGGTCCGCAACATCGCCGAGGTCACGATCGCGGTCGCCAACGGCGACCTGTCGAAGAAGATCACCGTCGATGTGCGCGGCGAGATTCTGCAGCTGAAAGAGGCCATTAACACGATGGTCGATCAGCTGCGTTCCTTCGCCTCCGAGGTGACGCGCGTTGCGCGCGAGGTCGGTACCGAGGGCAAGCTTGGCGGTCAGGCCATCGTCCCCGGCGTCGCCGGCACCTGGAAGGATTTGACCGACTCGGTCAACGCGATGTGCGGCAACCTGACCGCGCAGGTCCGCAACATCGCGCAGGTCACGACCGCTGTCGCACGCGGCGACCTGTCGCGCAAGATTACGGTGGATGTCAGCGGCGAAATCCTCGAGCTGAAAGATACGATCAACACAATGGTCGATCAGCTCAACGCCTTCGCGTCGGAGGTGACGCGCGTTGCGCGCGAGGTCGGCACCGAAGGGCGATTGGGCGGCCAGGCGGTCGTGCCCGGGGTCGCCGGCACCTGGAAGGACCTCACCGACAACGTCAACTCGATGGCCGGCAATTTGACGGCCCAGGTGCGCAATATCGCCGAGGTCGCGACGGCGATTGCCGGCGGCGATCTGTCGAAGAAGATCACCGTCAACGTCTCGGGCGAGATCCTGCAGCTGAAGGAGACCGTCAATACGATGGTCGATCAGCTCAACGCCTTCGCCGGCGAGGTGACGCGCGTCGCGCGCGAGGTCGGCACCGAAGGCAAGCTCGGCGGACAGGCCAACGTGCTCGGGGTCGCCGGCACCTGGAAGGATTTGACCGAAAGCGTCAACTCAATGGCGTCGAACCTGACGAACCAGGTGCGCAACATCGCCGCCGTGTCAACCGCGATAGCGAACGGCGATTTATCGAAGAAGATCACCGTCGACGTGTCCGGCGAAATCCTCGAGCTGAAGGAGACCATCAACACGATGGTCGATCAGCTCAACGCCTTCGCCGGCGAGGTGACGCGCGTCGCGCGCGAGGTCGGCACCGAAGGAAAGCTCGGCGGCCAAGCCGAGGTGAAGGGCGTCGCCGGCACCTGGAAGGATTTGACTGACTCGGTCAACTCGATGGCCTCGAACCTGACCGGGCAGGTGCGGAACATCGCCGAGGTGACGACCGCGGTTGCGCAAGGCGATTTGTCGAAGAAGATCACCGTCGACGTCAGCGGCGAGATCCTGCAGTTGAAGGAGACCATCAACACGATGGTCGATCAGCTCAACGCCTTTGCCGGCGAGGTGACGCGCGTCGCGCGCGAGGTCGGCACCGAAGGGCGATTGGGCGGTCAGGCGCAAGTGCCGGGCGTCGCCGGCACCTGGAAGGATTTGACCGACTCGGTCAATTCGATGGCGTCGAACCTGACTGGTCAGGTGCGAAACATCACTGAGGTCGCCACCGCCATCGCTAACGGCGACCTGTCGAAGAAGATCACCGTCGACGTGCGCGGCGAAATCCTGCGCCTCAAGGAAACGCTGAACACGATGGTCGACCAGCTGAACCGGTTTGCCGGCGAGGTAACGCGCGTCGCGCGCGAGGTCGGCACCGAGGGGCGATTGGGTGGCCAGGCGCAGGTGCCGGGCGTGGCGGGCACCTGGAAGGATCTCACCGACAACGTCAATTCGATGGCGGCGAACCTGACGGCGCAGGTCCGCAACATTGCCGAGGTGACGACCGCGGTGGCGCGCGGCGACCTGTCGCGCAAGATCACCGTCGACGTGAAGGGCGAAATTCTTGAGCTGAAGAACACGATCAACACGATGGTCGATCAGCTCAACGCCTTCGCCTCGGAAGTGACGCGTGTGGCGCGCGAGGTCGGCACCGAAGGCAAGCTCGGCGGCCAGGCGCAAGTTGCGGGGGTCGCGGGCACCTGGAAGGACTTGACCGACAGCGTCAATTTCATGGCCGGCAATTTGACAGCGCAAGTCCGCAACATCACCGAGGTCGCGACCGCGATCGCGAGCGGTGATTTGTCGAAAAAGATCACCGTCGACGTGCGCGGCGAAATCCTGCTGCTCAAAGAGACGTTGAACACGATGGTGGATCAGCTGCGTTCCTTCGCGGCGGAGGTGACGCGCGTCGCGCGCGAGGTCGGCACCGAAGGGCGGCTGGGCGGCCAGGCGGTGGTGCCAGACGTGGCCGGCACCTGGAAGGATTTGACCGACTCTGTCAATTCGATGGCGGGCAATCTCACGGCTCAAGTCCGCAACATCGCCGAGGTGACGACCGCGGTGGCGCGCGGCGACCTGTCCCGCAAGATCACGGTGGATGTGCGCGGCGAGATTCTGGAGCTGAAGAACACGATCAACACAATGGTCGATCAGCTCAACGCCTTCGCCGGCGAGGTGACGCGCGTCGCGCGTGAGGTCGGCACCGAAGGCAAGCTCGGCGGCCAGGCCGTTGTCCCCGGGGTCGCCGGCACGTGGAAGGATTTGACTGACACTGTCAATGTCATGGCCGCCAATTTGACCGAGCAGGTGCGCGGGATCGTCAAGGTCGTCACCGCGGTCGCGAACGGCGACCTGAAGCAAAACCTCACCGTCAAATCGATGGGTGAGGTCGCGGCGCTCGCCGACACGATCAACAACATGACAGATACGCTCGCCACCTTCGCCGAGCAGGTTACGACCGTGGCGCGCGAGGTCGGCGTCGAAGGGCGTCTCGGCGGTCAGGCGCACGTGCCGGGCGCGGCCGGCACCTGGAAAGACCTGACCGGCAACGTCAACCTGCTGGCGGCGAACCTGACGAATCAGGTGCGCGCGATCGCCGAAGTGGCGACGGCGGTGACGCAAGGCGATTTGACGCGGTCGATCCAGGTCGAGGCACGCGGCGAGGTCGCGGAACTCAAAGACAACATCAACACAATGATCGACAATTTGCGGCTCACGACCGACCGCAACACCGAGCAGGATTGGCTAAAAACCAACCTCGCCCGCTTTACGAACATGCTGCAGGGCCAGCGCGATCTGGCGACGGTCGGACAGATGCTGCTCTCTGAACTGGCCCCGCTGGTCAATTCCCAGAATGGCGTCATCTATCTGGTCGAGCCGGAAGGCAATTTGCGGCGGTTGTCCGCCTATGCCGACACCGATATCGCCGGCTCCCCGGAACGCCTGCTGCCCGGCCAGGGATTGGTCGGGCAATGCGCGGCCGATGCGCGCCGAGTGCTGCTCAGCGAAATGCCCGACAATGTCGTGCCGATCGTTTCCGGTCTTTTCGAGATCCTGCCAAACAATCTGATCGTGCTGCCGGTGCTGTTCGAAGGCCAGGTCAAGGCGGTCATCGAATTGGCGTCGGTCGGTAACTTCACCGGTCTGCAGATCTCGTTTCTCGAACAGCTGACCGCCAGCATCGGTATCGTGCTGAACAGTATCGAAGCGACGATGCAGACCGAGGGCTTGCTGAAGCAGTCGCAGCAGCTCGCCACCGAATTGCAGAGCCAGCAACGCGAATTGCAGCAGACCAACGAGCAGCTCGAGCAGAAGGCGCAGCAGCTCGCCGAGCGCAACGTCGAAGTCGAGGCGAAGAACCAGGAAATCGAGCAGGCCCGCCGCGCGCTCGAAGAGAAGGCCACTGAGCTGGCGCTGACCTCGAAGTATAAATCCGAGTTCCTCGCCAATATGTCGCATGAGCTGCGCACGCCCCTGAACAGCATCCTGATCCTGGGTCAGCAGCTCGGTGACAACCCGGACGGCAATCTGACGGCGAAACAGGTCGAGTTCGCCCGCACGATCCACAGCGCCGGCACCGACCTTCTCAACCTGATCAGCGACATTCTCGACCTGTCGAAAATCGAGTCCGGCACGGTGACGGTGGATGTCGAGGACATCTTCTTCAATAACCTGATCGACATGGTGGCGCGGCCGTTCCGGCATGAGGCGGATGGCCGCAAGCTGACCTTCGACGTGCAGCTCGATCCCAAGCTCGACCGCAGCATCAACACTGACTCGAAGCGGCTGCAGCAGGTGCTCAAGAACCTGCTGTCGAACGCCTTCAAGTTCACCGAGCATGGCGGGGTCAAGCTCAGCGTTTATCAGGCTTCGAGCGGCTGGAGCCCGGACCACCCGGTGCTGAACAGCGCCTCCGGCGTCGTCGTGTTCGAGGTGTCCGATACCGGTATCGGCATTCCGCCGGAGAAACAGCGCATCATCTTCGAAGCGTTCCAGCAGGCTGATGCCAGCACGAACCGCAAATACGGCGGCACGGGCCTCGGCCTCGCGATCAGCCGAGAACTCGCCAATCTGCTCGGCGGCGAGATCCAGCTGCGCAGCACGCCCAATGTCGGCAGCACCTTTACGCTCTATCTGCCACTCCGCTATGCCGGCATCGGCGCGGGGAACCGCCCGACGCTGCCGCCCGGCGAGCCGCTGATGAACCCGCCGATCCTGGTGCCGAGCCGGCTCGCCGAACCGGTCGAGGCGGTGCCGGACGACCGCCAGAGCATCCAACCGGGCGAGGCGGTCCTGTTGATCGTCGAGGACGATCCCCACTACGCGAGGATTATCGCCGATTTGGCGCATGACCAGGGCCTGAAGGTCCTGGTCGCGATGCGCGGCGCGGAGGCCCTCGCCCTCGCCCGCGAATATCAGCCGACAGCGGTCTCGCTCGACGTCTTCCTGCCCGACATGCTGGGCTGGACCGTGCTGAGCCAACTGAAGCAGGACCCGGCAACGCGACACATCCCGGTGCAGGTCGTCACGCTCGACGAGGACCGCCAGCACGGGCTCGCCCGCGGCGCCTTCTCCTTTGTCAACAAGCCAAGCACGGCGCAACACCTCGAGGCCGCGCTGGCGCGGATCAAGAACTACGTAAAGCCACGCCGCAAGCGCCTCCTGATTGTCGAAGACAACCCCGCCGAGCAGCGCAGCATCGCCGAGCTTTTGGGGCATGACGACATCGACTTGGTGACCGTCGGTACCGGCAAGGAAGCGCTCTCGGCGATCCGCCAGGAGGCGCCGGATTGCGTCGTGCTCGATCTCCGGCTGCCCGACATGTCGGGTTTCGACCTGCTCGAAGCGATCCGCGACGACACAGCGCTCTCCGACATCCCGGTGGTTGTCTTTACGGGTCGCGAGCTGTCGCCCGAGGAGGACGCGCAGCTGCACACGATGGCGCGCAGCGTCGTCGTCAAGGGCGTCGAGTCGCCGGAGCGGCTGTTGGACGAGACGGCGCTCTTCCTGCATCGCGTCGTCTCAGAGCTGCCCGACGAGAAGCAGCGCATGATCGAGCGTCTGCACAGCTCGGACGATGATCTCGTCGGCAAAACGGTGCTCCTGGTCGATGACGACGCACGCAATATCTTTGCGCTGAGCAGCGTTCTGGAACGGCGCGGCATGCACGTCTTGACCGCGACGACCGGGAACGAAGCCATCACGCTCGTCGAATCGACGCCGGATCTCGCGATCGTGCTGATGGACATCATGATGCCCGAGATGGATGGCTATCAGACAATGCAGGTGATCCGGGAAAATCCGGCATTCCGCCGCTTGCCGATCATCGCGCTGACCGCAAAGGCGATGAAGGGGGACCGCGAGAAATGCCTTGATGCCGGCGCGTCCGATTACCTGGCCAAGCCGGTCAACACCGAGCAGCTCCTCTCGGCGCTGCGCATGTGGCTGCACCGCTGAAGAAAACGATAAAAGGGAGAGCCCGCGTGGGCGGAGAGGAAAAGGTCAATATTCTGCTGGTCGATGACCAGCCGGGGAAGCTGCTCGGCTACGAGGTGATCCTCAGCGAGCTTGGCGAGAACCTGATCAAGGCGGGTTCGGCCAATGAGGCTCTCGAGCAACTGCTCAAGAACGACGTCGCTGTCGTGCTGATCGATGTGTGCATGCCGGATCTCGACGGGTTCGAGCTCGCCGCGATGATCCGCGAGCACCCACGCTTCCAGAAGATGGCGATCATCTTCGTGTCGGCAATCCAGGTCACCGATCTCGATCTGCTGCGCGGCTATGCGGCGGGCGCGGTCGATTATGTGCCGGTGCCGGTCGTGCCCGACCTGCTGCGCGCCAAGGTGCGGGTCTTTGCCGAGCTCTACCGGAAGACGCGGCAACTGGAGACATTGAACGCGGAGTTGGAGCGCCGCGTCGCGGAGCGGACCGCGGAGCTGGCGCAGGCAAATTCCGAGCTGGAGCACCGCGTCGAGGAGCGCACCCGTGAGCGCGAGGCCGCTCTCGCCCAAGTGCATGAGATGCGGAAGGTCGAAAGCCTCGGCCAGTTGACCGGCGGCGTTGCGCACGACTTCAACAACCTGCTGATGGCGGTGCTCGGGAATCTCGAGTTGGTCCGCAAGTTCCTGCCGAGCGACCCGAAGATCCGCCGCCTGATCGATGGAGCGATCCAGGGCGCCGAGCGCGGCGCGACCTTGACGAAGCGCATGCTCGCCTTCGCCCGCCGTCAGGAGCTGAAGCCGGAGACGGTCGATGTCCCGAACCTGGTCGACAGCATGGTCGAGATGCTGCGTCGATCGCTTGGACCCGGTATCCAGATCAAAACCGATTTCGAGACCGATCTGCCGCCGACCCGTGTCGATCCGAACCAGCTTGAACTCGCGCTGTTGAACCTGGCGCTCAATGCCCGCGACGCGATGCCCCTGGGCGGGCGCCTGACGATCTCGGCGCATCGCGAACGGATCGGTGCCGGCGACGTCCCCGGACTGCAGCCCGGTGATTATGTCTGCATCGCCGAGCGAGACACCGGCGAGGGCATGGACGAGGTGACGCTGAAGCGTGCAACCGAGCCCTTCTTCACGACCAAGGGCGCCGGGCGCGGCACCGGGCTCGGGTTGTCGATGGTCGATGGGCTCGTCGCGCAATCGGGCGGCGCGATGCGGATCACCAGTCAGCAGGGCGCCGGGTCGACGGTGGAGCTGTGGCTGCCGGTCGCCGAGGCCGAGGCGATCGAGCGGCCGCGGCCCGTGGCGCCGCAACGGGTGCAGGAGAGCCGCTGTTGCCGCGTTCTGGTCATTGACGACGATCCGATCGTGCTAGCCGGAACGGCGGCGATGCTCGAAGATCTCGGGCACACCGCAACCGAGGTCGACTCGGCGGAGCAGGGACTGAAGATCCTGCAGTCGGATGCCAGCATCGATCTGGTGATCACCGACCATGCCATGCCGGGCATGACCGGGACCGAACTGGCAAAGCGCATCCGGCGCAAATGGCCGGAGCTGCCGGTCATTATCGCCACCGGTTATGCGGAGTTGCCCGGCGAGCTCGATCCCAGCGTGCCGCGACTTTCGAAGCCCTATCGCCAGCAGGATCTGGCGGCCGTGGTGGCGCAGCTGGTCGGCGAGCAGCCGGCCGCCGAACCCGCCGCGCTGAACGCTGCCGTGGGCTAGCTCGGGCCAAAATCAACGCTCCCGGCGTTCCTCTTCGCGGCAATCGGCGTAAAATCGTCCGATTTCGGAGGAAGCACGATGAGCGAGGCAAACGGCAACGCGGCCGATTACTTTATCGAGCGGCATCTGCGCGAAGGCCGCGGCGAGCGGCTCGCCTTCACCGATCCTTGGCGCAGCCTGAGCTATGCCCAGCTTTCAGATGCCTCGGCCCGTTTCGCGGCGGGATTGGCGAACGCTGGCATCGAGCGCGAGCGGCGCATCGCCCTGCTAATGCTCGACACGATCGACTTCCCGATCGCGTTCTGGGGCGCGCTGCGGGCGGGGATCGTGCCGGTGCCGATCAACACCCTGCTGCCAGCCGACATCACCGAATATATCCTCCGCGACAGCCGCGCCGCGGCCCTGGTCGTCTCCGCACCGCTTCTCGATCCGCTGCGCCCGGTTCTCGACCGGCTGCCCGCGCTCAAGCAGGTCGTCGTCAGCGAACCGAATGGCGAGCCGTCGTACCACCCGAAGGCAACCGGCTTTGCTGCCTTTCTCGACAGTGCCGCCCCAACGGGCGAGATTGCGGAGTGCTCACCCGACGAGGTCGCCTTCTGGCTGTATTCCTCGGGATCGACCGGGGCGCCGAAAGGCGTGCGCCATCTCCACTCCAACCTGCGCGCCACCTCCGATACCTACGGCCTGCAGGTCTTGCAGATCGCGCCCGAGGATCTGGTGTTCTCGGCCGCCAAATTGTTCTTTGCCTATGGGCTCGGCAATTCGATGACATTCCCGATGGCGGTCGGCGCCGCCTCGGTGCTGTTCCCGGAACGGCCGGCGCCGGACGCGGTTCTGGCGACAATGCAGCGCTTTCAGCCAACGATCTTTGCCGGCGTGCCGACGCTCTACGCCGCGCTGTTGGCCCAGAATGCGATCGCTCCGGGTGCCGGCTCCGACCGGCTGCGCCGCTGCATCTCGGCCGGCGAGCCGCTTCCCGAGCATATCGGGCGGCGCTGGCGCGAGGTGGTCGGCAGCGACATCCTCGATGGGCTCGGCTCGACCGAGATGCTGCACATCTTTCTGTCGAACCGCCCCGACGATATCCGCTACGGCACGACCGGCAAGCCGGTGCCGCCATACGAGGTGCGGATCGTCACCGAAAGCGGCGAGGACGCGGCCGATGGCGAAACCGGCGAGCTGATCGTCAAGGGGCCGAGCGAAGCCGAGGGCTACTGGAACCAGCGCGACAAGTCGCGCCGCACGTTCCGCGGCGAGTGGACCTATACCGGCGATACCTATACCCGCGACGCCGACGGCTATTACCGCTATTGCGGACGCAGTGACGACATGCTGAAGGTGAGCGGCATCTGGGTATCGCCGTTCGAAGTCGAGGAGGCGCTGATCGGGCACGCGGCGGTGCTCGAAGCAGCGGTCGTCGGGCATCCGGATCCGGAGGGGCTGATCAAGCCCAAGGCATTTGTCGTGCTGCAGCAATCGGCGCCGCGCGACGACCCCGACGCGTTGTGCGAGGCGCTGCAGAGCCACGTTAAGGAACAGATCGGCGTGTGGAAGTACCCGCGCTGGATCGAGTTCTGCGACAACCTACCAAAGACCGCGACCGGCAAAATCCAGCGCTACAAATTGCGGCAGTGAGGCTTGGCGGAGCGGAAGCGGTGGGGCGCCGACTGCCAGCGGGCTAAACTGGCCCGGGCTAGTTCAGCTTTGATTTGAGCTGCTGTAGGACCGCGGCGGCCTGGTGACGCGCGATGCCGTCCGGGGCGCGGCGGACAAACTCTTCGAGTGCGCCGACCGAGGCAACCATGTTGCCGAGCCGAGCATGCAGCATCCCGGATTCGTACCACAGCTCGGCGAGATCGGGCGCCAGCATCAGCATCGTATCGATAATGCGCAGCGCGTGCGCTTGCCGCCCCGCCTGCAACAGGCGCGATTTGACATTGTTCTGCAGCCGCAGCAGCACGTCACGGTCGCTGACCGGCGCGTAATGCTCGGGCGTCAGCTCGACCTCCTGCCCGGCTGTGGCCTTCAGGAGCTCGCGCAGCATCGCGGCCTCGCAGATCTGCCCGCCATGAAACGGATCGAGGATCAGGCGTTCCGGGCCGTCCCCGAGCCGGATCAGGAAGTGCCCGGGAAAAGCAAGGCCGACGCTCTCCCAACCCTGCGCCCGCGCCGCGTGCAGATAGAGAATCCCGAGCGCCACCGGCAGCCCTTTGCGGCGATCGACGACCCGCATCAGATTGCCGTTTTGCAGATCGTCGTAAGTCAATTCGTCGCCGCTGTAGCCGTGCTTCAGCAGGATGATCTCGTTGAGCGCCTGCGCACGGGCGGTGAGATCGCCGGCCGCGCCCGCGTGCCGCCCGACATCCCGGGCAAGCGCGGCGAGATGCTGGCGGTAGCGGCCGAGACCGACGCGCGGCCGCTCAAAAGACGCGAGCGCGAGCGCCGCCTCTCCGATCGGCAGGATCGCCGATGTCGCGGCGCCGAGCTCGCGCAGATAGCGGGCGCACTCTGCGGGCTCGAACACCTCAGGCAGTTCGCTCATCGCAACGATAGAAACTCACAGCTTTTGCACCTCGATCGGAGCGGAGCGCGGCGCCGGTCCGAGTGTATTCCCGGTGCCGCTGCTGACAGGCACCTGCGGGGGGCCGGGCGACCGCTCGGCAATCGGCGCGCCGCGGAGCTCGACATAGGACACGACACGCTTTACTCCCGGGATGTAACGGGCGATGCGGGTCGCCAGTTCAAGCTCGGCCTGGTTCCGCGCCGAGCCGATCAGGTACACCGAGCCATTGCTGGTGTCGATCGTGTAGTTGCCGGAGCGCATATCGGGATCGAGCAGCATTTCCGAACGTAAGCGGGCGGTGATCCAGGCATCTTTGGCGCCGTCCCAGGTGGAACCGAGCGGCGCGACCTCGACTTCGTCATAAAGCGTCCGGACACCGGGTGTATGGCTTGCAACCTGTGCGGCCCGCGCCTTCATATCCGGCGTCGGGACATGGCCGGTCAACAGCACGCGGCCCTGATAGACGGTTGTCGTGATCCCGTCCTGCAGCCCGGGAGCGGCGCCAACAAAACCACGCTCGATATCGGTCTGGAGCTCGAAATCGCTGACCGCCCCACCGACGCCACGTTCCTGCCCGGCGGCGTAACCGCCGCTGCCGGCGGCGGCCAGCCCGCCGACGACCAGCACCCCGGCACAGCCCCCGAGCATTGCCGGCAATGTCAGAAGACAGAGGACGCATAAGATTGAATTGAGCCGCGACATGTTCCCCCCACGGCATAGCTCGGGGGCATTGTGGGACATTCCCCGCCGCCCGCAAGAGCGACAGGCGTGGCAATCTTGGGGCTTTCGGTCACGTGCGCCTCGCGCCGGAAGGCGGAAGCTCACGCCAGTGCCAAATCGAGTGCTGCGGCAAGAGGTTGGGTCATTGATAGCCCGATGCTTGATGCACGAGTTCATCGCAGGCATCACTCGTCGCTGCGCCACATCCCGGCGAGATGACGCGGCGGGCGCAGCGGCGCGACGAGCATGACGTCGAATCGGAGTGTCAGGCGGGCGAGATCGGGCCGGGTCATCAGAAAGGCGGAGGCGGCGCGCGCGATGCGGCGGCGCTGCCGCGGCAGGATCGCGGCGGCAGCGGTCTCGAGATCCCGGCGCAACTTGACCTCGATGATCGCGAGCACCCCGCGGCGGCACGCCAGAATGTCGATCTCGCCGGACGGGCAGCGCCAATGGCTGGCAACGATCTGCCAGCCGCGCAGCCTCAGGTGCCATCGGCACAGAAGCTCGGCCAAGCGGCCGCGGCGCTCCGCTTTCAGCCGCTCGGGGTTGGGCGGAACCGCTCGGCGGCGCGCGGCAGCCCTCATTCGCACGACGCCTTGCGCTGCCGCGCGAGCGCGCGGTCGTAAAGCGAGCGGCGGGGAATACCGGTCTCGGCGGCGAGCTGAGCGACCGCATCGCGCAAGCTGTGCGTGTCGAGCAGGCGGTCGAGCCGCGTGTCGATATCCGCTTCGCGCGGCGCTTCCGGTTCGGGCGGCCCGACGACGATCACGACCTCGCCGCGCGGCGGGCCTGCCTCTCGATAATGCTCCGCCAATGCAGAGAGACGGCCGCGGCGGACCTCCTCGTACCGTTTGGTCAACTCGCGGGCCACCGCGACGTTGCGGTCGGACAGGATCTCGGCCATGTCGGAAAGCGAGGCGGCGAGCCGCGATGGTCCTTCAAAAAACACCAATGTCGCAACGAGCTTCGCCCACTGGGCAAGCATTCGCCGCCGCGCCCCTGAACGGGGCGGCAGGAACCCGGCAAACAGAAAAACCTCGGGCGGGAGGCCCGACAAGATCAGCGCTGTCAAAGCCGCCGACGGTCCGGGCACCGCGGTCACCGGCAGGTTCTTGGCGAGCGCGTCTCGCACCAGCTTGAAGCCGGGATCGGAGACCAGCGGTGTGCCGGCATCCGAAACCAGCGCGACTTTCTCGCCGCGGTGCAATGCTTCGAGGACGATCGGGCGCACCCGGTCGGCGTTGTGATCGTGATAGGGGCTGAGCGGCGTCGCGATGCCGAAGCGGGACAGCAGCCGCGCGGTGACGCGTGTGTCCTCGCACAAGATGCGGTCCGCATTGCGCAATACCCATAGCGCTCGCAACGTAACATCGCCGAGATTGCCGATCGGAGTCGCGACCAGATGCAGGCCGGGAGCCAGCTCGTGCTCCGGTGCCCACTCCGCTCCCCTGGTCGCGGAATCGTTGAAAGACTCTTCCGGCAATGATCGCAATGATCGACTTGCGCCGGGTTTACTTGACCGGGTGCGGTGGTTAGGGTCGCGCGCACTCGCACCTTTGCCGGAGTCCACCCGTGCAGCGCTGGCGTTTTCCGCGGTTCGTCTCACCGATCGCTGCTCTAATGCTGCTGCTCGCGCTGGTCGCCTGCATGCGCGGCCCGATGGTAGCGGCGCCCGCCGGACCACCGCAACCGCCTGTCACCGGCCCCGGTGGCCCGCCGCCCGGCGGCCCGCCGCCTCCAGGCGCCGGAGGGCCGGTCAAAGTCGCGGTATTGCTGCCGCTGTCGGGCGCCAATGCCGAACTGGGCAAGGCAATGCTCGAAGCGGCGCAAATGGCGCTGTTCACGACCGGCAACGACCGCCTGACCTTGGTGCCGCGCGACACAACCGGCACCCCTGACGGCGCCGCGGGCGCGGCGCGCGCGGCGCTTGCCGACGGGGCGCAGCTGATCCTGGGACCGCTGCTCGCCGCCGAGGTCGATGCGGTGAAGCCGGTCGCTGGCGAGGCCAAGATCAATGTCATCGCGTTTTCGACGGCGACACAGCTGGCCGGCGACAATGTTTTTCTGATGGGCTTCCTGCCGCGGCAGGAAGTCGTGCGTGAGGCCGCCTTTGCGCGGGAAAGCGGCCTGAGCCGATTTGCGGTCTTGGCGCCGAACAGCGAATACGGCCGGCTGATGACCGATGCCTTGCGCGAGACGGCGAGCCAGGCGGGCGCAACGGTCGTCAAAGCCGAGACGTTCGATTCGCGCTCGAGCGATGTCGGCCCGGCAATTCAGCGGCTCGCCGGCAACACCGCGAGCGCCGCACCGGGGACATCGCCTGAGCCCGATGCCGCCCCCGCGCCCGGGCCGACACAGCGCGTGAGTTTTGACGCGTTGCTGCTGCCCGAGGGTGGCGACCAGCTCAAGCAGATCGCGCGGCGGCTCAAGACCGCGGGCATCGGCAGCCCGCAAGTGCGGCTGCTCGGCAGCGGCTTGTGGGACGACACCTCGGTCAGCAGCGAGCCGGCGCTCGTCGGCGGCTGGTTCGCCGCCTCGCCACCCGACGCGCGACGAGAATTCCAGAGCCGGTTTCAGTCGACCTATGGGCACGCCCCGCCCCGCCTCGCTTCGCTCGCGTTCGATGCCGCAGCGCTCGCGGCCGTGCTCGCGAAGGCGGGCGGCCCCGCGCCGTTCTCGCACGATGCGATTCTCAACCCGAGCGGCTTTACCGGGGTCGACGGGCTGTTCCGCTTTACGCCGCAAGGCTTGGTGCAGCGCGGCCTCGCCGTGCTGGAGGTGCAGCCGCAAGGCCCGGTCGTGGTCAGTCCGGCGCCACGCGATTTTCGCGACTTAGTGTATTGATCACGCGAGAAGCGCGGCCAAGACAGCGTTGAGGCGCTGGCGGCCGGCGGCGGTCGCGACGAGGCGCTCATCATCCAGCACCACGAACCCGCCTTCGGCGAGGCGGGAGAGCGCCGGCCCAAACAGATCCTCGATGCTGCGCTGGGCGAGCGCTTCGAGGCGCAGGCGTGAGATGCCTTCGGTCAGGCGCAGCCCCATCATCAGCATTTCCTCGACCGAGGCATCGCGCGAAATCGGGGTCATCTCGTCGAGCGCAGAACCTGTTTCCTCGATCGCGACGAGCCAGGTTTCCGGCACGCGGCGCTCTTGGGTCGCGACCTTGCCGCCGCCGCGCGTCACTCGGCCATGCGCACCGGGGCCAATGCCGAGGTAATCCTCATAGCGCCAATAAGCGAGGTTGTGGCGGCATTCGGCCCCAAGCCGCGCGTGATTGGAAATCTCGTAGGCCGGTATGCCAGCGGCGGCGAGACGCTGTTGGGTCACTTCGTATAGCGCGGCTGCAGTGTCCTCGTCGGCGGTAAGGATCTCGCCGCGGGCGGCGCGGTTGCCAAAGGCGGTACCGGGCTCGATCGTCAGCTGATAGAGCGAAAGATGCGTCCCGGCCAAGCTCAGCGCCTCGCCGAGCTCGTCCTCCCACGCCGCGACGCTTTGCCCGGGGCGGGCATAGATCAGGTCGAAGGAGTATCGCGGGAAGATGTCACGCGCGAGCGCGATTGCGGCGACCGCTTCGTCTCGACTGTGACCGCGGCCGAGAAACCGCAACGCCGGCGGATCGAGCGCCTGCACACCCAGGGACAGGCGGTTGACGCCCGCCGTGGCAAACCCAGCGAAACGCTCGGCCTCAGCGGAGTTCGGGTTGGCCTCGAGCGTCACTTCGAGATCGGGTATGACGGGCCACAGGGCGCGCACGCGCTCGATCAGCGCCGCGACCGTGTCGGGCGGCATCAGCGACGGCGTGCCGCCGCCGAAGAAGATCGAGACCACTTCGCGGTCGGGTGCAAGCTCCGCTTGGCGCTCAAGATCGGCGAGCAGGGCGCGGGTCCAACGCTCTTCCTCGATTGCCTCCCGGACATGGCTGTTGAAATCGCAATACGGGCATTTCGACCGGCAGAACGGCCAGTGGATGTAGACGGCGAGCGGCAGCCAAGCGGCCGCGCCCGCGTCACGCGCCAAAGCAGGCCGCGACGAGCTTGGCGAATGCGAGGGCACGGTGGCTGATGCGGTGTTTGAGGTCGGGGTCGAGCTCGCCGAAGGTCTGATCGTAACCATCGGCAATGAATATGGGGTCGTAGCCAAAGCCCTGCTCGCCGCGCGGCGGCCAGGTCAGCCGCCCATAGACCTCGCCGCGGAAGAGCGCCTCCTCGCCATAGGGCCAGGCCAGCGCCAATACGGCAACGAAATGAGCGCTGCGGTCCTTGGCGCCGAGTTCACGCTGCACCCGGTCCATCGCGACGCGGAAATTCTTCCCCGGGCCGGCCCAGCGCGCCGAATAGATGCCCGGTATGCCGCCCAATGCCGGAACGACCAGACCGGAATCGTCGGCCAGTGACGGGAGACCGCTTGCTTTCGCGGCGGCATGCGCCTTCAGCGCC
>Ga0209059_1000405_pt1 | contig 19658 bp, 19 predicted proteins | sample GraSoiAngelo_151_FD_186165 | JGI IMG/M metagenome (GOLD analysis project Ga0209059, IMG submission 186165) | Grasslands soil microbial communities from the Angelo Coastal Reserve, California, USA - 14_1009_12_20cm (SPAdes) (version 2) | ecosystem: Environmental > Terrestrial > Soil > Grasslands ...
GGGCCACCCTGGTGCGGATCGCTGAACACCTGCAGGTCGTTGAAACCATCGATGGCGACGAGCTGGAGCGGCTGTTGGTGGCGGTGGAATCGTCTGTCGTCCCCAGCCTTGCCGAGGTCAAAGAGTCGGGGGTCGCGGCGCGCATCGCCGCCGCCGCCGCGCGCGATTGGGAAGATCCTTCGGCGGGTTCCGCGCGCGAGAGCGACCCGGGGCCGCCAATCGCCGCGAGTTAGATAATCTCCTCGTAGAGGTCGTAGACCTGCTTGAGGTCATCGGGCGGTTTGACCCCGCCATTCTTCAGCGCCTCCAGCAGCATCAAGATGAACTTCACACCGGCGAGATTGACGCCCTTCTCGCGGGTCAGTTGCTGGATGACTTGCAGCTTTCGCACGTTTCGTTGCGAGTAGCGGCGCCGATTGGTGGCGGTCCGGTACGGCTCGATGAGTCCGAGATCCTCGTACATCATGAGCGTGCGCGGATGCGTCTCCAGGATCTCCGATGCCACGCTGATGGTGTAGAGGGGCTTATCGAGGTCGAAGGCGCCGCCGATCCGAGCGTCTCGATTGGGGATCAAAGCCTATTCCTTGACCCAGTCCTGGACGCCTCGACTCAGACTGGCGGGCGTGGTCTCGGATTTGATCAGGTAATCGAGCGCGCCCAGCTTCAGCCCGCGGTCGACGAGCTCTTTCTCGCCGTAGTTGGAAAGGATGATGACCGGGATGTTCTTCGTCACGCCGTCGGAGCGCAGGTTTTCCAGCACGGCAAAGCCATCCATCTTGGGAAGCCGGATGTCGAGGAACACGATGTCGGGCACCATGTTCTTGGCATGATCGAGGCCTTCCTCGCCAGACTTGGCCACCGTGACTCGGTAGCCGTCAAGCTCTAGCTTCAACTTGTACATCTCGGCGACCGCCGGGTCGTCTTCGATGAAGAGGACGTTTACGTCCTCGTCGACCACTTCACTCATGTCCCCTCCTTAGCCGCGACGCAATCTCGACATCGACTCTGTCACCTTTCCCCCCCTTCCACCGGTGGTAAGTATAACCCAAGGTCACCCAAAATCCCGAATATTCCGAATACGGAAACCGCGTCTAGAGGCGGAAAGACAGTGGTACGATGGGCTCGAGCGTCGGCGGGTCGGGCTTGACCGGGAGGAGTTTTTTCCGATGAGGTACATACGGGGTCTCACGCATGGCGCGCTCGCGGGCGCGGTCCTGGGCTTGCTCTACGCTCCCGAGTCCGGCGCGAGCATGCGCCGGAGGGTGTCGCGCTTGCTGGGCCAGGCGGAAGCGATGATGGCCGCCGAAAACAGCGAGGCGCCGGCCGCTGCGGCCCCGCCGCGGCGGCGGTCCGTTGGTGGGACAGAAAGCCGGGCCAGGCGCCCATAGGAGGAAGCGATGGATCAGACGGTAGATAAGACGGTAGACAAGACAATCGACCGGTTGAGCGAGCTGCTCGAACGGGCGACCAAGGCGGCGCAGGACCTCGAGGTCAAGGACCGGCTGACGGACGCGGTCGCGGCGCTGCGGCGCACGCGGATCACCCAGGACGAGGATGCCGGCGTCGAGCGGTTCGTGACCGGCCTGTTGATCGGGGTGGCGGCCGGCTTCGGGTTGGCGCTGCTGCTCGCGCCGAAATCAGGCGAGCAGCTGCGGGACGACTTGATGCAGCGGGGCATCGAGCTGCGCGATCGGGCTGGCGAGCTGGCCTCGCGGATGCCGTTCGGCGACGGCGAGCAGGGTCACGCCGAAAAGGCGCCGAGCGACCAGCCGGGAATCGCCTGAGCTAGACCTGGCTCTCGTCTGACGAGATCACCCGTTGCCGGGTGGTTTGCACTTCTCCGGCTGCCCTGGCGGGCAGATCAGTGGGCTGGGTGATGGGCTGGCGGTCGCGGCCGGCGCGGGCGGTGGCTTGGGGGCGTTGATGATGCAGTAGATGCCGTCGACCGTGATCTGCGAATAGGTCAGAGTGTAGGGGTTGTAATTTCCCGGCAGCTTGCACTGCGGCCACGGCTGGGCCAGGGTCCTGGGAAGGTTCTCGGTGCCGGTCAGGTAGTAGTCCTGGCCGATCTGGTGGATCCCGGTGGGAACCGTGTTGTACCACTCGTCCGGGGTCCCGGCGAGCGCCTGCACCATGAACTTGTGCCAGATGGGCGCGGCACCGACGATCCCGGTCGAGTTGTGGCTGAGTGGCTTGTTGTCGGGGTTGCCGACCCAGACCGCCGTGGCCAGGCTCGGGGTAAAACCGATCGTCCAGTTGTCCTTGAAGTCGTTCGTCGTCCCGGTCTTCGCCGCGACGTGACGACCGGGAAGGGTCAGGTCGCCATGGCAACCGAACTCCAGGCAACGGTTCCGGTCATCGGACATGATCGACCCGATGATGTAGGCAACACTCGGATCGACGGCCCGGAACTCGGCCTTTTTGGCGTCGTACGTGAAGACGTCACGGCCGAGGCCATCCTTGATGTTGAGGATTGGCGCCTCGCGGTGACGCACCCCCAGCGTGGCCAGCGTCGAAGCCGACGTCGCCATGTCCGCGAGCCGCACTGGGTAGGCGCCCAACGTCAGGCTCATGCCGTAGTCTTCGGGCTTCTGATCGACACAGGGCAGCGGGCCGAGGCACGTCAACCCGAGGCGGTGTGCCATGTCGACCACCGCCGGGATGCCGGTCCGTAACTCCACCTTCAGCGCCGGAATGTTCAGCGAGTTGCCCATCGCGAGCTTCAGCGGCAATGTGCCGTGGAAGCGACGGTCGTAATTCTGGGGAATGTACTTGCCCAACCCGGCGGGATCGCCGAAGGTGGGGAAGACGAGCGGCTCGTCGAGGATCGGACTCTCCATGTTGACCCGGCGGCTTTCGATGGCGGCGGTGTAGGTGAAAATCTTGAAGCTCGATCCGGGGGCGCGCGGGACGTCGTAGGCGAAGTTGTACTGCCCGCCCGGGCGGTTGTAGTCCACGCCGCCGACCATCGCCAGCACCTCACCCGTTTTCGGATCCATGCTGACCAGCGCCGCGTCGTGGAAGTTGTAGAAGTTACCTTTTTGCGCGACCTGATCGGTGACAACCTGCTCTGCCATGTGCTGCAGATTGAGGTCGAGGCTGGTGTAGACGCGGTAGCCCTTGTGGTTGTCGGACGTGATGTTGTAGGGCGCCTTGGCGAGGGTTTTTAGCACGTAGTCCACGAAGTACGGCGCCTGGAACTTCGTGGTCGGCGCCGTCACCTGCAGATTCACCGCGTAGGCCGCCTGAGCCTGGGCCGCGGTGATGTACTTCTCACCGACCATCCCGGCCAGCACCTGCGCCTGCCGCCGCTTCGCCGAGGCGAAGTTCACCACCGGGTTGTATTGCGTGGGTGCTTGCGGAAGGCCGGCCAGCATGGCCGCCTGCGCCAGTGAGAGGTCGTGCGCATTGGTCTGGAAGTAGCTCCGTGCGGCGGCCTCGATCCCGTAGGTCTGGCTCCCGTAGAAGATGGTGTTGAGGTACATCTCGAGGATCTGGTTCTTGCTGTACTGACGGTTCAGTTCGATCGCCAGGATGGCTTCCTTCAGCTTGCGCTGGATATCGGTCGGCGCGTTCGCGCCGATGTAGACCTGTTTGACCAGCTGCTGACTGATGGTGCTGCCGCCCTGTTGAATGCGGTGGTGCTGATAGTTCGCGATCGCCGCCCGCACGATCCCGCCGACATCGATCCCACTGTTGGAGTAGAAGGTCCGATCCTCGGTGGCGAGGGTGGCCTTGGCGACCCACGGAGAGATGTAGTTGAGCGGCACGACGATCCGGTGATTGCCTTGCTTGCCGACGTCGGCCAGCAAGGTCCCGTGGCGGTCGTAGATCAGGGTGTCCTGGTCCATCTTGTTCGAGGCCAGGCCACTCACGGCCGGCAACGGACCCACGGCCTGCGCGGTGACCGCGGGGATGCCCATCAACGGCACCAGCAGCACCACGATCAGCCCGAGGATGATCGTGCGCCGGAAGTCGGCGCGGGCACGCTTGCGCCACCGGTCGACGTTTCGGTGGGAGCGCCGGCGGGCCGCTAGGCGGTCAGAAACCCGAAGATCCCGGAAAGCAGGAGCCACAGAGAGAGGAGGATAACCGCTCCCCACCCCGCCCCGCTGGCCAGCGCCCGAATCGCCGACCGGCGTTGCCGCCGGATCTGGCGCCGGCGCTCGGCGAGCGATGAGAGGCCGTTGGCGGTCATGGGTTGGGTGGCGTGGCGAATGCTGATCACTTCAGGCCCCTAAAATCGTACTGTCGTTGCTCCCGGAAATCTGATGTGGCCATTATAACCTAACCGGAGCTCCTTTGTGCGATGTAGGCCGGACGCATCCCCAAGATGCCGGTGAAACGGAGGCCCGACGGCTTTGGTTACGATGCCCGGTCGATTCCCTTCGACCGCAATTGCGACCGTATAATGGGGCGACTTTGGCGAGTTCTCAGCTGCCGGACGGGGGCGACACGGCGTTCTGCCGCGAGTGCGGTAAACCCATCGAGGCGGACGCTCGATTCTGCCGGTTTTGCGGCAAGTCGCAGGCGGATCCTGCGCCTGGCACCACGTCTTCCCGCGGCGCGCCGGCCGCCCCGGGTCGCCCGGCCAGGAGTTCGGGAGCGTCGCTCGAAAGCCGGCTTCGCCAGCTGTTTCCTCGCCACCACCTCCAGGATGACTTCATGCACATCGGTACCCTCGCCGCCTTCTTCATGGCGGTGATCGGCTTCATCCTCGGGTTTTTCACCCCGGCGCTCGGCGGGAACTGGCTGAGCACGAACTTCTTGCTCGCCGCCGTCGCTCTCCTGCTGTTCCTGATCCTCCGGGAGTCGACGCTCAGCCACATTAGAGGTGGCGGCGGCGCCGGTGCGTCATCGAGCCCGGAAGGTCGGTACCACGCCGCTCGACGCACCACCACCGGTTCCGACGCTCCGGCGGAAGCGGCGACCGCGGATTCGTCGCCGCCCTCCGCCCGCCGGCCCCCGGCGACCCCCAAATAAAAAAGCCGGCCTGTTCGAAAGGCCGGCTGATCGCCGGTCAGGTCAGAGGTTCTCGTCGCCTTCGATTGGCTCGCCCGCCGGCGCTTCGCCCTCCCGCAGCTTGCGGCCGGCGCCCTCGAGGTCGCCCTTGGCTTTCTGCCCTTTGCCTTCCCACTCCGTCTTCTTGTCGCCCGTTATCTTGCCGCCGGTATCCTTGACCTCGCCTTCGACCTTGTCGCGCAACTCGCCCACGGTGCACCTCCGTACAGGTTTGGCGCGATAACGCGCCTGTTAGGAAACATTATAGCCCATCACTACCATTCGGGCTACTTCGTGATGCTCGGGGTGGGCCTTTGAATGAGTTCACATCTATTTACGAATCCTGCCTTGAGGCCGCTCACGTTGCCACCTATACTCAGCAACGTCTCGCCGGTCGCGCGGGTCAGGCGGCGTCGTCAGGATTCAAGACCGGGCAATGGAAACACAACTTGGAGGGCCGAATGGCAACCGCCGTCAAGCGTGAAACCCGCCGCGATACGAATATCTCCCTCGACAAGCCGATCTATACCATCAGCGTGGCATCGGAGATCCTCGAAACCCATCCGCGGACGCTGATGATGTACGAACATCTCGGGCTGGTGGTACCCAAGCGGACCTCGACCAACCGGCGGCGCTTTTCGCAGCGTGACGTGATGAAGCTGCAGACGATTCAGAAGCTCACCCGGCAGCACTCGGTCAACCTGGCCGGCGTCCGCTACATCATGAAGCTGCTCAAGACGCTTCACGAGCACGAGCTGCCGGCGCCGGTCGAACTTCGCGACATCGACGTCTCGCTGCTGGACGTTTAGCCCGTCCCCGATTTTTGGCGAATGCCTAGGCGTGGGGGCTGCCGTTTTACCGACAGTCGTTTAGTGCAATATCTGATGCCGCCTTTGTTGACAAGACTGCCTCGCCTCTTTATAATCCGGATCAGTTCCTTTGCCCCCCTCTTCGGGCCCTCCCTTCGGAGGGCCTTAACTTTTCCAGGGACCTTCGCGAGATTCGCCAACTTCGTCTATACTGCTTCGCGCCAAGGGGAGTGTTATGGAAAATAAGACGCGCCGTGCCGCCGGCGCGAACCGAGCCACCCAGGTCGATGAAGATCTGGTCGACGTCCTCCTGGTGGAGGACGATCCCTCTGTTCTGGAGATGTATCGGTTAAAGCTTGAACTGGACGGTTATCGCGTCAACACCGCGCTCGACGGCGAAGAGGGTCTCAAGAAAGCGGGCGACCTCTCGCCGGACATCATCTTTCTCGACATCCGCCTCCCGAAGATGGACGGGCTCGAGGTGTTGAGGAAATTGCGCGCTCAGGAGAAGACCCGCAATATTCCGGTTATCATCCTCTCTAACTACGATGAAGAGGACCTTGTGGCCCGTGGGCTGCGGCTCGGCGCACACGAATACCTCATCAAGGCTCGGACCACTCCCGCCAGCCTGTCAGAAGGAATTGAGGATTGGCTAAAGGAGTAACGCGCCGGGCGCCGACTGACACCAGTCTCTCCCTGGATAAGCCGATCTATACGATCAGTGTGGCCTCGGAGATCCTGCAGACCCATCCGCGGACGCTGATGATGTACGAGCATCTGGGGCTGGTCGTTCCGAAGCGGACGTCTACTAACCGCCGCCGCTTCTCCCAGCGCGATATCCGCAAACTGCAGGCCATCCAGACGCTGACCCGGCAGCATGGCGTCAACCTGAATGGCGCGCGCTACGTGCTGCGGCTGCTCCGAATCCTGGTTGACAACGGTCTCCAGGCCCCGCCCGAGCTGCGCGACCTCGACGTCAAAGAGCTCGACGTCTAGCGGCCGGTAGCCAACCGGATCGGTCACGGGGGCGCAACGGGTGTGGCGCGAATCGATGGCCGAAATGTTGTCTCCGATCGGCGTCGATACCTTATGAGCACGTATGAGCTTTCGGCCGGATAGCCCGCTGAACCGGCTCGTCATCCTCTGGCCGGGCGTCCCGATCGCCGCCTGCGCACTGGGTTTCGTGCTGGCAGTGGTCGAAATCTCCGAAACCCACAGCGGCGCCTTCGCGGCGCTGGCGATCGCCATGGGCTGTGGACTGGCCTTCAGCGTCGGGCTGCTCTTCCATAGCTTCTTCATCGAGTGGATCGAAGTCACCGTCACCCGCGAGGGGATCGCGCTTCGGCCCGTGGCTCATGCCTGGCTCAATCGCCAGCCGCGCCTCGTCCCCTGGGATCGGGTGCAGGGAATGAACCAGGTCATCACCCGCGAGGGCGGGCATCTGGAGATTGCGGCGGGGAGCCAGGTGCTGCGGCTCGACCGGGCGCTGTTCCGAGCCGACACCTTCGCGAATCTGTGCGCCGCCGTCGCCCAGCGGACTCGTCAGTGGGGCGCCGCCGCCTACGACGACGAACTCGCCGCTGCCTGATCCGGGGTCAGCCGCTCAGTTTCGGTAGTAGATCTGCGCCGAGTGCACGGCTTGGGCATAGGCCCCGTAGCGCGCCTGCAGCGTGCTGCGATCGCCGAACCAGGGATCGTTGATCAGCAGGGTGTGACCGCTGTGGCCGGTGATCACGACGAAGTGCATCCCGCCGTAGAGCCGCACTTCGGCGACCACCAGGCGACCGGCGTCGAGCTGGGCCTCGACCATGGACTGAGGCGGTAGGTCTTCGATGTCCTGATCGTCGGTGCGCAACTGCGACGCCATCCCGGGGACGTGCAGCCACTGCCAGCGCACGGCGCCCTGGGTGACCGCGGTCGCCTGCCGCCAGAGAAGGAGGTCGTTCTGGATGTAGCCGCCATGGGCGGCGAGCCAGCGGTTCAGCAGCTGCGGGTTCGTCGAATAACCGTAGGCATTGGTCACCATCGTGACCGCGGTCAGGGCGCAGCCGGACGAGCCGATCGTGTCGACCGGATCGCTGCCGAGCGCGTCGCGCGACCACTGGTGAGCGCGTTGGCTCATCGTCGGCACCGGCGCGCTGGCGAGCGCGCCGACGGCCCCCGAGCCCCACAGACTGGCAGCAAGAAGGCTCGCCGCCAGGGAGCGGTGCCATCCCCTCTTCACGGCGTCATCTTACGGTCGAGGTTGGGTCAAGTCCAGCGTCGTCGCTGTCGCCTTTGTATCAAGAGCCGCGGGAGTTCCCGTGTGACTTGTTACCGCTATGTAACGGGCACCCTCAGCGAAGCAGGCTGGCGAGATCTCCTTCGTAGCGGGCCAGCGCCAAACGGGCATCCAGCACCTCGTCAGTGTTGATCGGTGCGCCGAGATCATCGCTGGGCTGGTCCCGAATGTCGATCACCGGAGTCCCCGCGTCGGTTTCGGTCGCAAAGGCCACCGCGATCAGCCGGGTATCTTTGCAGTTCGCGCACGTGACTTTGACCAGCGACTGGTCGTCATGGTGTGCGACCATCTCGAGCTCGCAATCGGCCAGGCTCTGTCCACACTTCGGGCACTGAAAGCGACCGGCCTGTCGGCGAAGAATATCCAAAACGTCCACAAATTTTTCCTACCCCGAAGCCGCCGGCGCCAACCAGCAAAGCTGATAGCGGCGCCCCGGCCAAAGCGCCTATCGGCTGAGCCTCAGTTACTACCAGAACAATCGTTTGCGGGTGACGCGACGCCCGACGATACTCGGCCGGCATGCGTCTTGCCGTCTTGCTGGGGACCGTGGCAATGACGAGCGGCATGCTGCTTCTCGGCGGCCTGGTGGCAGCTGAAATCAATCCGATACCGGTGGTCAACGTCGACGCCATGGAGTTGGACGGTGCGTCAGTGCTGGCCGCCCCCGTGCCACAAGTGTCGCGCAGCCCCCAACTGATGGTCAAGGTGAGCCGGCCGCTCAATCCCGGTGACTGGCACCTGACGATGGATGGCCGCAGCGTCGACATTGCCATTCGCTCGAGTGGCGCCGTTCTTCGGGTGGCCCTTCCCGGCCCGCTGGCGCTGGCCAGCCATCACACCGTGGAGCTGGTCGCCGGCGCCATGCGCGTGCGGGCGGCGTTCCAGGTGGTACCGCCGCTGAGCGCCGACGTTTCGCTGCATCTCTATCACCTCCAGATCGATGCCCAACCCAGCGTTGCCGCGACGATTCAGTTCTCGCGGGCAGTGGCCAGCCGAGCGCAGGCGCAGGCGCACGTGACGGTCAGTGGGCATCCGGCCTTCACCTGGCGCGATGCGCGCACCCTCGATATCGTCTCGACGGGCTTTCGTCTATCGGACCGTGCGACGGTCACCATCGATCCGGGCGTCGAAGCGGCTGACGGGACCATGAGTCGTAGCGTTCAGCGTGCCGAAGTGTCGATCCCCGCGACGCTCACTCAGGTCGTACCCGGACGCATGGTGCAGATGTATTACGTCAATACCGACGACGGCCACGCCTCGCTCTTCGCGCATCTGAACCAAATCGACGTGCTTAGTCCCGCCTGGTATGACGCGAATGCGGACGGCAGCATCACGGGGTACGCCCGTCGCGATGTGATCGACGCGGCCCACGCCAGCGGCGTCGCTATCGTTCCGTTAATCGTCAACAAAGGTGTCGATCCCGGCGTCGGTCATGCCATCCTCGCGGACCCGGGGCGGAGGGCCACCTTAGCCCGAAACCTGGTCAACGAAGCGAAGACCTATGGCTATGCCGGCTTCCAGCTGGATTTCGAGCAGATCCTCTGGACCGATCGCGACTTGCTGACCGCGCTGGTGCAGGACTGCGCCGCTGCCTTCCATCCGGCCGGCCTCAACCTGTCGATTGCTGTCATCCCCCGCTTGCCGGGCGACGATACCGCGGGCGGCGCGCTGCTCGACTATTTCCATCAGTGGTCGGGTGCCTACGACTTCGCCGGCTTGGCGAAGGCGGCCGACTTCCTCTCGTTCATGACGTACGACGAGCACAACGGCGTGACACCACCCGGCGCCGTCTCCGGGACGCCCTGGATGCGCCGCGCCCTCGAGTTCTCGATGGAGGGCGTGCCGCCAGAGAAGGCGACTCTGGGGCTGCCCACCTACTATCACGATTGGACTGGCGTCGGGTACCTGACGTCGAGCTCCTATGCCGACGCCGTGACCCTGGCGCAAATGCATAGCGCCACGCCGGTCTTTGATACGAGCGAGGAAGAGATGCACTTCGGCTACGACGCCTACGGCGTCCACCACGAGCTCTGGATCCAGAGCACCGATACGCTGCGCCGCAAGCTGCCCCTTATGTATGAGTACGGCCTAAAGGGCATCAGTGTCTGGCGGCTTGGTTTCGAAGACCCGTCTTTTTGGAGCCTGATTCCCGCCCGGCGATAGGGGTTGCGCGCTCGGGCTGGTCGAGCGGCGGAAACAGGACGTCGTACAGGTGTTGCTGCCGCTCACGTGCCCGTTCATAGATAGCATGCACGCGGCGACGCGGTCGATAGCTGCGACCGCGGGCTGGAGTGGATGACCAGAGGCGTGGCAGATATCCCAGCGCGTTGAGGGCCAGCAGCGCCGCGCCCCGGCTGGAGGCCTCCGCCTCGGGCGAGACCATCACGCGAAGGTTGAGGGCGTCGGCCAGCATCTGTGACCACGCGGCTGAATGCACCAGCTGGCCACCCGTCGCGACCACCGAGCGGGGTTGGGCCACGACCTGGCGCATCGCAGAGGCGACGGCGACGAACTGGTACGTAATCGCCTCCATCGCCGCCCGCAGCATCTCCGGCGGCTGGGTGCTCAGCGAGAGGCCCGCGATCACGCCGCGCGCGTCGCCGCGCCAGTTGGGGCTGCGCTCACCGGCCCAGAAGGGGAGGACGGTAAGCCCGTGGCTATCGGGTGAGATCTCCGCCGCCGCCCGCTCGAGCTTCTTCTTGGGCTTCATGCCAAGCCCTCGCGTGAACCAGCGCACGACATTGCCGCCCTCGCTGAGCGCGCCCCCCACGACGAACCGGCGGCGATCGAGTCGGTAGACGAAGGCCCCCCAGGGAATCCGAAAGCCGCCTCGATCCAGGATGACGCGCAGCGCGCCTGACGTTCCGATGGTGGCACAGAGCCAGCGGGGGCTGGTGCAGCCGGCACCGACGTTCGCGAGCCCGCCGTCCCCTTGCGGTAGGAACCAGGGGATGTCGCGCAGCTCGGGCCAGCGCCGGGCAAAGGCGGGACGCAACGAGCGGAACGGCTGATCGCGGTCGTCCAGAGGTGAGAGCTCTTCCGGCCCGATGCCGGCCAGCTCGAGCGCCTGCGGATCCCATTGGCACCTCCGGACATCGAGCAGGCCGGTGCCCGACGCGATCGAAATACTTACCCGCGCGTCTCCAAATAGCTGTTGATAGAGGTATTCACCGAGGGAGATCCAGCGGACCGTCCGGCGAACCGCCGAGGGCCGAGTCGACCGAAGCCAGCGCAGCTTCGCCGGCCAGTAACTGGCGTGAAAAAAGCACCCGGTTCGCGCATGGTAGGCGCGTTCGTCGAAGCGGGCGCGCAATCGCTGTGTTTCGGGCGCGCTGCGGGTGTCCGCCCAGGTGAGGAGCTCGGTGGTGGGCCGACCCTGGCGATCGATGCCCATCAAGCTGTGCCAGTAGCAGGAGGCAGCCGTCGCCAGGATGGTCACGTTGTCCTTGCGCGCCGCCTTCAGGGCCTTGTCGATGCTGTTCGCGATGAGGTTGAGGAGATCCTCTGGATCGGACGAAACCTCGCCGGCTTCGGTCGTCCGAACCTTATAGGGCAGGTCGCTCAGCGTTGAATCGAGCATCCGACCACGCGTGTCGTAGACCACCGCCCGCACCGACGAGGTGCCGAGATCGAGCGCGAGGACGCCTTTAACTGAGCTGGCCTTGGGCATGGCGCGGCTCGTAGCCTAACGAAGTGGTGGGTGATAGACTGTGCCAGCCAAAAGCCGTACCGCTGGGGCGTGGCCAAGCTGGTAAGGCGCCTGACTCTGGATCAGGAAATTCCTAGGTTCGAATCCTAGCGCCCCAGCCATCGCCTTCAGCGGTCCGTCAGTGCTCGTAACGGCTTGCCGATCCCGGCCGTTCTTACCGTCGTGAAGCGACTGCTCCTCGTTGGACTGGTGGTCGTTTCGGCCTGTGGCCCAGCCAGTAAAGCTGGGCCGGCCGGAGGTCCATCCAGCCCTTCCTCATTAGCCACTGCCTCGGCCACCGCGGGAAACTCGCCAGGAGGTCTCGCGTGCAGGCTGCCGCTCGCGGATTTCGAGCAATCAGCGGACTATTCGAGTGGGACGCTAAAGGCGGGCTTTGTCACGTTCCCCGGCGGCGCCTTTACACGCGATTCCAATGGTGCTTTCGAGACAGCGGGGGACAACGGCCTAGTCAAGTCGGTGGCCCGGCCATATCTGTACGGCGGTCCGGGGGTTGCCACATTCACACGTCGATACGGCCGTTGGCTACCCGCCAGCGTCGCGGCTGTCTCGCCCGACAGTTCCCACTACGCGTACTCCGAGTCGTATAACGACGCCAGTGGCCCGCGCAGCAGGATTCACGTGGTGGACGTTGCCACCGCGACCGACCGGGTTGTCTACGACCAGGGCTTTTATGCTGTGCTCGACTACGAGCCGGAAGGCATTTACCTGTTTGCCGTTGGTTACGCGGACGCACCAAATTCGGGTCTGTGGCGGCTTGACACCCAAGCTCGATCGCTGCAGCAGATCGTTTCGCAGCAGACCGTTGACTATGTGGGTGGAGGCGCGTCCTGGTACGGGGACCTAGCACCCGGCGACCAACCGCCGGCGAGCCTGAGTAACCCTCTGGCTCGGGCCTTCTTTAAGGACCGTCTCCTGCGGCTTGATCTCAAGACCCATGCCGTGTCGCCCTGGTTTCGGCGACCGGGGAAGGAGGTCCGTGCGATCGGCGTCGACGGCCTCGGGCATCCCATCGTGACCGTGAGTTCGCCAACTGATGCGGGGACGTCAACGTCCGAGGAGCTCTGGCTGGTTACTGGTCCCGAGCTAGGGAACCAGATCTACGCCGGCCCTGGTTCGAATTCTCCTGGTTTTGTCGGGTTTGGTACTCCGCTGGCAGATAGCCAGCGACTCTGGTTTGGGAGCAAGAAAGGAGTGTACTTGTACACGCCCGATAAAAAGTTCCAGATGGTCTCGACCGCGGTCGGTGAGGTAGGCGGCCGCTGTTCGTGAGTCAACAGGTCGTTGCCGTCGGCAGCAATCCGGTCTAGGACCTATGGTCGGGTCCACAGCCGATGCGTCCCGAGAAGGCGATCAAGTCTCAAGGCGATCGCGGGACCAACTTCATGAGCGAGTGTTGCCAGACCTGACCAATTGACCCAGCCACCGCCTTCACGCCAAGGCGATGAACATCCAGCATTTATCCAGCGTGTAGATTTGGCTGCTACCAAGAAACACGCTCCACTCTCGGGAACGCTCGTGGGCAACCCGCCCAGCCGGGAAGCTTGTCCGCTGATGAAACCTCAAGCGACGTTTGAGGCCGTCCCGTCTGCCGTCACATCGTCAAGAATCCACTCCGGCCCCAAGCTCGCGACGCCAGCGCCGCAGTAGCGGCAAGTCGTCTGGTTCGTGGCGTCGACAGGAGCGCCGCAGTTGGTGCAAACGGTCACGACACTCTCGGTCTGTTGGCCGGCGCGACCTGCGGCACTGCGAAGAAAAGTCCAGAGCGTCGTGACCGCAGGCTCCATGGGTTGGTTCGGAGAGCTCTCGGCAACCCGAACCGTGACACGGTCGTATTGGGCGTCGCTGTACACGGAGGCGATTGCCATCTGTCGCGTCAAGGCCGACGGCCGGGACCCTCCGCTCGCCTGCAGCCCTTCCGCCCAAGCGGACCATCGCCGAAAGAAGCGGACCGACATGTACGGACGCGCCATGTCCCACTGACCGTTTTCCTCCGCATCGCGCGTGGTTTCGATAACCGTAGCCGCGCGATCGATAAGAGCGCCCTGATCGAAGGCCGGGTCACTCTGCTGCAAGGCGCTTACGTCTGTCGATGCGGCGCCTTGCCGCATTTGTTCGAGGAGCCCGGCCGGCAACATCTTTCGAACCTCATCGGGGAGGTTTTCGAGCGTATACGTTTCGCGGCTCGAACTCTGCGTAACCCCTTGGAAGACGAAGGGCTTTCGCTTGTCCTGTTTCGCCATGTCGGAACATCGAGACAACAGGTTAAACCTGCACAGACCCGCTAGCCAACACGACGCAGAGGGTGTAGGCCGGCCCTCCGTGGTCCCGATCGTCGACGGCGCCGAATGGCGCGGCTGTACTGCCGCTTGAGGGAAACGACGCAATAAGGGCGGGTGAGCTGGACGATTAGCTGGCCACCGACAGCGTTACTGATCCCGACCAGTCGACCCGGCCATCGCCTTCATCGCTCAGGCCCTCAAGCGGCTTTTATGGGTCCAGGGATCGATGCTGTTTCTAGGAGGCCACAGCCTCGAGGACATCCAAAGCATCGGGAAGATGCCGGCCTCCCTATGTACACGACTCAAGGTGGTGCGCTCATCCACGCTTACGAAGATCTCGCACGCCACCGAGGCCAGATGGAGATCACTCGGGACATGATCCGCGTTTCCGCCCACAAGTCAGGCCGAGCCTGAAGCAGACCTCCTGGGCATGCCTTCGTAATCTTTTTGACTCAGCCCCGTTCACACCATCGAATGACGCCGGCGGCTCGATCCGTCCTTTCCAGCCTCGCCGGGGCCCTCATTACCGCGGTAGCCTTCGTGACGACTCCCGTTCTGGCTGCCGACAACCCCTGGTCACCAGCCACTCCGATGACGCAGCCGCACCAGGCAGCGACCGCCACGCTGCTGCCAAATGGCAAGGTGCTAGAAGTCGGCAGCTTCGCGCAACCTAACACCGACGCCGAGGTGTTCGATCCGAATGCGGACAGCTGGTCGCCGACCGGGCTAATGCTTGTCACTCGAGCCCTGGCGACGGCCACACTTCTGAAGTCAGGCAAGGTGCTGATCGTCGGAGGGATCGCCGCCGACACCGGGCATAGCACGACGCGCACCGAGCTCTACGACCCCATCACCAACGCCTGGTCGCTCGGGCCGCAGTTGGCCGTGCCCCGCAGCAGCCATACGGCCACGCTCCTGCCCAGCGGCAAGGTCCTGGTGGCTGGGGGCCAGAACGCCGGCGGCTACCTCGCCAGTGCGGAGCTCTACGATCCGATCAGCGGCAGCTGGACGACCGTATCCAGAATGGATGCGGGCTATACCTCGTCCACCGCGACCTTGCTGGCGAACGGGAAAGTCCTGATTGCCGGCGGCGCGACCCTCGGCGACGGCAGAGCGGAGCTTTACGATCCGGCCACCAACCAATGGTCGAGTGCCGGCAGACAAGGACGCGTCGCCCAGACGGCGACCCGGCTGGCCAATGGGCGCGTCCTCGTCACCGGGCAAGGCGCAGCAGCCGCTCTCTATGACCCCGGGTCAAACACCTGGTCTGATGCCGGGACCATGCTCCAGGATCGGGTCGACCCCAGTGCCACCCTTCTCGCCGACGGCAGGGTACTGGTCGTCGGCGGCACAACAACTGCCAGCGGTCAACAGCTCTGGTTGTCAAGCGCGGAGACCTACGACCCCGCCTCGAACCGGTGGTCGCCGGCCGGCTGTATGAGCCAGGCCCGCTGGGAACAGACCGCCACCTTGCTGCCCACGAACAGGGTCCTGATCGCGGGCGGCGACGCCCCATCCGTGACGCTGTCGAGCGCTGAGTTGTTCGATCCAAGCCGCGCGTCTGGTAGCGAGGCAATCGATTCCTGCCCGACGAATCCGCCGACCCAATCGGGCGCGGCCGCGCCTTCGGCAGGCTCGTCAGCGGTCGCGGCGCCGTCCACCGTATCGACGGCCACGGTCACGCACGCCCCCGCGGTCGCCATCGGGCAGCCGGCGCCTCTCAACAGCATCGCGAGCGACCGCTCGCTGACACTGCTTCAACCGATGGAAGCGGCCGGGCTCACGGCCCTGATCCTGGGGGCGTTGGCGGCGGTGTTCTATCTCTGGGCTCGATGGCGGAAGCGGCGGATCTGAACGCGACGGTGACCACGACGCTCTGATCCTCTGGCGGGCGGAGGAGGCCCGCATCGGCCGCACGAACCCGGCCTGATCGCACATCCTTAACGGATGGCCGATGGAGGGATTGGGGGGCTGAAAACCCGCATGGTCCTCCTCAGCTTCCTGATGCTCTTTGTGGAGCTCGCCCTGATCCGGTGGACCGGCTCCAACATCCTCTATCTCTCGTACTTCTCGAACTTCATCCTGCTGGCCAGCTTTCTCGGCATCGGGCTCGGGTTCTTGCGCGCGGATGCCCGCCGTGATCTTTTCCCCCTGGCACCGATCGGCCTTGCCGCGCTGATCGCTTTCGTGCGGCTTTTTCCTGTTGAGATTGATCGCTCGGGCACCGAGCTCATCTTCTTTGGCGCGCTCGGCACCCAGAGTGGCTTGCCACCCTGGCTGACGCTTCCGGTCATTTTCCTGGGCGTCGCGGGCGTGATGATGCTGATCGGCGAGGGGGTTGCGCGAACCTTTCGACGTTTTCCGCCGCTCGACGCCTACCGGCTCGACATCCTCGGCAGCCTGGCAGGCATCATCGCTTTCTCCCTTCTGTCGTTCCTCGAAGCGCCGCCCGTCGCCTGGGGCGCGGTCGTCGCCCTGGCGCTGGCCTTCCTTGCCGGCCGCAGCAGTCGGATCTGGCAGCTGCCGGCGCTGGCGATCGTCGTCGTGCTGCTGGGCCTCGAGTCGATTGTCCCAACGGATAGCTGGTCCCCCTACTACAAAATCCGGCTGATCACCCAGCCCTCCGGTGGCGTGGCGTTATTCGTGAACGGAATCCCCCACCAAACGATGGAAGCCGCGGCTCGGCGGATCGACACCCTGACGCTTTACGGTCTCGTCTATCAGCGAACGCGCTCGACGCCGAAGCGTGTGCTGATCGTGGGCGCCGGTACCGGCGTCGACGTCGCGGTGGCTTTGAAGGAGGGCGTCCAGCACGTCGATGCGGTGGAAATCGACCCGCGCATCCATGCGATCGGTTTGCAGAATCCCGACCGGCCCTTCCAGGACCCACGCGTGACCTCGTATATCAACGACGGTCGGGCGTTCCTCCAGCAGGCCACGGGTCGATACGACCTGATCCTTTTCGCGCTGCCGGACTCCCTCACGTTGGTCGCTGGACAATCATCCCTTCGACTCGAGAGCTACCTGTTCACCGTCGAAGCGATGCAGGCGGCGCGAGCGCACCTCACCACCGGCGGCGCGTTCGGCGAGTACAACTACTATCGCGAGGACTGGCTCGTCGACCGGCTGGCGGGAACGCTACGACAGGTTTATGGGCGGGCGCCCTGCGTGGACTCGACGGGTCACTACGGCCGGCTCGCCCTGCTGATGGCGAGCCCCAGCCTGGCTGCGCTGCAATGTCCGACGACCTGGCAGCCCGCCTCGTCGATCGTCTCGGCGCCCGCGACCGACGATTATCCGTTTCTCTACCTCCGGGATCGCACCATCCCGAGCTTTTACGTCTTGACACTCGCACTGATCCTGCTGGCCGCGCAGCTGCTGGTGCGTCTGACGGCCGGCACGGTGCGGCCGATGGTGGGGTATCTCGACCTTTTCTTTATGGGCGCCGCCTTTCTCCTGCTGGAGACCAAGAACGTAGTCCAGTTCGCGCTCCTGTTCGGGACCACCTGGTTCGTGAACTCCCTGGTCTTCGTTGGGATCCTCCTCGCCGTCTACCTCGCGATCGAGGTGGCCCGCCGGGTTGACCTCGGCGCGTCATGGCGCCTCTATGCCGGCCTGCTGGTCGCCCTTGCCGTCGCCTGGATCGTCCAGCCGGAGCTGCTGCTCGGGTTGAATATCGTGCCGCGGTTCCTGGTGGCGGTCACCGTCGCCTTTGTTCCGGTATTTCTGGCCAACCTGGTTTTCGCTCAGCGCTTCCGGGACGTCGCCGCGTCAACCGTGGCATTCGGCGCCAATCTTCTTGGGGCGATGCTCGGGGGCGTCCTCGAGTATGTCTCGCTGATTACGGGTTATCGGCTGCTGTTGATCGTCGTCGGCGCGCTATATGCAGCCGCGTTCGGCTTCCAGCGAGTCGTGGTTTACCGCGCAGCGCTGGGAGTCGGCCGGGTCGCCGAATCGTAGGTTGCAACCGTGCTCAAGGCCATCTGGAGCGCGTCTTCGTAATCCATCCGCCGACCGGCCTCCCAGGCCGATCGCGCCCCGTCCGGGCCCAGGGCCTCACGGGCGGGTTGCAAATACGGCGACATGAAGTCGTCCCAGATTCGCGGCGGCGTGTTTCCGCTGCCTTCATGTAGCGCCGACGCGGCACCCGCAAGCAATACCGCACGCTCGGCGCCGCCTTCGATGGCGCTGAGGCAAGCGAGCACGTCCATCGTGAAGGCCGCTCGTCGGTCGCTCATCGTCCGCCCCAGCTCCAGGCTTTCGGCGACGCTCCGCCGGGTGGTCGCGTTATCGCCCTGCAGGAGCGCGACCGCGGCGAGAAATGTCAGGGACATCGACGCCTCATCAGTTCGTCCAAGGGTCCGGCGCAGCGCGATCCCTTCTTCAAGGAAGGCGCGCGCCTGAGGCAGATCGCGTCGAACACTGGCGAGGATGCCGAGTTGTTGCAGAATTCCGGCTTCCAATTGCTGCTCACCCAGATCGCGCGCCAGGGCGAGGGCCTCATCCAGGGCCGTCTGAGAGGCAGCCCAGGCGCCGGTTGCGGTCGCTACCAGGCCGGTCGCCTCCAAGGCCCGCAATACCACCAGCGAGTTTCCGGCCGCCCGGGCTTCCTCCAGAGCGGAATCGAGCAGCTGGCGCGCCGCCGCGAAATCCAACTGAAGATAGGCGAAGTATCCGGCCAGGTGGAGACCGGCGGCATGCAGAGGGAAATCAGGAGGCGCCTGCTCCAGGAGCTCCTTCATGAACTGCCGGGGCTCGGAGGCGTGCGCGCGGAGCTGCCAGAAGATAGTCAGCGCCACGGCCAGACGAATGCCGAGCTGCGGGTCGGCTTTGATGCTCCACTTGAGGGTGTTTCGGAGGTCGTCATGGATCGTCTCCAGTTGGTCCAGCCAGGCGCCGAGCTGGCCGGGGGCGCGTGACTCGGCCAAGTGCAGCACGTAGCCGCCCAGCCGTCCCTGCAAGGCATCGCTCTCGTGCGCGTCGAGGAGTCGCTCCCGTCCGTAGGTGCGGACCGTTTCGAGCAGTCGATAGCGTCCAGCGTCCGCCATCACCAATGACTTGTCGACGAGCTCCGCGAGGAGTCCGATGGCGTTCGGACGTCCTGGCCCGCTGTCCCCGCAGACCTCCTCCACGGCACCCAGCGAAAAACGGCCGGCAAACACCGAGAGCCGTCGGAAGAGAACTTTCTCCGATTCAGGCAGGAGCTCGTAGCTCCAGTCCATAGCGGCGCGTAGAGTTCGTAGCCGGCTGGCGGCGGTACGGCTGCCTCCGGTCAACAACGCAAAGCGGCTCTCCAGATGCTGAAGGATTTCCTCGACCGGCATCAGCGTCACGCGAGCGGCGGCCAGCTCGATTGCCAGTGGGATGAAGTCGAGCCGCTCACAAATCCGACCGATGACCTCGACGTTGCCGTCGTTGAGCTGGAAGCGTGACTCGTGCAACCTGGCCCGGTCGGCAAAAAGACGGAGTCCCTCGTCGCGCGACAGCGGTGGAACCCGCCAGGTCAGCTCGCCAGGCACCTTCAACGGTTCTCGACTGGTGGCCAGGAGGCTGACGCCCTCGCAACCTTTCAATAGCTC
>Ga0209059_1000408_pt1 | contig 19577 bp, 12 predicted proteins | sample GraSoiAngelo_151_FD_186165 | JGI IMG/M metagenome (GOLD analysis project Ga0209059, IMG submission 186165) | Grasslands soil microbial communities from the Angelo Coastal Reserve, California, USA - 14_1009_12_20cm (SPAdes) (version 2) | ecosystem: Environmental > Terrestrial > Soil > Grasslands ...
GCATTTGATCCGTTCCTGAATTTCTCTGCCCACAACACCAAGGCGGCCAGAGCTAGGGTTTACGTCAACCTCCATAACTCGGGTGAATACGAGTTACCCATAGGTTATGCCACTATCAACGGTGACCTGTTTAATCTTCCCGCCGGGCCTGTCTCCTTTGCTCTTGGCGGTGAATATGACGCCCCGAGGTGGACGCGCGATCGTGACGCGCTTAACACAACGTTTCAAAGCATCGGCTCGGCGGATGGGGAAAGCGCACGAGTGAACCGCGATGTTTGGTCAATCTACCAGGAAGTGCGCGTACCCTTCACCAGCCTGACCTGGAACTTCCCCGGTTTCTATAGCTTCGAGGTTGACTTTGCCGAGCGCGAGGAATGGTACAGCCAGAACACCTCTTCCGTTCTACCTTCCGGAGCCTTCCCGTTTCAGCGGGCGGCGCACAGCCAGTATAACGCGCAGAAGCCAAAAGTCTCAGTTCGCTGGCAGCCGCTTGACCCGAAGTACATCGGCGCGCTGACGTTGCGTGGCAGCTATACCGAAGCGTTTCATGCGCCGCATTTGTCGGAGATTTCACCCGCGTCCTCGGAGGGCGGCGTCGGCGCCGTTTTCGACCCATTAACAAACCAGTTCGTCGAGAGCGAGGTTCGCACTATAGGAAATCCCAACCTAAAGCCGGAGGTGGCGTATGAATGGTCCTACGGGCTCGTTTACAGCCCGAAATGGCTCAAGGGCCTGACGCTCACCGCCGATTGGTGGCATATTGATATGCGATCGATCGCCTCCCTCCTCGGTGGGCAATTCGTTGTTGATAATAATATCCCCGGTCTGGTTATCCGTGGTCCTCCAGTGATCCCTGGTGAACCGGGCCCAATCATTTTGGTAATTGATCCTAACGAAAACCTCACAGGCGCGATCTTTGAAGGGCTCGACTACGAAGCAGTCTATATTCTGGACTCTTCGATCTTTGGCCACGGGGATTTCGGCAGACTAACGGCAACGGCCAACGGCACCTGGCTATCCCGGGCTGAGCTTCAGATTTTGCCTGATACAAAACGGTTCGGCATCGCGGGCGAGTTTATTCCGCCGGGATTCACTCTGACTGGTTCGCTGCCATGGAATCGGGCCAATTTCAGTCTGTTCTACGACGGCCCGGTCGACACATGGCTGGCTGGTCTTGATATTGGCGCGGTAGTCCACTACACCGGCCAATACGAAGATGACAATGTCAGTCTCACAGGATCGCCGAAAGTAAATATGCCTAGAACTGGCGGTCCGGGGGCTAACGCCGCTCCTTTTCCTTTCCGTGCACGGAAAGTGGCCGCGTGGACGACGCTCGATCTCATCTTAAACTACACGTTCAACCTTCCACTGCCCGCTGCTGCGGAGGTGCCCGGTTTCGCTAAGGGCGGCGGTAAGAGTGCGACGATGAAGAACGGCAAGGAGAAAGATGTCGTGCCTGTATCCACGGCCGAATACAATCCCTGCGGATGGCGCGCATGGTTGAACAACACCACGATCACGCTTGGGATGCAGAACGTGTTCGACGAAGACCCACCATTTGTGGCCGGCAGCGGCGAGGATGTGACTGGCTACGACGAATCGCTCGCCACAATCAAAGGCCGGTTCTGGTACGTCCAGCTAAAGAAGAGATTCTAACAGAGCTGGAGCAATTTCCAGGAGAAGTCCCATTTCCCGAAATGCTATCGCGACGATTCCCGGATTGGCGGCCGATATACGGCGATCCGTGCTTCGAAAAAATCGTCGCCTCCCTCGCCCCTAAGTAAACTTCACCACGGATCACACGAATAACACGGATCAAGACATGATTCAGGAAGCGTTAACCGCGAATAGATACCAATGAACACCAATTTCTTGCAAACGGTTTCTACCTTCTTAATTCGTGTGAATTCGTGTTCATTCGTGGTTTGATGTTCTGATTCTTATCCGTGACATCCGGAGCCTGCCCGCCGTGGGGGGTAATCCGCGGCCTGCCACGCCGAAAGCCTTAGCGAAGGCGGGTCTTCAAAAGATTTCCGCATTTTCCGCGTAACCTCAGGCGGAATTTCCGGCTGTACATCTGCTGTAACCACAACAATCCAGCCTCAAAAAAGAAAAGGAAAAACCATGAATCCCCTAACTCACTTCAAAAAAATACGAATCCTCCGAAACATATTCCTCAGTTTGAGCGCGATCTTCGCGTTAGCAATAACCGCTCACGCACAAAACCTCTACGTCTCAGCTCAATTCCCCGGAACGCACAAAATCTTCGAGTTCACGCCGGATGGGACGCAAAGTACCTACGCTTCGGGGTTGTTATTCCCCCGAGGGTTGGCCTTTGACAGCATCGGCAATCTTTTCGCAGCGCAAACCGTTCAGCCGGACGACCATTCTATTGGGAGAGTGCTCAGATTTAGCCTGCGTAACAAGGCCAGCACCGCTGGCAGTGCCGCTTACTTTTTCTTTGAAGGCCTCGCCGTAGACATCGCGGGCAATGCCTATGTTATGGCGACAGATGACAGAAGTCCCACAGAGGCCGGCACCATCTTCAAGTTCACATCAGATGGAGAACGGATCGTCTTCGGCTCCGTTCCCGGTACTACGCCGGGCAATGAGCCACAACCAAACTGGGGACTGGCTTTCGACAACGCGGGCAATCTCTATGCAGCCGACGGCGGCGCACAAACAATCTATAAATTCGCTCCGAATGGGACCCGCACTGTTTTCGTCGGGCCAAGCGAGTTTGCTGAGGGCGAGTATCCTGTGGGCCTGGCCTTTGATAGCAGTGGCAATCTGTTCGTTTCCATCGAAACGTTTAGCGATCCGGAAGCCGACTCGATTGTCTATTTCAGCCCAAGCGGCATGAAGAGCATCTTCGCTACCGGCCTAACTTTTCCTCGGGGCCTGGCCTTTGACGGCTCGGGCAATCTCTTCGTAGCCGAGGCAAATGCGATTCCGGACGGCGATATCTTGAAGTTCCCTCCTGGCGGAGGCTCGTACACCGTTTTTGCCTCCGGCTTCGGCCGCCCGGAATTCCTCACCTTCGGGCCCCCGCGATAACACTAGCCCATCGCAGTCCACTTTTTTTATCACAATGAAAAGCAAACCGCGAAACCAAAAGAAAGGAAGAACAATGAATCCACTGACTCAGTTCAAAAAAATACTAATTCTGCCACTTCTCATCGCACTGTCGCTCGTCGCGCTCGCGTCGCCCCTGATCGCGCAAGCCAACGAGGTTGCGCATTGGAACCAGATCGCGACGGACACACTCGCCGCGTTCCCTCCAGCGGCGGGCGGCGCACCAAATGCCCTCCAAGTCAACATGGGGATGACGCAAGGCGCCGTCTATGATGCGATCAACGCAATCGAGCCGAGGCATCGGCCGTATCTCCTCGCGACGCGTTTCAACGCGAATGCCTCGAAGGAGGCCGCTGCCGCGACTGCGGCTTACAGCGTTCTCTCTAACATCGTCTCCACGGTGCCCCCGGGCATCCCGTTCCCAAATCGGGCGATTTTGCAGGCGTCGCTGGACGCGGCATACGCCGCCTCGCTCGCAGGGATACCGCCCGGCCAGCATAGGGACGATGGGATAGCAGCGGGGAACGCCGCGGCCAATGCGATGCTCGCCGCTCGTCAGAACGACGGACGCTTCGGGCCGTCCCCGTGGGTGCCGAACTATGAACCCGGGCATTGGCAGCCACTGTTGAACCCTGATGGAACACCGATTCTTGATCCGACCCCGTGGGTCGGCGGGGTGCTGCCGTTCCTGATGCAGAGCTCGTCTCAGTTCCGCACCGACGGCCCGAACGCGCTCACCAGCACCGCATACGCGGAGGACTTCAACGAGGTCAAGGCGCTCGGCTCGATAAACAGCACGGTTCGCACATCCGAGCAGACGCATATCGCGATTTTCTGGCAGGGCGCCCCGCCGCCGCTGGCGTGGAACCGCGTCGCCCGGAACCTGATCGATCAATACGCAGTTGACATCGGTGACAGCGCCCTCCTGTTCGCGATGCTGAACCTGAGCGCCGGCGACGCCGCGATCAACTGCTGGAACGACAAGTACTACTGGGACTTCTGGCGTCCGTGGACGGCGATCCAGCGGGCGAACGAGGACGGCAATCCGGACACCGATCCCGACCCGTCGTGGACTGCGCTCCTCACCGCGCCGTACCCCGAGCACCCATCAGGACACCTCAGTGGCGACGGCGCGCACCTCGAGGTGCTGCAAATGTTCTTCGGCACGGACAAGATCCGGTTCGGCGTGATAAGCTCCCGTTTCCCAGGCGAAACGCGCTACTTCGACCGATTCTCAGACGCTCTCAAGGAGATCATCGACGCCCGCATCTGGGCGGGCCTGCACTTCCGGACTGCCGACGTACAGGCGAAGATCCTCGGCAGGAAGGTCGTCCACTACATGGCGAAGCACTACTTCCAGCCGGTCCCATGACGCTGTTGGCGTGGGGGCCGCGACTCGCGGCCCCTCGCCGCCGGTTGATGGTTTATTTGCGTGGCAAAAATCGACATCGGCTGCGGGGACGTACACAACGTGGTTAACGAGACGGGCGCCGAGGCGAAAGATGTCGCAGTTCAGATCGTTCCGCACGGCGCCATGAGACGGATCGACGTGGACGACCCAGGTTGCCCACAAGTGCCTCCTTGCCCCGCATTCTGACAGACATTCTGAGAACGGGGAAAGGTGTGAAGCAACTCGACGGCCGCTAGCTGGCGCAGCTAGCGGCCGGCTCACAAATCGAAGTGGCGCGATGTCTTGGATCGCCGGCGGCTCAGCGACTGACCCACGCGCAAGAGGCCAAGCGTCTCTCTTCTCAAGAATATCAAGCTGTCCGACGACTGGCATGCTCATGCCTGGATCTTGAGCACTGCTGCCGGAACAGGTTTCCGAGAGCCGCGCCCCGCAACCAGGCGCGGCATTGTGTCGCGCAGAGTTCGATGGCGACAGCTTTCGCGTCGCCTGTGTATGAATTACACTTTTTGTGTGAGACGCGCTTTGCAATTTCTGATTCTCGCTGCGATTGCCGCGGGCGGTTGTGGGCAAGACGCGCCGCCAGTCTCCGATTTTGCCGCGCAGCGTCAGCAGATGGTCCAGCGGCAACTGATGACACGTGGTATCAATGACGCGCGCGTTCTCAGTGCGATGGCGAAAGTGCCACGAGAAGAATTTGTCGCCCCGGAATCGCGAGCTGCCAGTTATGAAGACGGCCCGTTGCCGATTGGTTATGGTCAAACCATTTCGCAGCCATACGTCGTGGCGTTCATGACAGAGCAATTGCGCCCGAAACCGAGCGATCGGGTTTTGGAAGTCGGAACAGGCTCAGGTTATCAGGCGGCGATTTTGGCTGAGCTCGTTTCCGACGTGTACTCGATCGAAATCGTCGAGCCACTGGCAAAAGGTGCCGAGGCGGCATTGCAGCGGCTTGGCTACAAAAATGTCCACGTGAAAGCCGGTGATGGTTACAAGGGCTGGCCGGAAGCGGGACCGTTCGATGCGATTATCGTGACATGCGCACCGGACAAAGTTCCACAGCTGCTCGTCGATCAGCTAAAAGACGACGGGCGCATGGTCATTCCTATCGGCGACCGATTTGCTCAGGAATTGTACCTGCTGGAAAAGAAAAAGGGCCAATTGAAACAAAGCGCCACGCTGCCGGTGCGTTTCGTGCCGATGACTAGCGAGGCTGAGAAGAAAAGTGAGAAGTGATTAGTGAGAGGTGAAAAGTGAATTTGCAGGCGACTTCTCACTAATCACCTTTCACTTCTCACGCGGCAGGGAAGCACGTGCCGCTTGTCACTTAATCGCCGCTAGCTTCTTCAAATCGACGTGTTTGACCCATTCCTGTAATTCTTTTGGATCCTGGTTCTGCAGCTCGATTTGAACGAAATAACGATTGGCGATCATGACCCAGAGAGTAGCATGCTTGCTTTCTTTCTCGAAGGCTTCGAAACCAGGATTACCATCGATGGTGACAGACTTGCCGTAACCTTCGGTGGTTTCGCTGTTGTTGTTCCAGGCAGCCGTCGTGGCGTTCACGTAATCCGGATTCGCTACGGAATCGAGTATGCTGATCGCTGCTGTTGGCGCCTTATCACCCTCGCCCTTGTGATAATCGCGATGTACGTTTGTGATTCTGAATCCCCCGACATCTTCCGTCGAACCTTCCGCTTTGTCAGCGACCCAGCCTTGCGGCGGGTCCGGTAAAATGGGGAGCAATTTCTGATAATCAACGGCGTCGGGGACGAGAATCGGTTCGTTCTGAGCGTGCACCACGCCAATGTGTGAAATGATAAGCAGCGCCAGTGCAAACAAACTCGCACCCGCGGCGGAGCCAAACCTCGGCTGAGAAACGAGAGCCGTCGATTTCATGCTAACCTCTTTCCCGTAATTAGATTCCCTACACGATTGACTTTACAGCAGCTGTCAAGACGCTTGCACGATGTGCATATGAGAGCGCGCAAAATGGCAACTTTGGTAACGGCGCATTCTGCACTTGTATTGTTTGCCTCACGTTTTCGCCTCTCCCTTCGCGAACGGAGGGGGTAGGGTGAGGGTTGGTTTCCTAGGACGCCATGGCGCAAACCCCTCACCTCCCGCCTACGCAGCGCTCCGGCGCGGCAAGCAATCCTCTCCCCTCACGGAAGGGGAGAGGTGGATTCATGGCAAGCCCATCCCTCAACGCTGACTGCGGACTGAATCCATCCAATCGATGGATATTCGGAGAGGAGCAGGGCACTACTTCGGTCAAGCTAGCGATAGCGCTTTGGATTCTCGCGGTCGCGGTGCGGCTTATCTTGATCGATCAGCCCTACGTCGATTATTGGAGTTGGAGACAAAGCGATGTCGCGGCGATTGCCCGCAACTTTGTCGAACACGGTTTTCGTTTTGGTTATCCGCAGATCGACTGGGCCGGCGGGTCAGGGGGGTACGTGGGAACAGAGTTTCCCATTCTACCTTTTCTCGCGGCGATCCATTACAAATTTGCCGGTATTCACGAATGGATTGGTCGCAGCCAGTCCGTGATTTTCTTCGCTATCTCTCTCCCATTTTTCTTTTTGCTCGTGCGCGAGATCTTCTGCGGCACTGCTGCGATTTGGGCTACGTTTTTCTACGCTTTTGCGCCACTGAACATCTTTGCCGGGCGCTCCTTCATGCCGGATGTGCCATCGCTCAGCCTGGGAATCATCGGATTGTATTTTTTTCTGCGTTGGGTTCGCGATCGAAAAATGGCGCCGTTTTATCTGGCTGCGATTGCGATTTCCTTGTCCATCCTGATCAAGATCACGAGCATCGTGATTGCCGCGCCGATTTTGTATCTGCTTGTAGCCGGGATCGGTGATCCCGGCCAACGTCAAGCAGACCTAGTAAGAAGCCGGGATCGCCGATCCCGGCTACAGCTGCTGCTGTTCATCGCGATCGCCGTCTTACCTTCGGTCGTGTGGTATTGGCATGCGCGTCAAATCGCCGAAAGATTCTATCCGTATCATTTCTTTGGTGCCGGAGGAGTTCGACTGGAAAGTTTTTCGTGGTACTGGGATATCGCGCAACAAACTGTGACGTCGAGTCTGACACCGATTCTCGCAATCCTGGCGCTAATCGGTTTGTTCGTAGCGCCGCGGGGAAGATTCGGCTGCTTCTTTGATTGGTGGCTGGCTGCCATGGTTCTGTTTGTTCTAGCCGTCGGTTACGGCAATCGCCATCCCTGGTACCAGCTACCTCTGGTGCCCATCACCGCTGCGTTTGCCGGCGCCGGTTGCGCGTTTTTTGAATCGAAAATTTCTTCGCGCGTTGCGGTCGTGGCCTTGTCGATCTTGCTTGCAGGTTCGTTTGCAATTCTGGCCTTCCTGTACGTACGACCTCTTTATGAATCATCAGCCGCACAACTTCGCGATGCTGGTCTGGAATTAAACAAGCTTACGGCGAGCAATGCATTGATTGTCGCGGTGGACGGTGGCAATCCAACCATATTCTATTATGCGAAGCGCAAAGGCTGGCATTTTCTCGAGCAAAATGGGATTTACGGCGGCAATCCAAAGAACAGCCAGCAAGCGATTGCCGATCTTGAGCGACTGCGTCGCCAGGGCGCAACGCATTTTGTTTTTACCACGCCCAGGTTTTGGTGGTTGGAATCTTATCCTGAGTTCACTCAGCATCTCACCGAGGGTGCAACGCTGCTGGAGGCGACTCCAGAATTCAAAATCTACGAACTGAATCGCTAGCCTAAGATTGTGATCCGGTACGCTTGAAAAAGTGTGTCCTGTCATGTTGAGCCCTTCGATATCACTCAGGGCAGGCTTCGCGAAACATCTCTGGTTGTTTTCGCAGGTGATCCGTCCAGAAATGATCAGAGATTCTTCGCTTCCCTCAGAATGACATCGTGAAGAGGTCCCTCGGAATGACAAAATCGGATGCGTTAAAAACCTCGCCGTCAGCTTGGGTTATTCGATGCCACCATGATCGTCATGGGCGGCATCGTCGGCGCGGGGATTTTCGCTAATCCGTCCGAGGTAGCGCATCGCGTTCACACGCCGTTCTTAATCCTCGGCGTTTGGGTGTTGGGCGGGATTTTCGCGATGTGGGGCGCGTTTATCTGGGCTGAATTGGCAACTCGTTTGCCCGGAACCGGTGGCCAATATCTGTACTTGCGCGAGGCATATCATCCTGCGGTTGCCTTTGTATATGGATGGGGACTGCTTCTTGTGACGCAGACCGGCGGGATGGCTGCGGTGGCAGTCATTTTCGCGTCCTACTTTCGCGCGCTTACGGGAGTAGCTTGGAACGGCAGCGTGATCGCGGCTGTGGTGCTGCTCGGACTAACCGGGATTAACTGCCTGGGCGCGCGCGCGGGCAGCAATGTGCAAAGCGTTTTCATGTTGTTAAGGATCGCGGCGATTGCGGGGCTGGTGATATTCGGATTTGCGCTCGGCGGTGGCTCGCCCAAATCCGAGCCGTTGCCTGTCCCTCCTTTTTCTTTTGGCGTTTTGGCAGGCATCGGGTCCGCGATGATTCCCGTTGCGTTTGCTTATGGCGGATGGCAGACCGCGACTTTTGTTGCAGGTGAAATGCGCGACGCGCGCCGTGATTTATCGCGTGGACTGCTGATGGGCGTGGCAGGTGTTGTGGCCCTTTACCTTGCCGTCAATTTCGTGTGCCTGCGCGTACTCGGTCCAGCTGGCTTGGATGCAACGACGACTCCTGCGTCTGATGTAATGCGGGCGGCGATCGGCTCACGCGGTGCGCTATGGATTGCCGCCGGGATCGCGATCTCGACTCTCGGATTCCTAAGCCAAAGCATGCTAACGGCTCCGCGGGTGTATTACGCGATGGCGCGCGACGGCATTTTTTTCGCAAGCGTTGGCAAGCTCTGGCAACGCTCGCGAGCACCTGTGATCGCAATCATGCTCCAGGGTCTGGCGGCAATCGTCATCGCTTGTTCTGGAACGTACGGTCAAATTTTAAACTTTGAGGTGACTGTCGATTTCATTTTTTTCGCAATGACAGCGACGTCGCTGTTCGTTTTGCGTCGACGTCAGATTGGCTCAGAAACGGTTACCTTTCGTGTACCCGGCCACCCGTTCACGACGATTCTTTTTGTTTTGTCCTGTGTTGGAATTGTCGGAAGCGCTATCGTCGCTTCTCCTGCGAACAGCGCGGTCGCGTTAGGTATCATGCTGGCTGCGCTGCCGGTTTACTATTATTGGAGGAAGTTCAGGCGAGCAGAATCATGAGCGTGTCATTGACCGATATTCAGTTCGCATGGTTCAATAGGTGGAATAGATGTCACGCGAAAGGTGGCGCCTCGCCCTTGCAGGGAGAGGGGGAGGGTCTCGTTCAGGTTCCAAAAATCCCTCACCTTAGTCCTCTCCCCTTCCGTAAGGGGAGAGGCGAGAAAGGTCGGTGCAGTAGCTCTAGTTTTTCGACTTTCACAGTCAACGAACGCTCCCGCTCATGACACACAAGCATTCGGACTACATGCATTGGTCCAAGACGCAAAGCCGCGCGCGATTCAATCTCGCAACCAGTGGCGTAGCGCCGTTTCCGCTCCGCGAACTGCCAGTCCATTTGGAGACACTCGAAATCAATGGTTACGACGGCTACGGCTACCCGCCTTTACAAAAAGCCGTCGCAACGCACCACGGCGTTGATCCCGAATGCGTCGTAGAGGCAGCGGGCACGTCCATGGCGAATCATCTTGCCATGGCTGCAATCCTCGAACCGGGCGACGAAGTCTTAATCGAGCACCCAGCATACGGACCGATTCTCGACGTTGCCCAATATCTTCACGCGAATGTGAAACGATTTGCGCGCACTGACGAAACCGGCTGGGTAGTAAATCCGGGAGAGATTCTTCGTGCCATTACGCCGAGAACACGCCTCATCGTGATCACGAACCTGCACAATCCAACAAGCGCGCTTACACCAGATTCGGTTCTGCGCGAAGTTGGCGACATCGCCCGCAGCATTGGCGCGCTGGTGCTAGTGGATGAGGTTTATCTGGATGCAGTTTACGAGCGAACGCCGCGCACATCCTTCCGTCTCGGGCCAGAGTTCGTAGTGACCAGCAGTTTGACGAAAGTTTACGGTGTCAGCGGATTACGCTGCGGCTGGATCCTGGCGCGCCCGGATCTGGCGTGGAAGATGCGCCGCCTGAACGATCTCTATAGCGCGACGCCGGTTTACCCGGGGTTACTTCTTGCCGTCGCGGCATTCAAACACTTGAATCGCCTTCGCGAAAAAGCGCGCCGGATCGTGGATGCGGATCGCAAATTGCTTCGGGATTTTCTCGTACAGCAATCCGCGCTTTCCGCAGTCTGGACGGATTGGGGTACGACTTCGTTCGTGCAATTGAGAGCTGGAAACGCTGATGATTTTTTCGAGCGACTACGTACGGACTTCGATACTTCGGTTGTTCCTGGCCGCTTTTTCGAAATGCCGGATCACTTTCGTATCGGCATGGGCGTGAACACTGAAATGTTCGGTGATGGTCTTGATCGAATCGATCGCGCCCTAACGAGTTCCTAGGTAGGGACGATTGACCTCAATCGCCCAAGCTATTTCTACTTGAGTTATAACTAAGGGCGGGGCCGCACAGTGGGGCGAGGCCGCGGAGTTGGGCTGAGCCTCGGTATAGCGTAACGGAACGTGCAATTGAATTCGGACACCGGCCCCTGCCCGCAGTTAAAAGCGCCAGCGGGAATATGCATGGTATTGAGGCCCGGTACGGCCGGTGACGTGTTGAAGATGAATTCAATCGTCATGTCGCCGTTTACTAAGGTAACGTTGTCCGCCGTGGTTCCGTTCACAGTAAAATCGCTCGCATCGAGAGTTGCCGGGTCCACTGGCTCAGTCACGTTGACAGTGAAATCAGTCGGTGGGACAAAGACAACGCTCCCACAGCCCGCGCTGGTTACTGAACAAGAGGCCGGTGTGGGGGTAGGTGTGCCCCCCACGGATGGCACGCTATCGAAGAAAGCATCCTGCTGCGAGACGCCGTTGATCGTCACACGCCCGTCCGTCCATGAAGTGAGATGTTTGCCGGCGATCGCAGAGCCATAGTCGAAGGCGCCCACGTCAGGGATGAGGCCCGGGTCGTTTTGTCCTGGCAGAGGGCTAACCACATCCGAGAACATATCGTCAGGCAACCAAGTCACACCGTTGTCGGTGGACTTGCGTGCCCACATCCTGTAACACGGAACGGCTGGGTCACCACGTGTGCAGCTGGTGCTCTCGCGTGCGTCATACCACACGGCGAAAACGGTGCCGCTAGGGCTGACCGACAGATTGGGCTGCCAATTAGGACGAGTAGTGGAATCAGTGTTTAACTTGAGCGGCGTGCTAAAGGTCTGCCCCCTATCGGTCGAGCGGATATAATAGACGTCACCTGGATCGCTGCCGGTCCCCTGCTGGGTATAGACGTAGTGAACTACGCCATTGATCGCGGCGGGCTCGCCCCCGCCCTCGTAGCGCCAGTAGCCACCGCCATCGGGAAACATGCACGCGAAGTAGCCCACAGCGGTGACCCCAGGTCCAGGAAATGGAGTGCCGATGTAACTATTGGTCCAGGTGTCGCCGCCGTCGGTTGATCTGAAGATGTAGTTGGTGTCGTTGTGAGGGAAGCCGCCCCCGCCTTCATTCATGCCAGCGATGTATACGTCGCCTGTGGCAAAATCGCCGGTGATCTGCACGTTGCGGATGAAGTTGGGCACAGTGCTCGCCATGATCGGGCTGCGCCACGTGGCACCGTTATCACTGGAGAAGGTGACGAAGATGTTTGCGTTGGGTTGACTAAAGTCGTTCCACGAAATGTACATTCGCCCGAAGAACGGAGAGCTTGGGCTATTGTCGGCCCAGCCAGATTGACGATCGTTTTCGGCATTGGTATCAACGCAAAAATGGGTCCAGCTATTCGGGTCCTCAGGAGTGGCGGACTTGTACCCGCCCAGCGTGCAGCCGTTTCCGTCCGACCACACCGTAAACCAGGTGCCAGACGGCTTGTTGTACAGAATAACTGGGCCGCCAAATGTATTAGAGAAGGGGCTTTGACCGCCTGCGGTGGTCAAGCGGGTAAATGTGTTGCCACCATCGGTTGAGACTGATGCGCCAGAACCGTTGGGGGGCGTGAGGGTTGCACCTCGTGTGTCGTTGTAGCCGACGACGATCTGGTCGGGGTTATCCGGGTTAGCCGTAGTGAATGTCTCGGACTGGGTAATATTAGGAAAGCTCTTGTCGCCGGTGATCAGGTCAACGTCCGTACCGCCATACACCATGGGGGCTATCAGCTTTTGAACAAGCTTGGAAAAGGCACTTGAAGACGGAGGTTTGCCAAGCTCGCCGCCCTGTGCCTCGCCGCAGAAAATCATGATGGCTCCAGCCCGAAGGCTCTCTTGCTTATCAACGCCGAGCTCGTGAATTTTGGAACAGTCAAATCCGGCGGGAACGAGGGGATCAATCAAGTTAGTGTAGGTATGACTCTGCTGCGCGGGCGTAATGCTTGCGGCGGGTACGAACGGGCCATAGCCCTGCAGTCCCAGAAAGACGCCAGTTAGGGTTATAAGCAGCCCGATTACAACGCGCAAATTGAAGAAGGCTGATTGAGCAGTACGTTTCTTTTCCATCGCCTAAAGCTACGGGCGTGGACGCGGGGTAGGACGAGGCCGCGGAGTTGGTGTACACCTCCCAGTGCATGGCGTTGGGGTAGGTGTTGGCGTCGGAGTAGGTGTTGGCGTAAGGCCAGATTGTGCGCAATAAGTTCCGCCGGTACTCAGAGGGCCGTCGGGGTCGTCAAATCCACCCCAGACGATCATTTCACTGCCGGTCCAGACTGCCGTGTGACGTGCCCGTTCGGAGGGTACGTTGGTGATGCTAGTGGCTGTCCAACTATCTGTGCTTGGATCGTATAGTCCGCCCGTGTTCAACTCCTGGAAACCATTGTCCTCAAAATACCCACCCCAGACGATCATTTCACTGCCAGTCCACACTGCCGTGTGCTCGGCGCGAGCAGAGGGGGCGTTAGTGATATTGGTGGCTATCCAACTATTCGCCGCTGGGCGGTATAGTCCGCCCGTGTTCAAAAAAATACGATTGTTTGGTATGTCAAAGTACCCGCCCCAGACGATCATGTCACTGCCAGTCCAGACTGCCGTTTGGCTTTCTCGCCCGTCAGGTGCGTTAGTCGTGGTAGTAGCAGTCCAGCTATCCGAGTCAGGATCATAGCGTCCGCCCGTATTTAAGAAGTGGTAACCATCATTGTCCACGAAATCTCCACCCCAAACAATCATTTCACTGCCGGTCCAGACCGCTGTGTGGCGTCGTCGCGCGTCAGGTGCATCAATTGTGGTGGTAGCAGTCCAGCTATCCGAGTCAGGATCATATCGTCCTCCGGTGTTCAAATAATTAGATAACCAATCTACCCCACCCCAAATAAGCATTTCGCTTCCGGTCCAGACTGCCGAGTGTTGGGCGCGCGCAGAAGGTGCGTTGAGCGTGCTGGTGGCTGTCCAACTGTCCGCACCAGGATTGTATCTCCCACCGGTGTTGAGAAAGCCCGCGAAATTCCCTCCACCGCCCCAGACGATCATCTCACTGCCTGCCCAGACTGCCGTGTGATCATATCTTCCAGTGGGTGCATTAACGGCGGTAGTGTCTGCCCATGTGTCCGTGCTGGGATTATATCTCCCGCCAGTGTTGAAACCGCTAAAACCGCCGCCCCAGACAATCATCTCACTGCCAGTCCACACTGCCGTGTGGCCAAACCGCTCCTGGGTTGCATCGGCGGTGGCTACCCAACTATCAAGATTACGATTATATCTACCGCCCGTGTTCGTCAGATCGCCGTTGTTTCCGCCCCAAACGATCATTTCACTGCCAGTCCAGACGGCGGTGTGCAACTCTCGGCCGGATGGTGCGCTAGACGTGCTCGTAGCAATCCAGCTATCTGTGGCGGGATCGTACCGCCCACCCGAATTGAAAAGGCTCGGGTAAGCCGATCCGCCCCACACGATCATCTCATTACCGGTCCAGATCGACGTGTGATCGTATCTTCCGACAGGCGCATTAACAGTGCTGGTGGCTGTCCAATTGTCTATGTCAGGATTGTATCTTCCACCAGTATTGAGACCGTCGCCAAAGCGATCACTTCCACCCCAGACGATCATTTCACCGCCGGTCCAAACTCCTGTATGTAAATCTCGGCCGGTGGGCGCATTGGTGGTACTAGTAGCCGTCCAGACGTCCGTGTTTGGGTTGTATTTTCCGCCCGTGTTCATCGGGAACTGTCCGGTTCCGCCCCAGACGATCATATCCTTGCCGGTCCACACCGCCGTATGAAAGGCTCGACTGTCAGGCGTGTTACCCGTGCTCATACCTGTCCAGCTATCCGTTTTGGGATTGTATCTCCCGCCAGTGTTCAAATACGGAAGAGGCGTCGGTGTCGGCGTTGGTGGAGAAGTAACGTTAGGATTGTATTTCCAGCCTGTGTTCAAGTCGGTCCCTTGACCCGAGCCTCCCCAAATGATCATTTCACTGCCGGTCCACACTGCACTGTGATAGCTCCGACCAGCGGGCACGTTGGCAATACTAGTTGCTGTCCAGCTGTCAATGCTGGGATCGTACCTTCCGCCGGTATACAACGCGGTATCATGAGTTCCGCCCCAGACGATCATTTCACTGCCGGTCCAGACTGCCGTGTGCTGTCTGCGAGCAGAGGGTGCGTTGACCCTGGTGGTAGCCGTCCAACTATCCGTAGCTGGGTTGTATCGCCAGCCGGTGTTTATCCCGCCAACGCCCTCCTCATGACCCGAACCGCCCCAGACAATCATTTCGCTGCCAGTCCACACTGCGGTGTGACCCGATCGGCCTGATGGTACATTTACAACGATAGCCGCCCAAGTATCTTCAATACACCCATCCATCCCATCCGATACCTTCGGGAGCGTGTAGTTAGCAGCTACCACTGGCGTTAGGTTCGGCGTTTGGTCTTTTACTTTAGCTAACCATGACTCCAGCGGCTCTTTGAGCCATGCAACTGTACCAAGCTTCAATCGGTCATTGGTTCTCTCAATTACTGCCGTCGCATAATAACGCTCCTTGTCTTCTTGCAAGGGACTCACTACTCCCACGGGTACGGCGTCGCAGGTTTTCGCCGCAGCGTCGTTGGAGTACAATAACGTGTCAGCGCTTTTAGAAGCGGTGACGTATCGCCGCACGCTAAAGTCAATCGCATTACTAGCTTTGTTGAATGTTACCGCTAGTTTTTGGAGGGTTTCATCCCATTCGCGGCTGTTCACCTTTACACTGTGTCCAGTGCCGCGATTAACCTCCTCGTCGGCCCTGTCGCTTTTGACCAACTCAATCTGAATGTACTTGCCGCTGGTCCGTTTCATTTCTTCGACAGTGGGATGAGCTTTTAGGTCAGCCTCTGCGCGGTGTCTCAAATCCCCGTGAATTGTTTGGTCGCCGGCATACCAATTTCTGAGCAAACGCTCCGCAAGTGCAGGCCGTGCCAGACACTCAGCGATAACGAAGGGATCATTCCCGAGCGCTTCAAAGAGTTCGCGTAACACCTCTGGCTGCTTGGTGTGCTGCGCCATACGGTCCATCTCAGCCTGTAACTGATCAGCAGTAATGGGCCGTTGCCAGTAGTCCGCTAGTGCCTGTGATTTGCGGACGTAGTCTGCGACTTTTTTTTCAAGTTGCGCTTGAGACATCACGGCATCGAGCGACGGCTTGGGATCAGGTCGTTCCTTTGGCCAGATCCGATGACGCCAATAAACGTCTTCAATCGCTCGCTGGTAAGCTACACGTTGGGCAAATGTCAGAGTTCTCTGCGCATGGGCCTGCCACGAGCCCAATGCAAATGGGATCGTAGACACACTAACTAGCAAAAGTAGGTAAAACGCGCCTCGAATTAAGTGCGCTTTAACCGAAGGCGCTATTTGCTTTTTCATAACCTACCAGTGGAGGCGCCAATGCTAGTTGGGCGGTAAAAGGAATGTCGAGAGCTTCTGCTTCTTTTTGGGAAAAAAGTTAAGAATGACGGCAGAAGCTTGCCCCAGTTGCGTCCCTTCGCGTGTGATGGACAGTCACCATCGGTGTGAAAACGATTGAAAATTTCCAGATTCGTCCTGCGCACGTAGAAGACGTGCCGGTTATTTTGCAGTTAATTCGCGATTTGGCGACGTATGAGCGCGCACCGAACGACGTGACCGCGACAGAGGAACAACTCGTCGATGTTTTGTTCGGGGAACGACCGGCCGCGGAAGTTCTTCTCGCGTTTGAGGGACGGGCGCCGGTCGGGTTCGCTGTTTTCTTTTATAATTTTTCCACCTGGCTGGCGCGACCCGGGCTTTACCTCGAAGATTTGTTCGTGAAGCCGGAAAAGCGCGGCAAAGGTTATGGACGCGCATTGCTCGTTGAGCTTGCGGAAATTGCGCGGAACCGGGGCTGCGGCCGGATGGAATGGGCTGTGCTCGATTGGAACGAGCCAGCCATCAAGTTTTATCGCGCACTAGGGGCAAAGCCAATGCATGAATGGACTGTGTTTAGGCTGACTCGCGATGGCATCGCTAGCCTCGCGGATTCGGGGCGAGTCGGCCAACCCGCCTCCGCCAAAGGCTCCAGCGCGGCTCGTCTCGCTTCGCTTGCGAGGAGGAAGAAGTAAAAGTGGCGAAGGAAAGAACAAAGATCGAGGACTACGCGTTCCTTAGCGATACGCAGACTGGCGCATTGGTGAGTCGGGATGGATGCGTGGATTGGCTGTGTCTTCCGCGATTTGATTCACCGGCGTGCTTTGCGTCGCTTTTGGGCGATACCAGAAACGGACACTGGCGATTTTTCCCAGAGGAAGAGGTCGTAGAAACACGTCGCCGTTACCGTGGCGACTCGCTTATCCTCGAAACGGAAATCGAAACCAAGAGCGGCGCCGTCCGCCTGATCGATTTCATGCCACCGCGCGGCGAGAATCCGGACATCATTCGCATCGTGGAAGGATTGCGCGGCAAGGTGTCGATGCAGATGGAACTGATCATCCGGTTTGATTACGGGCAGATTGTGCCGTGGGTGCGTCAAAGGAATGACGGCTTGGAAGCGATCGCCGGCCCTGATGGCTTGATCTTGCGAACGCCAATTGAAACGCGCGGCGAGGACCTGACTACCGTCGCCGAGTTTACGGTCGGCGAAGGCGAGCAGGTCCCGTTCGTGCTCACGTGGTTCGCGTCGCACAAAGATCCGCCAAGAGCGATCCACTACGACCACGCCCTGCATGACACCGAGAGGTATTGGCGAGCGTGGTCGAAACAGTTTCAGGGCCAGGGGAAATGGCGTGACGCAGTCATGCGCTCGCTCATTGTCCTCAAAGGACTGACCTACGCGCCGACTGGAGGGCTGGTCGCAGCAGCGACAACATCGTTGCCTGAACAAATAGGTGGACCGCGCAACTGGGACTATCGCTACTGCTGGCTGCGAGACGCCACGTTCGCTTTGCTCTCGCTGCTGCGGGCCGGTTATCGAGAGGAAGCCGAAGCATGGCGGGAGTGGCTGCTGCGGGCTGTCGCTGGCAGTGCCGCCCAGATGCAGATCATGTACGGCGTTCGCGGCGAACGCCGCCTCGATGAATTCGAAATTCCCTGGCTCTCAGGCTACGAAAAGTCTGCGCCGGTGCGCATCGGTAACGCGGCATCAAAACAATTTCAGCTGGATGTTTATGGCGAAGTACTGGCCACGATGTTCCAGGCCGATCGCGCGGGGATCAAAATGGAGGAGCCTGATTGGAAGATGATGGTGCAATTGATGAAGTTTCTGGAATCAAACTGGCAGAAACCAGATGAAGGAATCTGGGAGGTGCGCGGCGGACGAAAAAATTTCACGCACTCGAAAATGATGGCGTGGGTGGCGTTTGATTGCGCCGTCAAACTTGTTGAGGAATGCGGGTGCGCGGCGGGGGAGCATCATGGCCGCTGGCGAAAGGTTAGAGAACAAATTCACCGGGAGGTATGCGAGCGCGGTTACAACTCAAAAAGAAAGGCGTTCACTCAATTTTATGGTTCCGATGCGCTGGACGCCAGCCTGTTGACAATGCCGCTCGTCGGCTTTCTGCCTGCAACAGATGAGCGTGTCCGCAACACCATCGAGGCTATCGAACGGGAGTTGATGGAAGATGGTTTCGTCGTGCGTTATCGGCCGGAGGAATGCGGCGTGGACGGACTACCGGGGCGTGAAGGCGTTTTTATCCCATGCTCTTTTTGGTTGGTCGCGTGCTGGCACCTACTCGACCGAAAGAAAGAAGCGCGCGAATTGTTTGAGCGTTTGCTGGATGTGCGAAACGATCTGGGACTTCTCTCCGAGGAGTACGATCCGCGCGATAAACGACAGCTGGGAAATTTTCCGCAGGCATTTTCACACGTCGCGCTCCTTGCTGCCGCCCGAATTCTTGGCGGTGAACAGGAGACTGCGACACAGCAATAAGTGGGAACACAGCCCATCTTGGCTGGGGGGCCGACGGGCAATGCCGACAGGCAAGATGTTAACACTGGCGGGCAGGGATGCCCGTCTGCCCCACAGGCTGAGAAGCCTGTGCTACTTCTCGCTCGAAGAAACGAGCCGCCGAATGAGATCCTCGATAGTTACGATCCCGCAAAAACGTTTCTTTCGGTCCAGGACAGCAGCAAGCCCGAGTCGGGCAGCGCGCAATTGCTGCACAACCCGATAAGCGGACTCATCTTCAGTGGTGGTTACGATGCGCCGGACATAATTGTGTAGCGGTTTGTTTCCATTCTGATCGAGCAGGATATCGAGAATGTTGATCAAACCATCAGGATGTCCTCCTGGCGTGATCACGGGCAGACGATCAAGGCTGGAAGAAGCGCCGAGCTCGACTGCTTCCCGGGTTGATGCGCTCGGCGGCAACGCGACGACTTTCGCCGGCGGCAGCATTACATCGCGCACTTTGACGATGCGAAAGTCCACCACATTATGAATCATCGCGCGTTCGGTTGGAGTCAGAGAGCCCTCAAGCTCGCTTTGCGTCGTGATCTGTTTCAGGTCCTCGCGTCCGGCAAAAAGGCGAGCA
>Ga0209059_1000415_pt1 | contig 19379 bp, 14 predicted proteins | sample GraSoiAngelo_151_FD_186165 | JGI IMG/M metagenome (GOLD analysis project Ga0209059, IMG submission 186165) | Grasslands soil microbial communities from the Angelo Coastal Reserve, California, USA - 14_1009_12_20cm (SPAdes) (version 2) | ecosystem: Environmental > Terrestrial > Soil > Grasslands ...
GAAGCGAGCGGCTCGCGTAGCTCGAGGTAGTTGTGGTTCAGCCGCCACCAGTCGAAGTGGAGGTAACGGCTGACGACGAGGCCGAGCGGCAGCGCGGTTCCCTCGACGGCGCCGGCTCCCGCGGCGAGCGCCTTCGGCGCCGGCGTGAGGAACGGGAGGTGTCCGAGCCCCTTGTCCTTCCACAGCGCGAGCGCGACGAGCGCCGGCAGGAGCGCGAGCGCGAAGGCGCCTCCCTGCCGGATGCGGCGGGCGGCCGCGAAGGCGAGAAACGGCCCGGCCAGGAAGAGCGCGTTGGCCGGCTTGATCCCGATCGCGAAGCCGGCGAAGAGGCCCGCGACGGCGGCGTCGAGCAGCTCGTGCGTGTCGAGCGCGCGGATGCAGAAGTACGCGGCGACGAGCACGAAGACCATCGACGGGAAGTCGCCGAGGCCCGTCATCCCGAAGGCCTGCGGCAGGAACTGCTCGATGTACTTCGCGTGGTAGCGCTGGTCCCAGAGCGGGATCGACGCGAACGGCGCGAGCACCCAGACCAGCGCGGCGAAGTAGCCCAGCAGCCGGCCGCCGATCCGCGCCGCGATCCCGTAGACGCAGAAGAGCGCGACCGGCATCAGGACGACGGTCTGGAGGACGATCAGCGCGGGGAGCGCGCTGAAGAAGTTCGAGCCGGCGACGAGCGCGACGGGGGAGAGGAGGTACGACCAGGCGAAGCCGATCTCCGACTCGGGGATGTGCCCGTGGGCGATCGACCAGGCGTCGCTGTAGTAGAAGGTCTCGTCGCCGCCCTGGTAGAAGACCCAGCCGTTGTGCCGGACGACGAGGACGAAGGCGACGAGCGTCAGCCACTGGAGGACGAGCATCGGCACGAGGACGGCTCGCGGCTCCAAGGCCGCGACGCGCTCCTCGAGCGCCGAGAGCCAGCCGACTTCCCGGGCCGGCCTCGATCCCGCCAGCGCGCCGTTCGGTCGCATCAGCGAGCCCTCGCCTTGGCCGCCGTCCCGAAGACGACCGGGAGCGCGAGCACGAGAACGGCCACGAAGTAGAAGTAGTAGAACTGCATCGTGAGGTAGAAGGCGTTCGCGGCCATCGTGCCGGCGAGGGTAGCGGTCAACCCCCACGACAGCGGCCGTAGGCGGGCGGCCATCGGGTCGCGGGCCGCCGCGAGGGCGCGTCCGAGCCGGCGCGCCGCCCGCAGGCGCACGAAGAGGTAGCGCAGGAAGAGCGCGAAGACGAGCGTCCCAACGAGGCCGGTCTCCACGATCAGCGCCACGTAGAAGGAGTGCGGCCCCCAGTTCGTCTTGCCGGTGACGAACTCGTAGTAGACGGAGAAGTTGTTCAGGCCGAGCCCGAAGAGCGGGTGCGAGTGCAGCACCTGCGGGACGAAGTCGTAGACGCCGAAGTGCGCCGAGGTCGACCGGCCGCCGGTCTGGACGCGCGAGCGCACGACGGTCTCGAAGAAGTGGGCGCGGCGGGCGACGACCGCGGCGAGGACGAGCGCGACCCCGCCGAGCGGGACGAGGACGGCCCGCGAGACGAGCAGGCGGTAGTACGGGAGCGCGAGCACGAGCAGGCCGACGGCGAGCCCGAGGAGGCCGCTTCGGGAGAGGGTCGCCAGCTCCACCAGGAGGAGGAAGGCGAGGAGCAGGACGAGCGGCAGCCGCAGCCGGTGGTCGCGCTCCAGGCGCAGGTAGAGCGGGGTCAGGGCGAGCAGCGGGACGAGCAGCATGATCCCGAGGTGGTTCGGGTCGCCGGTGAGGGCGTTCGGCCGGTAGACGCTCGCGCCGTTGACCGCGCCGTAGATGTTGATCGAGCTGGCGCCGCCGGTGAGCGGGCCGAGGACGATGTGGTCGAGGTTGTGCCCCGCGCGCGCCACGAGCAGTTGGAGCACGCCGTAGGCCGCGTTCGCCGCCAGGCCGAGCGTGAAGACGGTCAGCGTCTTCCAGTAGAAGCCGACCGAGCGGCGCGCGAGGTACGCGACCCCGCAGGCGAGGAGGCCGAAATGGAGGAAGAACTTCACGAGCCCCTTCACGAACTGGTCGAGCGACTGCTTCGTGTCCAGGTTGTAGAAGCCGAGGAGGTAGACGAGCAGGAATACGGCGAGGAAGAGGAGGACGATCGCCGCCGTCCGCTGCAAGCGCCGGTCCCCCGAGGCGAGCCGGTCGAGCGCGAACGAGACGACGAAGAGCCCCGCGAGGATGTCCTCGAGGGCCACGTTCCCGCCGAACGACCAGTGGATCTTCTCCCACGTGATCGAGAAGGCGCACGCGAGGAAGAGGATCTCGGTCCGGCGGCCGACGGACGTCACGCGAGGCTCCGGAGCAGGTCGGCGAGCTCTTCCGACCGCGCCTCGCGGGACAGGCGCTCGCGCAGCTCCTCAGACAGCGGCGACCCGTTCATCCGGCCGGCGCGCCAGCGCCCGACGAGCTCGACGAGCCCGGCGCGGATCGCCTCGACGTCGTCCGGCGGCGCGACGATCGCGGCGCCGGTCTCGCGGAGGAGCTCGGCCGCGGCGCCGTCAGGCGGCACCGCCGCGAGGATCGGCCGCTCGGCGGCGAGGTACTCGAAGACCTTGCCGGAGAGGACGCCGCGCCCGCGGCCGCCGGCCCCGGGGACGAGCAGGAGCAGCGCCTCCGAGTCGCGCTGGAGCTCGAGCGAGCGGCGCCGCGGCACGTAGGGGTGGAGCTCGAGGCGGTCGCCGAGCCCGAGGCTCTCGGCCCAGTCCCGATCCGACGAGCGGAAGTCGCCGACGAAGCGCGCGACGACGTCGAGGTCGGTCGCTGCGAGCGCCTCCAGGAACGGCCGCGGGCTGCGCTTGCCGAAGAAGCTGCCGGTGTGGGTGATCCGGAACCGCTCGGCCGGCCGGTACTCGAGGCCGGCGAAGTCGTCGAAGTCGCAGCCGTTCGCGATCGTCACGACGCGGCCCTTCGGCTCGAGCGCGCGCGCCTCCTCGGCGATGGCGTCCGAGACGGCGACGATCGCGTCGGCCGACCGCGCCACCGCCCGCGCCACCGCGCGCTCGCCGCTCTCCTTCACGCGCACGAGGCGGCTCTCCGCTCGGCGGTGCGGATGGGCGCCGAGCGAGTCGCGGAGGTCGGCTACCCAGTGGACCCCCGCGCGCTTCGCCGCCGCGCCGACGAGGTGGACGGAGCTCGGGGGCGAGGTCGTGACGACGACGTCGATCCCCTCCCGCCGGATGATCCGCAGGGCGGCCGGGATCGCGGTCAGGTTCCAGCTCACGTTCTCGTCGGGGACGAGGACCCGGCGGAACGCGAGCCGCGCGTGGCGCTGGACGAGGTCGAGGCCGCTCCGGCCGTAGAGCTCCTCGGCCGGCTTGCGGCCGCGCGGCCCGAGGTAGCGGGCGCGGTGCACCCACGCCTGCGTCGGCGGCTGGAGCTCGGCGTCCGTGTGCACCCACTTCGAGTCGTCCGGCGCGAGCACGTGCGTCTCGATCCCGAGCGCGGGGAGGTGCGTCGCGAACTTCAGCGTCCGCTGGACCCCGCCCCCGCCCGCGGGCGGAAAGTAGAGCGACACGAGCAACACCTTCATCTCACCGCGGAGGGTATGTCGTCCCGCGCATCGACCGGTCATCTCAGACGGGCACACGGGCAGCCCGTGTCCCCTGAGAACGGCACCGCAAGCGGTGCCTCGGGAAGCGTACGGCGCGTCCGCGATACTTGGCGCGCCGTGCGTCGCGCCCTCCTCTTCCTCTGCGCCGTCGTCGCGCTCGCCCTCCCGGCCGCCGGTGGCAGCCACGCCCGCGTGCGGCACTTCACCTCGTACCCGTGGCCGGTCAAGCCCTTCGACCGGCAGCACGCGATCCGCGGCAACCTCGACGACCCGCGCGTCGACTTCGTCGGGGACGAGATCACCAGCAACTTCCACTTCGGCGTCGACATCTCGGCCCCCGACTTCGCCCCCGTCTACGCCGTCGCGGCCGGGATCGCGTCGCGCCATCCCGACTACGTCGACGTCCTGACGACCGGCGGCCGCGACTTCGGCTACTGGCACGTGACCCCGGTCGTCTACAACCGGCAGCCGGTCAGGCGGGGCGACCTCCTCGGCAACGTCCAGCGTGGCTGGGGCCACGTCCACTTCGCCGAGAACCTGAACGGCGTCTACGTGAACCCGCTCCGGCGCGGGGGCCTCGCGCCCTACGTCGACACGACGGCTCCCACCGTGGCCGCGGTCACGATCGTGCGAGGCGGAAAGCCCGTCGACCCGGCGAAGGTGTCCGGCGTCGTCGACCTCACGTGCGACGCGTACGACGAGCCCGAGATCGCGCCCCCGTCGCCCTGGCAGGGGACGCGGGTGACGCCCGCGCTCGTCCGGTGGAGGATCCTGCGCGCCGACGGGCAGCAGGCGACGAGGTGGAAGACCGCGGTCGACTTCCGCTTCGCGCTGCTCCCGAACGGCCTGTTCAACCTCGTCTACGCGCCGGGGACGAAGCAGAACCGCGCGAACCGGCCCGGCCGCTACGTCTTCTACCTCAGGGCGGGCTGGTCGAGCGCGAAGCTCCGGAACGGGTCGTACCGGCTCGTCGTGGGCGCGTGGGACACGCGCGGGAACAGCGGCTACGGGACGCTTCCGTTCACGATCGCGAACGAGCGGCGGTGACCTCGCTCGGGACGGAGCGGGAGCAGCGGATTCGCTGGCGCCACCGCCTGCCGCGGCACGGCCCCGTCGACCGCCACGCCGCGCTGCTCGAAGCGGCGCGCAGGCGGCGCGTCGTCCACGTCGGCTTCGTGGACGAGCTCGCCGCCTCGAAGCTCGCGCAGGGCGTCTGGCTCCACTCGCGGCTCGCGGACGCGGCGGCCTCGCTCGTCGGCCTCGACGCCGACGAGGACGGCGTGGCGTGGGCGCGGAGCGAGGGGTTCGAGGCGCACGTCGTCGACGCACAGTCGGCGGAGGCAGTCGCCGCGCTCGGGCTCGAGTCGGCCGACCTCGTCGTCGCCGGCGAGGTGATCGAGCACCTCGACTCGCCGGGCCCGTTCCTACGGGCGATGCGCGTGCTGACCCGCCCGGACGGCCGGCTCGTCCTGACGACCCCGAACGCGTACCGGCTGCTGAACTTCCTCGCCCCGGTCTCGGGCGCCGAGCTCGTCCATCCCGACCACACGGCGTGGCACAGCCCGCGCACGCTGCGGACGCTGCTGGAGCGGAACGGCTGGGCGGTGGACGAGGTCGCCTACTACCGCAACCCGCGGCGGCGGGTCGGACGGGCCGACGGCCTCCGTCCGTTCCTCGCCGGCCACGCGGCCAACCTCGCGCGCGCGACTCTCGGCGCGGCGGGGCGGCTCGCGCCGTACTGGAGCGACGGCATCGTCGTCTGGTCGCGTCCGGCCGAGATGCCGTAAGACTCGAGCGTCGCCGCGGTCACGTGCTCCCACGAGCACCGCTCGGCGACGCGGGCCCGCGCCGCGCTGCCGAGGCGCCGCCGCAGCGCCGGATCGGCCAAAAGCCGCTCGATCGCCGCCCGCAGGCCGCCCACGTCGCCGGGCTCGACGAGGTAGCCGGTGACGCCGTCCTCGACGAGCTCCGGAATGCCGCCGACTGCGCTCGCCACGACGGGCCGCCCGTGCGCCATCGCCTCGAGCACGCAGAGCGGGAGCCCCTCGCGGTACGAGGGACAGACGACGACGGCCGCGCGGTCGTACAGGTCGCCGAGCTCCTCGTGCGGGACGAAGCCGAGCGCATCCCGGACGAGGTGCCGGAGCGGGCCGTCGCCGGCGACGACGAGGTTCATGCCTTCGGTCGCGGCCACGAGCTCCCCGATCCCCTTCTCCGGCGAGAGCCGCCCGACGAAGAGCACCTCCGCCGGCTCGGCCTCGACGCCGGTCGAAGCCGGGAGCTCGACGCCGTTCGGGATCGTGCGCACGTCGCGCCCGCCGCAGCGGCGCGCAGCCTCGGCGAGGGCCTCGGAGACGCAGATCACGACCGCGGCGCGGCGGACGACGAAGCGGACGAGCCGCGGGTGGCGGCGTGCCAGCTCGAGGTCGGCGAAGCGGCCGGCGGTGCCCGACCCGTGCAGCGTGAGCACGAAGCGGCGTCGCGCGAAGACGCAGATTGCGCCGGCGGCGAGCCAGTGCGCGTGCACGAGGTCGCGGCGGCCCGCGGCCCGGCGCACGGCGAGGATCATCGAGACGACGAGGAGCGGCGCGAGCCAGGGCCGCCGGCGGACGTTCCCGACGAGGCCTCGGCCGTAGGCAAGGCCGAAGTCGCGGTAGCCGCCCGGCGCGAGCACCGAAACGTCGACGTGGCCGGCGAGCCCGCGCACGAGATCGGCGACGAACCGGCCGGCGAAGTCCCCTTCGTGCCGCGGGTACGAGGTGGTGAGGTGGACGACGCGGAGCGGCTGGTCGTCCGCGGGCGCGGGAACGGCGGGCGCGACGGTCGCTTCCATCGCGACACTCATCGGCAGTCTCTCGACTGCGCTTGACGCCCGCCAGCCTGCATTTTCCGGGTTCTAACGCACTTCGGACCCGATTTACAAGCGGTACAGCGAGTAGCGGGCGTCGCTCCAGATCTTGGGGAGATGCAGGTGAAGGCGGGTGCGATGCCGGTCGAGGAGGATCCAGTGCGCGCCGTAGCTCCGCGGGATCGCGAGGTCGCCGTGGCGCAGGAAGCGGTGCATGTCCCGCGCGCGGTCGTACGGGCGGTTGCTCGTCGTGTCGGCGACGTGCGGCGGCGGCGCGGCGGCGACGTAGACCGGCGCCTCGGCGGCGACGAGGGCGCTCGTCTCCGTGTCGCCGAAGACGACATCTCCCCGAGGCACCTCGCTCCGGAGGACGCGGACGAGCCCCGCGGGGAGCTGCCTTCCCTTCCGAGGGGGGTCGAGCCGCGTGAGCCCGTGCCAGGCGACCGGGACGACGAAGAGCGCCGCGGCGAGCGCGACGAGCGGCCCGCGGCTCTCCTCGAGCCGGGGCCGGCGCAGCAGCGCGACGGCGACGAGGGCCGCGGCGCCGCCGACCGCCGCGATCCACGTCGCGATCGCCGGGCCGCCGCCGCCGAAGAGGTAGCCGAAGTCGCCGGGCCACGCGAGCTGGAGCGCGATCCCCGCGCCGAGCGCGAGCGGGAGGACGAGCCACCGGGCGAGGCACACGAGCACGGCGATCCCGCCTGCGAAGGCGAACGGGAGCGGCACGAAGCCTGCCGCGCGCCGCGCCTGCGAGACGGAGACGACGTCGACAAAGCGGACGAACAGCGTCGGCACGAGCAGGACGGCGAGGAGGAGCACCGTCCCGCCGAGCACGACCGCGGCGAAGCGCCGGCGCCATGCGAGCGCCGCGAGCGGCACGAGGACGAGCGCGGCCACCGCGACCGCGCCCGTCCGCCCGAGCACCTCCGGCGCGAGGCGGAAGCGGTTGCAGCTCCACACGTCGAACTGGCCCGGGTAGCGCTTGATCCCGTGCGCGAAGCCGCAGCGCACCTGCTCCGAGGGGCCGTACGAGACCGTCTCCCGCGCGACCGGGAGGAGCCACAGCAGCACCGCGCCAGTCGGGACGGCGACCGCGGCGAGCGCAGCGGCGATCCAGCGCAGGTCGCGGCGCTCGAGCGCCGCGCGCGCGACGAAGAAACCGGCGAGCGGCAGGAGCAGGAAGACCGCGTAGGTCACGTGCACGAACGCGAGGACGAGGCCGGCGCAGGCGATCGCGACCACGAGGGCGACCCGCGGCGCCTCCACGAACGCGAAGACGAGCGCGAGCGTGGCCGGCACGAGGAGCTGCCGAGCGCTCGTCGCGGGGAGCGCGAGCACGGGGTAGGCGCCGCCGCCGCCGGGAGCGAGCGCGATCGGCGCGACGGTCGCGAGCACGACGGCGATTCCCGTCCACGCGGAGCGGAAGAGGGCGTAGCCCGCCTCGTAGGCGACGCCGAAGGCGAGCGGCACGAGCAGGCTGGACTCGTGCCGCACGACCTGTTCCGGGTCGACGCCGGCGATCCTCGCCACGCCGGCGAGGAAGCCGTGCCAGAGCGGGAACGCGTATCCGGGATGCAGGCCGCCGTCGCGAAACTCGTCCACGGTGCGGAGCCGGAGGCTGTCGAAGGCCTCGAGCTTGCGGATCCGCGCGAGGTGGAAGAGCCCGTCGCCCTGCACGTCACCGGCGACGTGCCAGAGGGCGATGCCGAAGGCGACCCCCGCCGCGACGACGAGGAGCTCGACCCGGCCGCCGCGCGGCCGGCCCCTCCGCCGCGCGACCGCGAGCACGAGGGCGCCGAGCCCGAAGAGGCCGTACAGCGCGAGCGCGAGCCACAGCGAGCCGTGGACCAGGAACGTGAAGGCGAGCGAGACCGCGAGGCCGGCGAGCGCGAGGACGAGCGCCGGGGACAGTCCCCCGAGCCCGAGGCCTTGCGCCAGGAGCGCGCCCGGGAGGAGCAGCGCCGCCGTTGCCCCCGCCAGGCGGAGGTAGAGCTCGACCGCGCTCACAGCAGCGAGCGCGCGTCGCCGGAAGCGAGCCAGCGCGCCGCCTCGCGGTACGTCCGCGCCCGCTCCGGCGGGAAGAGGATCCCGCGCACGCGCACCCCGAGGAGGAGCAGCCGGCGGGCGCGCTCGGCCTCGGCCGGCCCGCGGTGCTTGGCCAGGAAGCGCAGGTTGCCGCGCAGGTTCTCGACGTACATCCGGCCGCCGTGTGAGGCGCCGCCGACGTGGTGGAACTCCGCCTCGGGATCGAACCAGACCTCCCATCCGGCGGCACGGAAGCGGTAGCACCAGTCCGTCTCCTCGCTGAAGAGGAAGAAGTCCTCGTCGGCCGGGCCGACCTCGTCGACCGCCTCGCGCCGGACGAGCAGGACCGCGCCCATCGCCCAGTCGATCCGGCGCGGCTGGTCGTGACCGAACCCGCCCGCGTAGAAGGCGTTGAGCGCGGGGCTGCGCGGCGCGACCTTGCGCAGGAACAGGTACTCGGTCGCGAGGCGCCAGAGCGTCGGGAACCCCCGCACCGAGCGCTGGAGCGAGCCGTCGGGGTTCAGGAGCCGTGGCGCGACGACCGCCGCGCGCGGATGCTCGTCGGCGAAGCGCACGAGCCGCTCGACGGCCTCCCCGGCCACCCACGCGTCGGAGTTCAGGAGCAGGACGTAGCGGCTCGAGGTCGCGGCGACCCCCGCGTTCCATCCCGCGGCGAGCCCACGGTTCTCGCGCTCGACCACGCGCACGCGGGGAAAGCGCTCCCGCACGAGGTCGACCGTCCCGTCCGTCGAGCCGTGGTCGACGACGACGGTCTCGTAGCGCGCCACGCTCGCCAGGCACGCCTCGAGCCAGGGCAGTGCGTTGTAGGTCACGACGACGACGGCGACGTCCGCGTCAGCCATGGCGGATGCTCGGCCGCGCGAGCCCGCGTACGCTCTCCCAGGCGAGGATCGTCGCCCCCGGCAGCGAGAGCGCAAAGGTGACGAGGAAGAAGAGGAAGCCCGTCGCGAAGGCGCGGTTCGCGTCCACGTGCAGGTGGCCCAGGAAGCTGACGAAGAAGGACTCGCGCACAGCGAGCCCGTTGATCGTGAACGGCACGAGGATGACGAGGAAGAGGAGCGGGCCCATCACGTAGAACGGCCTCGGCCCGAGCGGCACGCCGACCGCCTTCGCGGCGAGCCAGATCGCGAGCACCCGGAACGCCTGTACGAAGACGGTCAGCGCGAGCACGCCGACGAGCAGCGGCCAGTCCGCTCGATAGGAGTGGATGCCCTCGTAGACCATCCGCAGGGGTCGCTCGACGCGGAGCTTCGCGAGCAGCGGCGCCATGCGCGCGAGCGGCCGGCGCGCCGAGCGGGAAAAGAGCGCCACCCCCAGCACGATCGTCCCGACGACGAACGCGGCCTCCACCCAGAGGTAGGCGCCGACGTCGTAACGGCCGATCGCGAGCACGAACCCGATCGCCGCGAGGATCAGCGTGGCCGCCCCGCCGAGCGCCCGCTCGAGCAGCACCGAGCCGGCGATCGCCCCGCCGTTCCCCGGGTGGCGCCGTGTCGTCTCGAAGATCCGGGAGGCGTCGCCGCCGATCGACGTGGGGAGCACCTGGCCGACCATGTACGAGACGAAGTACGTGCGGACGAGCCACGGAAGTCGGTCCTCGACGCCCTGCGCCCGGAGCAGCCGCTGCCAGCGCCAGGCCATCGGCCACACGGTCACGACCATGATCGCGAGCGAGGCGACGAGGTAGGCCAGCCGTGCGTTCGCGAGCTCGTGCCCGGTGCGGTGGAAGTCGATCTTCGAGACGAGGTACGCGATCGCGAGCCCCGTCACGACGAGCGTGCCGAGGATGCGCAGCGCCCGTCTCATGCGCGGAACCCGGCGTGGACGCGGTGGAGCGCAGCGATCACGTCCGCGACGTCCTCGTCGGAGTGGGCGGGCGAGAGCGGCAGCGAGAGCACCTCGTCCCCGGCGCGCTCGGCGACCGGCAGCGGCGGCTGGTCGGGGAAGCGCTCGCGGTACCACGAGAGCCGGTGGACGGGCAGGAAGTGGATGCTCGTGCCGATCCGCTCCTCGGCGAGCGCCCGCTGGTACTCGTCTCGCGTCGCGCCCGCGCGCGCGGCGTCGATCCGCACGACGTACAGGTGGAGCGCGTGCACGTCGCGCGGGTCGCGGGCGAGCGGCTCGATCCCGTCGAGGTCCGCGAGGCCCTCGTCGTAGGCCGCGAAGTGCCGCTCGCGGATCGCGCGGTGGCGGTCGACCTTGCCGAGCTGGACGAGCGCGATCGATGCGAGCACGTCCGAGAGGTTCGCCTTGTACCCGGGCACGACGACGTCGTAGACCGATCCGTCGCCGCGGCGCGTCAGGCGCAGGTTCCGGATCGCCTCGGCCACGTCCTCGCGGTCGGTGGAGACGAGCCCGCCCTCGCCCGCGGCGACGTTCTTCGTCGCGTAGAGCGAGAAGCAGGTCGCGTCGGAGAGCGTGCCGACCTTGCGCCCGCGGTAGACGCTCTCGGCGGCGTGGGCGGCATCCTCCACCACGGGCAGGCCGAGCGCGAGCAGCGGGCCCATCTCGCACGGCTGGCCGGCGAGGTGCACCGGGAGGATCGCCTTCGTCCGCTCGGTGACGAGCTCCGCGATCCGGTCCGGGTCGACGTTCAGGTCCGAGTCGCGCACGTCGGCGAAGACCGGCGTCGCGCCCGCGTGGACGATCACGTTCGCCGTCGCCGGCCACGTGATCGGGCTCGTGATCACCTCGTCGCCGGGCCCGACCCCGAGCGCGAGCAGCGCGAGGTGGAGCGCTGCCGTCCCGGACGAGAGCGCGACGACGTGCCGCGCGCCGAGGTACGTCGCGAAGCGCTCCTCCAGCTCGGCGGCCCGCGGCCCGCTCGTCAGCCAGCCGGAGCGCAGGGTCTCCGCGACCGCCTCGACCTCCTCCTCGCCGATCGCCGGCGGCTGGAAGCCGAGGAAGGTCGCACGCCGCTCGGCCGGGCTAGAGGAGAGCTTCCGCATCGGTGACCTCGAAGCGTATGAGGTCGGCCGCACGGCGAGCCCGCGCCGGCGCCTCCTCGCGGCTCGGCCCGACGGCGATGACCGCGCCCGCCCGATCGGACCCGGTCCGAAACGCGCCGAACTCGTGGCCGGGCGAACGGTAGAGGCGGACGTCCACGACGCCCTCGACCGCGCGCGCCTCCCCCTCGCCGTGGGTGGCGACGAGCCGGCCCTCGGGCGGGACGAGGAAGCGCGTGACTGCGCCGGCGACCTGGGGGTCGGGCCGCGGCGGCTGTACCGGCTCGCCGAGGGCGGCGGCGATCGCGAGCGCGTTCAGGTCGACGCCGAGCGCGGCGCGGCAGAGCTCTGCGTCGTGGCCTCCGCCGAGCCGCGCCGCGAGCTCGATGACCCGCGGCCCGTCCCACCCGAGCCGGAGCTGCGTGTACGTCGGGCCGTTCTCGATCCCGAGCGCCTCGGCGGCCCGCCGTGCGACCTCGACTGCCCGCTCGTCGGCGTGTCGGCTCGGCCAGACGTGCGCCAGTGCGACGCCGAAGGCCGGCGGCCGGGCGATCTCGCGGTCGGTGACCGTGAGCGGGTGGAAGACGCCGTCCACCGAGAACGCGTTCACGGTCACCTCCGGCCCCTCGACGAGCTCCTCGACGAGCGCGGTCCCGGCGCGCGACGCCGTCTGGGCCTGCGCGACCGCGTCCGGCAGACCCATGCCGCGCATCACGAGGGACAGTCCCCGCTGCCCCTGGCGGTCGGGCGCCTTGACGACCGCCGGTACCGACAGGCCCGCCGTCGAATCGTCGCGGCCGACGGAGCGCCAGCGCGGCTGCGGAACCCTCGCCTCGTCGAAGCGCTGGCGCTGGCGCAGCTTAGAGACGGCGAGCGCCGCCGAAGCCGGCGAGACGGGATGCGGGAGCCGCAGGTGGTCGGCGACGCGCGCGGCGACCTTTACCGGCCAGTCCGTTCCGGGAGCGATGACACCGGCGATCCGCTCCGAGCGCGCCAGCCGCTCCACCGCAGACTCGTCCTCGGTGGACAGGAGCGCCCGCCGGTCGGCGTATGCGAACCCGGGCGCGCGCGGATCCCGGTCGACCGCGATCACGAAGAGGCCGCGCGCACGGGCGGCTGCGAGCAGGCCGAGCTGCGCGGGCCCCGCGCCTAGGACGAGGAGAGCTTCGCCTTCGGGCGCTTCGTCGCCCTCCACCAAGCCTGGTTCTCGCGGTACCAGGCGACCGTCCGCGCGAGCCCGTCCTCGAACGACGTGCGCGCCGACCAGCCGCAGAGCCGCCGGATCTTCTCCGTCGAGCCGATGTGCCGGTCGACCTGGCCCGGCCGCTCGGACACGTGCGTCTTGAGCTCCGCGGGCTTGTCGAGGAGCTCGAGCACGAGGTCGGCGACCTCGTCGATCGGGACGTCCACGCCGGTCGCGACGTTGAGCACCTCGCCGGCGACCGAGTCGAGGTCGGCGGCGATCAGCGCCTCGATCGCCTCGGCGTCGTCGTCGACGTACAGCCAGTCGCGGCTGGCGTGGCCGTCGCCGTGGATCGTGAGCGGCTCGTCGTCGAGCGCCTGCGTGACGAAGTGAGGAATCACTTTCTCCGGGTGCTGCCGGGGCCCATAGTTGTTGAACGGCCGCACGATCACGATCGGGAGGCCGTAGGTGACGAAGTACGAGTAGGCGAGCCGGTCGGCTCCCGCCTTCGTCGCCGCGTACGGGCTGCGCGGGTTGAGCGGATGCTCCTCGTCCATGGGCGCCGCGAGCGCCGTCCCGTAGACCTCGCTCGAGGAGATGAGGATGAAGCGCTCGACCGGCCGCTCGCGGATCGCGTCGAGGAGGATCCGCGTCCCCTCGACGTTCGTGGTCACGAACTCGGCGCCGCCCTCGGCGATCGACTTCTCCACGTGCGACTCGGCGGCGGCGTTCACGATCACGTCCACCTCGGCGACGACGTCGGCCACGAGCTCGGCGTCGCAGATGTCGCCGCGCACGAACGAGAGCCGCTCGTGCGCCATCACGTCGGCGAGGTTCTCGAGGTTGCCCGCGTAGGTCAGCGCGTCGAGCGAGACGACCTCGTACGGCGTCGCGCGCAGGAGGTGCCGGATGAAGTTCGACGAGATGAAGCCGGCACCGCCGGTGACGAGGACGCGCAAGCTGTTCGGCACGGGCGGAAGCCTAATCGGGCGCGGCGGCACGCCGCCGCGCCCACGTCGGCCGGCGAGCCTACGGGCTCACCGCGTAGATGTTCTGGTCGAGGCCGCCCTGCGAGAGGCAGGGGTCGCTGACGAGCGGCGACGAGTAGGACGGCGCGTTGATGTCGTTCGGCACGTACGTGCACGGCTGGTAGACGTCGAAGCCGTCCGCGTCGTCGTCGGCGCCGGTCTCGCGGGGATCCGTGCCGGGCACGAGGTCGCGGGAGTCCGTCCAGGCAGCCTTCACGGTGCCCCCGACGGCGGAGATGTAGAGGTAGTCGCCCCAGAAGCCGTCGCGCCGGGAGGCGTGCGTCTCCCAGCCGAAGTTGCTGCCGGCCGAGGAGACCTGGGTCTCGCTCCAGCTCACGCCGCCGTTCGTGGACTGGGCCACATACGTGTTCACGACGTTGCCGGAGTTGGCACCGGACGCCGTGTTCCCCGGAGGACGGGCCGCCGAGTACGTGGGGTCGGCACGCGAGTCGTAGAACACGACGTTGATCGTGCCGCCGCTGGACGCGATGTCGGGGAACCACTGGTGTCCTGTCGCGACCGCGTCGATCGTCGCCGCGGGGGTCGGCCAGCTGACGCCGTCCGGCGAGTTGCGGACGAACACCTTCGACTGGCCGCCGCTCGCGGTCCTCGCCGCCCACACGACGTGCACGCCGGCCGCGTCGGCCGCGACGGCTGACGAGCTGAAGAAGCGCGAGAAGGTAAACCCGGTCGGGCACGCGAACGGCCCGTCGCCGCAGTCCGAGGCGCCGTTGCCGCTGAACTGGCTGGAGTCGAACTGCACGATCGAGGCCACGAGGACAGCTGGGCCGAACGACGCCCCGCCGTCCGTCGACTTCGCGAGCCAGATCCCGGCGCTCGGATTGGAGGTGGACGGATACTCGATGAACGACACGTACACTGCCCCGTCCGGGCCGACCGCGACGTCGGCGAAGGACGCGGTGCCGTGCGCCACAGGCGTCACGCGGATCGGCTGCGAGAACGTCAGCCCGTGGTCGGTGGAGCGGGAGAGCAGGACGGTGTTGTTCCCGGCCAGCCCGGTGTACTGCGACCACGCCACGTAGACGTTGCCGGAGTCGGGGCCGGTCGTCTGGTCGACGGCGAGGTTGATCTTGTCCTGGAAGAGCCCGCTGCCGGCGAAGTGGGCGGACGGCGTCCCCTTCTTCACCAGCACGGTTCGGTCGTAGGTTCCGCCATCGTCCGTGTACCGGGCGACGTAGACGCCGCCGTTGACCGGCTTGCCGCGGTTGAAGCAGATGAACGCGTAGAAGAGCCGGCCGTCGTTGTCGAAGGACTGGCTCGGATCGCCGGAGGCGCCGCACGAGCCGTGCGCCGGCGAAGCGAGCCCGCCGGCGGACGAGTCCGCCGGATAGCCGGGCACGAGGCTGTCCTGCCAGCTCGAGCCGCCGTCTGTGGAGCGGTAGTACCCGGCCCACACGTCGCCGTTCACCATCGCGGCGCAGTAGTCGTTCGCGCCGGCGACGACCACGGACGTGTCGTTCGGGTCGACGGCCACGGTCGGCTCGTTCTGCGAGCGCCTGCCCGTGCTGCAGGCGGCCATCGTCGCGTCGCTCGAGCCGTCGTAGCGCAGGTAGCTCGAGGCGGTGTCGTCCCGCGTCACGCGTGCGTTCGCGCCGACGCCGAGGGCCGGCCCGGTGAACGCCGTGGCGAGGACGAGGATCGAAGCAGCGAGGAACCAGCGAGGTCTCATGGTCAAAATCTCCCCCTTCCGCCCACGCGTTGGATGCGGCAGCTTAATCGAGCTCGCGCTCGATCGTGTACAGCGGCCTGCCCTCCACCTGCTTCTGGATTCGCCCGAGGTACTCCCCGACGAGGGCGAGGATGAAGCCCTGCACGCCGAGGACGAAGAGAACGGCGACGCCGCCGAAGAGCGGGCCGGGGAAGTTCGAGTTGTCGATCCAGTAGCCGATCCCGTAGCCGCCGAGCGCGAGCGCGAGCAGCGTGCAGACGACGCCGAGAGCGATCCCGATCCACTGGATCGGCTGCGGCCAGAAGCCCGCCAGCACGTGCAGAGCGAGCCGGGTCAGGCGGAGCGGCGAGTACCGCGAGCGCCCCTCGCGCGGCGCGTGCGAGACGTCCACCTCGACCACGCTCGCGCCGCCGGAGAGGACGAGCGCCTTCGTGAACTTCTGGCGCCCGATCGCGGGCAGCATCGGCTCGAACGCGCTCCGCCGGTAGGCGTTGAACGCGCAGCCGAAGTCGGAGATCGGGACACCGGTGAAGCGCCGCAGCATCCCGTTGATGAGCCGCGAGGGAAGCGTCCGGCCCCACGAGTCGCGCCGCGCGTTCCGCCGGCCGCTCGCGACGTCGCTGCCGCCCTCCACGGCGGCGACGAGGCTCGGGATGTCCTCGGGCGCGTTCTGGAGGTCGCCGTCCATCGTCACGACGACGTCACCGCGCGAGCGAGCGAGACCCGCGTGCATCGCGGGATGCTGGCCGAAGTTGCGCTTGAACCTGACCGCGCGGACGCGTCCGTCGCGCTCGTGGAGCCGCTCGAGGCGCGCAAACGTGCCGTCGCGCGACCCGTCGTCGACGAAGATCAGCTCGTACGGCCGCCCGAGCACGTCGAGCGCCGCGGTGGTCCGCTCGTAGACCTCGTCGACCGTCCCCTCCTCGTCGAAGACGGTCACGACGACCGAGAGGTCGGGGGGCGCTGCGTCCTCGGGAAGGCGCGCCGCGGACGGCGCTGGGCGCGTCTGGCTCATTTGCAGCGGAACTTAACCGAGACCGGCGCGATTGACACCGCCGAGCCGATGCGCGATGCTCGTAGCGAGGGGAGAGTGCAGGCGTGAGACATCCGAGGCTGCGGCGGCGGCGAATCGTGATGGTCGCGATCGTGACCGTCGTTGTCCTCGTGCCGCTCGTCGGGCTCGGCGGGCTCGGATACGCCTCCTCCACTGCCCTGAGCTCGGCCGGAGCCGACCAGTACTCCACCACGACGACGACGACGAGCACGACGACGCCGACTACGACGTCCACGAGCACGACGACGCCGACCACGACGTCCACGAGCACGACGACGCCGACCACGACGTCAACGAGCACGACGACGCCGACTACGACGTCCACGAGCACGACGACGTCGACGAGCACCAGCACCAGCACGAGCACCTCGACCTCGACCTCGACCTCGAGCTCGACCTCGACGAGCACGACGACGCCGACGGTCACGAAGCCGGGCAAGGGGTGCGGCGACAAGAACCACCTGCACGAGCGGCGGTTCGAGTGCAACGTCGGGATCTCCGACGCCCAGGGCAAGGAGGGGAAGAGCGGCACGACCGCCTTCACCTTCGTCGTTTCGCTCTCGGCGAGCCCGCTCTCGCCGGTGACCGTCTCCTACGCGACGGCTGCGGGCACCGCGACGACGCCGTCCGACTTCCAGACCGTGAGCGGAACGCTGACCTTCCCCGTCGGCGTGAGCACCAAGACGATCACGGTCGCGGTCGTCGGCGACAGGGTGCGCGAGCGCAACGAGACGTTCTACGTGAACCTGTCGAACCCGAGCCCGAACGCGTACACCGGCGATGGGCAGGGCGTCGGCACGATCGTCGACGACGACTAGCGCGCTCTCCCGGGCGCGCATCCTCGCGATCGACTGGCCAGTGGCGGTTTTGGCGGCCGCGGTGGCCGCCGCGCTCGCCTTCGACGACGGGGGCTACTTCCCGCCGGCCTGGGGGTGGAGCGCCCTCGCGCTCTTCTGGGTCGCCGGGCTGGCGCTCTTCCTTCGCGACCGCTTCGCCTTCGGGCGGCTCGAGCTGGCGATGCTGGGATCGTTCGCGGGACTCGTCGCCTGGGCCGCCCTCTCCTCGGCGTGGTCGTCGAGCACCGAGCGCTCGATCCTCGAAGGGCAGCGCGATCTCGTCTACCTCGGCGGCCTGCTCGCGGTCCTCGTCGTCGCGCGAGGTAGGCCGGTCACGGAGCTCCTCGTCGCGGTGTGCGGCGCTGCGCTCCTCACGTCGGCCTTCGCGCTGACGGACTTCTTCTTCTCGGCTCGCGAGGCCGGCTCTCGCCTCTCCGAGCCGCTCGGCTATCCGAACGCGATCGGTCTCGTCGCGGCGATCGGCGCGCTCCTGGCCACCGCGTTCGCCGCGCACGCGCGCTCACAGCTCCGGAGAGCTCTCGCGGCGGCCTCCGTCGTGGTCTTCGTCCTCACGATCTTCTTCACGTACAGCCGCGGCACGTGGATCTCGGTGGCGGTCGGCCTGGCCGCAATGGTCGCGGTCGATCCCCGTCGCGTCGCGCTCCTGCGGACGGTGGCTGCGGTGGCGCCTGTCGTCGGGGTTGCGTTCTGGCTCGGTGCGCGGACGCACCAGGGTCACCTCCTCGCCCTGGCAACCGTGCTGCTCGCCGCAGCGGCTGCGCTCACGACGGTCGCCGAGCGGCGGGTCTCGCTCGGCCGGGGCGCCTCGATCGGCGCGGCCGCCGTCGTGGTCGCGCTCCTGCTCGTCGTTCCTGCGGCCGCGATCGCGCGCTACGGTTCTAGACCCACCGCCGGTCACCACGCCGCCTCGTTCAGCGGACGGACGCCGCTCTGGCACCAGGCATGGGACGACTGGGAGGCGCACCGCGTCCTCGGCTCCGGGGCCGGGACCTTCGAGGAGTTCTGGGTCGCGCATCGCCGGACGTCCGCATACGCCCGCGACGCGCACAGCCTCTACCTCGAGACGCTGGCCGAGCTCGGGCCTGTCGGGCTCGGGTTGCTCGTGGCGGCGCTGGGCCTGCCACTCCTGCTCGTTGCCCGAGTCCGCTTCCACCCCTTCGTGCCGGGGGCGCTCGCCGCCTACCTCGCGTACCTCGTCCACGCGGCCGGCGACTGGGACTGGGAGATGCCGGCGGCGACCCTGCTCGGCCTCTTCTGCGCTGCGGCCCTCCTGCTCGCCGGGCGACCGGCCACGTCGCGATCTCTGCCGCGCGGCGCTCGCGCCGCAACGGTCGCCGGCGCCGCGGCGCTGGCCGTGGTCGGATTCGTCGGGCTGATCGGAAACGGCGCCCTCGACGCGAGCGCCCGCGCCGCGAGCTCGGAGCGATGGCGGCAGTCCGTTTCCGAGGCGCGGAAAGCCGTTCGCTGGCTGCCCTGGTCGGCCGAGGCCTGGCGGCGACTCGCGATCGCGCAGAGCAGCGAGGGGGACCTCGCGGCCGCGCGGGCGAGCCTGCGCAGATCGATCGCGAAGAGCCCAGACGAATGGCGCCCGTGGGTGAGCCTCATGCGGCTGAGCACCGGGCGCGCGCAGCGGCAGGCGCTCCGGCAGGCGGCGCGGCTGAACCCCCGCGACCCGGAAGTCGTCCAGTTTCTCCTCGCGCCCGGCTCGCTGACGCAACGCTGGAGCTACGACGACGCGTGGATCGGATGGCCGGTCGCACCGGTGCACCGCCAGCACTCGATCCGCGGCTCCTTCCTCGACCCGCGAGCCGGAACGCTGCGGCGGGGCGGGGAGGCCGCGTACCACTTCGGGATCGACATCACCGTCCGCGACGACCGGCCGGAGCCGGGAGCGCCGCCGGGCCGCACCCACCGGGTCTACGCCGTCGAGGGTGGGATCGCGATCCTGCCCCGGCGCGGGGCTTCGGGCCCGTGTGAGGATCGGAAGGTCTCGATCGGACACTTCGGCTACTGGCACGTCGACACGAGCGGCGTCGTCGCGAACGGCGAACAGATCCGGCCGGGACAGATGATCGGCTGGACGTGCAAGGGGCTGTGGCACGTCCACCTCGCCGAGTCGATGGAGCTGTACGGCCGCCGCGTGTACGTGAACCCGGTTCACCAA
>Ga0209059_1000416_pt1 | contig 19378 bp, 12 predicted proteins | sample GraSoiAngelo_151_FD_186165 | JGI IMG/M metagenome (GOLD analysis project Ga0209059, IMG submission 186165) | Grasslands soil microbial communities from the Angelo Coastal Reserve, California, USA - 14_1009_12_20cm (SPAdes) (version 2) | ecosystem: Environmental > Terrestrial > Soil > Grasslands ...
CCAAGCCTCGGCAGATCCACATCGGGAAGGCTCACGACCTCCGCCATGACGCCTTCAGGAGGTGTTGCCCCACTCCACATTCCAAGCGACGAGGGAATCCTCTGGTAGTCTGCCAGGGTAGCGACGTCAGCAGGCACGTGCGGATCAACAATCTCTAAACGCGCGGACTTCACGTCCCAAGCCAGCGGCATTGTCCAGAAACCCGACTGGCTTGAGCCGTTCGCCGGTGCTCCCGACAGCTCGACGTCTTCCAGGCCGATCGCTTCCATGGATAGCTTCAGGTATTTCGCAGTCTCTTGAAATTTTGAAAATGTGAACCAGCGGTCAGTCGAGTACACTTGCCGCATGAAGTTCATGGCCTGTTCGGGTTTCAGCTCAGAGCGGATCGTTTGAATGAGTTGCACGAGGGGCGTCGGCGCCGGTGTGAGGGTGATTGCGCATACCGCCAGGAGGGAAAAAACAACAGATAGGATTACAACGCGGCACCTATAGCTGAATAGAGGATTCATCGTTTCTCCTCTTATGAACGCTTGTATTCGTACACCAAGTAAGACAAACTCGTCCAGTCACGCGAAACTCCATAACGGTAATTAAGATCTTCTGTACATATTGGTTTGTGTATCTCCGGTTATGCAAGCTATGGTTCTACCGCCAGACAGCTACGCTTGAAGGTCGAACAAAACGGCAAAAGGTGGCAAACTTGGTCCCGCCACCGCGAGCGCTGGAGACCGCGAAACGGGGGTTAGGGATAGAAGACGAAAGGTCAAGCATGGACCGCAGGAATTCCCTCCTCTCCTTCTTAGACTGGCTTCGAGCCTTCAGCAGAAAAACTTTCACCATGTGGATCACTATGGCGTTAAGAAAACAGCCCTCGAGGCGGCTGGCGCCGTCAAACAAGGTCCCTGTGTACGCTCAACACCGGTGGAGGCAGTCTCTTTGCAGTGGTTTCGTTCTCTTCACATGCTTGATGCTGTTTGCGGCAAAGGCTCTCCTTAGTGAGACCTCGTCCCCACTCGGGTCTAGAGGCTATTCCGTTCTGCCTGTTCCACAAAAGGTGACACTGACAGGTAAGGACTTTGCATTGTACGGCCTCTGGAAGCTGGAACTCAAAGGCGAGGTGAAAGAGGATGACGTAGCCGTCGAGAGTCTGAAAGCCAGTTTGGCATCGAGGTCCCATCTGAGCCTTTCTGAAACTGGTTCGAGCCCGTTGGGGTCCGGAGTAATCCAGATGGATTTAAAGCCGAAATCTGTTTTGATCGATCAGGCTATTGATAGGAACAAGCCTACGCTGGTTGAGCAGGCTTACCGCCTGACCCTGGGCCCGAGGAGTTTGAAAATCACGGCCAACGCTCCTCCTGGACTCTTTTACGGTGTGCAAACTCTGATCCAACTCATTCATTCTCGAGACGGTCGTCTCTGGCTTCCCGAAGGCGAGATAGTAGATTGGCCCGATGTTGAACTGCGCGTCATATATTGGGACGACGCCCATCACCTAGAGCACCTTGAAGTACTGAAGCGCGCTGTGCAGGAGGCTGCGTTCTTTAAGATCAACGGTTTGGCCATCAAGCTTGAGGGCCACTTTCAGTACAAGAGCTCCCCGGCCATCATCGAACCTTATGCGCTGGCGCGCTCCGACCTCCAAGAGCTCACTGACTTTGCGCTGCGCTTTCACGTGCAGCTTATTCCCTACCTGGACGCGCCCGCGCACGTCGCCTTCATTCTGAAACACCCGCAATATGCCCCGCTCCGCGCCTTCCCCGGCAACAATTATGAATTCTGTGTGACAAATCCCGAAACCTACAAATTCTTGTTTGGCATGTATGACGACCTCCTCGAAGCCACGAAGGGAAGCAAGTATTTCGTGCTATCAACCGATGAGCCTTATTACGTGGGCTTGGCCGCAGGCTCCCAATGTGACGAGGTGACACGTGCACACGCCCTCGGGTCTGCAGGGATGCTATTGGCGGAATTTGTCACCAAGGCCGCCAACTATCTGCATGACCGCGGTCGCACTGTCTTATTTTGGGGAGAATATCCGCTGAAACCTGAAAATATCAGCGCGCTTCCAAGTCATCTTGTCAACGGTGAGGTCTATGGTCCGGAATTTGATTCTGCCTACAAGAAACACGGAATCCGTCAGCTCGTTTATACCTCGACTCAGGGAGAGGAGCCGCTGTTCCCTCATTACTACATTCTGCCTTCGACCCGCCATCTCCACGCGAAGTCCGTTAGCAATGGGCGTGTCACCGATATGTTCAACCTTATATCTTTCACCCCGGCGCGCCAAAACGCCGACCTAATGGGAGTATTCGTGGCTGGGTGGGCCGACGCTGGCCTGCACCCTGAAACGTTTTGGCTGGGATACGCGACAGGTCCCGCCACTGCCTGGCACCCTGCAGCGGCGAGCCCCGCAGAGCTCATGAATTCATTCTATGATTTGTTCTATGGAGCCGGCGCTCAAAACATGGGCCGCCTTTATCAGCTTATGAGCGAGCAGGCGCAGATCTGGGACGACAACTGGGAAACCTCGCCTTCGAGCGCCCGAACTCCCATTTGGGGCAACTCCGACAGAATCTTCGATCCGCCAAAACCAGCAAATGACCAGACACTTCCTCCTTTGCCCATTCCATCCTCAACAAACCTGACAATCAGCCGCGATTGGATGCAAGAGAATACGAGACGCCTTGAGATGGCGGCGATTGCCCTCGCGGAAAACGATGAGTTGCTCGACCTGCTGTACGCCAACCTCAAAACGGTCAACAAGAATCAGTACAATCTTGAAGTGTTCCTCTCCGTCGCCGGTCTGTGTCGGGAAAGCTTTGAGATGATCCTTGAGCTAGGTCAAATGAGCGAGCTTCTGAAGGAGGCTCAGACAGCGGCCAGCCAAGGAAAAGCCGACGACGCAGTAGCCTCTCTTGATGAAGTGCTGAACACTGCGGCAGGAATTCAGCGGCGACGCAATCGGGCTCTTCAAAATGCGACGACCACCTGGTATCAGACATGGTTCCCGCGGGTTGCAGAAGCCAACGGGCGGCGCTATCTGAACCAGGTGGACGACGTGAAGGACCACAAGCCAGTCCGCACCGTCGACATGAGCTACCTGGTGTACCGTGAACTACTTTATCCTCTGGGGGACTGGGCAGCCGGGACACTTGCGGCGAGGAACGAGTATGCGCGCGCGCACCAATTGCCTGAGCGTGCTGGTGAGCTGAACTGGAAGGACACAACAATTGTGCCCAATTAACAGCGATTCCAGCCATGTATGAACTTCGCCGCAATTCTTCTTGGAGGAAAGAGATGATTACAGATTCAACCATAACGAGACGGTCTTTCATTTCTGGTGGCGCAGCGTTGGCCGTTACGGCTAGCTCTGTTGTGAGCGCTCCCCGGGCCGGCGAGCGACGGCTCCGGATGGGCCTCGTCGGTACCGGGGCCCGCGGCTCCTTTACTTGGGGAAAGGAGGTCGTGGAAGGCTATAGCGACGTCGTGGAAATCGTCGGGCTTTGCGATATCAACCACAAGCGGGTGGAGGCGGCTAAGAAGCTGATTGGGACCACCGCGCCCTCCTTTGTGGATTTCGACCGGATGATCAAAGAGACTCACCCCGACACGGTGATGGTAACTACTATGGATGCCACTCACGCGCGTTACATTGTTCGTGCATTGGAGCTGGGCTGCGATGTGATGACCGAAAAGCCGCTCTGCACCGACGAGGAACAGTGCGTGTCGATTCTGGATGCCCAGAAGAAGTCGGGCAAGAAAGTTACCGTAACCTTCAATGCCCGGCACGATCCGGAGGCAAAAAAAATAAAGGAACTCCTAATGGAGAAGGCCGTTGGCGATGTCATCTCCGTGGACTTTCACGAATATCTGGATACCAGCCACGGTGCTGACTACTTCCGGCGCTGGCACCGGCTGAAACAAAACTCGGGCACGCTGCTGGTCCACAAAGCCTCTCACCATTTTGACTTGGCTAACTGGTGGCTGGATTCCACGCCGGTGGAAGTGACGGCCTTCGGAGACTTGAAATTCTACGGGCGGAACAACTCCTTCCGTAACACGCACTGCCGTGTTTGCCCATTCAAACAACAGTGTAAATTCTATTGGGACGTTACCCAGAATCAAAGCTACGTAAAACTCTACGTCGATTGTGAATCTGAAGACGGCTACTTGCGCGATGGCTGCGTCTGGCGCGAAGACATCAACATCTATGACACCATGTCGGTGGTGGTGAAGTACGAAAACGGCGCCTTACTAAACTATACGGCCAATGCCTATTTGCCTTTCGAAGGCCAGGCCATTTCGATCAACGGCCGTATGGGCCGGCTCGATTACAACGAATTCGGTGGCGGAGGATTCGGGAGTAAAGGACTGCGCCTGACACGCAGCTTCGGCAAGTCCGAAGTGATACAGGATCTGGAAGCGCGCCGCGCAGGCGGGCACGGAGGAGCTGACACCTCGTTGCATGATCTGATCTTCCGAGGATCGCAAGGTTCTGACCCGCTAGGTTTGCGAGCAGATCTCCGCGCTGGTGCTCGCTCAAGTCTGATTGGCATTGCGGCCTATCGGAGCATCGAACGCGGCGGTCAGACGATCAGGATCAAGGATCTGGTGAAACCGTAATCGCATGGAAGCCAACCGTTCGTCGAATCTCTGTACGTTTACGTGATCGCGGGCGGCTCACTTCAAGATTCTATGACCTGCCGTACAGTTTCCGTCTGGCACTGGGGGAGTTTTTACTGGCTTGTGAATCGGTTACGACCGGAAGGAGCACAAGAATGCGACGCGCATACATTGCTTGCTTCCTAGCTTGCCTGTTTTCAGTACCCGCTATAGCACAGCAATCCGATAATCTGAATTTCGTCTCCGGGCTGGAGCAGTTCCACAATATTCGGCGGATGTTACCGTCGTACTTGAACAACATCGGACTTCGCATGCTCGAGGAGCGGAAGCATCGCGTCGAGCATTTGGTCACAATCGAAGATGTGCACAAACGAAAAAATTACGTCCGCGAACAGATGCTGAAGGATCTTGGGGGCTTCCCCGACAGAATGCCGATGAACGCGAGGGTGGTCGGGGCCTTAGAGCGGACGGGGTACAGAATCGAGAAAGTCATCTTCGAGAGTCAACCTCAGTTCTACGTAACTGCGAACCTCTATCTGCCAACAACCGGCCATCCGCCCTACCCAGCGATCCTTTATCCCTTGGGGCATGAGCGTGGAGGCAAGGCCAACCCGACCTGGCAACAGATGCTTGGTTCCCTCGCCACAAAGGGCTTCGTCGCATTGGCATGGGACCCCATCGGGCAAGGCGAAAGGCTGCAGATTTTTGACGAGGATCTGCGAGAGTCCAAAGTCGGTAACTCAACCACCGAGCATACGGTTGTCGGCACGCAGTGCATGCTGGTCGGGGATCACCTGGCCCGCTATACCATTTGGGACGGCATGCGGGCTCTCGATTATCTTCTCTCGCGCAAGGAAGTAGATCCCGCGCGCATTGGCTTGACGGGAAATTCGGGAGGCGGCACGCACACGGCCTACATCGCGGCCTTGGATGATCGCATCCAAGTTGCGGCACCTTCGTGCTATATCACTTCCTGGCATTTAATGCTCGACACGATTGGTCCACAGGACGCAGAGCAAACGTTTCCCCTCTGGCTGCAGGAGGGGCTCGACTATCCGGACTATCTATACGCATTTGCCCCCAAACCCTACCTCCTTCTTTCGGCCATCCGCGATTTCTTCCCAATCGCCGGGGCTCGCGAAACTTTTGCAGAAGCCGAGAAAGTCTATTCGGCAATCGGCGCAAGAGAAAAGCTAGGCATGTTTGAAGCGGATGATGGCCATGGATACAACAAGACGCGTCGCCTTGCTGCGTACGATTGGTTTGGCCGGTGGCTAAAGGGAGCCCGAGATACGGATCCGGAGCCGCAGATTGAAATGGCCACACCGGAAGAACTGCGCTGCACTCCCACAGGTCAGGTTTCCACTTCACTTGGCGGCGAGAGTGTATTCACTTTGAACCAAAAGCGGCTGGAGCAGTTGAAGGCAAATCGCTTGACTCGGCTGGGAGACCTCCCTGGCAAGGTGCGGGAAGCGATCCGCTACGAGCCACCAAGCGGGCCATTGCAGGTCACATCTTACGGTACGATCACCCGCCCAGGCTACCGTATCGAAAAATTGATCTACGAGAGCGAGCCCGGAATCGTCGTTCCATCTCTGCTGTATGTTCCTGATGCAGGCGCTAGCAGGAAAGCTGCCGTGCTTATGGTCACGGGAGATGGCAAAGCATCTTCAGTGACTGAGGCGGAGCAGTTCGTGACGTCCGGGACGGTTGTCCTTTCCATCGATGCGCGGGGAACGGGAGAATCCAGAGTCGACACGGATGTGAACAGCCGGGAATTCGACCACTATTTCGGGGACTTTAACGACATCATGACAGCGCTTCTTGTCGGCAAGACCATGGCGGGAATGCGCGCTTTAGACATCTCGCGTGGCGTCGATGTTCTCACATCGCGCAAGGAAGTCGATCCAAATCAAGTCTATGGATACGGAAAGGACGAGGGCGCTTTGCCGTTGCTTTATGCCGCGGTGCTTGATGGCGAGATCCGAAGGGTAATGTTGGACGGCATGCTGGTTTCTTACGAGTCGGTTGTGAGCAGCAGGGTCCATCGGCACATCCTAGAAGGCGTTTCTCCCGGGATGTTGAAATACTACGATTTGCAGGATTTGGTAGCCGCCCTAGCGCCGCGCAATGTCTGGATTGTGAATGGTACCGACCCACTGGGACATGAACTGCCTGCCAGTGAGGTCACAAAGGAATACGGTCGAGCGCTCGAATCGTTCAGTCAACAGGGGGCAACCCAAGCCATGCATATAAAAGATCGCAGGCCTGGCCAGGACACCGCTACCTTCTACCGTGAATTCACGGCGGCCGTCAGGTAGGGAGCGGCAGAGCGGCGCAGCCGAGCGCTCTTCACAAAGGCAGAGACTGTTGTCAGATTGGCGGAAGTCTCCAAAACGTAGCATGCAGGACCCGAGGCCTCGACGAATTTCCATTCCCCGCAAACTGTCCTCCTTTACGCTTTTTGGATACTCGCTACAATCGCGCAGCTACATAGTCATGCGCTAAGATGGACTGTGGGAATAGGCATGGGGCGAAGGACAATCACAATTGCGTTTTGTTTGACTTTAGCGACGATCCCCGTTTTATGTGTTCACTCAAAGCACGTCAGAGCTGGTGAGACCTCTCAAGTTACACTGCTTCGCACGCCGCACGAAGGAATTCAGCCACAAACTGTGTTGGACCGCAACGGTGTGCTGCACATGATCTATTTCAAAGGGGATGCGTCGGGCGGGGATATCGAATACGTTTCGCGTAAGCCCAACGGAAAGGACTTTTGGGAACCGATTCGCGTGAATAGTCAGCGAGGCAGCGCGATCGCAATTGGCACTGTGCGAGGGCCACAACTCGCCGTCGGGCGCAACGGACGAGTCTACGTGATCTGGTTTGGCTCGCAGGCCGGCTCGCGCGATCCCTCCAACTCGATGGCGGTGTTTTTCTCGCGGCTCAATGATTCGCGCGCAGCTTTCGAGCCCCAGCGCAACTTGATGCAATACGCCAAAGGCGGCGATGGCGGGATATCTATAGCCGCGGACGCGAGCGGTGACGTTTATGCTGTCTGGCACGCGGCGGGTGCAGAGCCGGGTGAGAGTCATCGTCGCGTCTATCTGGCGCGTTCTACAGATGAAGGCAAGACGTTTGCGCGCGAGATGCCGATCTCGCCAGCTTCACTTGGGGCATGCGGATGCTGCGGTATGCGCGCCTTCGCGGACGATCACGGGACGCTCTTTATTTTGTACCGAGCAGCAGCGGAAAGTGTGCATCGGGACATGACCCTCCTTGCTTCGACAGACCAAGGGCAAACCTTTCGCACCACCAGAGTCGGGCCTTGGGAACTCAACGCCTGTCCCATGAGCACGGCCTATCTGAGTGAAGGTGGACACCGCCTCCTTGCCGCCTGGGAGACTGCGGGGCAGGTTTACTTCAGCTCGATTGACCCCATTTCGTTGAGCCTTTCAGCCGCCACTCCCGCGCCTGGCGAAAGCAACAAACGAAAGCACCCTGCGGTCACAGCAAGCGTTAACGGGCAGGTGCTGTTAGCTTGGACGGAAGGAACAGGTTGGTCGAAAGGGGGCTCGCTCGCATGGCAGCTCTTTGACGGTACTGGCAAGGCAGCAGGCGGACAACATAGCGCATCGGGAGTTCCTGTGTGGGGATTACCGAGTGTCTTTGTCGATCATCAAGGCAATTTCACGATGGTCTATTGATTCGGTTCGACTTGACGGCGCGGATGTTGTTCGCAGTGCGGGGGGATTGAATTCCTAAAGCGGGGACTCAGGAATGCAAAGTATTTTCCGTAGCAGGTCGTTGTCATCACCCAACAGTATCCGATGTCAAATCCTCAAGCGCGTAGATCGAGGAGCCCTAGGCGTGCGAGCGGTTGAACTTCTGGACTACTCCGGATCTGGAAGTGCCCGCTATTTTCTCATTCCCAAGCGCGCCAAGTTCCCGTCCCTGCAGTCGTGGCACTGCATGACCTCGGAGGCTTTTATTACTGGGGAAGGGAAAGCTGGTTGAAACCGATATTGCCTTCCGGAATATTCTCCACTCGGGATTTACCTGGGGCGGCATGCTCGTCTGGCGGTTCGACACACTGTTTTTCAACGGCCCTCACAAGTTTCCCCTCCAGGCCCAGCGGAAAATGATCGACTCGTTCGATCGCTGGGTCTGAGCACAGGAAATAGAAGGAGAGAATCATGTCCAACGAACTCTCGCGACGAGATTTTCTCGGAGCATGCTCTGCAGCGGCTTGCGCTGTAACCTTAAGTCTGGCCGAAGGTTCAGGGTCGCCTCCCGGCGCTGCCTATACAGGGACTCTTTGCCTCTTCTCGAAGCCACTGCCAGCGATGGATTGGCGTCGTCTCGCTCAAGCCGCCAAGAGTGTGGGATTCGGCGGAATTGACCTGACGGTACGCAGGGGCGGACATGTACAGCCTGAGCGCGCTGCCGAAGATCTTCCTAAAGCGGTGGTCGCTATCCGCGAAGAAGGGTTAGATGTTCCTATGATCACTACAGAGCTCACTTCTGCGGACGACCCGGCAGCGCGCGCAATCTTCTCGACAGCGGCCAAGCTTTCGATCCCATTCTTCAAGCCGGGTTATTACCAATATAAGATGGTCAACGTGCGGCGAGAACTCGAAGAGGCAGCGGGTCAGTTCCGCGGCCTGGTCACGCTCAGCAAGCAATATGGAATCCAGGCGGGTTACCACAATCATGAAGAGTACATCGGAGCACAGGTATGGGACATGGCCTCGGTGATCGACGCCCTTGATCCTAAGTGGGCTGGCTTCTACTTCGACGCACGTCATGCCGTGGCCGAAGGCGGAGTGGGCGGCTGGAAGATCGCAACAAACCTGGTGATGTCTCGTTTAAAGATGGTGGCGGTCAAGGATTTTCGATGGGAGAAGCTGGAGAACGGTTGGACAGCCAAAAACTGTCCACTGGGAGAAGGCATGGTGGATTGGAGGTATTTTGCGAATGCGCTGGCCGCGGGTGGTTTTCAAGGTCCCATTTCGCTGCACCTCGAGTACGACGTGGCGGGGGAAACTGCGGCGGCAAGAGAGGAGAACATTGTCGCTGCTCTCCAGCGAGATCTCCAATTCCTGAAGGCACGCTTGCGTGAAGGCTACGGAGTGATAGCAGGTGAGCGCTAAGAACCAGCGGCGACTCCAGAAACGCAACCAACTCAGCCGGCGGGAATTCTTGTGCACCGCGCCTTTGGCCTCGCTTTCCGTCCCTCTTGCATTCCGGCGCTGGAATACGTCCTACACTCTGACGACAAAGCCAACCGGCATCCGAATCGATGACGTGTCATACGACTACGAAGAGTTTCGGTATCGCACTCCTTACAAGTTCGCTGGCAAAGAAGTGGACCGCGCCACAATCTTGAATGTGCGGTGCGTCGCGCACGTCACAAACGGCCGCTCGGCTCATGGTTTTGGCTCAATGCCGATGGGGAACATCTGGTCATTCCCTTCGGAGCGGATGTCTTACGACAAGACGCTCGGAGCAATGAAAGCGCTGGCCAAACGTGTTAGAAATATCACAGCGGACTTCAAGGAGACTGGCCACCCGATCGACATCAACGTGGCCCTGGAACCAGAATACATGACGGCAGCAGATGAAGTTTCGCGCCGTCTGCAACTCGAAGAGCCCATTCCGAAACTGTGCGTGCTGGTTACAGCCAGCGCCTTTGATGCGGCCCTTCACGACGCCTTCGGAAAAGTTCATGGCCTCAGCTCGTACCATACGTATGGACGTGATTTCATGACGCACGATCTGTCGCATTACCTGGGGCCGGAATTCAAAAGCGAATACCTGGACCGATATCTGTTGACGGAGCCAAGCGCACGCCTGGCCCTCTACCATTCGGTTGGAGCCTCGGATGCAATCGAAGATTCGGATATCAGAAAACGGATGGACGACGGCTTACCTGAGACTTTGTCGGGTTGGATTCGTTACAACGGCCTGACCCACATTAAGATCAAATTGGCCGGCGACGATTTGGAGTGGGACCTCGACCGCGTCGTACGGATCGACCGCACAACGACTGAGGTTCAAACACAGCGCAGGGTAATAACTTGGGCGTACTCTCTTGACTTTAACGAGCGATGTCCCAACGTAGGCTATTTGCTGGAATTTCTCCACCGTCTGAAGGAGAAGACGCCGCAGGGTTTCGAAAAGATTCGATACATTGAACAACCCACGGCGCGAGATTTGGAGAAACACCGAGAGAATAGCATGCATGAAGCGGCTAAGTTGAGACCGGTCGTGATTGACGAATCGCTGACAGGGCTCGACAGGCTGATGCTAGCACGGGAGCTGGGCTATACGGGGGTGGCGCTTAAAGCTTGCAAGGGACATAGCCAAGCGCTACTCATGGCTGCCGCTGCACAGAAATACAAGATGTTTCGCTGCGTTCAAGATCTAACCTGTCCCGGCGCATCCCTCGTACACTCGGTTGGACTCGCGGCGCGCGTGCCGGGCGTGACGGCAGTCGAGGCGAACGCCCGGCAGTACGTGCCGATAGCGAACAAGGCTTGGGAGGAGAAGTTCCCAGGAGTCTTCCTTGTCAAGGATGGAATGATTCGCACCACGAACCTAAATGGACCTGGTCTGGGAGCACTGACATAGTCGCTCGCCACGTGATTCCTTTGCGAAATCGCTTTCCTCAACAGGGGATGGGGAGGATATGGCCGGTTGATGAAGACCCCGACTAACGCGCACGAATCGTGCTTTTTCCAGCGCTCGTCCGCATGTCGAGTTGCGAGGTCTCTGATTGACTTGGTTGTTTTGAGCGCGGTGTCGGTAGTGGCGCAGAATACTCCATCTACGCCCTCAAATGTGAGGGAAAGCACGAGAATATACGCACAACTGTGCGCCGGTTGCCATGGCGCTGATGCCCATGGGACAGACAATGCCCCCGGGCTTGCGGGAAACCAAGGGTTACGTGAACGTTCTGTTCAGGACTTGCGGGACCTGATACGCAAAGGCGTTCCGCGCTCGGGCATGCCTGGTTTCGACTTGTCGCCTCACGAGCTCGATGCCCTCGTAGCATTGGTGCGCTCCCTGAATGCTCCGTCCGCGGAAAGCACTGTCGGCGGTGACCCAACAGCAGGAGAGTCATTTTTCTTTGGTAAGGGACAGTGCGCTTCGTGTCACATGATTTCCGGCGCCGGAGCGGCGATAGGTCCTGACTTATCGAACGTGGGCCGGGAAATGACCGTCGACGAAATTCAAGCGAAGCTGGTGAATCCGAATTCACGAATCGCGCCCGGTTACGAACTCGCTACCGCTCAACTGCGGAATGGAAACACCATTCGGGGATTTGTGAGGAATCGCAGTAATTTTGATATCCGGCTGCAGGATCTAACCGGACAGTTCCACCTTATTCAACAGGGAGAGATCTCAGCAATTACGGAAGAAAAGCAATCGATAATGCCGCCTGTCAAAGCCAGCCCCGAAGAGCTACAGCATCTAATAGCTTATTTGGGCAAGCGGACAGGCGTCGGCGTTGGAAGCCCTAAGTCTCAGCCGTCCAAGGTGGCGGGAATCGACTTTGCGAGAATCTCAAATCCGAAGCCAGGGGAGTGGCTGACCTACAATGGTAAGCTGAGCGGAAACCGATATAGCGAACTTACTCAAATCAACAAAACAAATGTGCACGACCTGACTCTGAAGTGGATCTTCTCTGTTCCTTTATGGAAGAACTCACTGCCCGATACAAACTATTTCGTTGAGAACATGCGCTACTTCGGACTCGAAACGACGCCTGTCGTTGCCGACGGCATCATGTACGTGACCGGCCCAAATGCCGCCTTTGCGCTGGATCCGCTCACAGGCCGCGAGATTTGGGAGTATTCGCGCCCGCGTACTCGCGAACTCGTTGGAGACGCGGCTTTGGGTACGAACCGTGGCGTGGCTGTCCTCGTCGACAAAGTATTCATGGTGACGGATAGTGCGCATCTGATTGCCATGAACCGGACCACGGGGCATGTGATGTGGGAAGTCGTAATGCCAGATGAACCTCAACACTATGGTTCGACAGTGGCCCCGCTTATCGTCAAAGATCTGGTTATTGCGGGGGTTTCTGGCGCTGATTGGGGCATTCGTGGATTTGTTGCTGCTTACAAAGCTTCGACTGGCGAACGCGTGTGGCGGTTCTGGACAATTCCAAGCAAAGGGGAACCGGCTCTTGAGACCTGGGGAAGCAAAGAACCTGCACTTGGCGGCGGCTCAACCTGGCTGACCGGCTCTTATGATCCAGAGACGGATACTCTGTACTGGTCCACTGGCAACCCTTTCCCCGATTCCGACGATCGCGACCGGTCTGGCGACAACCTCTATACGAATTGCATCCTCGCGTTGAACCCTGATACCGGCAAGTTGAAATGGCATTACCAGGTCACTCCCCATGACGTCCACGACTGGGACGCGAATGCGCCGCTGGTGCTGGTTGACACGAAGTATCAGGGCAGCGATCGAAAACTCCTGCTACACGCCGACAAGAACGGCTTTTTCTACGTGCTTGACCGGACTGATGGCCGCGTTCTGACGGCTAGGAACTTCGTTCGTACGACTTGGGCTAGCGGTATTGGTCCTGACGGCCGTCCACAGCGCGCCAAAGAAGAGGATTTTGTCTGTCCGGAAGTCGGCACAAATTGGAATGCCACTGCGTTCAGCCCTGCTACGCGTCTCTATTACGTCGTCGCTCTGGAAAAGTGCGAGGCAAAACTGACCTCCAGCGGAGCAAAAAAAAGCAAGACCGACCAGGAGCCTGGAAAGAAATACCTCCGTGCATTCGATATTGAAACTGGAAAGATTGTTTGGGAGGCCCCGCAAATCGGCCCTGTCGATGGTAAGAGAAACGCAGGAGTGCTGGCCACCGCCGGAGGCATCCTCTTCTATGGAGACCCGAGCGGAGATGTAATCGCCCTCGACGAGCGCGACGGGAAGGCGTTGTGGCATTTTCCGACGAACGGAATAAACAAAGCCTCGCCGATGACCTACATGGTCGGCGGCAAGCAATTTGTGGCGCTTGCGGTAGGCCCCAATATCCTGTGCTTCGGTTTGCCGTGACAGCTTGCAAATGTGTCCTGACGAACCGGCGTCATATTTCTCAGCACCGCGAAGCTAGAACTGCAAATCGCGGACGGCTACCCAACCTTCTACAGACTTGCTGTGGGTGACAGCGCGAACCACAGTTTCGGAAACGAGATCTGCCGCCAACGCGCCGATAACGGAAATTCCGAGGTCGGAACTTATTCTGTTGGTGGAGACTGCGAAAGTGGAGTCACCGTCGCCGTTCGTGTGGTAGGGATTGATGGCTCGCGCAGCTCCGGTTGAAGCCATCATCGCAATCTTGGTCAGCTCGGTCTTTGTGAAAGACACATTGGTTGCAACCACAACGAGCGTTGTACTCCGCAGAGGTACATCGCTGATGTTTAAGGTAGAGGAACGCGCGCTCGCGGCGAGCTCTCTTAGCGTTTCGCTAATATTGGCAAACCCCTTGCCGTCATGCCGGAGCGCTCCGGCAACGATTTTTCCTGTGTGCCGGTCCAGGATGTCGCCGACCGAATTCGCCACAACCAGCGCGCCGATAATGACGTCACCAAGCCGAAGGCTGGAAGTGGCGAGGCCGGACTTCATTCCGTTGTAACCCTTGCTCCTAAGCATTTTCCCCACGGTCGCTCCCGCACCGACACCCACGTTGCCTTCCTCAAGTTGGCCTGCGGAGGCCGTCTGGCAAGCCTTGTAAGCGGCATCGGCGTCCGGGCGAATTCGCGCATCGCCCAGGGCCAAGTCGTCGATTACAGCTCCCACAACGATCGGAATACGAACGTTAGGAATTCCCCAATCGAATCCCGTCTTGTGCTCTTCCAAGTAGCGAACTGCTCCTGCGACCGCCGACAGGCCCATGGGTCCCCCGCCCGTCAGCATAAGTCCGTGGATGGTGTCTATTGGACTCACGGGTTGAAGGAGGACTCCCAAATGCGAGCCGGGCGCGGAGCCGTCGTAATCGACGCCTGCGGTACCTTTGCCTTCGAAAAGCAATGCGGTGCAACCTGTGGGCCGCCGTGAGTCGGTGTAGTGACCCGCTTTGATGCCCGGAACGTCGGCGATAGATCCGGCCCAAGTCTGCTGTTGGTTCGCTTGGGACGCCCTATTCCCAACAACATCGCCCGCCCAAACCGATCCAACGGATGCCATCAGGGTGCGATTGAATTGACGCCGGGTAAAAGTCGGCATGGCCAACCTCCATGATTGGGGCCTTTGACATTACCTCATTTTCTGAAGTCGAACTACGACACCCCCCGCGAGGAGACATTGGCCGCATAGGTTTCGGGCTTGTTGCGTTTTCCGTCTTCCCGGTTCGATTTCGCTCTGATTTTGCGGCGCTTTGGCGCAGGAGAAATTACACCCAGAAAAGTTCGAGGGCGGCGGTGGGGCCGTCGAGGTGGCCGGAGAGGCGATGCTCGAGGCCATCGCGAGACGGCGTGAGCTGCTGGCGGAGACGGTCCATCTCGTCCTTTGTTAATGGAGAGAAATTTCTGGTGATAGTGGTGTTGCGCTCGAGCATGGCGAGAGTGGGCATGCCCACGACGGCAGTGGTTACGGGTAAGCTCATGGAATAGCGCAGCAGTGAATCGATGTCGGCTTTGCCGGCGGCGTTGCCGAGAAGAAATTCCTGGCCGGTGACCTTCATGGCGATAATGCCGAGATTCTTGGAATTGGCGGCAGGAAGCGCGAGCTCTTCAAAGCGGCCGTTGCGCGATGCGTTCAGCGCCATCTGCACGCAATCGAGATCGTGGCGCTGAATGGCCGTGGCAAGGATTTCGCCATTTGTGTGGCTGGTCATGCCGATGAAGCACGCGACTTTCTGCTCGCGAGCCTCCAGCAAGCCCTTGAGCGCGCCATCGGGGGCTTCGATTTTTTCGAGATCGTCGGCCTGGCCGAGGCTGTGGATGTGCACAAGATCCACGTGATCGGTTTGCAGGCGCGTGAGGCTGCCTTCGAGGCGCCGAAGGAAGGCGTCGCGCGTGCGATCGGGAATTTTTGTGGCCAGCCAGACGTCCTTGCGGCGCGTGGCCATGACCTTGCCGACACGGCTCTCGCTCTTGCCGTCGCCATATGCGTAAGCGGTGTCGAGGTAAGTGATGCCTAGGTCGATCGCATGATTCAGCGCAGCAATGGCTTTTTCCTCGTCTTCGTACATGAGGAAGCGGCTGCCACAGCCGAAGGCGAGAATAGAGACTTTCGCGTTGGTGCGGCCTAATGTGCGCTTGGGCAGCGAGGCGATAGCAGTATAGGCTTCCGCCGCATCGGGGAAAAGCGAAAGGCCAACTCCAGCGGTTGTGAGGCCAACGCGTTCCAGGAATTTTCTGCGGGATAAGTCTTTCCTCATGGGCACCTCTCCGGCACGAAAGAATGATTGTAGCGCTGAACCGCGGAAGAGGCGAGGCTCGCCGCGAGCCGGAAGCCGTCGCCAAAAACAATAGTGAGCGTAGACTTGGTCGTGAAAGCACACTTGTGCCACCGAAAACTCCGCCCGAGAATTTCAACGCAATGTAACATTGTGACATCCTGAGTTGTGTAAGGGAGGTCTACGTTCACTTTCTTGGATGTCGCTGATTTTCAAAAGCATTCGCGCCGGATAGGCTTTTCGGTAGGCACAGGTGGCGATCACTTTGCCAATTTCATTGATTGAGTGCGCAGCCGCAACAAAGAAGATCTGCATGCGCCAATCGAAGATGGCCATATTTCTTGTGCCCTGATTCACCTGGCAATGTCTCTTATCGGCTGGGACGCGCTATTCATTTTCGCCCCGAAACCCAAGAGATCAACGGTGATGAAGAAGCCATGCGTTTAATGCGAGAGGCCGACCGCGGCTACTGCGATCCCTACGTCGTCCCTGAAAAGGTATAAGTCGCAATTGGGTTTTAAACGACAGAGATGGCCTCGTGAGAGTCCGAGTCGACGTTTTACTACGGAATCCGGGCGATGGTTGCTGCCGCCGATGGGCGTCGGCGACAATTTGTTTCGCAGCCGATGCGGAGCCCTAACCGCGCGCCCTTCCCCGCGACGCACGCGAGCTAACATATGAGACGCACGTGAAACGATTGACACTCCTCTCACGCATCATTTGCGTGGTGACGGCACTCGTGCTGATCTGCGTGAACCTTATCGGCCAGAAGCCGACACCCGGTAAGGTCTATGTCGTCCTTTGGTTCGATACCGAGGACTACATCCTGCCGGAGAGCGATGACGCGGCCAAACGGCTGGCGACGTTCCTCACCGAGCAGGGCATTCAGGCGACATTCAAGGTCGTCGGCGAGAAGGCCCGTACGCTCGAGCGCCGCCATCGCACCGACGTCATCGCAGCACTCCAGAAACATGCTATCGGCTACCACGCCAATACGCATAGCCAGCATCCGACGCCGGCGGAGTATGAGTCAGTTTTGAATTGGGAAACTGGCGCAGCCGAATTCACGCGGCGTGAGCGCGCCGGCTATGACGATGTGCAGCGCATCTTCAAACAGAAGCCATGCTGCTACGGGCAGCCGGGCAACTCGTGGGCGCCGCAAGCGTTTCCTTCGCTGGCCAGTTGGGGTGTGGGTCTGTATCTCGACGAGGCGGCGCACGTCGGGCTGAACGGCCAGCCCTTCTATTACGGCGGGCTACTCAATATCTTCCATACCAAAGAAGGCCCGCAACTCCGGCCCAATGACGAGTGGACCAACATTGAAGAGAGCAAGACAAAGTTTCGCCAGTTCTACGAACAGATGACCAGTAACGGCGGCGGGCTGATTAGCCTTTACTTTCACCCGTGCGAGTTCATCCATAGCCAGTTCTGGGACATGAACTTTGCCCGCGGCGCCAATCCGCCGCGGGACCAATGGCAAAGCTATCCCCTGCGGCCTCTGGATTCGCGTGAGCGCGCGTTCAGTTACTTTGAACAACTCATACACTATATGAAATCATTTCCTCAGGTACAGTTCATCACCGGGCCGCAGGCGACACGCCTGTACGCGGACGGAGCTCGCGGACACAGGTTCACTGCGAGCGAACTCGCGGAAATCGCACGCCAAGTAGAATCGGAAGTCAACTTTCAGGTTCGCGGGGAATACACGCTCTCACCCGCCGAAGTCATGACCCTCCTTGCCGAACAGATGGCCGCTCAGCCGGGCGCGGACATCGGCGTGGCTCTTCCCTTCACCATCTACGGACCGAGCCTGCCCTCGCCGCGGCTGACCGAGTCGGTCAAAGTGCCATGGTCGCAATTCGAGCGCAGCGTGCGTGACCTGCACGGGTTTATTCAGCGCAACCACCAAATTCCCAACGCGGTATGGTTGGGCAGTAAACCCGTAGCGCCCGAGGCCTTTCTCGTCGCCATGGCGAAGATCGCGAGCCAGGCGGCGAATGGCAGCGCGCCTCCGGAAAGAGTGACGGTCGCGCCCGCGCGGCTCGCCACCGAAAAGTATGTCGCTATTGACTCACCGGAGATCTGGTTGTGGCCGATCTTCCCGACGGGATTCCATTCGGAGCACCTGATGGAACTGGCGCGGCTGCAGGCTTGGACCCTCAAACCCGCGAAACGGAGCGAGTAGCCTGAAAGATGGTCCTGCGGCGGCGACGAGCTCTAGTTTGAATCGCTGCCCTGCCCGCATAACCGGGTGTCTCTTCCCGAATCTAGTGGGGCCCGCTTCGAGGATTGGCGGGAGCGCTGATCCTGGCCAGTCTTTCGCCGGCGGAGCGGTCGATCCAGGTTCCGGGAAATTCCGCGCGTAGTTCCTCGAAGGCGCGAGCGGCCGCTTCGATCTTTCCCTCACGCAGCAGGGATTCGGCCTTCGCAAAGAGCTCCTCACCTGTGGTGAGCGTACCGGCAAAGATCCGGACAGCCTGTGCTTACCGAAAACTTCATCCAGCCGTTTTGAGCCCAAAGTAACATTGTTACATTCCGATCTCCTGGTTAGCCTGCTTCAATTTCTTCTTGAAAATCACAACAACTGATTTCGAAGGTATGCGCGCCCGGATAGCATTTTCGGCAGGGACAGCTCGGGCTCCGTGGTGTTAACTCAATTCCCTAACATGTGGAGTCGAGATGTGGCGCGGTGGGTTAGGTGCGGCCTATCTGTTGCCGGCCCTTTCGTCTGCCGGTGCCTCAATAGCCTCACCGTACTTCCGTTTCCACATCCCGCTCATCGAACCGGACGGGCCTGTTTCAGGCATCCGGCTCTCGGAGAAAGTTTCACGAGGTCGCCCACGGGAAACTGCCCGTCCGCTTGGTAAGGCGGACGAGACCGAGCACGTTGTGCAGAGATGCCTCCGGAAACCGTTTGTACGCCGGCCACACCTCCTTGTGCTTGGCACACAGCCATTGACGCAGCCTCTTGCGAGCGTGTCTCTCTACCGCTCGGTAAGCGTTGCTGACTGGCCCAAGGCAGAAGTAGTTGGCCCACCCGATCAACATGCGGTTGAGCTTCCCTACCACCATCTCCTGGTCCAGCAGAGTTTGATCCCGTCCGGTCATTTCGCTGATAGCCGCGCAGATGCGGATCGCCCGCTTCTTCGAGGGAACCGTACCGATGTACGCGCGCCCTGTCTTCGGCGAATAGCGTCGACCAAACGTATACCCTTTATGCCGATATCGGCATAAAGGGTAGCGTGCCGAGTCGCGGATTATGCCGAAGCTTCTTCAAATCTATCGGCTGGAGAGGCTCGGGCCACGTTCTGAATCGGCATAATCAGAGGCCTT
>Ga0209059_1000420_pt1 | contig 19341 bp, 18 predicted proteins | sample GraSoiAngelo_151_FD_186165 | JGI IMG/M metagenome (GOLD analysis project Ga0209059, IMG submission 186165) | Grasslands soil microbial communities from the Angelo Coastal Reserve, California, USA - 14_1009_12_20cm (SPAdes) (version 2) | ecosystem: Environmental > Terrestrial > Soil > Grasslands ...
GCGAAACGGGCGTCAACCTGGCCGTACGGAGTACTGGTATCCGTCGCGGAACACCGGCTGCAGCCGAACGAAGTCGCCTGTGTGGGTCGCCGAGATCGTCATGCCGTTCCCGACGTACATCCCGACGTGCGTGTGGCCTGGGTAGTAGATCGCGAGGTCACCCGGTTGCAGGCTGCTGTCGGGCACGCGAGGGAACATGTCGCCTTGGGCGATCGAGCCGTGAGGCATGGAGACCCCGGCCTGGGCCCAGGCCATCATCGTGAGGCCGGAGCAGTCGTACGCGTCCGGGCCCACACCTGCATATCGGTACGGCTTGCCGAGCTGCGCCCACGCGTACGCCACCGCTGCGGCCGCTCCCGCGCTCGGCGCCTTCGAACGCTACCTGACGCTGTGGGTGGCGCTGTGCATCATTGCCGGCGTGCTGCTCGGCCAACTGATGCCGGCGCCGTTCCAGGCGCTCGGCCGGATGAATGTGGCCGAGGTCAATATCCCGGTCGCGCTGCTGATCTGGCTGATGATCGTGCCGATGCTGCTCAAGGTCGATTTCGGCGCGCTGCACCGGGTCGCCGAGCAATGGCGCGGCATCGCGGTTACGGTCGGCGTCAATTGGCTGGTGAAGCCGTTCAGCATGGCCTTGCTCGGCTGGTTGTTTGTCGGCTGGCTGTTCCGCCCCTGGCTGCCGGCCAATCAGATCGACAGCTACATCGCGGGCCTGATTATCCTCGCTGCCGCACCGTGCACGGCGATGGTCTTCGTCTGGTCGAACCTGACCGATGGCGAACCCAATTTCACGCTGAGCCAGGTTGCGCTGAACGACACGATCATGGTGTTCGCGTTTGCGCCGATCGTCGGATTGCTGCTCGGTCTCTCCGCGATCACCGTGCCGTGGCAGACGCTGTTTCTGTCGGTCGTTCTCTACATCGTCGTGCCGGTCATCGCAGCGCAGCTATGGCGCCGCTCGTTGCTGGCGCGCGGCGGCGAAGCCCGGCTCGCCGCGATGCTGCGCCGGCTGCAGCCGGTCTCGCTCGTCGCGTTGCTGGCGACGCTGGTGCTGCTGTTCGGCTTTCAGGGCGAGCAGATCGTGCGCCAGCCCACCGTCATCCTGCTGCTCGCCGTTCCAATCGTCATTCAGGTCTATCTGAATGCCGGGATCGCCTACGGTCTGAACCGCGCGCTCGGCGTGCCGCACAACATTGCCTGTCCGTCGGCGCTGATCGGCGCGTCGAATTTCTTCGAGCTGGCGGTGGCTGCCGCGATCGCGCTGTTCGGCTTTCAGTCGGGCGCCGCGCTCGCGACCGTGGTCGGCGTCCTCGTCGAGGTGCCGGTCATGCTGTCCGTGGTTCGCATCGTGCTGCGCAGCCGACGCTGGTACGAGCGCCCGCTACCACCAGGATGATTTCGGCGGCGGCGGGAGCGGCAACGGGGCGGCAACCCTCGCCGCGTCGGCCGCCGCGAGCCGCACATAACGGCCGGTCAGCCCGTCATATTGCTCGATCCCGTCTGGCGCGCTTGCCCGGTACGGCAGGATGCCGGGCCACACCGGCTTCGGCCGCCAGGGCTCGTCGTAACCGGTCACAGTCGGGGTCCGGAAATGATCGACGACGACCCGGTCATAGGCCGGGTCATAAGGGCTCGGGAACAGGAAATTGTAGAGATCCGGCCCTTCCCGCACGGCGATGGCAGGCGGCGGCACAAAGCGGTGGTGACGCACCCGCGCATGCACGCGACGGTGCACGACCGGGCAATTGCAGCCCGGCGCGGCCGGCTTCACCCTCTCGCCCGGCGCCGGAACATCGGCCCGAACCGGGGGCGCTCCAGCAAACCCAATCAGCAGAACCGCGCCGATCGCAGCAAAACGCAACATCGCTTCCTCCGCCCAAAGACGGTTAATTCTACGCCGTAAACGTTTAACGATAAATTGCGTTGCGCCGAGTCGCCGGCAAGTTGCGGCTAATTCCGGCTGCAGGCGCCCCCGCCTAGGACGCAAAACTTGGCGCAATGCGGATGGTTGAGCGGCACCGGGCCGAGCGCAGCGGCAAGGCTTGGCCCCAGATCGAAACGCGGATCGTAGGGCAATAAGGTGCAGGCGATGACGGTTGGATGCGATGCGCCCTTGAATTTGACGACCATGCGCGAGCTCGAGCACATGACCATGTCCGGCGATTTGCCGAGGATGCCCCAGCACGCCTCGGTGATCTCCGGGACGTCGGCCGCCTCGTCCATCTCCGGGAAGATTGTCAAAGCGACGGGGTCGGCCGCATCGATCGCGAGGCCGAAATCCGCGAACAGCCGGGCGAAGCCGCGGCGCAATTGATCCTCCGATTCGCCCGAGAGGCGACGGCTCGCCACCGCGACGGCAAAGCCATTGGCGGCGAGCCATTTGAGGCCGTCGATCGTCGGCATCCAGCTGCGGCGGCCGCGCTCGGTCTCGTGGACTTGCCGGCCGTAATGATCGATCGAGACCCGGATCGTCAGCCGATCGCCATAGCGATCGCGGAGGCGAAGCAGCGCAGGCTTCACCTTGTGCATCGGCTTCATCGCGTTGGTCAGCACGAGCGCGCGAAAGCTGCGCGCCAGAGCGAGATCGAGCATTGCCGGCAATTCCGGGTTCATAAACGGCTCGCCGCCGGTGAAACCGATCAGCTGCGTGCCGAGCCCAAGCCGCTCGATTTCGTCGAGATATTCGCCGGCCTCCGCGGCGCTCAGATAAACGAGCCGGTCGTTCTTTGGCGATGATTCGATATAGCAATGCTGGCAGGTCAGGTTGCACAGCGTGCCGGTATTGAACCAGAGCGTGTCGAGCGCGCGCAGCGCGACCTGCGCGCGGCGCTCGCCAGCGGCGGTCACGAACGGGTCGCGGAACTTCTTCGGATCGAGGCGCGGGGCCTCTGTAGTGGCCATCACGGCCATCGCCGGATTCGCCAATCGGTAGGGCTCGGGCCGATCATACGACAGCCGAGCGCGGCGTGCTCGCCGTATCACCGAGAGGTGATGTCGGATGCTCGGCTTGCCGCAGCCCGCGCGCATCGCTACCTTTTGGGATTGCGGGAGACGTTTGTTGAACAGCATGGAACCAGTAATCCCGCGGCACATTCGACTGACCTCGCATCCGGGAAGCGCAGGCGAGGGTATGGTTAAGCTGCGCTGGGGCGCAGCCAGCCCGGAGGAGCGCGGCCCGGTCGTCGCGAGCCCGGCCGAGCCCCGCCACCGCAACGCGATCGGATCCTATAGCGGCGCCTATGCGATCTACCGCGCCCTGGCCGTCGCAACCCGCGCCCTGGCGCCGCACCATCGCCCCGACCTGACCGACACCGCGCCAGCGGCCCTGATCGGGCCGCATCCGCAATGGACCGACCCCAAGACGATCGTCGCGCTCGACCCGTGGGGGCATCTCGTCGGCGAGGCCTTCGCCGAGCAAATCCGCGCCGGCCTCGATGTGCGGCCGACGATCGCCGTCACGACCGCGCATATCGATGTGCCGGAGATCCGCCAGCGCATCGCCGACGGGGGGATCAAGCCAGACGGCAAAGTCGTATTGCCGAGCGGCGAGGTGCGTGTCACCAAGGCGGCGATCGACCCGGTGTGGCACCTCCCCGGCCTCGCCGAGCGGTTCGGCATCGCCGAGCATGAATTGCGCCGCACGCTCTTCGAGGAAACCGGCGGCATGTTCCCGGAGCTGGTGACCCGGCCGGACCTCGAAGTGTTCCTGCCGCCGATCGGCGGCACGACGGTCTATCTCATGGGCGATATCGGACTTGTCGGGAAGCCCGAGGCGCGGATCGCCTGCCGCGTTCACGATGAATGCAACGGCTCGGATGTGTTCGGGTCCGACATCTGCACCTGCCGCCCCTACCTCGTGCATGGCGTCGAGGTGTGCATCGAAATGGCGCAGCAGGGCGGCGTCGGCATGGTCATTTACAACCGCAAGGAAGGGCGCGCTCTCGGCGAGGTGACGAAGTTCCTCGTCTACAACGCCCGCAAGCGGCAGCAGGGTGGCGACCGCGCCGATACCTATTTCGAGCGCACCGAATGCGTCGCGGGCGTGCAGGATGTGCGGTTTCAGGAGCTGGTGCCGGATGTTTTCCACTGGCTCGGCGTCCGGCGCATCGACCGCTGGGTGTCGATGTCGAACATGAAGCACGGCGCGGTGCAGGCGCAGGGGATCGAGATCGTCGAGCGAGTGGCGCTCCCCGAGCGGCTCGTGCCTAAGGACGCGCAGGTCGAGATCGCGGCGAAGAAGGCGGCGGGGTATTTCGCGCCCGAGGGCGCGCCGAGCGCCGCGCAGCTCCGCCGCACCAAGGGCCGCCGCCTCGACACGTGAGCCCCGAAGGCAATCCCGAGTATCTGCTCAGCGCGGCGGCCGTGCGCGAGCGCTGCGGTATTGTGCTTGCCGCTGCCAAACGCGGCGAGACACGGCATTTCCGACTGCATCTCGACCGACTCGCTGAGGCTGTCGAGCGCGTTGTCGCCGTGACGCGGCGGCGCTACCCCGATCTCGATGTGCCGTTTCACAGCCGCTGGCGGCATTTTTCGGCCGGCGGCATCGATCGCGCCACATTGGTTGCGCCCGGCGCCGATCCGTCGGAGCGAGCGCGCGCCCGGCTCGATCTTGCGATCGTCTCGGTCTTGCTCGACGCCGGCTCGGGGCCGGGCTGGCGATATCGTGAGGCCGAAACCGGGCTGGTCATCGCGCGCTCGGAGGGGCTGGCGGTCGCCAGCCTGCGCGCGATGCAGAAGGGGCTGTTCTCGGCCGATCCGGGCAATCCGTGGCGGGCCGACGCAGCGGCACTCGCGGCAATGACGCCCGATCGGCTCGGCGGCGCTTTCCAGCATGGGCCCGACAACCCGCTCTTGGGGCTCGACGGCCGCGCCGCGCTGTTGCGCCGCTTGGGCGAAGTCGCTGCCGGGGCGCCTGAAGTGTTTGGCGAGCCGGGACGGCTCGGCCGTCTCTACGATCACTGGCTACCGCGGCGCGGCGAGTTGCCGGCGCCGGACATATTGCGGTTCGTGCTGCGCGCGTTTGGCCCGATCTGGCCGGGACGGTTGTCGCTCAATGGCGTGCCGCTTGGTGATTGCGGGCGCCACAGCGCGGCTCCCGGCGACGGGCTCGTACCGTTTCACAAGCTCAGCCAGTGGCTGGTCTATTCGCTGATCGAGCCGCTCGCCGAGGCGGGGTTCAACGTGACCGACATCGACGGGCTGACCGGGCTCGCCGAATACCGCAATGGCGGTCTGTTCATCGATTGCGGAATCATCGAGCCGCGCGATACCTCGCTGCTGCAGCAGCGGCTCGACCCGTTCAGCGAGCCGGTTGTTGAATGGCGCGCGCTCACTTTGGCGCTGCTCGACAGGCTCGCCGTCCGAGTGCGTGAGCGACTTGGCAAGAGTGCCGCCGAATTTCCGCTCGCCAAGGTATTGGAAGGCGGCAGCTGGGCTGCCGGCCGCGAGATCGCCGCCGAGCGGCGGCCGGACGGCGGCGCGCCGCTAACCATCGTCAGCGACGGAACCTTGTTTTGAGGAAAATAGATGCCGCAACCACCCGATAAGACCCGCGCGCCGTGGCTGACGATCGTCGATCACCCGCTGGTGCAGCACAAGCTGTCGCTGATGCGCAAGCGCGACACCAGCACCTCAAAATTCCGCTTGCTGATGCGCGAGATCAGCCTGCTGCTCGCTTATGAGGCGACCCGCGAGCTGGCGCTCGAAGAGACCGAGATCGAGACGCCGCTCGAGTCGGCTCGGCTCCCGGTGCTGGCCGGCAAAAAACTCTGCCTCGTCTCGATCCTGCGGGCCGGCAATGGCATTCTCGACGGCATGCTCGATCTGATGCCGTCGGCGCGGGTCGGCCATATCGGCATTTACCGCGAGCCGCGCACCCTGCAAGCCGTCGAGTACTATCTGAAGCTTCCCGACGATTTGCCGGGCCGCGATGTGATCCTGGTCGATCCGATGCTCGCGACCGGCAATTCGGCGGTCGCGGCAATCTCGCGGCTGGTGGAGCTGAAGGCGCGCTCGATCAGGTTCGTCTGCCTGGTCGCCGCGCCCGAGGGCATTGAGCACTTGCACCGGATCTTCCCCGATGTCGCGGTTGTCACGGCGGCGCTCGACCGCTGCCTCAACGACCACGGCTATATCCTGCCGGGGCTGGGCGACGCCGGCGACCGGCTGTTCGGGACGAAATAAAGCCGGAACGCCTCGGATCAGCGGCTGCCGGCGCGTTGCCGCCAGGCGGCCCGCCATTCCCGCATTGTCGCGACAAATTTCGCGCGCTGCGCCGGGGAGAGCGCCGCGAGCAGCTCGACCGTCTGTGACGTCGTGTCATGCTGAATCGCGCGCCGTTTCTCGGCCGCCTCGTCGAAGAGGCGCTCGACCCGGCTCATATCCGGCTGCGGCTTGGCCAGCTCTTCCCAGGCCGCGCTCATCAGCGGATCGGTGTCTTGCCGCATCTGCTCGGTGCGGTTGCGGATACCGCCGACATAGCGGTCGAAAGCGGCGCGCTGCTGCGCATCCAGATCGAGCTGCGCCGCCATCTGGCGATAGCGCTCGGCGAGATCCTGCCGCGCCGCCGGCGGATGCAACCGGCTCCAGACCGCGCCAGCGACGAAACACAAATTCAACACCAGCGAGACCGCGAGCAATGCGACCCAGAGCCGGGAGCGCCGCGGGCCAGCATCGGTGCGGCCGGCCGTGACCACGCTCACGTCCGCATGCCCTCCGTCAGGTCGCGGACAAAGCCGCTCGACGGCTCCAGCATGTCGCGCACGAGGCTGTCCTCGGGCGACTGCATCCCCGGCCCGAAGGCGGAGGAGGTCATGCTGCCGAGATCAAAGCCGAGCCAGCTTGCGATGACCAGTGCCGCCGCCAGCCCTGCCCAACGCGCGAACCCGGGAAATGTGGGTCGTGGCCGGTACCGCCGCGGGAATGGGATAATCCCTGCTGTTCCAGCGGATTTCTCGTCAACGAGGGCGCAGGCGCGAGCGATGAGATGTGCCGGCGCGACCTCGCTTGTCAGGCTGCGTTGTGCGAGAACACGGACGGCTGCGACATCGGCCGCGGCTTCGGGATCCTGCGCCACATGCTCGGCCACCCGCTCGTGCTCGTCGGGATCGAGCCGGCCATCGACAAAGCCGGCCAGGTCAAGAAAGCGCTCGGGTTCGTTCTCGGGAATCTCGGTCGCCGAGCTGCGCCGCCACAGCTCGCGCTCGGCGGTCCCGAAGCCCGGCTCTCTGGCGCCGCGCTGATCGTCTACTCCGGCCATGACCGTTCTACGACGCTGGTTGCCAAAATATCCCCGCAACTCAGGGTTTCGCAAACCCTCATTCGTTGCTCCTGAAGTGCGCCCGCAGCTTGACCATGGCCTTGTGATGGCCGCTGCGCACGGTTTGCGGATCAATTCCGAGCGCCCGCGCGATCTCGGCGACGTCCATGTCGCGGTCGTACAGCATGGCCAGAATCTCGCGCTGGCGGGGCGACAGCAGCGCCTCGGGCAGTTTGAGCCGTTGCACCGGCTCGACCGGATCGATCGCCAATTGCGCTTCCGGCACGGCGTCGATCGGTACCGCCTCGGCCCTTCGCCGGCGTAGCCCGTCGCGAGCTGTGCTGCGGGCCACAATCGTGAGCCAGGTCGATACGGAAGCACGCGCCGGGTCATAGCTGCGCAGCAACCGGAAATCGTCCTTGCATAACCGGAGGAACACTTCCTGCGTCAGATCCTCCACCTCGGCCTGGGCCATCGCGACGCCGCGCACCGCGGCAACGACGAGCCCGCCATAGCGCCGCACAAAGGCGTCCCACGCCGCCTTTTCGCCCCGCAATAATGCCTCGGGGAGGCTTTCCCGCGCCAATCAGCCCGTCCGGACGGCGCAGCGGCATGGGAAACAGCCGGGCAGGGACGGCGGTGCCGCGGATGAGGCGTCACAACGCCGCGAAAAAATCATTTCCCTTGTCGTCGACGACAATAAAGGCGGGAAAGTCGACGACCTCGATGCGCCAGATCGCCTCCATCCCGAGCTCGGGATATTCGATCAACTCGACCTTTTTGATGCAGTCCTGCGCGAGCCGCGCCGCCGGGCCGCCGACCGAGCCGAGATAGAACCCGCCGTATTTCTTGCAGGCGTCGCGTACCTCCGGCCCGCGATTCCCCTTGGCAAGCGTGACAAAGCTGCCGCCCGCCGCCATGAACGGCCCGACATAGCTGTCCATGCGCCCGGCGGTCGTCGGGCCAAACGAGCCCGAGGCGTAGCCCTCCGGCGTCTTGGCCGGCCCCGCGTAATAGATCGGGTGGTCCTTGATATACTGCGGCAACGCCTCGCCGCGGTCGAGCCGCTCCTGCAACTTGGCATGCGCGATGTCGCGCGCGACGATCAGTGTCCCGGACAGGCTGAGCCGGGTCTTGATCGGGTATCGCGACAGGGTCTGGCGGATCTCCGCCATCGGCCGCGCCAGATCGATCGGCACGACCTCGCCGCCGAGCGCTTTGTCGGTGACCTCTGGCAGAAACCGCGCGGGGTTGGTCTCGAGCTCTTCGAGAAAGACGCCCTCGGCATTGATCTTGCCGAGGATCTGGCGGTCGGCGGAACAGGACACGCCGATGCCGATCGGCAAGCTGGCGCCGTGCCGCGGAAGGCGGATCACGCGGACGTCATGGCAGAAATATTTCCCGCCGAACTGCGCGCCGATGCCGAGACCGCGGGTCAATTCCAGGACCTCGGCCTCGAAATCGCGGTCGCGATAGGCCTGCCCGTATTTGTTGCCCGCGGCCGGGAGTGCGTCGAGATAGCGGCAGCTGGCAAGCTTTACGGTTTTCAGATTCATCTCGGCCGAGGTGCCGCCGATGACGATCGCCAGATGATAGGGCGGACAGGCGGCAGTGCCGAGGGTGCGGATCTTCTCGTCAATGAATTTGAGCAGCGATTTCGGGTTCAGAACCGCTTTCGACTGCTGATACAGAAAGCTCTTGTTGGCCGAGCCGCCGCCCTTGGCGATGAACAGGAAATCGTATTCCTCGCCGGGCTCGGCATAGATGTCGATCTGCGCCGGCAGATTGTCGCCGGTGTTGACCTCCTCATACATCGACAAAGGGGCCACCTGGCTGTAGCGCAGATTGGTCTCGGTGTAGGTGCGGCGGATGCCCTCGGAGATGGCCGCGGCATCGTCGGCCCCGGTCCACACCTGCTGCCCCTTCTTGGCCATGACGATCGCGGTGCCGGTGTCCTGGCACATCGGCAGCACCTTGCCGGCTGCGATACTGGCGTTCTTCAGCAGGTCGAGCGCGACAAACTTGTCGTTCGCCGAGGCGCCGGGGTCGTTGAGGATCGCGCGCAATTGCGCCAGATGGCCCGGGCGCAGCAGATGCTGGCAATCGACAAAAGCCTGGCGGGCGAGCAGGGTCAGCGCATCCGGCGCGATCTTGACGACGCGCTCGCCCTCGAAGCTGGCGGGCGAGACGAAATCGCCGGTCAGCTTGCGGTAAGGCGTATCGTCCGCGCCCAGCGGAAACAGCTCGTGAAACGCGGCATCACTCATGTGCTGCTCCAAACGAATGGCGGCGGCAGCATCTTCCTTTCCGCCCCGAGGTCAAGCCGGGCGGACTTTTTTTGGCCCTCTCCGCGCTGCCGGCGAGAGGGTGCTTCCTGCTCAGCGCTTGCGGAAGCTGTCGAGGGTGACGATCTCGGCGGCCGGGCGGTCCTGGTCGGGTGATGGCTCCGCAGCAGGCTTCGGGGCGGGCAGGCTGCCGACCGCTTTCGGCTCGGCGGCCGGCGGCTCCGCGAATTCCAAGGCGAAATTGACCGACGGATCGGCAAAGCTGCGGATCGCCGCAAAGGGGATCGTCAGCCGCTCCAACTGCTTCTGGAAACTCAGCGACACCGAGAACGACTCTTCGCCGATCTCGAGATCCCAGAACTGGTGCTGCAAGACGATCGTCATCTCTTCCGGAAAGCGCTCGCGCAAACTGTCCGGGATGACGACTCCGGGCATCCCCGTCGCAAAGCCGATATAGAAATGATGCGCGCCGCGCGGTCCTTCCTGCGCGACCCGCGCCAGCGCATCGCGCACAACCCCGCGAAGCGCCCGCTCGACCATCTTGTCGTACTGAAACAGATCCTGCGCCACCGCCCCTCACCCGCACTCAGCGACCCGCGTAGGAGAATAAAGTGAGGGGCTTCTGTTGCCCGGTGCCCCTCGGACCGCGAGTTACCTGTTAGCTTCACCCTGTGAAGGGTTAGGCCGCAAGTGCCTCATGTGCGAAGTTATCGTTCGCAGCTAAGTTTTGACCCGATAACGGCGGTATCATACCGGGCGACGGTTCTTGTCTTTACCACGCGCGTCGAGCCTATTTCGCCCCCGCAGAGGCCGGCTCCAAATCGTATTCCGGAGCCGGCGAATTGGTGGAGGCGCCGGGTACCGCCCCCGGGTCCGCAACGCTTATTCCACAAGCCGTTTATCGCCATAGTCGGTTGCCCGACAGCCAAGATATAGGGTGCCAGAGGGCCGAACGCAATCGCGCCCAAGCTAACGCCCGACGCTAACAGGGGCGGCTTGTGTTTGCGCCGCCGATTTGCCTCTGATATTGCGGTTTGAGGATAGCGCCTGGTGCATCCCCGGGAGGGGTGGGGACCCGCAGGGATGAGCGACACGTTACTGGCTTGCCGCGACTGCGGTCAGTTGCACCGCGCCCCGGGCTCGGTGCTGGCCGGAAAGGGCCTCGCTTGCGTTCGCTGCGGCAGCAATCTGTCGCGTTATCCGCCGCTCCCAATCGAGGTCGCCTTGGCGCTGGCCACAACGGCGCTGATCCTGTTCCTGTTGGCCAATGCCTATCCGATCTTCCTGGTCAGCCTGGAGGGACGCGCCGGGCAGGATCTGCTGATCAGCGGCCCGCTGCGGCTGTCCGAATATGGGGGACCGTTTGCCGGGCTCGGCATGCTGGTGGCCGGGCTGTCCTTTGTCGTCCCGCTTGTGTGGATGTGCCTCGTGGTGATCGTTCTCGCGGGGCTGCGGTGGGGCGATCCGGCATTGCACGCGCGCTTCGCGCCGCTGTGGAAGACGGCGCTGTTGCTCTATCCCTGGAGCATGCTCGATGTTTATCTGCTCGGCACCTATGTCGCGTATACGCGCCTTGCGGAAGCCGTCGAGACGAATGTCGCGACCGGCGGCTACGCGCTCGGCGCCCTGGTCCTCGTGCAGGCCCTCCTCGTGCTGACGCTTGGCCGCAGGCGGGTGTGGGCTTTGATCGCCGATCCGCGGCCCGTTGCGCCGAGGCCCGGCGAGCCCTGGGTCGCCTGCGAGATCTGCCAGCTGGTGCTCGCGGCGCCGGCTACCGAGGCGCCCCGCGCGGAGCGACGCTGCCCGCGCTGCGCGACCCATCTCGCACCGCGCCAACGCGGCAGCTTGAGCGCGACCCTCGCCCTGACGAGCGCCGCGGCAATCCTCTATCTCCCCGCCAATTTGCTGCCGGTCATGACGGTCGAGCGGTTTGGCCAGGTCAGCACCTACACGATCCTGGCGGGCGTCGAAGAGCTGCTGCATCTCGGCCTGTGGCCGCTGGCCCTGCTGGTCTTCTTCGCGTCGGTCGTCGTGCCCATGGCGAAGCTGATCTCGCTCGCCTGGTTCCTGCATATGATCCGCCGGCGTTCGGGTCGGTGGCTGCGCGAGCGGACGAGGCTCTATCGATTCATCGATTTTGTCGGGCGCTGGTCCAACATCGACGTCTTTATGGTGTCGATCCTAGCCGCCTCGCTGCAATTCGGGTTCTTGACCACCGTCGATCCGGAGGCCGGGGTCGTCAGCTTTGCCGCGGTCGTGGCATTGACGATGCTGGCGACCGCCGCCTTCGACCCGCGGCTCATGTGGGATGCGGCGGAGGGAGAGCTCCGGTGAGTGATCCCGGCGGACCGCCGCGGCCGGGTGGGTTGCCGCCGCCGCGATTGCGACCCTGGGCGGGGCTGCCCTGGATCTGGGCCGTCCCGGTCATCGCGTTGGTGATTGCCGCCTGGCTTGGCCTGCGCACGATCTCCGACCGCGGCCCCGTCATTACGATCAGCTTCGCCAATGCCGAGGGCATCGAGCTCGGCCGGAACGAGGCGGCGCGCACGACTATCCGTTACAAGAATGTCGAGCTCGGGCGGGTTGCCAGCCTGGGCCTCAGCGATGACAAATCAAGCGTCGTGGTGACCGCCGAGATGCGCCGTGAAGCCGAGCCGCTATTGCGCTCCGACACGAAATTCTGGGTCGTCCGGCCGCGGCTCGGCTTCAGCGGCATCTCTGGGCTGAGCACGCTGGTGTCGGGGGCCTATATCGGGATGCTGCCCGGCGAGCAGCCGAGCGGCGCCCGCGATTTCCGCGGCCTTGACAATCCGCCGCCGGCGCAAGGGCTCGTCAACGGCAAGATCTTCGCCTTGACGACGGAACGGATGCCGGCGATCAGCGATGCCGCGCCGGTCTATTTTCATGGGGTGCAGGTCGGCGAGGTCATGGATCACACGCTGTCCGATAAGGACGGCACGGTGTCGGTCAACGTCTTTATCTACCAGCCTCACAGCACGCTGATCCGACCCGGCAGCCAGTTTTGGATCGCTGCCGGCGTGGAGGCCACGATCGGGACGCAGGGCCTGCAGGTCGAGACCGAAACTCTGCAGACGTTACTCAGCGGCGCAATCGTCTTCGAGACGCCGCCCGACGCCCTCACCGAGGCGGAAAGCCCGCCCGGCTCGAAATTCACGCTGTACCGCGACCGCAAATCGGCCGCCGATTCGGCGGACCCGGTGCGCGTTTCCTATCAGGTGTCGTTTCCCGGGCCGTTGCATGGGATGGCGATCGGCACGCCGGTCGAATTGCGCGGCATCCCGATCGGCCGCGTTTCGGCGTTGCGGCTCGAATACGATCAGGCGAGCGAAGACATCCGCGTACCGGCGACGATCGAGATTTCGCCGCACCGCATCGCGATCCCGGGCGAGGCGCCGATCCCGCGCGATGACCCGAAGGCCGCGACCGAGGCGACAAACCGGCTGTTCAAGCGGCTGATCGCGAAAGGGCTGCGCGCGCGGTTGGCGCCCGACAATCTGTTGATCGGGTCGCGCATCGTCGATCTCGAATTCATCGAGAACCCGACCCCGGCGCAGCTCGGCCAGACGCAACCCTATCCGGAGTTTCCGACGGCGCCCGGCAGCGGCCTCGGCGAGATCGCCCGCTCGGCGAGCGCGTTCCTCGACCAGCTCGCGGCATTGCCGCTCGGGGAGCTGATCGGCGGGATGCGCGAGATGGTCCAGCACGCCGACACTGTCGTCGGTTCGCCCGAATTGAAGCGTTCGGTGAAGCAGCTCGACCGCACGCTCGCCGATGCCGGGCAGTTCGCCCGGGATATGCGGGTGCAGGCCGGCCCGCTCCTCGCGAAGCTCAATTCCGCCGCCGACCAGCTTGGCGCGACCTTGGCCATCCTCGGCAACGACCCACGATCCTCGACCGACCTCGCGCGCACCATGGACGAATTGAAACAGGCGGCGCGCTCGGTGCGCGTCCTGGCCGACATGCTGGAGCGGCACCCCGAGGCGCTGTTGCGCGGCAGATCGGATTCGGGAAAGTGAGGCTCTCCGTTCTCGCCGCCGCGCTGCTGCTCGCCGGCTGCGGCACCTCCCTGCCGAGCAAATTCTATGTGCTGACCGCCGACCCGGCGCCGCCGCGATTTGGGGCCCCGGCCGGCAGCACGGTGGCCTTGGGCCGGGTCAGCCTGCCGGGCGCGCTCGATCGCCCGGCGCTCGCGCGGCGCCGCGGTGGCAACGAGATCGTCTATTCCGAGGAGGAGCGCTGGGCCGGGCCGCTCGACGATATGGTGCGGCGGGTATTGGCCGATGATCTTGCGGCGCGGCTGCCAGCCGGCATCAGCCTTGTCGAAAGCGCGGCAAAGCCGCCGCCCGGGGTCACGATTGCGGTCGAGATCTCGCGCTTCGATGCCGACGAAACCGGCGCCGTGACGCTCGCCGCCCACTGGGAAGTCTTGGCCCCCAATGGCCGCCCGCTCGGCCCGCCGCGCGAATCGACGATCGTCGTGCCGGGCACCGGAAGGGACGCCGCCGTCGTCGTCGGCACGATGAGCCGGGCGGTTTCCGATCTGGCGGCGCGCATCGCCGCCGGCTTGCGCTAATCTCTCCTCCCGTTTGGAGGAGGGCGCTGATGCCCCTGACGCCGGAGCAACAGCAGGAGGTCGCCGCGGCGCGCGGCGAGACGCGGCCGACTCGCCGGGCCACCGTCCCGGCGCTCGAAGAGATCCTCTACGAGCCGATCCCGGTGCTCGATCACGGCTTTGTCCGGGTCATCGACTATATGGGCGATGACGGCGCGATCGTGCAGGCGGCGCGCGTCTCCTACGGGCGCGGCACGCGGCGGGTTAGCGAGGACCGCGGCCTCATCAATTACCTGATGCGGCACCGGCATACGACGCCGTTCGAGATGTGCGAGATCAAGTACCACGTGAAGCTGCCGATCTTTGTCGCGCGCCAGTGGATCCGGCATCGCACCGCCAACGTCAACGAGTACTCGGCGCGCTATTCGATCCTCGACAACGAGTTCTACATCCCGGCGCCGGAGCATCTGGCGGCGCAGGCGACGACCAACCGCCAGGGCCGCGGCGATGTGCTCGAAGGCGAGGCGGCGAAGCGCGTCCTCGATTTGTTGCGCGAGGATGCCGAGCGCGCCTATGCCGGCTATGCCGCGATGCTCAACGAGGACGAGACCGGCGCGCCGGTCGACCCGAATTGGCCGGGGCTCGCGCGCGAATTGGCGCGGATGAATTTGTCGCTGAATTTCTACACGCAGTGGTACTGGAAGATCGATCTCTACAATCTGATGCACTTTCTCGGCCTGCGCGCCGACCCGCATGCGCAATACGAGATCCGCGCCTATGCCGAGGCGATGCTCGGCACGATGCAGCGCTGGGTGCCCTCGGCGCACGCCGCCTTTCTCGAATACCGCATGAACGCCGCCTCGATCTCGGCGACCGGGCTCAAGGTGATCCAGCGCATGCTGGCGGGCGAAACGGTCGATCAGGCGTCCAGCGGCCTTAGCCCGCGCGAATGGCGCGAATTGATGGCGATGCTCGGCCGCTAGGTGAAGTTGGGCGGCGGGGTGAAGCCGCCGAATTCGCGCTCGATTAGCCCGGCGAACGCGATCGTCGTGCGGTCTTCCAGGTAGTTGCCGATGATCTGCACCCCGATCGGCAGCCCCGTATCGGTGCGGCCGATCGGTATTGTCGTCGCCGGCAGACCAGTCAGGATTGCGGGCCCAGCCCACACGCTCTGATCGTTGTACGGCACCTTGGCGCCGTCGATGTCGAGCTTGCGGGCGAATTGTGGCGAATGGTCGTGCGGGAAAGCAACCGTCGGCATCGGCGGGCAGAGCATGACGTCGACGTCCTGGAACAATGCCAGCCAGCGCGCCCGCAACCCCCCGCGGACGCGGCTCTTCCGGATCCAGTCGGGATGGCTGATCGTCGAGCCGCGGAGCTGTTCCGCCACGAGGCTCTGATCGTCGGCAGACAGGGTCTTGGCGGCGGCCTCGATGCGCTCGCGCGCCTCGGGCGGGATATCGGCGCTGAAAAACGCCGACAGCAGCTCGCGATAGATGCGAGCGGTCAGCGCGAGATCCGGCATTTTTGCACTCTCGCGCAGGATTGTGCAGCCGGATTTGCCGAGCCGCTCGGCCAGCCCATCGAGCGCCGCAGTGATGCTGGCCTCGGTCGGGCAGAGCGGGTGCTTGTCGATGACCAGCACCCGGAAACCCGCCAACCCCTCGTGCCGCGGCGATGGCAGGGCGAGCCGGTAGCCGATCCCCTCGGACAACTCGTCCGGCCCGGCGACGACGTCCAGCGCGAGCGCGAGGTCGGCGGCGCTGCGCGCCATCGGCCCGATCACCGCCAGATCGCCGCGCACCGGGTTCGCCGGGGTTTTCGGCGGACCGGCGCCGCGCTGCGGCACCAGATCGAGGCTCGGTTTATGCGAGAAGACGCCGCAGAAATGCGCCGGCGCACGCAGCGATCCGCCGATATCCGAGCCGAATTCCAGCGGCACGAAGCCGGCGGCGAGTGCGGCGGCACCACCGCCCGACGAGCCGCCCGGCGAACGCGACAGGTCCCAAGGGTTGTTGGTCGTGCCGTAGACCTCGTTATAGCTTTGCCAATCCCGCAGATTGATTGGCACGTTGGTCTTGCCGAGGATGATCGCCCCGGCGGCCTTCAGCCGCTGCACCGCGAGCGCGTCACCTTCGGCCTTCCAATCCTTGAATTTCGGATCGCCCCAGGTGGTCGGCAGGCCGGCAATGTTGAACTGTTCCTTGACCGTCATCGGCAGGCCGAGCAGCGGCCGCCGCTCGCCCTTGGCCAAAGCCACGTCGGCGGCATCGGCGGCGGTGCGGGCCCGGTCGAAATCGCGCACGACGACAGCGTTAATCTTGCCGTCGAGCGCCTCGATGCGCCCAATCGCGGCATCGACCAGCTCGCGCGAGGAGACCTTCCGGTCGACGAGCGCTTTCACCAGCTCGCCGGCGCTGCGATAGGCCTGGCCGGAGGAAGCCTCGGCCGCGATGGCCCTTACCGGCAGCGCGGCGCTAGCGGCCACCGCGCCGATCCCGGCCATCAACTCGCGCCGGCTTGGGTCCACTCGCATGGCGTCCTCCGCCGTCCCGGGCCGCACGCCGTCGTGCGTTATTCTTACCGGCCAATCTACTCCCGGTTCGGCGGAACACGAAAGCGTTGCGAGGCTTGCCGCGGCGCTGCGGCCGACCGATGATGCCGCCCAAGCGTCTGATCGCTCTGATCCGCTGATCGCGCGCGGGAGAGAACGATGCGCATCGGGTTTATCGGCACCGGCACGATGGGGACGCCGATCGCCGGCTGCCTCGTCGCGGCCGGGCATCGGCTGACCGTTTACGACCTCCGGCGCGAGGCGACCGAAACCTTGCGGCAGCAGGGCGCCGCCATCGGCGAGACGCCGCGCGCGCTGGCCGAAGCGAGCGAAATTGTCTTCACCTCGCTGCCGGGCCCGAACGAGGTCGAGGCCGCGGCGCTCGATCCGGAAACCGGGCTGCTTGCCGGCCTCGCCGACAGTTGCGCCTATATCGATCTGACGACGAACGCGCCGGAAACGATCCGCCGTCTCGCCGCAGCGTGCCGCGAGCGCGGCATCGCTTTTCTCGATGCCCCCGTCAGCGGGCGGCCGCCGAATATGACCGTCATGGCGGGCGGCGAGGCCACGGCATTCGCGCGCTGCCGGCCGCTGTTGGAGGCGATCGCGAAGAATGTGTTTCATGTCGGGCCGAACGGCGCCGGCTGTGTCGCGAAGCTCGTCACGCAATATCTCGGCTACACCAATTTCATCGCCGCCCTCGAAGGCATGCTCATCGCGAAAAAGGCCGGCATCGATCTGGGCGTGTTGGCGGAGATCGTGCCGGTCAGCGCCGGGCAGAGCCGCACCTTCGACAACATCCCGCGCTCGGTGTTGATCGGCGCCTTCACCGCCGGCGGCACCCTGGACATCGTCGCCAAGGACATCGACCTCGCCTGCGCCTTGGCGCGCGAGGTCGGCGCGCCGGTGCAACTCGGCGTCCTCGCGTCGGAACTGTACAAGCAGGCGCAGGCGCGCGGCTGGGGGCAGGAAGGCTTTCCGGTCGTGGCGCGCATGCTCGAAGCAATGGCAAGCGCGGAGTTGCGCAAATGAGCGACACCGATGCGCGGACCGCGCATCTCTTACTGACCCATGAGGTCGCCGATTTCCTCTACCGCGAGGCCGAATTGCTCGACGAGCGGCGCTATGACGAGTGGCTGGCGCTGCTCGCCGACGATCTCCGCTACTGGATGCCGATGCGCCGCAACGTCAAATTCGGCGAGGAGGCGCGCGAATTCACCCGCGAGGCACAGGACATCGCCTGGTTCGATGAGGGCAAGGACACGCTGACCCGCCGCGTGCGCCAGATCCAGACCGGCATTCACTGGGCCGAGGAGCCAGTGTCGCGCATCTCGCACCTGGTGACGAATGTGCAGCTCGTCGAGGCGACGCCCTCGGCTGCGGAAGCGCGCGAGGTGACAGCGCGCTGCCGGTTTCTGATTTACCGCAACCGGGTCGAGACCGAGACCGACATTCTGGTCGGCAAGCGCGAGGATGTGTTGCGTCGCCCAAATGACTCGGAGGGCGGTGACGGTTGGCAAATCGCGCGGCGCAAGATCATTCTCGACCAGAATGTGCTGCTCAGCAAAAACCTGACGTTTTTCTTTTAGCCGGAGGCATCCGATGGCGACGGCAAATTCATCTGCTTACAGACCGGGGCTGGTCGATATGAAGACCGGGCAGATCAGCCGCGAGATCTTTGTCAACGAGCAGATCTACGCCGAGGAGCAGGAAAAGATCTTCGCCCGCGCCTGGCTCTTTATCGGACATGAGAGCCAGATCCCGAACCCCGGCGACTACGCCGCGGCGCGGATGGGTGAGGAGGCGGTGATCCTCTGCCGTGACCGCACCGGCGAGGTGCATGTTTTTCTGAATTCTTGCCGCCATCGAGGCATGAAAGTATGCCGCTACGACGAAGGCAACACCACGGTCTTCACCTGCCCCTATCACGGCTGGAGCTATGGCACGGACGGCCGCCTCGTCGGCGTGCCGTTCTTCCGCGAGGCCTATCATTCGCAGCTCGACCGGGAGCAATGGGGTCTCGTCGAGGTGGCGCAGCTCGCGGTGTACAAGGGCTCGGTCTGGGCGACGTGGGATCCGGCGGCGCCGCCCTTTCTCGAATATCTCGGCGCGGCCAGCGGCTTTCTCGACTTGCAGCTCGACGGCTGGGACGGCCGGGAAGGCCAGGCCGAGGTGCTCGGCGGCGTCCAGAAATGGCTGATCCCCTGCAACTGGAAATTTCCGGCCGAGAATTTCAGCGGCGACACCTATCACAATATCAGCCACCGCTCGGTCGACCTCGCCGGCATCGGGCCGTCGGGCAGTGGTCGACGCGACATGAGCGAGCTGTTGGCCGGCCGCAAACTGCATGTCTGCCTGCCCGATCGCGGCCACCAGACGATCCTCTATCTGTCGCCGCCGGACGACACTCCGCGCCCGGCCTACCAGAACACGCCGCTTGTCGCGGAGTATTTCCGGCATTGCGAGGAAGAGCGGCGGAGGCGCCTCGGCGACAAGGCGCGACTCCTCGGCGCGCCCGGCGAGATCTTCCCGAACACCGCGCTCTTGTCGCGCCAGCCACGCACGATGGCGGCGTGGCACCCGAAGAGTTCGCACGAGACCGAGGTGTGGCGCTGGTTCTTTGTCGACAAGGACGCGCCGTCCGAGGTCAAGAACTTCCTGCGCGACTACT
>Ga0209059_1000422_pt1 | contig 19297 bp, 20 predicted proteins | sample GraSoiAngelo_151_FD_186165 | JGI IMG/M metagenome (GOLD analysis project Ga0209059, IMG submission 186165) | Grasslands soil microbial communities from the Angelo Coastal Reserve, California, USA - 14_1009_12_20cm (SPAdes) (version 2) | ecosystem: Environmental > Terrestrial > Soil > Grasslands ...
ATAAAGGACGGCCTCGCGCGCGCTTCGACCGACCTCGGATGGACCGGCGTCGACGGCGTGCCGATCGAGGTCGAGCGCCCGGGGAACCCGGATCACGGCGATTACGCGTCGAACGTCGCCCTCAAGCTGGCGAAACAAGTGCGCAAGCCGCCGCGCGAGATCGCAAGGGCCATCCGCGAACGCGTCCCCGTCGCGCCTCCGATCGCCGCGGTCGAGGAGCTGAGCGGCTTCGTGAACGTGCGCCTCGATGAGAAGTGGCTCGCCACGCAGGTGGACGAGATCGTCCGGGCAGGCACCGACTTCGGCCGCTCGGTGGCCCTCGCCGGCAAACGGCTCCAGGTCGAGTTCGTCTCCGCGAATCCAACAGGACCCTTGACCGTCGCGAACGCACGCGGCGGGCCGCTCGGAGACGTTCTCTCGTCGGTCCTTGAGTTCGCGGGCGCGACGGTCGAGCGTGAGTACTACGTCGAGGACACCGGGACGCAGTTCGACACGTTCGGCCGCTCGATCGCGATCCGCTACCGGCAGCTGCACGGCGAGGCGGTCGAAATACCCGCGGATGCGTACCCGGCGGAGTACGTGAAGGACATCGCTGCCGGCATCAAGGCGCGCGACGGCGACAAATGGATGAAGCTCTCGCTCGAGGAGCAGTCGAAGCGGTTCGCACCCGTGGGCGTGGAGTGGGTCCTCGGCGAGGCCAAACGCGTGACCGCGATGCTCGGCATCCGCTACGACAACTGGTTCTCGCAGGCCGAGATGATGCGCTCGGGCTATTTCGAGCGGATCCTCGCCGAGCTACGAAAGCTCGGCAAGGTCTACGACAGGGACGGCGCCGTTTGGTTCGAGGCGAGCGAAGCGGTCGACGACAAGGAGGGCTGGGTGCTCGTTCGCTCGAACGGCGAGCCGGGATATCTGGGCAAGGACATCGCCTACCACGTCCAGTCGCTGCGCGAGCGGCGGTTCGACAAGAAGATCGACATCTGGGGCTCGAACACCCACTACCACCTCATCCAGATGCGCGCCGCGATGCAGGCGCTCGGTCTGCTCGAGAAGTTCGAGGTCGTCCTCTACCAGTACGTGCGTTTCCTGCATGAGGGTGTGCTCAAGCGCATGCAGCGCCGCACGAACCAGTTCCTGCTGCTCGAAGAGGTCATCGAAGCGGTCGGCAAAGATGCGACACGCTACTTCTTTCTGCAGTCGAGCGCCGACCGGCAGCTCGACTTCGATCTCGAGCTCGCGGTGCAGCAGTCGAACGAGAACCCCGTCTACTACGTGCAGTACGCGCACGCGCGGATCGCGAGCATCCTCCGGACGGCCACGGAGCGGGGGATCAAGGCCGACGGAGCCGACACGTCGCTGCTGACAGCGAAGGGGGAGCTCGATCTCATACGGCTCGTTCTGCGGTTCCCCGAGCTCGTCGACGACATCCGCCAGCACTACGGCGTCCATCAGCTCACGACCTACGCGCTCGAGCTCGCCGGCGCGTTCCACGGCTTCTATCGCGATCACCGTGTCGTCGACGAAGCCGATGCGGAGCGCTCGAAGGCGCGCCTCCGTTTGGTGCAGGCGGTGCAGGTCGCGCTTCGTCAGACCCTCGGACTGCTCGGAGTCAGCGCGCCAGACAAGATGTAGCGGCGCGAGTCCTGTCACGGCTCCGACGACCCGGCAGAGTGGGCTGTCGGTCTCGCGGGTCCCTCCGCCGACCACGCAGGGTCGTCGGCTCCCACTCGCCGACAGCCCACATCCGCCGACGTCGTTTGGTTCAGACCCTCAGCCAGCCCGTCCTGTTGCGCCAATGCTTACCCGCGCGCAGGTGCGCAACGATCGCGCGCTCCAGCGTCGTCCGCTGCGGAAGGTCGTCGATCCGCGGCGTGATGCGGTGGAAGACAAAACGAAGAACGTCGGCATCGCCGTCGTAGCCCTCGCCGACGAGGGTGAATCGGCGCCCAAAGCGCACGACGTTCGAATCGGGCGCGAGGTACTCGGCGAGCTGTGGATCGAGGAGCCACGACGTGCAGATCCCGAGACGCGTCGGAGTCTCGGGAAAGTGACGCGCGAAGAACGGCCGCGCCTGCGCCAGCGAGTCGTCGCACGCCTCTGGGGTGAGCGGCCCGCTCTCGGGGATGTGGATGCCGAGCGCGGGTTCACCCTCGCGGAATGCGTCCGCGACGTGCGCCGCGCGCACGTTCATACGGGTGAACTGAAGACGGCCGAGCTGATAGATCGAGCCGCGGAAGTGGAGCGTGAGCCACCCGCTGGTCCGAAGGCCCCCGTCGCCGAGCAGCAGTCGATCGCGTTTGAGGTTGCGGCCGAGGTCGGAGAGCGTGGCCCACGAGACCTCATCGGGGATTCCCCGCCGGGCGTGGAAGCGGCGCACGTCGGCGAGCGCCGCCAGGTAGACGTAGGCGAAGAAATATCGGCCGAGCGGTGTGGAATCCATGGCGGGCGCGGGCAGCTCGAGTGGCTCGAAGCCGCCCATGTCCGCGATAAGCGTCGCGTGCGCGCGCACGAGGGATCGCCAGGTCGCGGGGTCCGTGTCGGGCGATGGCCACGCGGCGACGATCTCGTGCTGGTCCTGTTCGTCGATGGCGAGACGTTCGAAGATCGCGGGGAGGTACGTCCGGTCGGGTAACCGGAATCCGCGGGTCACGCCATGACGCTAGTGGAGTGTGGTTACGGGGCCTTTGTGGGACTCGGGCTCGGACGTGCGCCGCCACCGAGGCCGGCGTTTCCGGTCTGGGAGCCGAAGAGCTGACCGAGAATGTTCGTCGAGCCGACGACGATCGCGGTCGCCGAGACCATCCCGGTCGTGTCGGTGGTCCCGATCACGGTGACTTGATCGTTCACCTTGAGGTCGCTGAGCTTCACGTCTGTCTCGGTCGTCTTCACGATGCGCGTCGTGGTCCCGACAAGGACGATCTGTGAGGTGGTCGCGGGTGACGCGGAGGCCTGCGCGTTCGCGCCGCCCTGCCCCCGTTCGACGGCCGCGACCGTGATCGATCCGTCGTTCACCGCCAGGATGCGTCCGGTGACGGGCTGCTGCCCGGCGACCGTTCCGCCGCCGCCGAACGCGCCACGGGCGCCGGATCCGCCACGGGCGCCGGTCGCCCCGGTTGCGCCCGTCGTGGTGGTTGGACTCTGTGACTTGTCGAAGGTCATGCCCGCCGCGAACCCGCCCCCCGCGAGGACCAGCGCCGCGGCAATTCCGATCACGATCTGTGGTGCCTTCATTTCAAACCCCTTTGTTCGCTACTACTCGTATCTGAGTGCCTGGATCGGATGGAGCCGCGCCGCGCGCATCGCCGGGTACAACCCGAAGACGACTCCGATCGCGACCGAAACGCCGACCGCGATGATCACGGTGCCGCTTGTGATGAGAAGCGGCAGGCTCGCGGCTTGCGGAATTTGATGGACGACGAACGTGATCGCCCAGCCGAGCAGGATGCCGATCACGCCGCCGAGACCGGTGAGCGCCACCGCCTCGATGAGGAACTGATTGAGGATGTCTCCGCGCCGCGCGCCGACTGCCTTGCGGATCCCGATCTCACGGGTCCGCTCGTTCACGGAGACCAGCATGATGTTCATGATCCCGATGCCGCCCACGAGCAGCGAGATCCCGCCGATCGCGCCGAGCAGCAGCGTGAAGGTGCCGGTGACCGAGCTGAGAGCTGCCAGGGTGTCGTTCTGGTTGGTGACCGTGAAATCGGCGCTCGCTGGATCGGCGATGTTGTGGCGCTGCAGCAGGATGTTGTTCACGTCGCTCGTCGTGAGGTCCATCGTGTCGCTCGACGTCGCCTTGATGACGATCTGCGAGACCTGATTCAGCCGCCCGGTGAGGACGTGCTCCGCGGTGGTGAGGGGAACGAGGATCTGGTCGTCCCGGATCAGGCCGAAGGTGCTGCCTTTCACGCCGAGCACGCCGACGACCCGAAAGTTGAGGATTCGCGCGCGCTGAGCGCTGCCGCCCTGTCCACCCCCGCCGAACGCTTGCCGTAGCTGGACCGTTTGGCCGACCGGGTCGACGTCGCCGAAGAGGTTCGTTGCCGTTGTCGCCCCGAGGACGGCGACCTGCGCGTTCAGATTCAGGTCCGAGGTCGAGAAGAAGTCTCCGCTGTCGAGCCCCCAGTCGCGCACGATGGGGTAGTCCTCGGTCACGCCGGTCACGCTCGTGTTCGTGTTCTGTCCCGCGGCGGTCACCTGCCAGCGGCCGGCCTGCTGCTCGGCCTCAGCGGCGGCGATCGACGCGCCCAGCTGGTCCTGGATCGACCGCATGTCGTCGAGCGTGAGGTTTTGCGCTTGCGCCCCCGCGCCCTTGAGCCCGTTGTCGCTTCCAAACGAGGGCGAGACGGTGACCAGGTTCGAGCCCAGGTTGAGGATCGTGTTCTGGACGCTCTGCGACGCGCCGTTGCCGACGCTCACCATCGCGATCACCGCGGCCACTCCGATGATCACGCCGAGCATGGTCAGGGCGGACCGCAGCTTGTTGACGACGAGCGACTGGAGCGCCGATCGGAATGAGTCGTAGAGCTTCATTCGGCCGCGCCGATCCCGACGGTGAGCTCTTCCTCCGCCCGACGCGGGTGAGGGACGAGCTCGTCGCGCGCGATGAGGCCGTCGCGCATGCGCACGATGCGTTTGGTGTGCGCGGCGACGTCCGGCTCGTGCGTGACCATCACGACGGTCTTGCCGAGGTCGTTGAGGCGCTGAAAGATCGAAAGGATCTCCGCGCTCGATCGCGAGTCCAGGTTTCCCGTCGGCTCGTCCGCGAGGATCATCGACGGGTCGTTCAGGAGCGCGCGCGCGATCGCGACGCGCTGCTGCTGACCGCCGGAGAGCTCGCTCGGGCGGTGGTGGATCCGGTCGCCGAGGCCGACCTGCTCGAGCGCAGCGAGCGCGCGCTGCCGCCGCTCTTTGCGGTCGCCGCCGTAGATGAGCGGCAGCTCGACGTTCTCGATCGCGTTCAGTCGCGAGAGCAGGTTGTAGGTCTGGAACACGAAGCCGACGTGCTTGTTGCGGATCCCGGCCAGCTGATTGTCGGAGAGCTTTCCGACGTTCTCGCCCGCGAGCACGTAGGTGCCGCCGTCGGCCACGTCGAGGCAGCCGAGCACGTTCATGAGCGTCGACTTGCCCGAGCCCGACGGGCCCATGATCGCGACGAACTCCGCGGGGCGGATGTCGAGGTCCACGCCGCGGAGCGCGTTCACCGTGATCTCACGCCCGATGCGGTAGGTCTTCGTGATGCCGCGAAGTTCGACGACGCTCCGGATCATCGGCCGACGATGACCGGTCCACCGCCGCCGAAGCCGCCGCCGCCCACGCCCGGCCGCGCCGTCGCAGTCGCGCGTGCCGCCGGGAGCACGGCAAGGTCGCCTTCCGCGACTCCACTTATTACCTCGGTCGTGGTGTCGTTTGAAATGCCGAACACCACGTCGGTATCGACGGCCTCGCCGTCCTTCAGGATCTGCAGGTAGCGCCGGCCGTTCGTCGTGCGGATCGCGAGGTTCGGCACGGTGAGGACGTTCTGCCGGCTCGCGATGATCACGGTCGCCGTGCCGGTCATGCCCGGCTTCACCTGTGAGTTCGGAAGGTCGATCGTCACGTCAATGCCGTACACCGGCACGCCGGACTGGATCGTCGCCACCGGATCGAGCGAGGTGACGCGCCCGGTCATACGTCCCGCAGTGGAGACCGCGTCGACGGCCACGTTTGCCACGAGCCCGAGCTTCACCTTGGCGACGTCGCTCTCGCCGATGGTCCCGTGGAGGACGAGCGAGGTCGTGTTCGCAAGCACCATGAAGGGATTGGCCGCGGTCTCGCCCACCTGAGAGGCGATCGAGGCGACCACCCCCGAGGACGGCGCCGTGACGACGGCGTTGTCGAGGTTGGCCTGCGCGGTCTGCACCGCGCTGGCGGCGTTATCTACGCTCGCCTGCGAGCTCGCGATGTCGAAGGGCTTCGAATTCAACGAGGTCTGCGCGGAGTCGATCGACTGCTGGCCGCGCTGCGCGGTTGTAGTCACGTTCTGCATCGCCGTTATGAGCGAGCCGCCGATCGCGTCATTGACCGTGCCGAGGTACGTGCTTGCCTGTGTCAGCTTCGTCTTCGTATTGCTCGCGAGCTGCTGCTCAGTGGTGACCGCGGTGAGGAGTGTCGCTAAGTCCCCGCGCAGCTCGTCATAGAAGCTGTTGTATCGAGAGGTGGAGCTGTTGAGAAACGCCTGTGCAGACGTCACCGCGCTCGCGACCTGCGATAGGGGAGCGTTCGTCGTGTCGATCGCACCATTGAGGCGCGAGACCGTCAGGTTGTAGCCGTTCATTGCGGTGGTGAAGGTCGCGCTCTGGCCCGAGGCGTCTGATCCCGCTGCGATCGCCGTATCGAACTGGTTGATCGCCACGCCGAGGTCATCCCGCGAGCGCTGGTAATCGCTTAGTGCCGGGAAAAGGAGGGTCGATGCGAAACTCCGTGCGTTCGTGATTGGCGTCAGTCCACCGTAGAGCGCATTCATCGCGCTGCGGAAATCGGGGCCGCTCTGCAGCTGCACTCCAGTCGCGGCATCGAGCTGGCTGTAGATCGTATTGATCGCGGCCTGGTAGGTCTGAAGATCCGCATACGCCGCCCCCATGACCGAGTTCGAGTTGTTCTTCGCCGCCGTGTAGTTGGTCGTGAGCTTGTTGAGCGCGGCCTGCGCCGTTGCCAGATCCTGCGCGGCCTGCTGGCGAGCCTGGTTCAGCGCCTTCTGCGCGTCGCTGGTCGTGGAAGCGGTGCGGTTGTAGTTGTTCTGCGCGGTGACCAGGTTCGCCTGCGCCTGAGCGAGCGCGGCGTCGAGGTCCGTTGTGTCGAGCTTCGCGAGGGCCTGGCCGGCGATCACCTGCTGGCCCACGGACACATAGATCTCCGATATCTTGCCCGTGCTCTTGAAGGTCATCTTGGTCTGGTTCATCGCGGCGACCGATCCGGAGACCGCGACGCTCTGAATGACCGAACCTTTTGTCACCGCTTGCGTGCGCAGCTCCGTCTTCGCCGCGGGAGCGTTCGCGCGGGATACAAAGACCGCGCCGCCCGCCATGAGTCCGACCAGGGCGAGGGCGAAGATCCGACCTGGCCAGGTCATCAAGATTCCTCTAAACACGGTCATCGCTCGTTCCCCCCTCGTGGATCAGCGTTTCATGTCGCGGTCTGCGATCGCGTCGCGTGCGTCAAACGCGCGGTGAGCACCGCACCGAGTGCGTAGGCGAGGGCGCCGACGACCGCCGGGGCGCCCAGATATGGGATCTGCCATGAGATATAGATAAAGGTGGCGCCTAAGAGGGCGATGAGAGGCGCGGGAACGCGTCCGGCGTAACGGCGGAGGCCCCGGAGCTGGAAAAGGACGTCGCCCAAGCGCCAGGAAGCGGCGGCGAACCCCACGAGCGTCGCGAGCCCGACGAGGACGAGGACGACGCTGAACGCGGCCAGGCCCACCTGGAGCGCCGCGGGAACCCCGACCAGACCGGCGTTACGAAGCGTCGCGACGGAGCCCAGGAAAACGATCCACGCGAGCGCGGCCGCGGACGCCCCGACGCCGATGACGGCCAGGCCACTCAACAGGACACGAAGTTGCGACCGCCAGTCACCGAGCGAGGCGCGGTAGGTGCCCACGACCTGGTCGCGCGCGAGGACGAGCGCGGCGGAGGTCGCGAGGAGCGTGAGGAGGTAACCGGCGGCATCCCGTGCTGTGTCGGTGAGCCCGCGCTGGACCGGGACGATCGGCTGGAGCGCTCCCGGCAGACCACGCTGGGCCTCGCCCACCGAGCGTGCCGGCGGCGGCGAGTTGCGAGCATCGAAGAAGATCCGCCGCTCCGCCGACGCCACTGTCCCGAGAGAAGCGGCGAGGAGGATCGCCGAGACAGCGACCGCGAGCATCACCGCGCCGAGGACGATCAACGCGTCGCGCTGCTTCATCTGGAGGTCGTGATCCGTCGCGGTGGCGCCGTGATCGCGGCGTGTGCCGCGATGAGGCTCGCGACCCCTACGAGGACGAGCGCGAGCACCGTCGCGCCGTCGATGAAGAAGAACGCGTCGGCGCTGTCCGCCGCCGCCGTCACGATCACGTTGTTCAGGGCTGCACTGAACTCGTCACCGTGCGCCCAGAGCTGCTGAGCTAGAAAAGCGAGCGAGGGAAGCGCGAGCGCGGCAGCGACGATCCACTCCCACGTCATACGCCCGGGGCTTGCGACCTGGCGCATGACTGCATCGCGGAAGCCGAGCGGAAGGGCGCGCGGCGGAACGCCTGCGAGCAGCTCGTGCGTGCCGCGCTCGACCGGTTCGAGATCTGGTGGGGCGAAACGGCTCATGCCGTCTTCCCTCTCACGCGCGCGGCGATTCGCACTTTGAGCGCGGCCCGCGCGCGATGCAGATGCGTCTTGACCGTGCCGAGCGGTATACCCAGGGCATCGGCCACCTCTTGATAGGAGAGCTGTTGCATGTGGCGAAGGGTCAGCGCGGCGCGATACGCGGCGGGCAGGTCGGCCATCGCGGCCACCACCTCGGCGACCTCCTCGCGGCGAACGGCGGTCGCCTCGGGCCCTTCATCGATCTCGGCGGAACGCTCGGGAAGCTCGTCGACAGGCGTCTCGCGAGCGTGCCAGCGCTGGACGTGGTTGAGGCTCGCGTTGGTCGTGATCCGGTAGAGCCACGGACCGAACGGCAATGTCGGGTCGTACTGGTGAAGAGCGCGATAGGCGCGGATGAAAGCCTCCTGTGCGCAATCGTTCGCCGCGTCGGCGTCCCCGGTGATCCGGAGCGCGATGTTGAACACCCGTCCTCCATATCGTTCGACCAAAGCGGCGTAGGCGTCCGCCTCACCGGCAAGACACGCCTTGACGACGTCCTGGTCGGTGTGGGTCAGAGATGCCTCCGCCGGTCCCGGCCAGGAGCTCGGGTCACTCGGACTACCCGCTCGGCCGGGGCGCTGTTTCGCTATTCTCGGGCCGCTCCATGGACATGACCTGGCTCGGTCACGCCTGCTTTCGTATGCGCGGTCGCGAAGGTGTCGTGCTGGCCGATCCGCCCGACCCCAAGTCTGGGCACGCCATCCCCAAGACTGACGCGGCGATCGTCACCATCTCCCACGAGCACCCCGGACATTCGAGTCTCAAGTCGGTCGGGGGCGAGCCGGTGGTGCTCCGGGGTCCCGGCGAGTACGAGGTCCAGGAGGTCCTGGTGACCGGTATCGCGACGTTCCACGACGACTCCAAGGGCTCCGCCCGGGGACGCAACACCGTGTTCGCGATCCGCCTGGACGACCTTGTCATCTGCCACCTTGGCGATCTGGGACACGAGCTCCCGGCGGCAGACCTCGAGCGGATCGGCGACGTGGACATCGTGCTCGTGCCCATCTCCGGCGGCGACGTCAACCTCACCGCCGCCAAGGCGGCGGAGATCATCCACCAGCTCGAGCCGAAGGTCGTCGTGCCCATGTCGTACGACCCGGACGCCAAAAAGGACACGCACGCGCCCTTCGACCGCCTCCTGCACGAGCTCGGCGTGAAGGAGTTGACGCCGGTAGCCAAACTGTCGGTGACTCGCAGTTCGCTGCCTGAGAACGTGCAGGTGGTCGCTCTCGACTCGCGAGCGCGCTGAGGGAGGAGATCATGGGGACCTTGCGGTACCGCCCGGAAATCGGGTGGCTGCTTCAGATCGCGATGCTCATCTTCGTCGCCACAGTGCTGATCGGCATCGCAAACGGCACGAAGGTGTTCGGGACGCTCGATCGCAACGTCCTGCTAACACATGTTCACGCCGGCACGCTGGGCTGGATCACTCTCGGAGTGGCGGCCGCGTGTCTTTGGATCTTCGGTGGCACGGCTCCTCGAGCGGCGAACGAAGGGTTCGCTCGCGGCTTGGTCATCGCGCTCGCGGGAAGCATCCCGCTCTACGTCATTGGTTTCTGGAGCGGGAGCTTCGTAGCTCGGGCCGCGCTCAGCACGCCGGTCTTCGTCGCGATCATCGTCCTTCTCGGCTGGTCGATCAGGGAGGGGCGACGCATCGGGCTCGGACGCCTGAGCACCCCGCAGCTGTCCACGATCGCGGGCCTGACGTCCCTGGTCATCGGTTCATCGCTCGGTGTGTACGCGCAGTTCGCGTTCGCGACGGGCCAGCAATTCGACCCGATGAACATCATCGGTGGCCACGTGACGGCGCAGGTCGTTGGGTTCCTCCTGCTGCTCGGCATGGGCCTGATCGAGTACTGGCACCGCCCCGAGCCGACCCCGGCGTCTTGGGCGGGCCGCATCCAGGTGGGCCTCCTCTTCGTCGGAGCCCTCGGGATCGCCCTGGGGTTCGCGCTCGGACAACCCCAAGCCGCCGGGGGCGCGGTGCTCCTCGAAGTTCCCGCGCTCGTGATCTTCCTCATCAGGGTTGGCTGGTCGGCCATGCGCTCAAGCTGGACGCGCGCCGGCAGTGGACGTCATGCGGCGGTCGCGGTGCCGTTCCTGATCCTGAACGTCGGTTCGATCATCTACCTGGTCCTCGCGCTGTTCGTGCTGAACATCTACAAGGACTTCAGCGAGGTGCCGACGTCAGTCGCGGTCACTCTCGACCACGCGCTCTTTGTCGGCGTGATGACGAATCTCAATTTCGCGCTCCTGATCGGATTCACCGCCGACCGCCCGGCGATGCTTCCGTGGGCGGACAACCTGATCTTCTGGGGTATGAATGCCGGGGTGGCGGGCTTCATCGTCGTCCTCCTCGCCAACATCACCTTCTTCGAGCGCCTCACCGCACCGGTCATGGGTATCGCGATCCTTCTGGGGCTCGTGACTTTCACATTGCGGTTGTGGACCAGCCCGTCGACCAGGAGAGCTCAGACCACGGCGTAGAGGAAGGCTCTGCCGGGGCATCCTTTATACTTTCATTACGTCGCGCATCGAGCGCGGCGACTTTTTCTGTTCGGAGAGGTCCAGAGTCCGTGTACGCGGTCGTCCGTAGTGGCGCCAGGAGCTACCGGGTCGAAGAGGGAGGCACGATCACCGTCGATCGCCGCGCGGGCGACGCCGGGGATTCGGTCATCCTCGACCAGGTGCTGCTGTTCGCCGACGGCGTTCGTGTCCGCGCCGGCACCCCGTTCGTGACCGACGCGATCGTGACGGCGCAGATCGTCGGGCATGGAAGAGGTCCGAAGATCCGGGTGTTCAAGTACAAGAACAAGACACGGTCGCGGAAGACACGCGGCCACCGGCAGGACGAGACGACGCTCCGCATCACCAAGATCGAGGCTTAAAGAAATGGCACACAAGAAAGGCGCGGGTTCGACCCGCAACGGACGAGACAGCGCCGGGCAGCGGCTCGGCGTGAAGGAATACGCGGGCGCCCGCGTCGAAGCCGGGACGATCATCGTTCGCCAGCGCGGCACAAAGGTGCTGCCGGGCAACAACGTCGGCGTCGGCAAGGACCACACGCTCTTCGCGCTCATCGCGGGGACGGTGGAATTCAAGGCGGCGCGCGACGACCGCCGGCGCGTGAACATCGTCGCGGTATAGAGGTCAGGTACCCATGAAAGAAAAGATCCACCCCAAGTACATGCAGGCGAAGATCATCTGCGCCTGCGGCCGCAGCTACACGACCGGGTCGACGAAGCCGGAGCTCCACGTGGAGGTCTGTGCCGGCTGCCATCCCTTCTACACGGGGACGCAGCACATCCTCGACGTCCAGGGTCGTGTCGAGCGGTTCACCAAGCGGTACGCGAAGAAACCGGCCGACGCACCCGCCTCCGCGGAGGCCGCCCCGCACCGTTAGGTGCTGATCGCGCGCGCCCCCGCATGACCGAGAAGAAGCCGCAGCCCGCCCTGTACGGCGGACAGGCCGTCATCGAGGGCGTCATGATCCGCGGCCGCCGTACCGTCGCGCTCGCCTGCCGAAAGCCGAACGGCGACATCTACCGTTACCGCGAGCCACTGCGCTCCCCGCTCGTCCGATCGCGCCTCGCGCGCCTGCCGTTCGTGCGCGGTGTCGTCGTGCTCTGGGAGTCGCTCGACTACGGCATCCGCATGCTGATGCGCTCGGCCGAGGTTCAGCTCGACCAAGAGGAACAGCTCGGCAAGGGCGGGAACACCTTGGTCATGGGCGTGGCGCTCGCCGGCGCGCTTCTCCTCTTCATCGGCGTGCCCTACCTCGCGACCAGCCTGGCGCGCGCGGTTATCCCGAGCTCGGTCGTGCTCAACGTGACCGAGGGGCTGATCCGGCTCGCTCTGCTCGTCGGTTACCTGATCGCGATCTCCTTCCTCCCCGACGTGCGTCGTGTATTCGCGTATCACGGTGCCGAGCACATGACGATCCACGCGTTCGAGCATGGCGATCCGCTCACTCCGGAGCGGATCGAGCCGTACCCGACGGCCCACCCGCGCTGCGGTACGGCGTTCCTCCTGCTCGTCGTCGTGGTGTCGATCGTGATCTTCGCGTTCCTGCCGCGCGTCAATCTGCTCGTCGACCTCGTCGTACGTCTTTTGCTGGTCGTTCCGGTCGCGTCGATCTCGTACGAGGCGCTGCGCCTTGGCGCGTCACATGAGCGGTCGCCGCTCATGCGTCTGCTCGTCGCGCCCGGCCTCCTGCTGCAGGGGATCACGACCCGGCGGCCCGACGACCGGATGATCGAGGTCGCCGTCGCCTCGCTCGAGGAGGCCATCGCCGGCGACCGCGAGGCGGAGGCCGCGGCATGACCGACGGGCTCACGCCTGGACTGCGCCGCCGGCTGGAGGGCGTCGAAAGGCGTTATGAGGAGCTCGAGCGAAAAGTCTCGGATCCCGAAACGACGTCCGACCGCAACCGCATCCGCGAGGTCGGTCAGGAGCTCTCGTCGCTTGCGCCGATCGTCGAGACCATCCGCTCGCTTCGCGAGGCCGAGAAGCGGCTCGCTGAGGCGCAGCAGCTCGTCGATGGTGATGACGCCGACCTGCGCGACCTCGCCCGCGAGGAGGCCGCCCTCCTCACGGCGAAGACCGATGACCTCACCAAACGTTTGCGCGCGCAGCTCGTGCCGCGCGATCCCCTCGACGAGAAGAACGTCATCGTCGAGGTGCGTGCCGGCGAGGGCGGGGAGGAGGCCGCGCTCTTCGGGGCGGATCTTTACCGCATGTACGCGCGGTACGCCGAGCGCCATCGCTGGAAGACCGAGATCCTCTCGCAGAGCCAATCCGAAAAGGGTGGCTTCAAAGAGATCATCTTCAAGGTGTCGGGCAGAGGTGCCTACTCGAAGCTCAAGTTCGAGTCCGGTGTGCAGCGCGTGCAGCGCGTGCCCGCGACCGAGGCGCAGGGCCGCATTCACACGTCGACCGCGACCGTCGCCGTCCTCCCCGAAGCCGAGGAGACCGACCTCGTGATAAACGACGAGGATCTGAAGATCGACCTGTACCGAGCGGGTGGCCACGGTGGCCAGGGCGTGAACACCACCGACTCGGCCGTGCGGATCACCCACGTGCCCACGGGCGAGGTCGTCACCTGCCAGGACGAGCGCAGCCAGCTAAAGAACAAGACGAAGGCGATGGCGGTCCTGCGCTCCCGGCTGCTCGCGCGCGCCGCGGAGGAGCGCGCGGCACGCGAGTCGACCGCGCGCAACGCCCAGATCGGGCGCGGCGAGCGCTCGGAGAAGATGCGGACGTACAACTTCCCACAGGACCGTCTCACCGACCGGCGCCTCGGGTACAACCTCTCGAACCTGGATCGGCGCATGGACGGCGACATCGACGATCTCGTCGAAGCGCTCTCGGAGCAGGACGAGGCCGACCGCCTCTCCCGCCTCGAGGAGGATGGCGACTGACGCCATGAGTGGCACGTTGCGCCTGGTCACGATCGTCAACGCGCTCATCTATTTCGGAGCCGCGACCTATCACTCGGGCGTGCTGGTCACCGCGGGGGCGCTCGCGCCGGCGGCCATCGTGGAAGCGCTACTCGGTCTTGTGCTTGTGGCCGGGCTTGTCGGATGGCTTTCGCCGCGGGTCGCCTACGGTATCGCGCTCGCCGGGACGCTCTTCGGGCTCAGCATCGTCGTCGCGCGCGGGCTTCTCGGCGTCGATCTATGGATCCACGTCCTCATGCTCGTGGGTCTCGCCGTGGCGTTCGCGCTCATTTTCGTTCGCCGAACTGCCTGACCGGAAACGTCGCCCCGCAGCGCCGGCTTCGAAGTGGTAGAAGAAGTGTGTGGAGCGGCTCAGGTACGACGAGGACAAGGCGTTCCTTCTCGCCGACGATGCGTCAACGATCGCGCGGATCGTCCGCACCGTCCCCGTGGATCGGCTCCGCGCAACGAAGTTCGACCAGTGGACCGCCGTCGAGATCATCGGGCATGTGGCCGACGCGGCCGAGATCTTCGCCGACCGGGTGCGGCGCTGCGTCGAAGAGGACCGGCCGGCGGTCGCCGCCTATGACCAGGACGCGGTGGCGGCCGAGCGCCGAAACAACGAGCGCGACCCCATGGAGCTCTCGCGGCGACTGTCCGCCGCGCATTCACGGATCATCCAGCTCCTGCAGCGGCCCGGCGCGGCCGCCCGCCCCGGCAGCCACAGCGACTGGGGTGAGGTCGACGCGGGCCACTTCGCGGCCTATCAGGCCGATCATTCGCACGGGCATACAAGCGAGCTGGCGAAGGCTTTTCCGCCTACCTCCTGATCAGCGCTCAGGAACTCAACTCCTAGTCATGGCGTAATACATCTGTGCCGACCCTGCGAGACCAGGCGCTCGCGCCGCTCTCGCGCGCCGACGCCGAACGGCTTCTTCCTCAGCTCGCGAGCGGACGTCAGACGCTCGAGCGGCGGGTCCTGCGCGCTCGCTGCCTCAAATACTTCGAGTCCTTCGATCTGGCGTGGGCCGAGCTGAACGAAGTCCTTCCGCAGATAAAGGATCCTTTGCTCGAGGCGCGCGTCGCGGTCGATCTCCTCCAGCTCTCCTATTACCTCGTTCGCCGCGAGGAGACCCCGAAGCTCGCCGCGATCGCACAGAAGCACGCCGCGGGCGACCCGCTGATGCTCGCGGAGCTCTATCTCGGCAACTCGACCGTCCTCACGGCGCAGAACGAGATCACCAACGCATTGCAGAGCGCGCGGCGCGCCGAGGACGCTCTCCTCACGGCGCCGAAGGGCCGATCGCGCGACCTGGTCGTCACGCGCGTCCAGCGCCAGCTCGCCCATCTTCTCTCGCACTCGGGTGATTACGTCGACGCCACCGCCGCAGCGGAGGCCACGGTGCGCCACGCTGCCCGCGTGGGTGATCCGTGGGAAGCGGCGTGGGCCGTCTACACCACGGGGTTCGTCGACTGGGCCGCCGGGCGCATCGATCAGGCAGTGGACCAATTCACGAAGGCCGAGGTGGGCCTGCGTGCGTACGGTTCGTCGGTCTGGCGGTACACCTGCCTCTGTCTAGCCCGCGCGCGAATGGAGCGGGGCGAGATCGCCGACGGCGACCGTCTCGCACGGCAGAGCGCCACCGGGGCGGCAGAGGATCACGCGCACCTCGCTCTGCTGCGCGGCGAGACCGACGTCGCCGACCGGATCCTGGCGCGCGCGCCGATCGGCTTTCCCGAAGACGAACAGTTCCGCAACAACGTCCGCGCGATCGTTCGCGCGGAGAAGGGTGACCCGCGCGGCGGCGTGCGCATGCTCGATGAGGCCGCGAAGGAATTCGAGGCGCGCGGCATGGCGCACTGGGCGCTTGGTGCGGCGGTGCATGCGGCGTACTGGCGCGAGTCGCTGGTGCGCGGCGGTGGCGCCTCGCGCGCGGCGGGACTGGTGCGCGACATCGGTGCCCGCGGCGGCGAGGGCTTCGCCTATTACCTGCCGGAGGTCGCGTCCTGGCTGGGGCGCGCCGCGGAGCGCGATCCCGCGGCGCGCGAGCTCGCCCGAAAGATCAGCGCGCACGCCGACGCGGCGTTGCGGCGCGCGAAGTCGGACAGCGCTGCTCCCGTGGGTTCGTCCGCCCTCGACGAGGCGACGTTCTACCTGCGGACCGTCGGGCTCACCTGGCGCGAACTGGGCATCCTACGTGAGATGGAGCTGCTCTCACGCGAGGGGAAGCGCCTCGACCGCGCGGCGCTCGCCGACCGCCTCAACGTTTCACCGAACACGCTGCGGGTCCACCTGACGCGGATCCGCGCGAAGCTTGATGTCGGCGACAAGCGCGGCGACGAAATACTTCTTTCCGCCGCGCTGACCCAGCGCCCCGTGGCCTAGTCGAGCTCCTTTCTCGCGCCGGAAGAAATGCCGCAAGCGCGGCTATTCTGGCCGCCTCTGTGTTCGGACCATTACTTCGCGGCGACAACATCACGCTCCGTCCCGCGCGTGAAAACGACGCGGAGCATTTCGTGCGTTGGTTCGCCGACATGGAGGTCACCCGATTCTTGGCGAGGCGCATGGCCATCACGCTCCAGCAAGAGCTGGAGTTTCTGAAGAGGATCGGCGAATCCAAGGACGATGTCTGGTGGGTCATCGAAGCCGCGAACGAAGCGATCGGTGCAACCGGCATCCACGGCATCAATTGGCTCGACGCGAACGGCACCACCGGGATCGTCATCGGCGAGAAGGCCTCGTGGCGAAAGGGGTATGCGACCGAGGCGATGAAGCTCCGCACGCGCTACGCCTTCCGCGAGCTCAACCTCCACAAGCTCATGACCGAGGTCGACACCGAGAACGAGGCCAGCCGCAAGGCGCTCGAACGTAACGGATACCGGAGCGTGGGGATACGGCGCGAGCAGACGTTCCGCGAAGGAAAGTGGCATGACCGCTGGGTGGGAGAGGTACTACGCGCCGATTGGGAGAAAACGCAGGCCTGACACCCGCCTGCGACCCTTCGCACGAGCGGTGCTCTGCTAGCCTCGGCCCGCGGGAAGGGTCAAGTGAAGAAGGTACTCGTCGTTCTCCTGTTGATCGTCGCGGGAGTAGGGGCGTTCCTCTATTTCCCTCGCGGCGGAGCGACCACGTCCGCGTCGAACGCGGCGACGCTTGCGATCCTGAACACCGCGATCGAAGGCGCCCGCGCGGGATCGGCATTCGCCCCGGCGCTCGATGGCGAGGTCTACGCGACAGGAGATCTCGTTCGCGCGAACGTCGACGGGCGCGCCGTCCTCACGTTCTTCGATGGCTCATCGCTCTCCGTCGATCCCGGATCGCAGGTGAAGGTCGTCGCGTTGAATCGCGTTTCCGCCGACGGAATCCAGGTGACCATCGAGCAGTCGCTGGGGCGATCCTGGTCGTCGGTGCAGAAGCTCAAGACACCCGACTCCCGCTACGAGGTGCGTACGCCGAGCACGGTCGCCGTGGTCCGCGGCACCGGGTTCCTCACGTTCGTGCAGCAGCTCGCGTCCGGCGGAACGCAGACGACCTATCAGGTCGATGAGGGCACGCTGCTCGTGAGCGCGACGGCGGGCGGCACCGTCACGGTCGCGGCCGGCAGTCAGGTCACGATCGCCGAGGGCGCGGCGGCGCCTGCGAGCGCAACGCCGATCGCGCCGGCACCGCGGCTTGAGATCAACGGCTCGCCCGGACTCGGTTTCCTCGTTGTCGCTCCGACCGGTCAGTCGTGCGGGACCGCGGGCGCCAAGGCCGAGATCTTCGGCTGCGTGGTGAGCGGCGACAAGGTCATCGTCCGGGACCCCGCGGCCGGCCGGTGGGGCGTGTTTCTGACATCGCCTGGCGCCATAAAGACTTCCGCGTTCACCATCGACGGGTTCGTCGGCACCTCCTCCGTCGCAAGGCAGATCATGGAAGGGCCGCTCGTCGCGGGCCAGATGGTCCGGTCCGGGATCACGCTGAAGTCCGGCCCACCCCTCACGCTCTCAGCCTTCGAGCCGTCAACGGTCGTCACGAGCGTGTGTGCCGCGACGGCACCGGGTCGCGTCTTCGCATCGGGCCCGGTGGACGGCCGCGCCGACTCGGTCAAGACGTTCGCCCGCGACAACAAAGCGACGCCGGTCTCATTGGTCTTCACCGAAGCGGAGCTGAACCAGGTCGTGGACAAGAACGCCCCGTCGGCGACGCAGGGCGTGACCCTGAGCGACGCGAAGATCAGGATCGACGGCGGAGGGATCCACGGGACCGCGAAGGCCGCGACGCAGTTCCTCACCGTGACCGCGAGCGCCGACGTGGTGGGGGGATCGGTCGGGGACAAGTTCACCCTCAAGGTCTCGCACCTTGCGGCCGACCCTCTTCCGCCGGGCCTCATCGACGCGGTCAAGGGCATCGTCGACTCGACCACGGCGGACATCTCGGGGTCGGTCCCGTTCCTGGTCAAGCAGGTCGCTTTCCGTAACGGCTGCTTCTGGGTCAGCGGGGTGACCGCGAACTAAGAGCGCGCACAATTCGCGCGTGCGGCCTGAGCTCGAGAAGCTGGTGCGTGAGGGGATGTCCCGGTATCACGTCCCCGGGGTCGCGATCGGCATTCTCCATGACGGCGACGAGGACATCGCCGCGTACGGGGTCACGAACCTCGAGCACCCCCTCCCTGTAGACGCCGACACGCTCTTCCAGATCGCGTCGATCACCAAGACGATGACGGCGACCGTCGTGATGCGCCTCGTCGAGCGGGGTGCGCTGGATCTCGACGCGCCGATCCGGCGCTACCTGCCCGAATTCAACCTCCGCGACGACGACGTCGCCAAGCGCGCGACGCTCCGGCACCTCGTCACCCACACCGGCGGCTGGCTCGGCGACTGTTTCGCGGACTTCGGCAAGGGAGACGACGCCCTCGCCCGCTACGTTGCGGCAATGGCCGAGCTCGAGCAGCTCACCCCGCTCGGCGAGATATGGCATTACTCGAACTCGAGCTTCGCCGTCCTCGGCCGCCTCATCGAGGTCGTCACGGGCAAGACGTACGAGGCCGCGGTGCGCGAGCTCCTCTTCATCCCGCTCGGCATGGCCCGAAGCTGCTTCAACGCGGACGAGGCGATCACGCATCGCGTCGCGGCGGGGCACTCGATCGTCGACGAGCAGCCGCGCGTCGTGCGGCCGTATGCCTTCCCCCGCGCGACCACGCCGGTCGGCGGCGTGATCTCGAGCGTGCGGGACCTCTTGGCCTACGCGCGGTTCCATCTCGGCGACGGGCGTACCCCGGACGGCGGCCGCCTCCTGTCAGTCGGCTCGCTCGAGCTCATGCGCACACGGCTCGCGCCGGCGGACAACGACCGCGCCGTGGGCGTCGCGTGGTTCCTGCGCGAGGTCGGCGGCGTCACGCTCCAGCAACACAACGGATCAGCCATCGGCCAGCAGGGCGTCCTGATGCTCGCGCCGGAACGTGGCTTCGCGATCGCGGTGCAGGCGAACTCGACGCGCGGAGCGCT
>Ga0209059_1000430_pt1 | contig 19171 bp, 15 predicted proteins | sample GraSoiAngelo_151_FD_186165 | JGI IMG/M metagenome (GOLD analysis project Ga0209059, IMG submission 186165) | Grasslands soil microbial communities from the Angelo Coastal Reserve, California, USA - 14_1009_12_20cm (SPAdes) (version 2) | ecosystem: Environmental > Terrestrial > Soil > Grasslands ...
GCAAGCGCGCCAACAGGATCGAGAGATCGAAGGGCTTGGGCAGGTAATCGTCCGCGCCGGACGCGAAGCCTTTCAGCACATCCTCCGGACGCCCGCGCGCGGTCAGCATCAGCACCGGGACATAATTGCGCGCAGAGCGCAATTCCGAGACCACCGTGAAGCCATCCTTGCCCGGCAGCATAATGTCCAATACCACGGCATCGAACTTTTCCTGCTGGCCCAGAAGACGCTCGGTCGCGGCCTCCCCATCGCCGACAACCTCAGCTTCGTAGCCTTCGGCCTCCAGATTGAAGCGGAGCCCCTGCGCCAGGTGCGCCTCGTCCTCCACGACTAATACCCGGCTCATGCGTCTGGCCTCGCCGAAGTGATGCACGGTAATTCAATGGTCACCGTGGTCCCTCGACCCTCGCCCTCGCTCTGCGCAAAGGCTTTTCCCCCATGCTTTTTCGCAATGGAGCGCACAATGAAGAGGCCCAGCCCAGTTCCCTTGATATGAGCCAGCGAGCGGCCTCCCACGCGATGAAAGCGCTTGAAGATGCGCTTGAGATCCTGCTGGGCGATGCCTACGCCTTCATCTTTCACTTTCAAGAGGACATGCTTGTCGTCGGGCGTCTCCAGTCGCACGGCCACGTCAATGTGATTACCGGAATACTTCACGGCGTTTTCTAGGACATTGGAAACTGCCGTGCGCAGATCCTCGGGACTGCCCAGCACGCGCACACCGTGTCCGTTATTGAGCGCCTGTTCGTAGCGCATGGCCTCTGGCGTCAGATGATGGCGGGTGCGAATGGCCTCCAGACAGTCTTGCACCAGTTGGCCGAAATCGACTTCGGCTTTCTCCCGCCCGGCCCTCTGGTCACCCGCGCGTCCGGCGCGCAACACCTGCTCGACGGTTTCGGTAAGCCGGTCGGCATCGCTCAGCATGATCTTGTAAAACTCCTGCTTGCGTGCTTCCGGCAAATCCCGCCGCTGCAAGGTTTCCAGATGCAGGCGAATGGAAGCCACCGGCGTCTTCAGTTCGTGGGTCACGGCGTTGATGAAGCTGTCGTGCTGCTCGCTGCGGCGTAATTCGCGCACCAGGAAAATTGTGTTCACTACCATCCCAGCGATTATGAGGGCGAAGAAGATAATGCCGAAGAACAGCAGCACGCCTTCCCGCCAGTTGAGGATGATCCAGCCAACGTTGAGCGCGACAGCCAGGGCGACCAGACCAATGCCCAGGCACAGGAAGAACACGATGGTTCCGCGGCGGCTCGTGATGCGCATGGCTCAGGGTGATTTTACCGCGACAAACTGCACTTGCGGATCATTCCCCTGCGTCCACTGTGGTGCACCGTATTTTTCACCACAGGGGACACGGAGGGACACAGGGTGGATCTGGTTATCGTTTATAATCGGCTCACTTTATCGTCTGTTATCGACTCCTATATACGTCTTTGCTGGGGGGATTCCTTTTGGTTATCAAGTTCCGGCTGCTATTATTTCTGTCGATTTTCTCAGCTTTCAACTGCTTAACTCTGTGCGCCCAGGAAAGCTATTTTTCGAACTGGTTTACCCGTGTGAAAGAAACCCAGGCGGCGCAGCCCCACTGGATTACTCCACTGTTCACTACGACGCCACGGCTCGAAGAGGAGTTTCGTTCCGACATCGTGTGGACCCCGGTCGCAGGCGGCGACAACATGAACTATGGAGCGGGCAAGGGTCTAGAACTGATCCCGACCAAGCAGACCGAAATCATCCTCGGCGTGCCGCCCTATCAGGTTCCGCTCAAAGGACCGGACGGGTTCGGAAACATTCCCTTGCTGTTGAAGTATCGTTTTCTGACCGGAAATGAAGAGCACGGAAACTATATTGTCAGCGCCTTTCTTGGAGGCAGCATCCCCTACGGGCGCTTCGCGTCGGAGTACGGTTCAATCACCCCGACGATCGCCTTCGGCAAGGGCTTCCACCACTTTGATTTCCAAAGCACGTTGGGCTGGACCATTCCCACCGGAGGCCGACAGAAATCCGGCACTCCCGTGGCCTACAACACGGCGTTCCAGTACCATGTGTTACGCAAGCTATGGCCGGAGGTGGAAGTGAACGCCACATTCTGGCCCAATGGCAGGCTGGACGGAGATAAACAGGTGTTTCTCTCTCCGGGACTGGTGGCCGGAAGATTTCATTTGTGGGGACGTCTGGGGCTCAGCGTTGGAGCAGGCGAACAGATCGCGGTCACGCATTTCCACCAGTTTAACCACGCGAAAACGCTTTCGGTTCGCTTTCCTTTCTGAGGTTTGCAAAGCAGAGTAGCGCATGAAGGCAAAGAAAAATCAGAATCCCGCCGGTGAGACTCTGCTCCGTGCTCGCGACGCCGCTGTACAGCTGCAGATCAGCTATCCCACCATCAAACAGTGGATCTACCATCGCAAGCTGAAGGCGGTAAAAACGCCCGGCGGCCACTACCGCATTCCGCAATCTGAAATCGATCGTCTTCTCTATCGCACGCGCGGCCGCAATGAAGGCGAGCGCCGGGTGACCTATCAACGCATCAGCGGACGGAACCAGTTAGTGGGGCGCGTTGTGGACGTCCGCGTTAGCGGCCTCGTAGCGCAGGTGACGCTCTCGGTGGGCGGCCAGCTGATTACCTCGCTCATTACGTCGGGTGCAGTGCGGGAAATGCAGTTAAAGAAGGGGCAGACAGCGGCCGCCCTGATCAAGGCGACCGAAGTGATGATCATCCGGGTGTGATCACGGCGACAGTGATTTTAGCAGGAAAAAGCCCCGACCGAAGCCGGGGCTCATCTGAAGAAAGTCGCGCCAACCTTAGTCGCCTGATGGGGCCAACTCGGGCGCAATCAGCCGTCCATTGGGAGCTGCCACCAGCCCCTGCTCGATGTCGGACAAGGTCACGCGCTTGATATCCCACGCCAGCCCAAGCTTCTGCAGGACCCAGATCCCGTACCAGTTGGTATCGATCTCGTACCAGGTGAAGCCGTGGGAGGCCGAGGTCGGATGCGCGTGGTGATTGTTGTGCCAGCCTTCTCCAAACGTCAGCAAAGCCACCCACCAGCTGTTGGTGGACAGGTCGCGCGTGGCAAAGCGCCGCGTTCCCCAGGAATGCGTCGCCGAATTCACCAGCCAGGTCGCGTGCAGCAAGAAGACCGTGCGGAAGAACATTCCCCACAGGAGCCATGGCAGGCCGCCTACGGCAAAAAGAACGACGCCGAGAATGACCTGCGGAACGTAGTGATATTTCGTAAGCCAGACGTGGAACTTGTCTTTGGCCAGATCAGGAACGTAGCGAGCCAGGGTCGTAGCATCGTGATGCATCGACTTTCCCATCAGGATCCAGCCCATATGCGCCCACCACTTTCCATCAATGGGTGAGTGGGGATCGCCGTCCTGATCTGAGAATTGGTGATGGATGCGATGGGTCGCCACCCAGAAAATCGGACCGCCTTCAAGTGCCAGGGTTGCGCAAATAGTAAGGAAATATTCCACCCACTTCGGCGTCTTGAAGCCGCGATGCGTGAGCAGTCGGTGATACGCCATGCCGATTCCCAGGCTGCCCGCCACCCACCACAAGAAGACCGCGACCAGCAAAGCTTTCCAGGTGAAAAAGAAGAGAGCCGCGACGGCTCCGACGTGAAAGGCCGCCATAAAAGCGGCGGTAATCCAATTGACCTCGTCCTTACTAGCCTGTGTTCGTTCCAAATCCTGCAGTTCCATTGGTAGGAGGGTCCCCGTTCCCTGATAATTAGATGAGAAACTTCCGCTAAGTTATCAGGAGGCTGAGGGCAGTATCTGTAATACTTGTGTAACAGGCTCGTTCCAGGCATTACGGCAGTACGGGGACCTCTGGAAGGTTTCGGGCTTCGAGTTTCGGGGTTTGGCCTTCGGGCCTGGCTTCGCACAGAAGAAACTTGAAACCTGAAACTCGAAACTGATTTCTGCGCTGTCCTAAGCTGCCTCGCCCTTGACCTGCACGCCCGCCCATTTTTCAAGCAACGTAAGCGTCGCCGCGTAGTCGAGATCCTGGTTCCCGTCCTCAGTTGCCATTTCGTAGATCTCCTCCACGGTTTCGAGGGCGGGCAATTTCACGCGGGCTTCTTTGGCAGCCTCGAGCGTAAGCCGGATATCTTTGTGCATGAGGCGCAAGGGAAAATTCGGCGTGAAGTCACGTTGCAGAATGAACGGCCCCTTGTAGTCCACGACTCCGGAGCGCACCATCGTGGCTTCGATCAGGTGCAGTAATTGTTGCGTGTCGACTCCTAGTTTGGTGGCAAGGGTTAACGCCTCGGCGAATCCTTCGAAAATGAGCGCGATTTGCAGGTTCATGGCGAGCTTGGTCGCCTGCCCTTTCCCGGTCTCCCCCATGCGAAAGATCTTCTTGCCCATCGCGGCAAAGAGGGGTTTCAAGCGCTCAATCGTTTCTTCGGCTCCCCCGACAATGAAGACCAGAGTTCCGTCGCGAGCTCCGATTTTGGAACCGGTCATGGGAGCATCGACCCAGGCCACGCCCTTAGCGCCGAGTCGCTCGGCGAACTTCAAGGTCGCCGAAGGAGAAATCGTGCTGGAGTCTGCGATGATCGCGCCGCTGGCGAGCGCGGATTCTGCGCCTTCTTTGCCGAAGATGACTTCTTCGACGGCGTTGGTGTCCGAAACGCAAAGCCAGACGACTTCAGCGCCTTGCGCCGCGGCAGCCGGCGTGGGAGCCACTCCCGCTCCTTCCACCAGTTTGCCTGGTGTGCGGTTCCACACCGTAACTTCATGTCCCGCTTTAACGAGATTGGCGGCCATCGCCTGCCCCATGATCCCTAATCCCAAAAAAGCCACTCGCATACGAAACTTTCTCCTTGCTGCGAAGAACCAGCGCTGGAAGCGCTTTTGGATTAGAAATGAGGCGAGTAATGCAGGTCAAGCGAACAAGCTTCTAGCTGCTAGCTTCTAGCTGCTAGCGAAGCGCGAGTTCAGGCGCGCTTAAAGCAACGCAGTTTCCGAGAAGCCGAACTGCAAGACGCAAAGTGTCCTGGCTAGAGGCTAGGAGCTAGTAGCTAGAAGCTTACAACGTTACCAGCGTACTTCGCCCAATAGTAAAAAGCAGCCTGCAATGCCACGGGATCATCTAAGATGATAAGCACTCCGTCGCGGCGCTTCAATCGCAGAGCTACGACGTGGCCCTTTTAGATGATCAAGCAGACACTGCGCAATCCCGCCCTTCGAAAGCGAGCCACGCAATTCTCGCGTCTGGTGCGCCATTCCGCCGTGACCCGGCGTTGCGGCGAGACTCATAAGCCACGGCTGGCAACCAACGGAGAACTTGGCATCACGTTCATCGGACACGCCAGCTTTTTTGTTCAGCTCGGCGGAAAAAGCGTGGTCATCGATCCCAATTTTGCGCGCTGGTTGTTTGTGCTCAAGCGCTTGCGCAGGCCCGGAGTACGCGTTGCCGATCTTCCAGCCATCGACCTGGTGCTGGTCTCACACGCGCACTTCGATCATCTCCATCGCCCATCGCTGCGCGCCATTGTCCAAAATAATTTGCACACGCGCGGCGTCGCCCCTGCCATCATCGTCCCTACCCATGTCTCCGACCTGGTTTCGGATCTGGGATTCTCCGAGATTATCGAACTCGACTGGTGGAAGAGTTCCCGCCACAACAATGTTTCGATCACGCACGTGCCTTCGCGACATTGGGGAGCCCGGATCCTGAAAGATTCGCATCGCGGCTATGGCGGCTTCGTGCTGAAGTCGGGCAAGCACTCGGTGTATCACGCCGGCGATACTGCGTATTTTTCCGGGTTCAGTGAAATCGGACGCCGCCTCGCGCCCGACCTCGCCCTGCTGCCCATTGGAGCTTACAATCCGCCGCAGTTCCGCAACGTCCACGCCAATCCTGCCGATGCCATGCAGGCCTTCCTTGATCTCAAAGCGCGCTGGATGGTGCCCATGCACTACGGGACCTTCAGGCTTTCGCATGAACCGGTGGACGAGCCCTTGCAACTGCTCGATCAGGAAGCCCGTGCGGCCGGTGTCCAGGACAAAGTTGTGGTCCTGGAAGAAGGCGTAACGCGCTTCTTCTGACCGGAATCACTTCTTCTCCTGTTCTGCATACTTGCAGCCCACACGCGGGTTGTTCGTTTGTGTGTCGCTGAGCGGCACAGAACAGCAGCCAACACTTTGTTCTCCAGAAAACTGCTCAACCGTTGTGGACAATTTCCACTCGCAACGGGTGTACACTTTCCGGAAATTCCAGCCTAGGAGGCATTTATGGCAGTAAAACCTATTCCTGAGGGCTATCACACCGTCACACCGTTCATGACAGTGAAAGATTGTGCTCGAGCCATCGAATTCTACAAACAGGCGTTCGGGGCCGAGGAGCGTGGAATCGCCAAAGATCCGAGCGGCAAGGTCATGCACGCGGAAATCAAGATCGGAGATTCCGTCATCATGATGGCTGATGAATTTCCCGACTTCGGAGCGTTATCCCCTGAATCCGTCGGCGGCTCCAGCATGGGATTGCACATCTATGTCACCGATGTGGATGGAGCCTTTGCTCGCGCCGTGAAGGCGGGCGCGAAAGTCGAGATGCCGGTCATGGATCAGTTCTGGGGTGATCGTTATGGGAGGCTGAAAGATCCGTTTGGGCATAAATGGTCGATTGCTACGCATGTGAAAGACATGTCCAGCGATGAAATGAAACGTGCCATGGACGACGCCATGGCCAAGATGCAGAAGACCGCCTAAAAGCGTTCACCACAGAAGGCACGGGGGTTCAGGCATGAATCCCTGTGCTGCTCTGGGGTGCTGCCAGCGGCTTGCGCAGTTCAGTACGCCAGAAGTATTCTCACGTCGCGCAGATTGTTCCCGGTGGGCCCCGTCTCGATCGCGTCGCCCAGCGCACGAAATACTGGATAGGCATCGAAATCCTCGAGCGCCTGGCGCGCGTTCAACCCTTGTTCTCGGATGCGTTCGATCGTGCTTCCATCCACCACCGCTCCGGCAGCGGGGCTGTTCCCATCGACACCATCCGTACCGGCGCTTAACACTGTGATTGGTTCGCCTGCGATTTTCTCGGCGCAAGCCAGCGCGAACTGATGGTTTCTTCCACCGATTCCGGGATTCGTCACCTTCACCGTGACTTCTCCACCCGAGATGAGGCACACAGGCGAGCACTGCTTCCGGAGTTCGCGCAACTTCTTCAGCAGATAATCAGCGGCCGTTTGGTAATCCCAGTCGTCGCAACTGTTGTCGATGTGCACGAATAAGCCGGCTCGCTCGGCCGCCACGCTTGCCTGTTCAATTGCGGTCTGGTTAGAGAGCACGGTCCACCAGCGCGCGCGTTCAAACACCGGATCATCGGACTTGGGGGTTTCTTCCAGCGCATGCCGCTCGAACAGCTCCCGCACGCTTGCCGGAAATTGTGGCACCAGATCGTATTTCTCGGCGACTCGATAGCAATCTGCCACGCTGGTCGAATCAGGCATGGTCGGGCCGGACGCTAGGGCGTCAGGAGTGTTGTCAGGCACGTCCGAAACCAGCAACGAAACCTGTTGAGCGGGAAATGCTGCCTTGGCGAGCCTCCCGCCTTTGACCGCGGACAGATGTTTGCGGATCGCGTTGATCTCGACAATCGGAGCGCCCGAGTGAACCAGCGCGCTGTAGGTGACAATCAGATCCTCGAGTGAGATTTCGTCATCGATCGGCTTCTCCACAATCGATGACCCTCCTCCGCTAATCAAGAAAATAACCAGCGATGTGGCCGTTTGCGCCTCCAAGGCGCGCAACATCGCAGTGGCGGCCTGAATCGATTCCTGGTTCGGAGTCGGATGTCCGCCGCGAAAATATCGAAAGCCGCGCAACTGGCTTGCGGGTTCAACCGAAGCCGCCACAATTCCTGACAACGAGCTTCCCACCTGCCTGGCCAACGCTTCGAGCATGGTATTCGCGGCTTTTCCCAACGAAACCACCAGCACGCCCGAATAGGACTGCAGGTCGTAGAGGTCGTCGCGAACGCGTAAGAGACCCCGTTCGCAATTCACATGACGGGCAAAGGCATTGGCGATCGAGGCCTGATCCAAGGTGTAGCGAAAAATCGAACGCGCGGTCTCTCTCATTTCGAGAAAGCACCCTGTTGTGGAGGGATCGGGCATGCGGAGAATTATAAGAGCCCAGTTGTAAGCTAGGAGTAGAAGCTAAAAGCTAGTAGCCGCCTCTACGCGAGTTGCGCCTCTTTGATCCACGACTCTATGGCGTTGCGCAACTCGTGCAGCCGGCCTTCGAAAAAGTGGTCCGCACCTTCGATGATGACCAACTTCTTCGGGTCCGGCAGCGAGGCGACAAGTGCATCCACCTTTGCTCGCGGTCCGAACTGGTCGCGAGCTCCGCTGACGAATAGCTTGGGTTTCGCACAATCGTGCAGGAATTCGAACGTGTATACCCGCGGATCTTCGGTACCGGCGGCTACGGGAGCAACGGGAACTCCCAGCCCGATTACGGCACTGACGCGCGGGTCGGCGCAGGCGGGGCGCAGGCCAATGGCGGCGCCGAACGAGAAGCCCGCGAAAATCAGCGGCACATGATACTCCGCATCCAGCCAGTCGAGCGCAGTCTGCACGTCTTCGATTTCACCTTTCCCATAATCGTGTTCTCCCTCACTCAATCCCGTTCCGCGAAAATTGAACCGCAAAACGGGAAATCCGAAACTGTTCAGCGCCTTCATCGTGTGAAAGACGACTTTGTTATGCAGGGTACCTCCGAACAGCGGATGCGGATGGCAGACCACCGCTGCATGCGTAGCATTGCCGGCGCCTGCATTCAGCAGAGCCTCGAGATGGCCAGCGGGTCCGTTGAGAAACAGCGACCGGATGGTGGGGTTCGACGATGGCACAAGGCTAGCTTACACGCTGCCATGAATCGCTTTCGGATTCCTGTTCGATGCTGAGGGGGTTTCGATTCCAAATTCAGGGGACAGGGATCGGGGCTTAGGGCATCGGCTTTGCTATTCTCTCCTGCATGGACGCAGTCACGCTGACCAGACAACTCATCGACATTGAATCCGTTTCCGGGAATGAAGCTGAGGTTGGAAATTATCTTTATGGAGAACTTATCCGGCTGGGATACCAGTGCAGGAAGATTGCGGTCGAGGGCGATCGGTTCGACGTATTTGCCACCTGGCCGGATCATCCCAATCCAGCCGTTGTGTTCTCTACCCACATGGACACGGTCCCTCCCTTCATTCCGTCATCAGAGGACGAACATAAAATCTACGGTCGCGGTTCCTGCGATGCCAAAGGAATCATTGCAGCCCAGGTTGCTGCAGCGGAGCGGCTGCGCCAGCAGGAAGTCTACGTCGGACTTTTGTTTGTGGTGGGCGAAGAACGCGACAGCCTGGGCGCGAAGGTCGCCAATGACCATGCTCCTTCGCAATGCCGATTTCTGGTCAACGGCGAGCCCACGGAGAACCGCGTCGCCCTTGCCTCGAAGGGAACCTTGCGCGTTGAGGTGGTTGCGAGGGGGAAGATGGCGCATTCGGCGTATCCGGAATTGGGCGAGTCGGCGATTGATAAGCTGATCGCGGCACTCGCTCGGTTACGCGCTATGCCTTTGCCTGCCGATCCCCAGTTCGGACCTTGCACCTTGAACATTGGGTTGATCGAAGGCGGACGCGCGCCCAATGTGATTCCGGATTACGCCCATGCCGATTTGCTCTACCGCCTCATCGGACCGAGCGATGCGCTCAGCAAGCAGATTGAGGCGACTGCAGGCGATGAGGTGGAGGTGTCTTTTCCGTTGGAGCTTCCCTTCCTGCGCTTGCGAACGGTGGATGGGTTGCCCACCATGATGGCGGCCTTCACCACAGACATCCCGAAGCTCACGAACTGGGGCGAACCCCTGTTGATTGGTCCCGGATCTATTCACGTCGCGCACACCGAGGGGGAGTTCATCGAGAAACAGCAACTGCATGACGCCATCGATCTATACAGCAAAATCGGCATAGAGTTGCAGAGCCGCAAGTCCTAATCGCGCGGTAGACTGAAGAGATGAGTACGACTACTCTGAATTCGCTCTCCCGGGCTTCCTCTTCCTATTTGCGGTCGGCCATGCACCAGCCGGTTCAGTGGCATCAGTGGGGCGAGGAGGCATTCGCTGAAGCCCGCCGGGAAAACAAGCCCATGCTGCTGGATATCGGCGCAGTGTGGTGCCACTGGTGTCATGTCATGGATCGAGAGTCGTACGACGATCCAGCGATCGCGGCGATCGTCAACGAGCACTTCGTGGCCGTGAAGGTGGATCGGGATGAGCGGCCCGATATTGACAGCCGCTACCAGGCAGCGGTGCAGGCGGTCAGCGGCCAAGGAGGCTGGCCCTTAACCGCTTTTCTCACTCCGGACGGCAAACCCTTCTACGGCGGCACTTACTTTCCGCCCAATGATGGTTATGGACGCCCGAGCTTTCGCCGCGTGCTGCTGAGCATCGCCAACGCTTACAAAGAAAAGCATGGAGATGTAGTCGAGCAGGCCGCGATGGTCGAGAGCGCCATTTCGCAGTCCGAGTCCTTTGCGGGCCGCGATGGGCGCATTTCGTTTGCCGTGATTACCGCGATTCAGGAATCGGCATTGAAGATGTTTGACCCGCAGCATGGAGGCTTTGGGCAAGCACCGAAATTTCCGCATCCTTCGGCGCTGGATTTGTTGATTGAGCGATATGCGCATAGGCAAGATTCAAGCGAGCTGCGCTCAGCCGGCGAACCGATCGCGATTATAGATTCCAGCCGGCTCCGCGAGGTCATCGTCACTACTTTGGAGCACATGGCGCGCGGCGGAGTTTACGACCAGCTGGCCGGAGGGTTTCACCGTTATTCGGTCGACGAGCGCTGGGTTGTGCCCCACTTCGAGAAGATGTGCTACGACAATTCCGAACTGCTGAAAAATTACGTGCACGGGTACCAAGCGACAGGTGAACAGTTCTTCGCGGAGGTCGCGCGCGACATCATTCGATGGATGGATGAGTGGCTGAGTGACCAAGAGCGCGGCGGATTCTACGCCTCGCAGGACGCCGACATTTCAATGGAAGATGACGGCGACTACTTCACTTGGACGCTGGATGAGGCAAAGGCGGCGCTTACGGAAGAAGAAGCCACTGTGGCGGCCCTGCACTATGACATCAACGAAGTCGGCGAAATGCATCACAACCCCGCCAAGAATGTGCTCTATGTGCGTGCGCCCATCGACGAGATTGCGCGCCGGATGAATCTGGCTGCGGAGAAAGTTCAGCAATTACTGAACTCGGCCAAAGAGAAAATGTACGGGGCACGGCTGAAGCGTCAGGCGCCTTACGTCGATAAGACCGTCTACGTGGGATGGAACAGCCTGTGCGTTTCGGCCTACCTGGAAGCCGCCCGAGTCCTGAATCTGCCGGACGCGCGGCGGTTTGCGTTGCGCTCTCTGGATCGCGTGCTCGCTCAAGCTCACCGCACCCACGAAAGCTCGGGCTCATTGCTGCACGTACTGGCTTACTCAGATCCGGATGCGGAGCATCGGGAAGTTCCCGGAATGCTCGAGGATTACGCCTTCACCGCTTTGGCCTGCCTGGATGCGTACGAAACGACGGCGGATCTGAGCTACTTCCGGTTTGCGCAGTCAATCGTGGACTCGATGGTGACGCGCTTTTTCGACGCCACTGGAGGGGGATTCTTCGACAGCGAACCGGATCCCAATGGCAAGAATCTCGGCGTACTAGCAACCAGGCGCAAACCCCTGCAGGACTCCCCTACTCCCGCCGGAAATCCCATGGCCGCCATTGCCTTGCTGAGACTGCATCATCTCACCGGGCAGGCGGATTACCGGGCCAAGGCAGAGCAGACGCTGGAGACGTTCGCTGCAGTGGCGGAACAGTTTGGAATTTTTGCGGCAACATATGGGACTGCGACGCTGCACTTCCTTGAGAGCCCGATACAGGTGGTGATCATTGAGGGAGAAGACGAAGCAACTGCGAATCAGCTGTATGCCAGAGCCGTAGCGCCCTTCGCTTTCAGCAAGGCCGTTATACGGCTGAAACAGAACCAGGCCGTGCCTGAAAATCTCCCTCCAGCATTGGCAGACACCATTCCGCAACTGCCTGCACTTCGGGACGGCAGGTCGTGCGCAGTACTCTGCTCGGGCTCTGCCTGTCAGCCGCCAGTGTTTTCGGCGGATGAACTGCGGAAGCAACTTGCGAGCAGTGAGCCGTAACCAAAAACCATCCACTTCGTAGTTCAAGCTCATTGCTCATTGCTCATTCCTCAATGCAAAAAATAAGGGCTGCGCGGATTATTTGGTCCGCCAGCCCGAAGATTGCAAGCCCTGGTGATCGGCCGAAGTTACAGTTACGGCAGGTTACTTTCGTTACCTTGTGGTTGCGTCCTGTCTGGGTTCTACTGGCCGAGCAGGAGTTGTTTTGCATGTTTTTGATTTTGGTGGGCACAGAAGTAGCGGGCCGCCGTCCGCGGCGGGAACCTGTTGGACGGCAGCTGCGATGAATGTGCCCACTAGTCCTACCATCAGGACAGCGATCCTGATCGTACGTTTCATGGGTTGGTCTCCTATTTACCGCGCTTAGGGTTTTCACCCGATTGCCATTCACGCGGTGCCGCATTATAGGGTAGCTGTCAAGCCCCCATTCAAGCTTTTTTTATTGGGTGCAGGAATTTCGTCGCGGACACACTCCCACACGAGTCCGCTTGACACACGTATCAATCTCTCTACCATAACGTTGCGATTAAAGCTGAAAGGTTATCTGGAACTTGCCGCCGGAGTGGAATAGCTGTCGGCTGGCGCGTCCGCGAATTTACGAAATCCGAACAAAGCGGCTTGCGGCCTCTAAGGATGGGAGTTGGTGTAATTCGATCAGCTCTTGCCCGCAGTCCTTCCGATTCCCGCGAAGCTGTCAGGTGCAGCCGCCGCTCGCGCCTTCAACCTCTCCGCACTCGGCTCGGGAACCGCTAGGGACAGATCGGCCCCGGCCGGGGTACGCGATAACGCACGATCCACCATGCTCTCAAACATAGGTATCAGCGAGTCGGCGGGCAGCGGGTGATGGATGTCGGTGAGGCTCTGCTCCCAACGCTGCGGTTGCAGCAACGATACAGTACCGTCGCGGGCTGGGCGCTTGATTGCAACATAGCTAAGCCACAAGAGAAGAGTGGAATTGTACGCGATCATGTTTAAAAGGCTGATGGTGGGCCCGCTGAAGTGATTTCCGACCCAAGACGAAATCAGCACCAACTCCACCGTGGAGAAGGAGCCAAATCCCAAAGCCATTCCGAAGCTGTGCTGCCGGCGCGAGACACCCACGTAGTGGGCAAAGAAAAGCAAGAACAGCACCATGCCAATTTGGATAATTCGCACGCAGCGCTGCGACGTTATGATGGCCTGCTCCCAGGGCGGCATCTCCGAAGAATTCGTCGAAACCGAGACCACCCCCGCCACTAGCAGCATCACCAATCCGGCCCATTTAAACAGGACAGTGCCGAGGTCGCGCAGAGTGTGGAAAGACTTGAAAACGTCTACAAAAACCTCGTGAATGACCAGAAAGCCGCAGGTGACGCTCACTGCGTTGAGGCACCAGTAGAGGGAAAAGGCCGCGTTATAACTTCTCCAGACGTAAGCGGGAAAGAGCACGGCGAAAGTGACTAACTGAGCCAGGATATATACAAAAAAGAATTTGAACTGGCGCAGAAGCCCCCGACGGACCATGAGCGCGGCGATGCCCACCTCAACAATGGGATGGATCGCCCATAGCACGTAAAAGAACGGCTTAATTTGTTCGCTCATTCAGGTTACTTAGGCCACAATGCGACCTAACGTTCCGCCCCAATGCCCGGGAATGTGCAGGCGCGCAGTTTTCGCCCGATGCAGCAAAGGTATCTGTTCGTAACCCATCGTTCAATGCACCGGGGTAATCGCAGGTAACGTTACCTGTTCGGCACAGGAGGGGCAAGTTACTTTCGTGCTAAAGGGAACAGCAAGGGCAGCAGGAGGCGCCTGCGCGCAGGGACAGCCAGGAGAAATGCCTCCCGCGCAGTGTGTGAGCCCTACGCGTCCGGCATGGAGTGGATATAGGCGCGCATCATGCGAACCTCGTCATCCTTTTCATTGAGGTCGTGCAGGAGAATGTCGCGAAGTGAGACGATGCCCACGAGTTGTCCCTCATGGCAGACCGGAAGGTGGCGAAACCCGTGCCGGCGCATCAGCGTCATGCAATTCTCCAGGTCCTCGTTGGTGCTGATGGTCATGGGATCGTCGGTCATGACCTCCGCCATGCAGGTGGCGCGGGGATCACGACCTTCGGCGACAACCCGCCGCATGAGGTCCCGTTCGGAGAAAATTCCGACCAGCTTTCCATTGTGAATAACCGGGACGGCGCCGATGTTGCGCTCGACCATGGCACAAACCGTTTCCAAAACCGAGTGGCCGAGTTCGGCCTGGTAGGTATCCTGATCTTTAATCAGGTCGCAAACAAGCATTCTGTCCTCCCGGGATACGCACGTCCGAGCTGGCCCAAAAGCATCTACCGGGGCGCGAGTATATGCCGGAGAGCAGATGTACGCCAAGCGAAAAAGGTTGCGCAAGATAGGAAATCCGAGCCCCCGGACTGGAAACCGAAGGCGGAGTTCAGCGACCTGTCATCGGCGAAGGGGATTCGGCTACAAACACGAAATAAGACGAATTCCACAAGGCATTAGGAACGGTTCCCCGCCTGCGGGAGGTCACGACCAGGTTGTACTGATCACCTGATTCCAGGTCCATCTCGCAAAGTGGATCTTTCGCCGGCACAACGCCGAGAGGCTTAACCACCGCCAGCGCAGCGAGAAATTCGTCAAGGTCGCGCATTGTGGGCGATCCCGGGAGCATGAACGAGACCTCGGCTTCGTGCTGGGAGAAGTGCCACGCCAGCGACGCCGCCATCCGCACGGCATCTTCGTAATTCTCCTCCGAGATCGTGCCTGCGACCGGGTTGTCGAAAACAATCGCCAGTTTGCGTTCATCCTCGCGGGCGAATTCGCGCACCTTCAGCGAACCGGACTTGGCAGTGGCCTTCCAGTCCACGTGACGCGCGGAATCATCCGGAAGATATTCGCGGATGCGGTAGAGATCCGAACCGCGCCCACGAACGAAGCTCTCCCATTCCCCGCGCACCAGAGGCAGAACCTCCAGGATTTCGCCCGTGGTTTCAATTCGCGGGTAGACGAGAATCTCACGTCGCAGAGACACGTGGCGTGTCTTGGTCAGAAAGGCGAAGGGAAATCCCGTAGCCAGGCCGAAGCTGTCCTCGCGATAACACCCGCGGCGATCGAACCTTAACTCGAGATCGGCTACTCCGTCGGCTTGGGGCGGCAGAAAAGGAAAGTACGCCATCCCCTGAAACAGTCCCGGAGGCGGCGGCAGGACCAGTACGCGACGCAAGCGACGATCGGGCAACTTGAGCCATTGCTGTTCTGCCGGTCGATTTAAAGGAAAGGCAAAGGTCGCGGCTTCCCAGCGCCAAGCCTTTGCGGGCTTCTTCCGCTTCTTTCGAGACGAGACCACCCGTACGGAAAATGATGGCAGCCAGCGGCGTGGATTGTGCAGGATAATCCGGCCGAGCACGGGCCGGCCTGCGAACACATGTTCCGGTAACTGTATGTCGAGTTCGAGATAACGCAGCACCACGGCAGAAACGTACCCGGACACCAGGATGGCCGCGAGCATGGCCGCAACTACGATGTACAGGAGATTATTGCCAGTATTCAGCGCGGCAATGGCAATCACGAGGGTGACCAACGCATACACGATGCCGGCGCGAGTGACGTCATAGTCGAACTGTTCCCGAAACCGCTCCACAGCGACACGGCGCGCCAGATAGGGCACGGTGATCAGGCCGACTAGCGTCGCCATCACCAGCGAGGTCGACGCAAGAATGAGGGTGGCCCAGAGATTTCCGGCATCCCGTGAGATCGTCGAAAACAAGGCCGCGGCGAATGCCAATCCAAGCCCGACCAGGGCAAGCAAAAATTTGACCCAGACCTCAGCCGTGGCGGACTGCAGCATCTGAAGCACACGGCTGCTCAGAGAGCCCGATTCAACCGGATTGGCGGCAACAGAACCCACTACTCGGAGCCTAGCATCCAGAGAACAGAACGGACAACCACCCAAGGCTTGCAGACCAAGCCTTCGTAACCTGCCCAGAAACCTGCCCCAGCGCCCTTATTCCTGCCGCTTTCCGTTCCCTTCCCCCTGTGCTAGGCTTTTGCCGTCTTCAGTTCTTCGTCCCTGTCCTAATGTTCCAAAACTAGAATTTTGCGGAGGTTGCTATGCCAATGAGTAAACGCGCATTAGCGGAATTCTTCGGGACTTTCTGGCTGGTATTTGGCGGATGCGGAGCGGCCGTCCTGGCCGCATCGTTTCCGGCGGTGGGCATCGGGTTTGCCGGGGTGGCGCTGGCCTTCGGCCTGACCGTGCTGACCATGGCCTACGCCATCGGCCATATTTCGGGTTGCCACTTGAATCCCGCAGTAAGCCTGGGATTGGTATTCGGCAAGCGATTCCCTGCCAAAGATTTGCTGGGCTATGTGACGGCACAGCTATTGGGTGCCATTGCCGCCGCAGGCGTGTTGTACATCATCGCCAGCGGATCCCCAGGCTTTGATGTGCGGAATGGATTTGCCTGCAACGGCTATGGAGTGAATTCCCCGGGCGGATACTCGCTGCTGGCCGGCCTGGTTGCCGAAGTGGTGCTGACCGCTTTCTTCCTTATCGTGATCATGGGTGCAACGGACGAGCGCGCGCCCAAAGGATTCGCAGCGGCGGCCATCGGGTTGTGCCTTACTCTGATTCACCTGATCGGAATTCCGGTGACGAATGTCTCCGTAAATCCGGCGCGCAGCACAGGCCCGGCGCTCTTTGCCGGCGGCTGGGCTTTGCAGGAATTGTGGCTGTTCTGGGTAGCGCCCCTCGTCGGCGGAGCTCTCGGAGGCCTTATGTACAACACGCTGTTTGGCAGCAAAGGCAAAACGATTGACGCTCTGGAAGCGACGCCGATCGCCGCCAAGGTTCGAGCTTAAGAAGATCACCACAGAGTACACAGAGTCCCACGGAGGACTTCCACTGTGAAACCCTGTGTCCCCTGTGGTGAATAAGCTTTAGTAGCTCGCCAGATCCCTCATTGCCAAATAGAGGTCGTTAGGCTGCGGGAGAATGGCGTCTTCCAGGATCGGCTGGTAGGCAACAAACGTGTCCTTGGCGGCGACGCGCCGTACCGGAGCATCCAGCTGATCAAAGAGCTGGTCGGCGATTCGCGCAGCGATCTCCGCGCCGTATCCCCAACTGAGCGTGTCTTCGTAGGCCACGAGTGCACGATTCGTTTTCGCCACCGAAGCCGCAATGGTGTCCCAGTCGAACGGATTCAAGCTGCGCAGATCGATCAACTCAACTTTCACACCCTGTTCGCGTTCCAATTTTTGCGCCGCTTGCAGCGCGCGCGGAATGACCGCGCCGTAGCTGATCACGGTCAGGTCCGTGCCCGCCTGCACGACTTTAGCCTTGCCGAACGGGATCATGTAATCCGGCCCGGGATACGAGGCGCGACCATACGATTCGCGATACAGGCGCTTGTGCTCCAGGAACAGCACGGGATCGTCGCAGCGTACGGCTGTCCTTAGCAGGCCGGCGGCATCCTGCGCATTCGACGGGAAGACCACGCGCAGGCCGGGAATGTGCGTGAAGATGCTCTCGCCGCATTGCGAGTGGTAGATGGCACCACCCGTGAGATATCCGCCAATGGCCACGCGGATCACGCAGGGCGCCGAGAAGCCATTATTGGACCGCCAGCGGATCGTGGGCAATTCGTCTTTGAGCTGCATCATCGCCGGCCAGATGTAGTCAAAGAATTGAATCTCGACCACCGGCTTCAATCCGCGCGTCGCCATGCCAGTCGCCCGGCCCACGATCGCGGCTTCCGCCAAAGGCGAGTTGAAGACGCGGTCATTGCCGAACTCGCACTGCAGGCCGAAGGTGAGTTTGAACACTCCGCCTTTTCCCTTGACCAGCTTGTGCTTCAGGTATTCCTCGCGGCTGCAATCGGCGACATCCTCACCAAAAATCACGATGCGCTCGTCGCGCTTCATTTCGTCGCGCAGGGTGGCAGTAATGAGGTCGGCCATTGTTTTTGGCGCTACCTTCTTACCGTCACTGCTGGATTCCGCAACGATGGCCGGAGTGTCGAAGACGGAAGAGGTGACATCCAGATCGGGTGAGTACAAGTTCTGCATCACCGATTCCGGCGCGGGCGGCAAGGCTTCCAGAGCGCGATCCACGGCCACTTGCAGCTCTGCTTCGACTTCTTTCTCCAGCTGGTTGATGCCCTTATCGTCGAGAATGCCCTCGCGCAGCAGAAACATCTGCGTCCGCGTTACCGGATCTCGCTGTGCGTCGCGCTCGCGTTCGCTCTCCGGACGGTAAAGGCGCTCGTCATCAGACAGCGAGTGCGAGTAGGGACGAATCACGTGAGCATGAACGAAGGCGGGACCATGTCCTGCGCGGCAGTACTTGGCAGCGCGCCGGAACGCGGCGTAGCTGGCCACGGGATCAGTGCCGTCCACCTCTTCAAAATGAAAATTGGGGAATCCCGACACCAGACGCGAGATGCTGCCGCCAGCCGTCTGCACCTCAACGGGAACGGAAATCGCGTACCCATTGTCTTCCACACAGAAGATCACCGGCAGCTTGCCCAGAGCCGCGGTGTTCATCGCCTCCCAGAACTCTCCTTCACTGGAGGTTCCGTCTCCGAGCGACACGTAAGTGATTTCATCATTCTGGAAGCTCACCGTTTTGAACTGGCGGTAGTCCGGAGAGCCCGATGTGGGAGCCTGCGCGGCATTGGGATGATGGCTCAGGTAACGTCCACCATCAGCGCAGCCGACAGCCTGCAGAATCTGCGATCCGGTCGGCGAGGACTGGGTCACGATGTGCAGCGCCGGATAGCTCCAGTGCGATGGCATCTGGCGCCCTCCGGAGCTGGGGTCGTCGGCAGCCCCCACACCCTGCAGAAACATCTGGTAGGGCTGAACGCCCAATGTCAGGCAGAGCGCGCGATCCCGATAATAAGGGTAGAACCAGTCGTATCCCGTCTTCAGGGCCAGCCCGGCCGCGACGCCGACGGCCTCGTGTCC
>Ga0209059_1000432_pt1 | contig 19137 bp, 21 predicted proteins | sample GraSoiAngelo_151_FD_186165 | JGI IMG/M metagenome (GOLD analysis project Ga0209059, IMG submission 186165) | Grasslands soil microbial communities from the Angelo Coastal Reserve, California, USA - 14_1009_12_20cm (SPAdes) (version 2) | ecosystem: Environmental > Terrestrial > Soil > Grasslands ...
GCGTCTGAGCTGGGAGCGACCTGGTAGCCCTGTGGCAGCATCAGGCTCCAGCCGAATCCGCTTGCCGCGTGCAGGGGTGAAATTGCCACGAAGTCCGATCGGACCCAACCACCCTGACTGCCCAACCTGACGTGGTACCAGACATTGCCCGAGGCGTCGGGGGCTCGCTGGTCCGCCGTCGCCTGGGTGCCCTGGGTCAGCGTCGCGAGCCGCGCGCTCGACGCGCTGGCCGCCGACCGGAGGTTGACGCCCAGCGGGTCATTGACCCAGACGGGAAACGGCAGCGCCGGGACGGAGGCCGTCGGGGCGGTGCCGGGCGACTTCGGCGCCGGCAGCGATGCCGGGCAGGACGTTGGGGAGGCGTGCGGGTCGATGGTCGCCGAGGGGGATGAGTGAGGAGGCCGGCTCGCCACGGCGTTGGACTTGTACAGGGACGTCAGCGGCCCAGCCAGCAGGAAGGCCGCGACAGCGCCGATAACCATCAGGGGAATTAGGCGGAGAGCCGACCTCATGGTCATGCAACGCCCCCGAACGAGGCGGAGTTACGCCAGCGGTTTGCGGTTCGGCAGCCCGACTCTGCGCGGAAAATCCCGTGGGGTTGGCGCCAGCTTGTCCACCACCAGCAGGGTGGTGCCGCCCGCCAGGGGACGCTCAAGCCGTGGTGGGCCGCCGCCAAGGAGGCGGGAGGCATGGTCCAGCAACTGCAGATCGAACGGCGTGACCTGGGCAAGGAGGTCTCCGCCGGGTGTAACGAAGGGAAGGGCAAGCTCCAGCAGCACCGCCGGCCGGGCGGCCGCCCGCGAGATCGCCCGGTCGAATCGCTCGCGAAGGGAGGGCCGGTGGCCGTATTCCTCGGCGCGGCCGGACAGGACGGCCACGTTGCGCAGTCCGAGGGTGCCGGCGACGTGCTCCAGAAAGGCGCACTTCCTGCCATTGGCCTCCAGCAGGGTGAACTCGACCTCCGGTCGGGCCAGGGCCAGCGGCAGGGCGGGGAGGCCGCCACCGCTACCGATATCGATCACCCGGTTGACGGTTGCCCACGACGCCGCGAGCAGGGCATCGCCATCGGCGATCTGGGCCTCGACCTGCTCCAGCGTCCGCGCTCCCGTCAGGTTGATGCGCTGGTTCCAATCCAGCAGCAGCTCGGCGTATCGCTGTAGCGGCGGGCTCACATCCTTACAATATGGTCGTGCCGATCTACGAGTTTTCCTGCCTCAGCTGCCGCCACACTTTCGATGTCTTTGGGGGCTATGCCAGTCGCGACCAGCGCCAGGTCTGCCCGCAGTGCGAGGGCACCGACACCAAGGCGATGTTCTCCACCTTCGCCGTGATGGGAAGCGGCGAATCATCGAGCACGTCGAGCGTGGGCGGTTGCGCCTGCGGCGGCAGTTGCTCCTGCTCGAACTAGGCCCGGGAATTCTCGCCGCTGGACTTCGAGCCGAGCTTTCCGGCATGATTGGCCTGTGTCAACCGCCGGCACGCCCGTCCGCCTCCGGCCGCTTCCGGTAGGCGAACTGCTCGACGAGACCTTCAAGCTCTATCGTCGCCACTTCAACGTCATCGCGGGCGTCGCGCTGGTCATCATCCTGCCCAACCTGCTGCTGACCCTCGTCTCGGGTTCCTACCGGGCCAACCCGATCACGTATTTCCAGCAGTTCCTGCAGAACATCAACGATCCGGCGGCGCTGCAGGCGCTCCAGAATCGGCAGGCGCAATACACCGGCTCACCGCTTTATCTGCTCAGCTTTCCCGTCGCTTTGCTGCTTTATCCGTTCACCGCTGGCGCGCTGTTCCGGGCCGCCACCTCGCTGGCGGCCGGCAACGTCGAAACCATCGGATCGGTGCTGGCCGGCACCGCTCGGCGCTACTTCGCGATGTTCGGAATTGGGATCTTGACGCTGCTGGTGGGGCTCGGGGCGGTGGCCATTGTCACGATCCCGGTCGTGATCTGGGTGCTGATCCGCTGGGCGGTGGATACGCCGGCGATGTTCGCGGAGGGCGTCGGCCCGGTCAAGGCCATTGGACGCAGCTGGAACCTGACCCGCGATCATTGGTGGCGGACGCTCGGCATCCTGATCCTGGTCGGCATCCTGGTATCGCTGATTCAGACGGGGCTGGGGGCGCTCTTCACGGGAATCGCCGCGCTCATCCCAGGTCTGGGTGATGACCTCCGGGCGGGATTGGTCACCACCGTGTCGACCCTGATCAGCGCACTGGTGGGCGCCATCTCGCCGATCGCCATCACTCTGCTCTACCTCGACCTGCGGGTTCGCAAGGAGGGTCTCGATCTCGACCAGCTTGCGCGCCAGGCCGTGCCAGGCCCGGCACCCGCCTAACCGCTTGCGGCGGGGGGTCGTCGCGCCAGGTCTCGTTCTCTCGATCCTGGGCCTGCTTGCCGCGCTTGGGTCGCTCCCCGCCACGGCGAGCTCAGCGGATGACTACACCAACGCGGTGCATCGTGGCCTCACCCTGGTCCAATTCGCGGAGCGTGGGGACGCCCCCTCGGTGCCACAGGCCATCGATGTCCTGGTCAAAGGCACCGGCGAGACCCAGCCCGAGATCTTGCGCGACTTGCGGAGCACCCCGCCGGAGTTGCGCGATGCCGACCAGCGTCTGCAGGCGCTCTACGACGCGCTTCAATCCGGAGCGGACACACCCGACCCCGCGCAGGCGACCCAGCAGTTGCACTCGATCCTTTCCCAACCGCGGTACTCCGCCCTCAGTGCCGGCCCATCGCTGCTGGATCAGATCATGGCCTTCGTTTACAACCTGATCGGCAAGCTGCTGAGCTGGCTGGGTGGCTCCGGGCTGGCAAGGATCTCGGCCTGGGTCTGGCTGATCGTCGGCCTCGCGGTCCTGATCGCGATTGTCATCTGGTCGGTCCGGGGCGGCTTCAGCCGCGGCGGCCGTGAGGCACGACTACGGACAGCGGCCCCGGCGCTGCGCGCCCGTACCGACTTTTTCGGCGACGCCGACCGGCTCGCGGCCGACAACGACTACGTGGGCGCGATCAAAGCCCTTGCGGGCGGCGTGGCGATTCGCCTGCGCGGTGAACACATCTGGGACCGGAGCCCGCTGACCGTCCGGGAGCTCTTCCAGCAGTCGGACCGGGCGGAGGCGCTTCGACCGTTGCTGCACTCCTTCGAAGAGGCGAGCTACGGTCACCGGCCACCGGACGCCACAAGCTACGGCCGCGCCGCGGAAGCGGCCGCTCCGTTCCGGCAAACGGCGGCATGAGAGGCCGCGGCGGCATCGCCCTCGGCTTGATGGTGCTGGCGGTGCTGGCACTGGTGCTGCTGCGCGGCAACGGCAACGCGAACCGGTCGCCAAACCATGCGTCGACCAGCGATGCCGTGGACGGCACCTCGGCGTTGCGCCTCTACGCCGATACGCTGGGCCATTCCAGTGGTCTCATCGAAGGCGACTTCAGTCTGCCGTCCACCCCCGGGCTGTTGTTTATCTTCACGCCCGGCGCCTTCACCGCCGATCAGGTGCAGCAGGTCAACACCTGGGTCACGTCCGGCGGGGTGGTGGTCTACGCCGCCGAGGATGGCGATCCACAGCTCGACGCGCAGTTCGGGCTGGGCCGCTCGAGCCGGCAGGTGCCGGCCGCGGCCCAGGCGCCCGCGCCGGTATTCGGAGGCGTCCAGTCGGTCAGCGGCGCCGACGCCGCTCGGGCCTTCAGCCCGGGCCCCTCGGAAGTCCCGTTGCTCCGCAACCATGGGCATGATGTGCTGGCGGTCCGCAAGGCGGTGGGTCGCGGCCTGCTGGTGGCGATGACCGATCCCCTCGTCCTTTGCAACGGGTACCTGGAAAAGGCGGACAACGGTCGCTTTGCCGCCGACTTGCTCGCCATCACGCCGGCCGGCGGTCGGGTGTGGTTCGATGAATTCCACCACGGCGCCGCCGCCAGCGGCCCGCCCGAAACCGCCTGGATGACGACGCCCTGGGGATTCGCAATGGTTGTGGCGGTGCTGATCCTCTTTATCGGGCTGGCGCTGCGCGGACGCGCCTTTGGCCCAGCCATTTCCCTGGGTCCGCGGGCGGATCGCTCCACCGCCGAATATGCCACCGCCATCGGCAGCCTGCTGCATCGCACCGGTGCCCGGCGGGTTACGCTGGAGACCTTGCTCTCCGCCTGCCGCCGCGCCGTCGCCGAACGCATCGGCCTCGGCAGTGGTGTCCCCGGCGACCGCCTGACCGAAACCATTGCCGAGCGCGCGCCCGCCGCCGCCACGGAGCTGGCGCGCGCCGAACGAGAGCTCGCTGGAGCGGACATCACCGAGCCCGAAGTGCTGGCGATGGCTCGCCGGCTGCACGAACTCGCCTATCCGACGTCGACGGCCGACCGCAACAAGGAGACCGCATGAAAGCCAGCGATTTCTACGCCCGGTTTCGCTCGGAGGCATCAAAGGCGATCGTGGGACAGGATGATGCGGTCCGTCTTTGCGCCGTGGCGCTGATCGCCAACGGCCACGTCTTGCTCGAAGGCGTCCCCGGCGTGGGGAAGACCCTGCTGGCCAAGACCATCGCCCGTCTCCTCTCACTGAAGTACGGCCGGGTCCAGTTCACCCCGGACCTGATGCCCGCCGACATCGTGGGGACGTCGGTCTATGACCTGCAGGCCCGCTCGTTCCGCGTTCGCCAGGGACCGGTCTTCACCAACATCCTGCTCGCCGACGAGATCAACCGGGCCCCGGCGAAAGTCCAGGCGGCGCTGCTCGAGGCGATGGAGGAGCGCGGTGTCAGCCTCGAGGGCCAGCAGCTACCGCTGCCCGACCCCTTCATCGTGCTGGCGACCCAGAACCCGATCGAGTACGAGGGGACCTACCCATTGCCGGAGGCGCAGCAGGATCGCTTCCTCTTCAAGGCATTCATGAACTACCCCACGCCGGAGCAAGAGCTCGAGATGCTCCGCCGCTGGGACAGCGGCATCGAGCTGCGTGACCCCGCCCGAGCCGGCGTCGAGCCGGTCCTGGATGCGGCGGCCATCAATGAGTGCCGTGAAGAAGCGCGCAAGGTGACGGTTGACGAGCGGTTACGGCGGTACATCATCGAGCTGGCGGTCTCCACCCGGCAGGCGGCCGAGCTGGTACTGGGCGCCAGCCCGCGGGCGGAGGTTCTGCTGCTGCTGGCGGCCAAGACGAGTGCCGCCTTCGAGGGGCGGGATTATGTCGTCCCGGACGACATCAAGGGACTGCTGCGTCCCGCCTTTCGGCATCGGCTGCTGCTGCGGCCCGAAGCCGAGGTCGCCGGGCAGACCGCGGACAGCCTGCTGGACGGGGTGATTGCCCGGGTGACACCGCCGCGCTAGGGTCGCGACCGTGTCGGTGACCCTCACCCCGCAACCCCGGCTGCTCGGCACGCTGGTCGCTGGCTCTGTCTTATTCCTGCTGCTCCTGCTGAGTCCACTGTTCATCGTCGCGCCGCTGCTCTATTACGCGGCGATGGCGGGGGTGATCATCGCCGAGGCCGGGCGCCTGCCGGCGAAGGCCGGCTTCCTGGCCAGCCGGGTGCTGCCCGAGCCCCTGTCGCTGGGCGAGGTCCAACCGGTGCAGTTGCTCGTCGCCCATGCCGGCGCCGCCGGTCTTGCGGCCGAGGTGGCGGATCACGTCCCGGCCGACCTGCGTCCCGATCGGCGGGTCGTCCCCGGCGTCTTCGATGGCGAAGGCTTGCTCACGGTGGAGTACCGGGTCGAACCGCCGCATCGCGGCGCCTATCGGTTCGGGCCCGTCGACCTCCGCTGCTGGCGTCCGGGCGGCTGGCTGATGCGGCAGGTCCGCATCAAGGCCGATGAGTCGGCGGCGGTCTATCCCGACGTGCTCGCCATCAAGCGGTATGAGCTGATGCTGCGCCGCGGCATGCGGTTCATGGCCGGACTTCGGCGCGCCCGACCGCCGGGCGCGACCACCGCCTTCGCGGGCTTGCGCGACTACCTGGCCGGCGACGACGTGCGCCGCATCAACTGGAAGGCGAGCGCCCGGCGGGACAGCCCGGTCGTGATGGAGGTCGAAGCCGAGCGCGGCCAGCAGGCGATCGTTGCCCTCGACTGCGGACGCCTGATGACGGCGCCCGCCGGGCTGCTGACCAAGCTCGACCATGCCGTGAACGCGGCCCTGCTGCTGGCCTGGGTGGCGCAGAGCCACGGCGACAAGGTCGGCATGCTCACCTTCAGCGATGGCGTACGCCGCTTCGTCGCTCCGCAACGGGGTCCGGGACAGGTGGCGCAGCTGAACCGGGTGCTCTACGACGTCCAACCGGAATACACGGAGCCGGATTTCGCCGAAGCCTTCTCCCACCTTGCCCTCCGGGTCAGTCGCCGCTCTCTGGTCGTCGTCCTGACGGATGTGCTCGATCCGGAGGCGTCGCGCGATCTGGTCGCACACGCCATCCGTCTCAGCCAGCGGCACCTGGTGATGGTGGTCGCTATGGCTGACCCTGAAGTCCTGGCCGCGCGCAGCGCGCCGATCGAGCGGGTCTCACGCGCCTACGAATGGGCGGCGGCGGAAGAGCTGCTGGCGGCCCGGCGCGCCAGCTTCGAACAGCTTCGCCAGGGCGGCGTCCTCGGCCTCGATGTCGAAGCGGGAAAGCTCAGCCCGTCGCTGGTCGAACGCTACCTCGAGCTGAAGGAGCGGGCGCTGCTCTGATCGTCCTGTAACGTCCGTGCGCCTCCGACGTTGTGCCTGTGGATTCCCACAAGGGAGGACGCTCTGAGATCGGATGATCGGCCGTGGTTCGAAGCCCTGGTGCGGGAGTTGGAGAACAACGCCCTCGGTTTCGCGATGACGCTCGTCCATGACCGCGAGCAGGCGGAGGAGATCGTGCAGCAAGCATTTGCGAACGTCTGGGCGGCCCGGAACACGCCGCGGGAACGGAGTGAGTTCAAGCGCTGGCTGTATCGGGCCATCCTGAATCTCGCCCGCGACCAGGCCCGGCAGCGCAAGCGCTGGTCGCTGCTCCGCTTCTGGGCGCCGCCTCCGCCTGACCCATTCGACGAGGTCGAGCGTCGGGTCGATGACGCGGCTCTCGTGGACGCGCTACGCCGCCTGGACCCGCGGGACCGAGCCGCCCTGCACCTTCGTTACTTCGAAGATCGTTCATTTGCGGAAACCGCGGCGACGCTGGGCATAACGGAAGAAAACGCCCGGGTCATCGTGCATCGGGCGCTGGCAAAGGTGCGCCGGATGATGCTGGGGCCGGAAGCGGTGCAAGGAGTCGAGGCATGATTACCGAAGACCCGCAGCTGGAGATGCGCCTGCGCCATTACGGCTCGGTCCTCCAGGATGCGGCGCGGGTCAACCCGGAGCTGCACGGGCGGATCATCGCGCGGGTCGATCATCGCGCGCCCGCCCGCCCCCATCGGTTCGTCGCCCAGCTTGCCGTGGTCGCTGCAATGATTCTCGTGGCGGTTGGCGGCGTCGCGCTGATGCTGCGCGTGCGCGCCAATGAGCTGGCGAAGGCCGAGCCGCGGATTACCTCAGTCAGTCCGGCCGACGGAGCCACCGGCGTGCCGCTCGATGGAGAGTTCCGGGTGCTGTTTGCCAGCCGGACCACGGCCATGCCGGTGGTCAGCCACGAGCCCGCTGACGGAACACAGGCGACCGGCCAATGGCTGGGCACGACGCTGGTCGTGAAGTACAGCGGCCTGCGCAGCCATACCCGGTACGGCGTCGTCGTCTCGGGCGATTACACCAGCTCGCTTGGGGGAAAGGGGCACTTCGAGAAGCGCTGGAGCTTCACGACGGAATTCGGACCGCCGCCGGCCGGCGTCCCACTGATCTGGTACTCGACGAGCCCCCCGTACGGTCCCACCCCGCCAGCCGGCTCACTGGTGGCCATCGACTGGAATGGCGACGTGGTCGGCATGCTTCACGCGGCCGGGGGCGTCAATCAGTCGCCCGACGGTTCGCGGCTCGATGTCGCCGGCCGTGGGTACGTCGATCAGGCCGGTCACCCAATCTCGGCGGTCCAGCTTGACAAGGGGGGTCCCGGGTGGTCGGATGACAGCCGGCACGTCTGTGTCATGCGCAGCGCCAGCGGCGGGATACCGCAAGGCAACGCCGAACCGGCGTGGCTGTTCGCCGGGCCCATCGAGGGGCCCCTACACCGAGTCGCCCAGGCGGGCAGCGTCGGTGGCCAATCGGGCCCGCGAATCGTTGCCTGCAGCTACCAGAATGATCGCGCCGTGGTAGTTGAGGACGTCATCATGTGGACCTCCGAGGTTTGGGTTTATCGCCTGTCAACTGCAGCGCTGCTCTATCACCACCAGTACCCCAGCGGCGCGGTTGCATCCTCGGTGGTCGCATCGCGCGATGGCCGATACCTGGCGGAACAGACGACGTCCACCGATGCCCAGGGGCACCAGATCTATGCCGATACGTTCATCCGACGGACACCGGACGGCGCGGTGGTCGCGCGGTTGTCCGGCCAGACCGTCAACGCTTTTTCCTGGGACGGGTCGCGGGTGATCACGACGCCCGCCCTTGGTTCGGCCGACAGCCATGAGGTGCGATTGGTCGACTGGCAGCGCGGACAGACTCTATGGCGTCTGGCAGAGCCACCCGGCATTGCTCCCGGTTTCGCTTACGTCTTCAGCCTCGCCCGGCCGGGCGGTACGGACCTCATCGTCGGAGTTGCTGGGAACTCGACGGGGCAGTCGCCAGTCGATCAACTCTGGCTTGTTCATGCTGACGGCGCCGCGACCTCAGTCGCGAAAGGTCCGATCTTCCCCAGTTTTCAGGAAGGCTTCTGACCCGAGTGGCCGGTAAAGAGCAGGTATCCGTAAAGGAGAGCGCCGGTCGTCAGGCCCGCGGCGACCTTGACGGCGGTTGGAGCCGCTGACGGACTGAGGTTCCCTTCGATGATGCCGGCGACCACGAGCAGCGGTGCAATGCCGACCAGGATGATGGCGGCTTTGCGGGAGGCCAGCACGAAGGCGTCGCGACGCCGATAGGCGCCCGGCAGGAGCACGGCCCAGCCCATCATCAGCCCACTGGCGCCGGCGGCGACCACCACCGAGAGCTCGAGGACGCCATGACCGAAGATGAAGTCCAGCAGTCCGGGGGCGATGCCATAGGCATTGGTCAGGCCGAGCAGGCCGCCCAGCTGGATGCCGTTCGTCATCAGCACGTAGATCGTCGGCAAGGCGAGGAGCGCACCGAAGGCATAGGCCATGATCGCGACCCGGAGGTTGTTTGCCATGATCACGCCCGACGCCAGGGCCCGTTGGTTTTCCGGGATCTGGGTCCAGAGCTGGTGGCTGTGGACCAGTTGCACCACCTCCGCCGGCACCAGCGCATAGGCCAGCTGCGGATCGAGAGTCACGGCGATGAAGGCGATCAGCGCCGGCCCGAACAGCAGCAGCGCCGACGCAATCAGGAAGGGGGCGGCCTGGCGGTAGGTCCGCGGCACGGTATATCGGTAGAAGGTGACGATCCGTTGACCGAGGTTGCCGCCCTGTCGGTAGACGGCGGCATGGCCGCGCGCCACCAATCCGTTCAGGTATAGGGCAACCGGCTCGGTTGGCCAATCCCGCTTGGCCCGGGCGAAATCCGCCGTGGCGCGCCGATAGAGGGCGGCCAGCGACAGCACCTCCGTGGGGCGCAAACCACCGACTCGGCTGGTGCCGGCTCGCTGCAGCAATTTCTCCAGGCGATCCCACTCCGGCCGCCGCCGGGTGACGAATTCGTCAGCGCGCACGTTATCAATGATGACGGAGACCATCCGGCTGCCCGCGCTTGTAGCAGAACCGCGACCGGATGTCGCAAAACCGAAGGCTAGACTGCTGGCATGCAGCCGCCGGATACCTCAGATGACCTGGTCATCTCCACCCCCGAGCGGGTCGCGTTCCAGTACGAGATCGCCGGCATCGGCAGCAGGTTTCTGGCGCAGATCATCGACTCGCTGATCATCACGGTCGTGCTGATCGCGTTCACCATCCTCGCCGGCGCGCTGGGCGGCATCTTCAACTCCGGCGAGCTGGCGCTGCTGGTCGAGGTCATCCTGGCCTTCATCCTGCTCGCCGGTTACTTTCTGATCAGCGAGGCAGTCTCGAACGGTCAGACGTTGGGAAAAAGGTCGGTCCGTCTCCGCGTGGTGGGCGATCACGGAGAGCCGCTGACCCTGGGACAGGCCACCATCCGCAACCTGGTCCGGATCGTCGACTTCCTGCCGGTGTTCTACGGCATTGGCATGTTGACGCTCTTCATCAACGGTCGCGGCAAGCGGCTTGGCGATTTTGCCGCCGGCACGCTCGTGGTCCGCGATCGGCAACGCATCAGCCTGTACGACCTCGGCGGCGTCAAGGCGGATTCGACCGCCGCCCCCTCCACATCATCGGTGTCGTCGATCTGGTCCAGCCCGTCGCCCGCCGGTGAGGCACCGCCGGGCGGATCGCCGCCGCCGCCGCTGACGCTCGATCCCGGCCTGCGCCGGCTGGTCGTGGCCTATGCCTCGCGACGAGAGGAGTTGCCGATGGCCCGACGCCAGGCCTTGGCCCAAAGCGCCGAGCCGGCGCTGCGGCGGGCCCTTCCGGAGGTGGTGGCGACCGGCGGACCGCTCGCGGCGCTCGACCAGCTGGCCGAGCGCGAAGGGATCACGCCGCACCGCCCGATGCATCGAGGGGCGTCGGCCGCCATGACCTGGGGGGTGGCGACGCTCGTCTTTTTCTGGATGCCGCTGATCGCGATCCCGACCGGCATCCTGTCGATGGTGTTCGGGACCAGCGCGATTCGCGCCATCCGCGCCGAGCCGAACCGGTATCAGGGTGACGATCGCGCCAGGACCGGACGCTTGCTGGGCATCATCGGGCTGGCGGTCACGTCGGTGCTGCTCGCACTTCTCATCATCGGATTCTTCCTGCGCGGCTAGAGAGGTTCCCGCCCAGCGATCCCGGTCTGGACCGGATGCCACCACTGGACCCTGGCCTCACCGAGTTTCCAGCAGAGAAAGACGGTCTCGCCTTGCCGCTGATGGAAGAAATCGATCAAGCCGATGCTCGGGTCACGCAGGACGATACCCCAATCCTGCAGTTGTTTCAGGTCGCGCTCCAGCGTCTTGGTCAACTCCGAGAGGTGGCGACCGGGTAGCCCGCCGCCGTTGTGGGAGGCCTTCTCCCGAACGGCAGCGACCGTCTTATCCTCGGCCAGCGCCTGCTGGGTATCGCGAATGCGTTGCAGCAGCGGCCTGAGCTTCGGAACCAGTGCATTCGCCTCCTCGACGCTGTAGAAGGTTTCGGCCACCGGTGCCTCAAGCGGCGGAGATCGGAGCCATCGCCCGCAACCGCGCCACCATCTGCGGCAGGCGCTCGAGGACCAGATCGATGTCGGCATCGGTATTGCCTTTCCCGACCGAAAGCCGCAGGCTGCCGAGCGCCCGGTCTCGCGGATGGCCAATGGCCAGGATCACATGGCTCGGCTCCAGCGAGCCGGAGGTACAGGCCGACCCCGACGACGCCGCGATGCCTTCCATGTCGAGTTGCAGGAGCAACGACTCACCTTCGACCCCCTCAAAGAGAAAGCTGGCGTGGTGAGGAAGCCGCTGCTTCGGATGTCCCGTCAGCGCGGCGTGCGGAATCCGATTGAGGACGCCTTCGATCAGCCGGTCGCGCAGCCGGGTCAGGTGCGCGGTATTGGCCTCCAGGTCGCGCCGGGCAATGCCCACTGCCCGGGCCAGGCCGGCGATGCCGGCCACATTCTCGGTGCCCGCCCGGCGATTGCGTTCGTGGCCGCCCCCCAGCATCTGGGGCGTAAGCCGGACGCCCGAGCGCACCACCAGACAGCCGACGCCCTTCGGACCGTGCAGCTTGTGTGCCGACATCGTCAGCAGATCCACGCCCAACTCGTCCACCGTGGTTGCGATTTTTCCCGTCGATTGCACGGCGTCAGTATGAAAGTAGGCATCGCTGTGTTCCCTGGTCACCGCCGCCAGCTCGCGGATCGGTTCGATCGTGCCAATCTCGTTGTTCGCATGCATGATGCTGACCAGGATGGTGTCCGACCGCAGCGCCTGCCGAAGCGCATCTGGATCCACCAGCCCGAAGCGATCGACGCGCAGGCGGGTGACCTCGAAGCCGTCTCGTTCCAATGCCTCTGCGGAGCGCAGCACCGCATCGTGCTCGATCGTCGAGGTGATGACGTGCCGTCCCCGGTCGCCGTTCCGGCGGGCGATTCCCTGGAAGGCGAAATTATCACCCTCGGTGCCGCCGGAAGTGAAGATCACCTCCTTGGCGGCCACGCCGTAGAAGTCGGCCACCTCATCGCGGGCCTGGTCGATCGCCTGGCGAGCGCGCTGGCCCAGACCGTACACGCTGGACGCGTTGCCGAACTCCTCGGTGAGATACGGCATCATCGCCTCGAGCACTTCTGGATCCAGCGGGGTGGTGGCGGAATGGTCGAGATACACCATCGGGATCATTCTATGGCTCGTCTTAAGAACGTCTCCCCCTCTGGGGAGGGCAGGGTCAGGCGCCTAAACGGATTGCTGGCGTGATGAGCGCCAGCGGACGAGTTCCCGCATCGAGCCGTTGAACGCCTTCATGTGCTCATGGACATCGAGCAGCTCATCCGAGCTGATGGGCCCTTCGCGGGCGGCCTTGGGCAGGCCATCCGGATGCTTGGCTTTCTTCAACAGCAGCACAGCGACGAAGCTGACGCCACAATTCGCGCAGGTCACCTCCACCGTGCAGTGCCCGTCCGCCTCGTTGAGCAGCTTGACCTCGCAGTCGGCGAGGGCCTGCGAGCAGGCGAGACATTTGTAGTACTTCGCCCGCTCCTTGATCAGCGCGATCAGGTTCATCGCTCTTTCCACTATAGACGGCGCTCGCCGTGCGGCCAAGCGCTCGAATCCGGATGAACTCTCAATTGCTGAGGCGGTAGATTCGGATCTGCGGGCCGGGGCGGATCCAATCGGCATAGCCGGCCAGCGGTACGTAATAGGTATCGATCGGGTCGAACACACTCGACGGGCAGCCGATGGTGGGGGAATAGGTGGCGACCGGCGGGCCGTGTTCCCGCAGCGCGCGTTCCAGCGGGCTGTCCGGCCGACAGCCGGTCCCGGGGGTTTCGTAGCCGATCACGATGTACTGGATGCCTTGCTGACGAAAACTGTCCAGCGACGTCAGGTTCAAATCGTCGCGAGTCAGCTCTCGAATTCGATACTGGGTTTCGAGCCGGCTATCGAGGAAGGCGGCGACGTAGGGGTCGGTCGCGCTGTGGCTATGCTCGCCGCTATCGATCATCGCCTGGTCATGTGCGGGCCCGGCCATGTAGGGCACGGCGGCACGCGAGCCCGTCGGGACGTGTTCTGCCAGCCAATCGAACGCCAGCGTGCGGGTATCGGTTTGCTGGATCAGCGTGTCGTACCGAAGATCGTGAATCATCGGCGGCACCACCACCACCATGGCCGCCGCGATCGCCAGGGCGCGCACCCGCCGATCGACCGTGAGCTTGATCAGATCGGCGAGCATCCGACCGCCGAGCACCAGCAATGGGGGAATCAGCGGGTCCGCATAGCGGAAAAACACAGAACCGCCGGCGCCGATCAGCACGAAGTACACGACCACGAACGTGACGAGGATCCAATCGGCCGCTGTCCGGCGCCAGCCGGCATAGGCGATTCCGATCAAGCCGAGCAGCAGCAGTGGGGGATCGATCCCATACCAGAGCGCCCGGCCCAGTTCGACCCAACCGACCGCCGGGGCGGTGGCCTTTCCGAGATGCGTAAAGATGTAGCCGATCCCGTGCTGAGTCATGCCCGGGTCGAGTACCAGGAACGGCGAGGTGAGCGCCAGCGTCAGGATGCCAACGACGGCGATCACGACCAGGCGGCGAAGAACCTGGATCACGGTGCTCGGCTCCAGGCGGCCCCGCAGCCATTGCGCCGTGGCGATTCCGGCGAAGACGAGCGCGCCGTTGTATTTGAGGCTGGCGGCGATGCCCAGGGCGATGCCATTGACCAGTAGAGGCCGCACGCCTCGGGACGCAACCGTCCGAAAGGCGACGTAGAGCGCGCCGGTAACGGCGAGCGTGAGCGGGATGTCGAGCGTGCCGAAGTGGCTATCGCGCACGTGGAGGAAGACGACGGCCAGACCTGCCGCCCCCAGGAAGCCGGCCCACCAGGAGTAGGCGCGGCGGCCGAACTCGAAGACCAGCAGGACCGTCAGGCTGCCGAGCAGCGCATCGAGGATGCGAACCCCGAGATAGCCCGACGCCTGGTCCGAGACGAGCCCGACGAGCTTAAAGGGCGTAAGCCACGCGGCGGCGACATAGAAATAGAGGTGAGGCCAGTCGGCGAAGTGCGGGTCGAGGACGCCGTGGAGGATGCCCATCGCCCTACCCACGGCGACGTCCTCGTCCGGCCGATAGAGCGCGGGCAATCCGAAGTTGATGCCCCAGAGGCGAAGCCCCAGCGCGATGACGAAGAGTCCAGCCACGGCCGCCATGGCGCGCCGCGGCCGGGGGACGGCCTTAGCTGCCGACGAGGTCGGGCCGGGTCGGTCCGTACAGGTCGACCGGAACCGGCGTGGGCTGGTGCTTTTTCGCCTCGAGCTTCTTGACGGCATCGATGGCGGCGGTGGTCGCGTCCCCGACCGCCGTCGTGATCTGCCGGGTCAGTTGCGAGCGGACGTCGCCGGCCGCATAGATGCCAGGAAGGCTGGTCTGCATCGTCGAATCCGTGACCAGGAAACCAAGAGGATCGTGCTCCACGTGATCGCGGTGATCGAAGAACTCCACGTTCGGCTGAAAGCCGATGAAGACGAAGACACCGGTGACCTCGAGCGGCCGTGTCTTGCCGCTGACGACATCCTTGAGGGTGATCGCCTGGACCTGGCCGTCTTCGCCCTTGATCTCGGTCACCACCGTGTTCGTCACCAGCTCGACCTTGGGATTCTTGCGCGCCGCCTCGACGAGGATCGCCTGGGCACGGAACTGTTCCCGGCGGTGAACGATGTACACCTTCTTGGCATAGCGAGTCAAGAAGACGCCTTCCTCCAGCGCCGCGTCGCCGCCGCCGATGACAGCGACGACCTCCTCCTTGAAGAAGGCGCCATCACACACCGCGCACTGCGACACGCCGCGTCCCTGGAACTCACCTTCACCCGGAATACCCAGCTTCTTGGGCTCTCCGCCGGCGGTCAGGATGACAAAGTCCGCGGTGTATTCGCCATCCTCGGTCTTGATGACCTGCTTGTCGCCGCGCCGGTGGATGGCCGTGACGCGCGCCGTCTCCAGGTCGACCCCAAACTTGACCGCCTGATCGGCCATCCGCTGGGCGAGCTCGGGTCCAGTGATGTGATCAAAGCCCGGGTAGTCCTCGATCGCGTCGGTATTCAAGAGCTGCCCGCCGGGCGCCCCGCGCTCGAGCAGGACCGTTTTCACCCTGGCACGGCCGGCGTACAGCGCGGCGGTGAGACCGGCGGGCCCACCGCCGATGATGACCACGTCGTAGCGGCGATCCTTCTCCATCGATTGCGAAACTCCCATGTTATCTAAGCCTCTTACCGTCTTCAGTATTCCCAGTTCGGCCCGATCTGAATACGGCGCGGGCGGCCCGGGTCGCGCGGCGTAACCCGCTTCGGTATATAACTGCGGAAGCGGATGCGTGAGGACGAATCGACCGGTGCCGCGGCGTACGCTTCCCGCGGGAAGGTCGTCTCACTCGCTCGCGCCGACGCTCCCCAGGACCAGAATCACCTGACCTGGGCCTACCAAACTCATGTCACCGCCATCTACCAGTACATCTACAACCGGGTCGGCAATCGCCCGGACGCCGAGGACCTCACCGCCCAGGTGTTCATGAAGGCCATCAACGGCATGCGAAGCGACGTTTCGGTACCCGAGCTCCGCAGCTGGCTCTACCGGGTGGCCCAGACCACCCTGGCGGATCATTGGCGCGAGTACTACGCGGAGGATGCCGGCGAGCTCGACGACGATGTGACCCGGCCGCCGGCTGCTCGGGAAAATCCGGAGGCGATCCAGCGCGTCGACGCCCTGCTGGCGACCCTGCCGGAGAGCTACCGCCGGGTGCTTGAACTTCGCTTCCTGCGGGGATATTCGGTGCGGGAGACCGCGCAAGAGTTGAACCTGAGCGAGACGAACGTGAAGGTGCTCCAGTTCCGGGCGTTGAACCGCGCCGGCCGCGAGCGCGGGAGGCCGTCGTGAACGACGATCCCGAGCAGCTCGACAAGTACGTGGACGATCTGCTCCAGGACCACAAGCCGGAGCGCACGCCGCTGGGCGACGAAGATGCGCTGCGCGCGCGTCAGACGGCGGCCATGCTGCGGGCGGCGAAACCCGGAGCCGGCCTGCCCTCGAAGGAATTCCTGGAACGAATGCAGGCGTCCATCCATGACTGGGTCGACGAGCAATCGGCTCGTCCGCAACCAGCCGCCCGTCCAAGCCGCCGCGCGCTGCTCGTCACCGGGGGGGCCGGCCTCGCCGCCGGCATCGCCGCCGGGGTGGCGGCCGCCGTTGGCATCGACCGGCTACCGAAGCCGGCTACGCCCGGGACAAACCAGGCGCTGGTCGAGAACGGTTCCTGGAAACTGGTCAAGGCCTTGGCGGACCTGCCGGAGGGCACGCCGATCGCCTTCCGCTCCGGCGCGATCGAGGGCTTCCTGATCCGCAACGGTGATGAGGTCAAGGGCCTCTCGGCCGTCTGCACGCATATGGGCTGCATCCTTAACTACAGCAAGTTCCGCAACCAGTTCGAGTGCCCCTGCCATGGCGCCACGTTCGCCATCAGCGGTCAGCCGACCGACCAGTACAATGCGCCGCTGCCGGCGCTGCCATCCTTGAACGTGCGGATTCAGCGGGGTCAGGTCGAGGTCTATTCCGTCTAGCGCGTAACGGCTCGCCGTATACCCTGCATGCGCATTGCCCTCGTGCCAGCGATCGCCACCCTCATGCTCGCCGCGTGCGGGGGATCGGTTGCGGGTCCGGCCGCGACCGTGTCTCCCTCAGCCTCGGCAAGCCCCACCCCGAGCCCCACACCCTCGCCTTCAGCGGCGCCGATCGTGCTGGTCCAGAGCGTCGGCACGATGGGAAGCGTCCTGGTGGCCGCCTCCAACAGCCATACGCTCTACACCTTCGACAGCGACAGCCCGGGCGTGAGCCGCTGCACCGGCGGCTGCATCGCCATCTGGCCGGCACTCAGTATCCCGAGCGGGCAGACCCCGGCTGGCGGTCCCGGTGTCACCGGCGCACTCAGCACCATCAGCCGCGCCGACGGCACGTTGCAGGTGACCTACAAGGGAATGCCACTCTACTTCTTCCACTCCGACGCCAAGCCCGGCGACACCAGGGGCAACTACACCGGCTGGAGCCTGGTCAGACCGTAACCGGGGTTGCCGAGCCAGCGTTGCGCCATCATGGCTCGGATCGCGTGGGTCGAGGACGATGACGCAACGGGCGAAATCGCCGACCTCTATCGCGAGCTGAAGCAGACGTCCGCTCGCGGAAACGTCCCCGACATCCTCCGGACGATGAGCCTCCGCCCCGACTTCTTGCGCGCCATCGATCGGGCGAGCCGGCTGCACTTCAACGACGGGGCGCTCAGCCGGGCCGAGCACGAGATGATCGCCTCCTACGTCTCAGCCCTTAACCGCTGCCACTATTGACTCAGCAACCATGCCTGGTTCCTGCAGTTGCAGGGTGCGCAGTACTCGCAAACCGCAGCGGGCCTCCGCGACGGGGACCTCGACGCGGCGGACCTGACGCGCAAGCACCGCCTGCTCCTCGAGTTCGTCGAGACGCTGACCCGGCATGCGTACCGCATCACGGACGAGCAGGTCCAGGGGCTGCGCGAGGCCGGCTGGACCGACGCCCAGATCGCCGAAGCCGTCTATGACGGCGCGCTCTTCAACCTTTTCGTACGCCTTGCCGATGCCTTCGATATCCATCCCGACCCGTCGTTCGATCCGGCGGGCGCTCCTGGCGCCCTCACCCGACCCGGCGGAGCCTGACCGGCCTCTACTGCAGCGTGGCGCTGTCCAGCAACTGGGCAACCACTGACGAGCTCGGCTCATCCAGCAGGAAGAGCAAGTCGTAGTAACGGGTGGTCGTGCTGACCCTGACCTCGTGCACGAGCGCCGGACAGCCGCCGGCCAGCCTGACGCCAAACACGCGGTCGGTGGCGGGCAGGTCGCCGACGAGCACCTGCTCGGTGGGGCGCGCGGTCCACGCGGACCGGGGCGGTAGGCCGGCCGGCACCGTGGTCTCGGCCGGCGCTTGGTCCCGCGCGCCGCTCTCCACGTAGAGCAACGTCATCGGCCCGTTCCTGTAGTGCGCCTCCGCCTTCCCCGGTGCTCCCGACTGGAACTGATAGCCAACCGGCAGCCAGATCTTCACCGAGTCGGTCGAGGCCAGGTTAATTGGATAGTTGGTCGTATAGCGGCCACTCAACCAGCCGTCGCGGCCGTCGCTCAGGCGAATTCGATACCAGGTACTGCCATCGGGGTTAGTCTGCTGGCTCTCAAGGTTCAATTGCGTTCCGGTCGCCAGCGTGGTGAGGCGCGTCGCCGAGGACGAGGGCGCGCTCCGCACGTTGACTCCATCCGAGGCGTGGACCCAGGCGCTCCGCGGGATGGTATCGAGTTGTTCGATCCTGCGGACCACCACGTCGGGACACTTGCCACCAGCGGAGGGCGTAACCAGCGTGGTCGGCCCCGGCGAGGGCGAGCGGTTGGGCGGGGCAAGGCTCGACGTGTGCGAGCCGGATAGCGACAGGGCGACGTGATGGTCCCAGGGCTGGAACACGGCGAGCCCGACCTCGGCGCCTAACAAAGCGATGACGAGGCCCCATGCCGCCAGCTCGAGCTTTGGCACGATCCTACCCGCGTCCCGGGTTGTCGGGCGTCGCCGTCACGGTGGCGGCGTTTGACTGCTGGGCGGTCACGTTATCGATCGCGCACATCACCGTGGTGGTCGTGTTGTACTTGACGTCCGGCGCGACCTGCGTCTGGCAACTTCCGAGCATCTGCCGAGAGGCCGTGTCCCTCATGGTGAAGGTGATGGTGGATGGCGCCTGGGCGTGGAGTAGCCCGCCGAGATTCTTGAGCAAGGCCGAGACAACGCAGGGCGAGCGGCATCCCGAGGTATCGACCGACACGACGGTGTAGATGGGCGGCAGCGTGGTGAG
>Ga0209059_1000435_pt1 | contig 19110 bp, 13 predicted proteins | sample GraSoiAngelo_151_FD_186165 | JGI IMG/M metagenome (GOLD analysis project Ga0209059, IMG submission 186165) | Grasslands soil microbial communities from the Angelo Coastal Reserve, California, USA - 14_1009_12_20cm (SPAdes) (version 2) | ecosystem: Environmental > Terrestrial > Soil > Grasslands ...
AATCGCCGATGTCGCAAATGGGCCGATCAACGTCAACTCGCCGCAGCAGCTGGCCAGATTTCTTTTTGAAGACCTCGATCTACCCGGCGGCCGGAAGACAAAGAGCGGCTACTCGACAGACGCGACGGTGCTCGAAGGCCTGCGCGACCAGCATCCCGTCATCCCAAAGATCCTGGAGTTTCGTCAGCTCAGCAAGCTCAAAGGAACCTACGTCGATGCCTTGCCACTGCTGGTCGACGCGAAGACCCATCGCGTGCACACAAGCTTTAACCAGACCGTCGCGGCCACCGGCCGGCTCTCCTCGTCCGACCCGAACTTGCAGAACATCCCCATACGGACGGAAGTCGGACAGAAAGTTCGCCGGGCCTTCATCCCCGGCCGCCCCGGCGATGTCCTGCTGTCGGCCGATTATTCACAAATCGAGCTCCGCGTCCTGGCGCATATGACGGATGATCCGGTCCTGCTCGACGCCTTCGCCCGCGGCGAGGACATCCATGCGCGGACGGCGGCGGAAGTCTTCGGCATCCCCCAGGCCCAGGTGACCGCGAATCAGCGCCGGCTGGCCAAGGTCGTCAACTTCGGCTTGTTCTACGGTCTCAGTGACTTCGGTCTTGCCCGCGATACCGGCATGTCAACGGAAGAGGCCAGGGTTTTCATCGACGCCTATTTCCGCGCCTACAACCGGGTACGCGAGTTTTTGGAAGGCATCAAGATCCAGGCCAGGGAACAAGGCTATGTCGAGACGATATTGCATCGGCGGCGCTACATCCAGGACATCCGCTCGCCCAATCGCATGTTGCGTCAGGGCGCAGAGCGCATCGCCATCAATATGCCGGTACAGGGATCGGCGGCGGACATCATGAAGCTGGCCATGATCCGACTAAATACCTACATGCACGACCAGCGGCTGACAAGCCAGATGGTCCTGACCGTGCATGACGAGCTCGTCTTCGAGGTCGCCCCCGGCGAACGCGAGCAACTGATTGAAGTCGTGCCGGACTTGATGGCCAGAGCTTACCCTTTGAAAGTTCCAGTCCAGGTCGATCTCAAGCTAGGCCCCAATTGGCAGGACATGGAGCGAGTGCGACTCGTTGCCGCGCGGGCATAGGGCTCGATGCCGGAGCTTCCCGAAGTCGAGACCATCGTCAACGATCTGCGACCGCAGCTGGTGGGGCGCCGCTTCGAGTCGTTGCAACTGACGCGCGATCCCGCAATTCGCGCGCGACTCGTGCGCTATCCGAGTGCAGACAAATTCATTCGACGGCTTCGTGGCCGGACGATTACGTCCGTCCTGCGGCGGGGGAAGTACATCGTGATGCCCCTGGATCCGGCTGACGGTGCAGAAAAGCTTCGCGCCAACGGAGATGTTACGACGACTGATCAACGGGTGATTGTGCACCTGGGCATGACCGGACACCTGCGGGTCTGGGAACCGGAAGAGGCGCCCGTCAAGCACACGCACTTTCGGGCCCTGCTGGATAGCGGCCTCGAGCTGCGCTATGACGATCCCCGGCAGTTCGGACGGCTTGTCGTCGGCAGCATGGACGAACTGATCGCGGCGCGCGCCTTTCCGGCGCGGCTCGGCCCCGAGCCGATTCACGGGGACCTGACCGAAGCCGAATTCGAAAGGCTCATCCGGGCCCGCCGGCGGCCGGTGAAGTCAGCCCTGCTGGATCAATCGTTTCTTGCCGGCGTGGGCAATATCTACGCCGATGAGGCATGTTTTCGGGCCGGAATCCGTCCTAGCCGGTGGACTCACCGGCTCACTGTGCGTGAACGGCGGGCCCTCTACGAAGCGATTCAGCACGTACTGGAGAACAGCATTGCGGCACGAGGCTCTTCGATCATCAACTACGTCGACGGCTTTGGGCTGCCCGGCGGCAACCAGGAGAAGCTGCTCGTCTACGGCCGAAGCGGTGAGCCCTGTCTGAGATGCGGGACGCCATTGCAGGGAACGCGCCTGGCCGGCCGCGGCACGGTGTACTGCCGCAAGTGTCAGCGCTGATTCGGCTCCGCTGGCCGGTCTTGAGCCGGCGGCTGCTAATCACGGCGGGCGCCTTCCTCGCCGCGTATGTCACGGTTGCGCTGTTGGTCGATGCCGGCGCCTTCCGCTCGCTGGATTTACGGATGACGCACTATCTGCAGGGTCGCGGGAGTACCGGCCAGGACATCGGCCTTGGGATTTTCGCTTACCTGGGCAGTATCGAGCTCACGCTGCTGATCGCCGTCCTGCTCGGCGTCGGCCTCTTCCGCGGGCTGCGCCTCCTGGCCGTCTTGCCGGCGGTCTTCATTCTCGCCGGCTCCGGCCTCGAGATCCTGGGCAAGCAGCTGATCGTCAGCCCGGCGCCCGGCCCGGCGTTTCAGCGGTTCCCGGAATTCCTGCCGTCGCTGGGTCACCAGATCGGCCGCTGGTCGTTCCCGAGCGGGCACCTGGTTCGGGCGACGCTTACTTACGGCCTGGTGCTCTACCTGGCGGAGCGCTGGGAGCTCTTTGGCCGCGATAGCTCGCGGCTCAGCCCCGTGCTGGTCCTGGTGATCTTCTTTGTGGGCTACGGCGTGGTCTATCTTGGCTGGCACTGGCTCTCGGACGCCATTGGGGGGCTTTTGCTGGGGCTGGCCCTCCTGTTTGCCCTGATCGCGTACCTCGAGCGCAAACGGACCGTCAACCCCGGCCATCTGCTCGACTAGACCCCTTTAAACTTCCGCCGCTGCAAACTTACAATTGAGGGATGCCCAACTTCGCGTTTACGGCTGGCTTTGCGCCGGCCGGCGGCCAGCCGGAGGCGATCAAAAAGCTGGCCGAAGGGGTCGACGGGGGCCAAAAACACCAGGTCCTGATGGGGGTCACCGGCTCCGGCAAGACGATGGTCGTTGCCCAGATGATCCAGGAGATCCAGCGGCCGACGCTCGTCATGTCGCCGAACAAGACGCTGGCGGCCCAGCTATGCAGCGAGTTCCGCTCCTTCTTTCCCCAGAACGCCGTCGAGTACTTCGTCAGCTACTACGACTACTACCAGCCGGAGGCCTACATCCCCCGGACCGATACGTACATTGAGAAAGATTCGTCTCGCAACGACGAGATCGACCGGTTGCGCCAGTCGGCCACCCGGGCGCTGCTCACCCGCCGCGACGTGATCGTGGTGGCGAGCGTGTCCTGCATCTACGGCGTCGGCTCGCCTGAGGATTACCTGGGCGAGTCGATCGAGATCCACGCCGGCGAGGGCTTCCGCCGGGATATCTTCCTGCGCAAGCTCACCAACCTGCAGTTTCAGCGTAACGACGTCGACTTTGGACGGTCCCGCTTCCGGGTTCGTGGCGACACGGTGGACGTCCAGCCCTCGTACGATCAGATCGCCACCCGGGTCCAGTTCAACGGCGACGAGATCGAGCGGATCGTCCAGATCGATCCGCTGACCGGCGAGCTGATCGGCGACCTGGAGACGTTCCAGGTCTTCCCGGCCACCCACTATGTGACACCACGGCAGAAGCTGCTGCACGCGCTCGACGCTATCAACGAGGAGCTCGAGGAGCGGGTCGGGTGGTTCGAGAGCCAGGGCAAATTACTGGAGGCGCAACGGCTGCGCCAGCGAACCATGTTCGACATGGAGATGATGCGCGAGACCGGGAGTTGTGCCGGCATCGAGAACTATTCCCGCCATCTCACCGGCCGGCGGCCCGGCCAGGAGCCCTACACCCTGATGGATTTCCTGCCGGAGGACACCCTGGTTGTGGTCGACGAGTCGCACGTCGGCGTGCCCCAGGTCGGCGGCATGTACGGCGGCGACCGGTCGCGGAAGATTCCGCTCGTCGATTACGGCTTCCGTCTGCCGTCGGCGCTCGACAACCGACCGCTGACGTTTGCCGAGTGGGAGCGCAAGGTCCAACAGGTGGTCTACGTGTCGGCCACGCCGGGCCCCTACGAAGAGCAACGCTCGCAGCAGACGATCGAGGTTCTCATCCGGCCGACGGGGCTGGTCGATCCAACGGTCGAGATCCGGCCGACGAAGGGCCAGATCGATGACCTGCTGGGTGAAATCAAAAAACGCGTCGACAGGCAGCAGCGCACCCTGATCACCGTGCTGACGAAGAAAATGGCGGAGGACCTGACGGACTACCTGCGCGAGACGGGCATCAAGGTGAACTATCTGCACTCCGACGTCGACACCCTGGAGCGAGTCGAGATCTTGCGCGACCTGCGGCTGGGGGTCTTCGACGTGCTCGTCGGGATCAACCTGCTTCGGGAGGGGCTGGACCTGCCGGAAGTCGCGTTCATCGCGATCCTGGACGCCGACAAGGAGAGCTACCTGCGTGACGCGCGCTCGCTGATCCAGACGATCGGCCGGACCGCCCGCAACGTCGACGGGCATGTGATCCTGTACGCCGATAGCATCACCGGTTCGATGCAACGCGCGATCGACGAGACCGACCGGCGCCGCAGCATCCAGACCGCCTACAACGAGGAGCACGGGATCACGCCGGCCACCATCGTGAAGGCGGTGTACAACCTCGAGCGGCAGCAGGAAAAGGCGGTGGAAGAGAGCATCGCGACGCTGGCGTCCGGCCTGCCGCCGGATGAGATCGAGCGCCTGATCAAGGACCTGGAACGGAAGATGAAGGTGGCAGCCCGTGACCTGCAGTTCGAACGCGCCGCGGAGTTGCGCGACCGGCTGGTTGGCTTGCGGCGCGACGCGATGGAGTATCGCGAGTCGCTGCCCCCCGCCGCCGCGGCCGAGTCAGGAATGTGGCGCAAGCCGAAGACCAGCCGGATGAGGGCACGGGTCCATGGGTAAGGCAAAGGCCCCCACCCCGGCCCTCCCCCGCGAGCGGGGGAGGGAGAGCATTGTCATCCGGGGGGCGCGCGAGCACAACCTGAAAGACATCGATCTCACGATCCCGCGCGACAAGCTGGTGGTCTTCACCGGACTGTCGGGATCGGGCAAGTCGTCACTTGCCTTCGACACGATCTACGCGGAAGGGCAGCGCCGCTACGTCGAGTCGCTCTCCTCATACGCCCGCCAGTTCCTGGGCCAGATGGACAAGCCCGACGTCGACCAGATCGACGGGCTGTCGCCGGCGATCTCGATCGACCAGAAGGGGGCCAGTCACAACCCGCGGTCGACGGTGGGCACCGTGACCGAGATCTACGACTATTTGCGGCTGATGTACGCGCGGATCGGCCACCCCCACTGCCCGATCAGCGGGCACGAGATCACCCGCCAGACCACCGAGCAGATCGCCGACAAGGTGATGGAATTTCCCGCCGGGAGCCGGGTCATGATCCTGGCGCCCATCGTCCGCGATCGCAAGGGCGAACACCACGAGGTGCTGGCGGAGGCGCGCAAGGCCGGCTTCGTGCGCGCCCGGGTCGATGGCAACCTATACGAACTAACTGAGCGCGTCCAGCTGGACAAGAACAAGAAGCACAACGTCGAGATCGTCGTCGATCGTCTGGTTATTGAGCCGCAGGGCATCAGCCGGCTGCGCGAATCCGTCGAGACGGCGGCGAAGATGGCCGCCGGCCTGGTGCTGGTGGTCCGCGCCGACGGGAAAGGGGAGGAGCAGCTCTTCAGCCAGAATTTCGCCTGCCCCTACGACGGCTTCTCCATGGAAGAGTTGGCCCCCCGAAATTTTTCTTTCAACAATCCACACGGCGCCTGCCCCGCCTGCACCGGGCTGGGCAGCAAGCTCGAGATCGATCCCGACCTCGTCATCCCAGACAAGAATCGGCCGCTCAGCGACGGCGCGATCCGCACCCTGGGCCGGTCGTCGTATTTCTATAACGACCTGGTCGAGGCCGTGGCCCGGCGCTACAAGATCCCGATGGACAAGCCGTTCGGGAAGCTGACTCTCAAAGAACGGCAAATTATTCTCTATGGCAACAACGGCGATCCATTGCGGGTGAAGTACTTCAACAGCGAGGGACAGCGGCGTTGGTACGAGACCTCGTACGAGGGCATCGTTCCCAACCTCGAGCGTCGCCATCGGGAGACCGAGTCGGAGTTCATCCGCGCGGAGATCGAGCGGCTGATGACGCCGCGGCCCTGTCCGGTCTGTAAGGGGAAACGGCTCAAGCCCGAGTACCTCGCGGTCACGGTCAACGGTCGGTCGATCATGGACGTGTGTGAGCTCTCGATCGATGTGGCCCAGCAGTGGTTCGCCAACCTCGAGCTGCCCGAGCGGGAAACGCTCATCGCCCGCGGCATCCTCAAAGAGATTCGGGAGCGGCTGCAGTTCCTGGTCGATGTGGGTCTCGATTACCTGAACATGGCCCGCTCGGCCGATTCGCTCTCCGGCGGCGAGGCGCAGCGGATTCGCCTGGCGACCCAGATCGGCTCGAAGCTGATGGGGGTGCTGTACATCCTGGATGAGCCGTCGATCGGCTTGCACCAGCGCGACAACCGGAAATTGATCAACACGTTGCTCTCCCTGCGCGACATCGGCAACACGGTCGTGGTCATCGAGCACGATGAGGAGACGATGCGGACCGCGGACTTCATCGTCGATATCGGTCCGGGAGCCGGCGAGCATGGCGGGCGGATCGTCGCCACCGGGACGTTCGACGACATCCTGAAGTCGAGGGATTCCATCACGGGCGCCTTCCTGCGGGGCGAGCGGTCGATCCCGTTGCCCCAGCGCCGCCGCAAGGGCAACGGCCAGATGATCGTGGTCCGGGGCGCCACCGAGAACAACCTGAAAAACATCGATGTCTATTTCCCACTGGGCAAATTGATCTGCGTCTCCGGGGTGAGTGGCTCCGGCAAGAGCACGCTGGTGAGCGACATCCTGTACCGGCGGATGGCGCAGCACTTCTATCGAGCCAAAGACCGGCCCGGTGCCGCCCGCGAGGTCTCTGGACTGGGATTCATCGACAAGGTGATCAACGTCGACCAGTCACCCATTGGCCGCACCCCGCGGTCGAACCCGGCGACCTACACCGGTGTCTTCACCTACATTCGGGAGCTTTTCGCCGAGATGCCCGAGGCGCGAGTCCGCGGCTACAAGCCGGGACGGTTCAGCTTCAACGTCAAGGGCGGCCGCTGCGAGAATTGCGAAGGTGACGGGATCATCAAGATCGAGATGCATTTCCTGCCGGACGTCTACGTGCCATGCGAGGTCTGCAAGGGGAAGCGCTACAACAAGGAAGCCCTCGAGGTCACCTATCGGGGCAAGACCATCGCGGACGTGCTCGATATGAGCGTCGAGGAAGCCACGGAATTTTTCGACCGCATCCCGCGGATCAAGCGCAAGCTGCAGACGCTCTGTGAGGTCGGCCTGGGCTACATCCGGATGGGGCAGCCAGCGACGCAGCTGTCCGGGGGCGAGGCGCAGCGGGTCAAGCTCACGGAAGAGCTCAGCCGGCGCGATACGGGAAAAACGTTCTATATCCTGGACGAGCCGACCACCGGTCTGCACTTCGCCGACATCGAGCGGCTGCTCAACGTGCTGCACCGGCTGGTCGACGCCGGTAACACGGTGGTCGTGATCGAGCACAACCTGGACGTGCTCAAGACGGCCGACCACATCATCGACCTGGGACCGGAGGGCGGGGACAAGGGCGGCCAGGTGGTGGCGGCCGGCACGCCGGAGGAGATCGTCCGGAACCGCCGTTCGTATACGGGTGAGTATCTCAAGCGGGTCCTCGATACGGAACTCGCGATAGCCTGAGGTCGATGGCGACCAGAGCCACTCCGATCACGGAGCGGCCCGATTATCTTCGCGAGCGGCTCAAGGCCCTGCCGGAAACGCCCGGCGTCTACCTGATGCGCGATGCGCAGGCCCGCGTCATCTATGCCGGCAAGGCGCTCAGCTTGCGCAACCGGGTGCCGAACTATTTCCAGGCCTCCAGCGTGTTGCCCGAGCATATCGCCGCCATGGTCGCCCGGGTCTTCGACTTCGAGGTGATCACCACGGCAACGGAGAAAGAGGCCCTGGTGCTCGAGCAGACCATGATCAAGCGGCATCGTCCCCGCTTCAACATCCGTCTGCGGGATGACAAGAACTATCTGTACATCAAATTGCCCCTCAACGAAGACTTCCCACGCATCACCCTGGTCCGCCGCCCCGGGACCGACGGCGCCCGATACTGGGGCCCCTACACCCACGCGATCGCGCTGCGGACAACCTTGAAAACCGTGCGGCGGGTGATTCCGTACCGGAGTTGCAAGGACTCCGAGTTCGCGCTCGGCCGTCCCTGCTTTTACTACCACCTCAATCTCTGCCCGGCGCCCTGCGCGGGCTTCATCAACCGCGAGGATTACCACGAGCAGCTGAACCAGGTGGCGAGCTTCCTGGATGGACGCTCCGATCATGTGGCGAAGCGCCTCAAGCAGCAGATGCAGGAAGCCGCCGACAAGCTCGAGTACGAGGCGGCGGCTCGCTACCGCGACCGGCTGGACGCAATGGAGCGGATGGCCGAGCGGCAAAAAGTCCTGGCGATGAGTCGTTACGACCAGGACCTCTTCGGCCTGGCGCGAGCGGACGGCCAGGGATCGGTGCGGGTGTTCAGTGTGCGGGAGGGCCGGCTCTCCGGTTCGGAGAATTTCGATCTGGTGGGCCTGGGCAAGGATCAGTCAAACGCGGACGTTCTGAATGCTTTTGTCTCCCAGTACTACGCGAATGCGACGCACATCCCCAAGGAGATCTTCGTTCCGGAGCCGCTTCCCGACCGCGAGCTGATCGAGCAATGGCTCAGCGAGCGTCGGGGAAGCGCCGTGACCGTCCGGGTGCCGCAGCGGGGCAAGCAGCGCGGGCTGCTGCAGCAGGCGGCGGCCAATGCCGGGGAGACGATGCGCCAGCTGCGGATCAAGCTCGACTACGACGCCGAACGGACGGCGTCACTGCTCAACGACCTGCAGGCCCGGCTCGAGCTGCCGGCCCTTCCCATCCGGATCGAGTGCTACGACATCTCCAACATCCAGGGCAAGTACCCGGTTGGCTCCATGGTGGTCTTCGAGGACGGGCGTCCCAAGCCGGCCCATTACCGTCACTTTCGGATCAAGAGCGTGCAGGGCGCCAACGACTTCGCCATGCTCCAGGAGGTGCTGCACCGGCGCTTCAGCCGGCACGCCCGGTCGGAAGAGGGGATCCCCGAGGAGCCCAGCTTCAGCCGCCTGCCCGACCTCGTCCTCGTCGATGGCGGCAAGGGCCAGCTCTCCGCCGCGCGGGAGGTCATGGAGTCGATGGGGCTCGCCGACGTGCCCACATTCGGGCTGGCCAAGGAGCACGAGGAGCTCTTCAGGCCGGGCGAGAGCGACCCGCTGCGACTCCCGCTCGATTCCGAGGCGCTGTTCCTCGTCCAGCGGCTCCGGGACGAGGCGCACCGCTTTGCCATCACCTTCCACCGGGTGGTCCGCAAGCGGGACGCCTTCGCCTCGGTGCTGGACGGCATCAGCGGACTGGGTCCGGTCCGACGGCGGGCCTTGCTGCGCCAGTTCGGCGGCATCGAGAACATCCGTAACGCCAGCGTCGACGAGCTGATGGCCGTCAAGGGCATCACCCGGCCGGTGGCGGTGGCCATCAAGGAGATCCTCTGAGATAATCCACCCCGTGGACCGCGGCGTTCGCCGGTGCTCGTTCTGCGGAAAGAAGCAGGGCGAAGTCCGCCTGGTCGCCGGACCGTCGGATGTCTACATCTGCCACCTCTGCGTGGCGCTCTGCACCGAGATCCTGGCCCACGATGTCCAGCCCGACCGGCCTGGGCCGCCGGATCAGCCCTCCAGCCCAAGCAAGCTGATCCGTACGGAGATCACTTCGTCCTGACCAGTCCGAAGCTGGCCTGAGGCCAAAACCGCCGCAGGTGCCAGCCCGCCGCCACCCCACCGTTATAGGGGCGTGCCGGACTCGCCGAACCTGTCCAGCGCGCTCGGTGAGACCGTCAGCCAGGGGCGGCAGTTCGTCGCGCGCGTCGAGTCGCTGGCGGGCGCCATCTCGGCCCAGCTGGAGGAGCACGAGCGGGCGGGGCATGCGTGGGCCGGCGAACGGCAGACGCTGAAGGACGAGGTCGAGCGGCTCAAGGGACAGGTCGACGCGCTCAACGGCACCCTGGCGGAGCTCCGCCAGGCCGTGCACCGGGTCGGCCAGGAGCGAGACCAGGTTACCGCCGATCGCGAGCAGGCCCGCCAGGGGAAGGAAGCCGCCGAGCGCGAGCTCGCCGCGGCCGCCTCCGAGCTGACCCGGCTTCGTGAGCAGCTGGCCATGGTCACCAAAGACCGCGATGCCTTGCAGACCGACCAGATCCAGTGGGGTCTCGATCGGGAGCAACTGATGGCCGAGCAGGGCCGTCTGAAGGAGGGGGTCTCCGGTCTGGAGGCCGATATGGCGACCGAGCGAGCGGCGCACCAGGCCCTCCAGGCACGCCATGCCGAGCTCACCGAACAATCGAACAAGCTGGCCGGCGATTGGGCGACCCGCCGCCAGGCGCTGGCCGCGGAGATCGCGGCCCAAAACGAGGAGATGGAGCAGATTCGCAAGGCGATGCTCGACACCCAGGACCGCGATCGCCGGGTGGTCAGCACCCCGCCGGTCAGCCTGCCGGTGGCGGCGCCAAACACGGAACAGAGTCACCTGATCAACTCGCGGCTGAACACGCTCGTCGGGTTCTCCAGCGTGCTGCTGGACGAGCGAGCGCACGCGCTCACGGCTGAGGAGCGCCGCGAATACGTCAAATACCTCCACGACAGCGCGGTGAAGCTCAGCGAGACGGTTCGGGCGTTGACCGGGGCTCGCTCGGCAAACGCGGAATCGAACCCGCCCGTGGTCGACCACGACCGGCGGCCGCCCGACATCCTGGTCGCCGACAACGACGCGAACTCGCGCCAGCGAATCGAGCCGTTCCTGAAGCGCGCCGGCTACGAGGTCGTCTACGTGGAAAATGGCCCGCGCGCCCTCGAGAAGGCGTCCCACCTCCAGCCGCTCGCGATCCTGATCGACGGGCAGCTCCCACCGAGCGGCGCGCCGGCCCTGGTCCGGGAGCTACGCAAGGACCCACGAACCCGCGAGATCCCGATGGTGCTTCTGGCCGCGCCGGGCGGCCCGCCCATGGCGATCGCCGAATGCGAGGTGTTGACCAAGCCGATCGACCGGCAGCAACTGGTGCAGCTCATGGTCCGCTACGACTTGATGGCGGATGGGAAGCGGGCCCGCAAGATGCCGGCCAACGTCCTCGTAATCGACGACGACCCCCAGGCGGTCAGCCTGGTCAAGGCCATCCTCAAGCCCTACAACGTCAGGGTGAACGCGGTCGACAGCGGCCGAGCCGGTATCGAGCAGGCGCTGCGGAACAAGCCCGACCTCGTGATCCTGGACCTCGTCATGCCGGACGTCGATGGGTTCGACGTGGTCGCCGCGATCCGGCGGGATCGAGAAATGAGCCGGGTCCCGATCCTTGTCCACACGGCGAAAACGCTGACCTCGGAGGACCGGGTGCGGCTCGAGGGCAAGGTGGAGTCGATCGTGGAGAAGGCCGAGTTCCAGCCGGAGCGGTTCCTCGAGCTTCTGTTGAAGCGCGGCGAACGCCGCAAGCGCGCGGCCTGAGTACTAGCCGGCGACTTCTCCAGCGGTCGAAGGCGCTTCGGTGGGCTGTTTTACGTCCTGGGGCGCCAGCCGTTCTCGGCGCAGTAAGTACGCGATCACCGGCAGCGTGAGGGCGATCACGACCAGCGCGGTGACCTGGGCCTGCTTGAGACCCCCCAGGATGACGATATTGTCGCGCAGGAAAAAGATGAAGAACTGGCTGATCGAATAGAGGATCAGGTAGATCATCGCCAGCATGCCTTCCGGGTGGATCCGCTTGCGCAGGTTCCACAGCAGCAGAAATAGCGCCAGGCTGATCAGGAGCTCGTAGAGGCTCGCGGGTTGGACCGGCGTGTTGAGCGGTCCGAACGTGGAGGGGTTCGTGTACTCGAAACCCCAGCCGTTGGTTTTGTAGCCGACGATGTCGCCGTTGATGATGTTGCCGATGCGGCCGATCGCCTGGCCGATCGTCAGTCCGAGCGCCCCGATGTCGAGCACGCTCCACAATGGCATGTGCCAGCGCCAGGCGGCGATGATGATGGCGAGCGCACCGCCGAAGATGGCGCCGTAAAAGGCCATCCCGCCTTGCCACACCGCGATGATCTGGGCCGGGTGGTGAAGAAAGAACGCTGGGTTGTTCTGAACCACGTAATACAGACGCCCGCCGGCGATGCCCAGCACGGCCGCCAGCAAGGCGAGGTTCATCAACTGGTCGCGGTTGATCCCGCGCCGCGCCGAATCGCGAAGGGCAACCTGGATGCCGGCGTAGAGCCCGAGCGCGATCATGATGCCGTACCAGTGGATCTTCAGCCCACCGATCGTCACCAGTACGGGATCGATGCCGATCTTGATCAGCACCGACCAAGTTTAATTGTCTAAGCCATGCGCGCCAAACCGTCGTTTTCCGACGAGGTCAAGGCCGAGCTGGCCAACGTCGACCCGGCGAAGCCCTGCTGCCAGGAAGCCGAGCTGGCGGCGATGGTGGAGGCGCTTGCCCGAACCGGCGATGCCGCGCCGCTCACGCTGCGCATCCCGCGCAATGCCGTGGCGCGGAAGGTGGTGCATTTGGCCAAGCTCGCCGGCGGTCGGGTCGAAACCGTGCGCAAGGGCTCGACCGAGAAGCGGCCCACCTACCGGCTGCGCCTGACCCGGCCAGCCGGACGCGGGTCGGCCGACGCCTGCTGCGCGCGCGCCATCCTGCGGGGGAGCTTCCTGGCGCGTGGGGTGCTCGGGAATCCGGCCAATGCCTATCACCTGGAGATGGCGGTCCCGGACGGCGGCGCCCTGCTGGCGGCCGGCGCCGCCCGCGCCGGGGTTGGCCTCAAGCGCACCCGCCGGCGTGGCCGATCGGTCTACTACCTCAAGGGCGCCGAGGCGATCTCGCGGATGCTGGGGTTGATGGGCGCCAATCGGGCGGTGATGCGCTACGAGCACGATCGGATCCTGCGCGACATGCGCAGCCAGGCGAACCGTCGGGCCAACAGCGAGACCGCGAACCTGGACAAGCGGCTGCGCGCGGCCCTGCAACAACGCGCCGCGGTGCGACGGCTGAAGGCCCGGGACCGCCGGCTGCAGTCGTTGCCGCCGGCGCTGCGCGACGTCGCCGAGCTGCGACTTGCCCATCCGCGCGCCAGCTTGCGGGAGCTCGCCGAGCTGTCGGCGCTGAGCAAGTCGGCGGTGGCAAACCGACTGCGCCGGCTGGTGGCGCAGGCGAATCGAAATGGTCTAATAGATTGAGTCGCATGCCGGTGAAGGTTGGCATCAATGGATTCGGCCGAATCGGCCGCAATGTCTTCCGCGCGGCCCACGGCCGGCGCGACCTCGAGATCACGGCCGTCAACGACATCACGGATCCGTCGACCCTGGCGCACCTGCTGAAGTACGACTCGATCCTTGGCAACTATCCCGGGAAGGTCAGCCCGGACGGCGATGCCCTCACGGTGGATGGGACCCGGGTCAAGGTCTTCGCCGAAAAAGATCCGGGCAATCTGCCCTGGCGGGACCTGGGGATCGACATCGTGATCGAGTCGACTGGACTCTTCACCGATGCGACGAAGGCCAAGGTCCACATCGAACGGGGTGGCGCGAAGAAGGTAATCATCTCGGCGCCGGCAAAGAACGAGGACATCACGATCGTGCTGGGGGTGAACGGCGAACGCTACGACCCGGCGCATCACCACGTCGTCAGCAATGCCTCGTGCACGACCAATTGCCTGGCGCCGGTGGCGAAAGTGCTGCACGACAGCTTCGGGATCGAAGCCGGCCTGATGACCACCGTGCACTCCTACACCAGCGACCAGCGGCTGCTCGACGCCCCGCACAAGGACCTGCGGCGGGCGCGGGCGGCGAGCCTGTCCGTCATCCCGACCAGTACCGGCGCCGCCACGGCGATGGCGCTGGTCATGCCCGAGCTCAAGGGGAAATTCCACGGGATCTCGCTGCGCGTGCCCACCCCGGACGTCTCGCTGGTCGACCTTTCGGTGATGACCCGCGATCCGGTGTCGGCCGAAACCATCAACGAAGCACTCCGGGAAGCGGCGGCCAGTGACCTGAAAGGCATCCTCGCCGTGACCGAGGAGGAACTCGTCTCGGCCGACTTCAAGGGGAACCCGTACTCCTCCATCGTGGACGCGCCGCTCACCATGGTGGTGGGGGACCGCCACGGCAAGGTCTTCAGCTGGTACGACAACGAGTGGGGCTACTCCTGCCGGGTCGTCGACCTCGCCGTGTACATGGGCGATCGGCTGAACTGATCAGTAAGGCTTCGACCGGCGGGGCCCTTTCGAAACTCACCATCCGCGATGTCGACGTCGCCGGCAAGCGCGTGCTCGTTCGGGTGGACTTCAACGTCCCGATCAAGGATGGCCGCATCCAGGACGATACCCGGATCCGCGAGGCCCTCCCGACGATCCAGGAGCTCGTGGGCCGCGGCGCCCGGGTGATCCTGATGACGCACCTCGGCCGGCCGGACGGCCAGGTCGACGAGGCCGCCCGCACCACCCCGCTCGCCGCGCGGCTCGGAGAGCTGTTGGGGCGGCCGGTCAAGCACGTCGACGGCTGCGTCGGTCCGGTCGTCGAGGCAGCGGTGGGAGCGATGCGCGATGGCGACATCGTAATGCTCGAGAACGTCCGGTTTCATCCGGGGGAAACGAAAAACGATTCCGGCTTCGCCCGGCAGCTCGCCTCAATCGGCGACCTCTACGTGAATGACGCGTTTGGCACCGCTCACCGGGCGCATGCGTCGACCGCCGGCATCGCGCAGTTCCTGCCGGCCGTCGCCGGCCTGCTGATGGAGCGCGAGATCAAGACGCTTGGCCGGATCATGACCGACCCGCCGCACCCACTGGTCGCGATCATCGGTGGCTCGAAGATCTCGACGAAGATCGGCGTGCTCAAAAGCCTGTTGCAACGCGTCGATCGGCTCTGCATCGGCGGGGCGATGGCCTGCACGTTTCTCAAGGCGAAGGGCCTGCAGATGGGCCGATCGCTGGTCGAGGATGATCAACTGGAGGTCGCCCGCTCGCTGCTGAGTTCGTCCGGCCAGGGGGGCGGCACCCTGGTGCTGCCGCTCGATGCGGTGGTGGCGCCGGAAGCGGCGGCCGGCGTCCGCGCCGACACAGTCGAGGTCGACGCGGTCCCGCCAGAGATGAAAGTCCTCGATGTCGGACCGATGACCGTCGAGCGCTTCCTGCAGACCTGCGATGGCGCGGCCGCCGTGGTCTGGAACGGTCCTCTCGGCGTTTACGAAGTCCCTCCCTTCGACCGCGGCACGGACACGCTCGCCGAGGGCCTGGCCGGCAGCGATGCCGAAACGATCATCGGCGGAGGCGACCTGGTGGCGGCCCTTAGCAAGCAACATCTCGCCGAGCGCATGTCGTTCGTGTCGACGGGTGGCGGCGCCACCCTGGAGTTTCTCGAGGGAAAGCGCCTGCCCGGAATCGCGGCACTACTGGACAAGAACCATGCGTAGGCCGCTGATCGCCGGCAACTGGAAGATGCACTTCACCGTCCCCGAAGGGCTGGAATATGCGCTTCGGCTGCGGCGGGAGGTGGAGCGATATGCGAGCGCCGTCGACGTCGTGATCTTGCCACCGGCGGTGATGCTGTGGGAGATCGCGAACGCGTTGCGCGGGTGTCCGATCGAGATCGGCGCCCAGAACGCGGCCTGGGAAGACCAGGGGCCCTTCACTGGGGAGATCTCGCCGAAGATGCTGGCCGGCTGGTGCCACTACGTGCTGATCGGGCACTCGGAGCGCCGCCAGCTCTTCAACGAGACCGATGAGGAGCTCAATCGCAAGCTGCAGGCGGCCCTACGCCATCGCCTGAAGGTGATCCTGGCCGTTGGCGAGACGCTCGACGAGTATGAAGCCGGCCGGACCGCGGAGGTGATCACGCGCCAGCTCGACGCGGCCGTCTACGGCGTTGAGCTCGAGTCTCCCATCGACCTGTCCATCGCGTATGAGCCGGTGTGGGCGATCGGCACCGGAAGAGCGGCGACCCCTGACTACGCGAACGAAACCATGGGCTTGATCCGCCGGCTGCTCGAGAAGTCGTTCAAGCGGCTGGCCTCGGAGATGCGCATTCTCTACGGCGGAAGCGTGACGCCGGCCAACGCCCGCAGCTTGATGGAGCAATCGGAGATCGACGGGGCGCTTGTCGGCGGCGCCAGCCTCAAGGCGCCAGACTTCACCCAGATCATCCAGGCGACGGTCGAGGTGGTGCAGTCGCAGCGGGTCTAGGTGGTCCCCAGCCAACGCTCGTGCTCGTCATCATCGACGGCTGGGGGTACCGGGTTGAGGCCGCCGGTAACGCGATCGCCGCGGCGCGGAAACCGAGCTGGGACGCGCTCTGGGAGCGCTGGCCACACACCACGCTGGCCGCCGCCGGCGAGCCGGTCGGGCTACCGGCGGGCCAGCAGGGGAACTCGGAGGTCGGTCATCTCAATATCGGCGCCGGCCGGATCGTCTACCAGGACCTGACGAGGATCAATCTCGCGATCGACGACGGCTCATTTCAACGTAACCCGGCGCTGCTCGCCGCCATGACCGCCGCCAGGGATGGGGCGCTGCATCTCGTCGGGCTGGTGTCCCCGGGTGGCGTCCATAGCTCGAGTGCCCACCTGACCGCGTTGCTCGAGATGGCGAAGCGGGTCGGCGTCGAGCGCGTCTTCATTCACGCCTTCGCCGATGGGCGCGATGAGCCGCCGAGCAGCGCCGCCGGATACGTGAAGGAGCTGGTCGACGAAATTCAGCGAATCGGGACCGGCCGCATCGCGAGCATCAGCGGCCGCTACTACGCGATGGACCGCGACAAGCGTTGGGATCGGACGGAACGCGCCTATCGCACGATCGTCGAGGCCGAGGGACCGACGGCGCCCGACCCCGTCGCCTTCATTACGCAGAGCTATGCCCGGGGAATCAACGACGAATTCCTCGAGCCGACCCGGATCGTGCCACCGAACGGTGATCCCGCTCCGGCCATCGCCGACGGCGACAGCGTGATCTTCTTCAACTTCCGGCCGGACCGCGCGCGGCAGCTGAGTCATGCGATCGTCGACGAGCGATGGGAGCATTTCTCACGCGCCCGCCGGCCACGTCTCAAGCATTTCGTGACCTTCACCGAGTACGAGAAGGGCCTGCCGGCGGAGGTGGCCTTCCAGGACGAGCCGCTGGCCGGGGTGCTGGCGGCGGTGATCGCCGATGCCGGCTGGGGCCAGTTTCACACGGCCGAAACCGAGAAGTACGCCCACGTCACCTACTTCCTCAACGGCGGCCGGGAGGCGCCCTTTCCACGGGAGGAACGGCTGCTGGTGCCGTCGCCCAAGGTGGCGACCTATGACCTGCAACCGGAGATGAGCGCGAAGCCGGTCACCGAGGTCCTCCTCGAGCGGCTCGCGGGGGGCCGCGACCGCTTTTACGTCGTGAACTTCGCGAACCCCGACATGGTCGGCCATACCGGGGTGTTCCCGGCGACGGTGCGGGCGGTCGAGGTCGTCGACGAGATGCTCGGCCGCATCGCCGAGGCTGTCCTCGGAAGCGGTGGCATTCTCGCCATCACCGCCGATCACGGGAATGCGGAACTGAAGGTCGATCCGGAGAACCATCCGCTCACCGCACACACCCAGAGCCCCGTGCCGCTGATCGTGGCGGGAGCCGAGGACGTTACCCGACTCCGCGATGGCGGAAAGCTGGGTGACATCGCTCCGACGCTGCTGCCGCTCCTCGGCTTGCGGCCGTCCGCCGAGATGAGCGGAGATGACCTCAGATCATGAACGGAGTGAGCTGGAGACCTTACCCGGACCAATCCTGATCGACCCGCTCGAGGAAAACGCGGGCCAGCGACCGGTCGCGGACGAGCAGGTCGAGCTCATGGTTGCGGGTGAAGCCCGAGCGTGACCAGTTACAGCTGCCAAACAGGACCGTGCTCCTGTCGAAGATGCCGAGCTTGGCGTGGAGGAGCTCGTCGCCGGCCTGGAGGTAGAAGCGAACGGAGGCGCCTGCTGCGTGCAGGAGGGCGAGGGCGTCGGCATTCTGCGGCTGGCTGGGGTCGAGGAGCACCCGCAGGCGGACCCCGCGCCGGGCGGCGGTCACCAGCTCATCGAGCACGAGCTGGTCGCTGAGGACGAACATCTCGATGTCGATGGAGTCGCGGGCGGCGGCGATGGCGGCGAGGGCGGCCGCCCGGATGCCGTCGCCCGGACGCGTCACGAGGACCTGGATACCGCGGTCTGCGGCCGGAGGTGGAATGACGGTGGGCTCGCCGGACAGGGCGCGGTCCTGCTGAAAGACCCGCTCGAGGTTGGCGACCACCGGACCGGTGGCGAGGACATCGAAGTCGTGATTCTGGGCTGAGGCTCTGCCCCAGTTGATGCCGCCGACGATGGCTCGCGCGCCGTCGACGATCAGGAGCTTCACGTGGTCGATCGTCAATCGCTCGATCGGAAAGGCCAGGACATGGACGCCGCCCTGCTCCAGCTCGCCCCACACGGTCCGGCTGCTGCGCTCTGACGGATCGTCGATCGCGGTGACCGTGACTCCTCGATCGTGCGCGTCGAGCAGCAGTGCCGCCAGGTCGAGCCGCTGAAATTCGTAAAGCTCGACCTCGATCGAGCGCCGGGCCTGGTGGAGCGCCTCGGTAATGGCGGCGAACGCGGAAGGACCATCCGGAAGCGGGACGAGTTGGTCGGCCCCCATCGTCAACGGTGTGGCGACGACGGCCGGCGGCAGGGCCAGCGCGGCGATGGTGGCGGAAGGGGTACGGCCCGGCGCACAGGAGGCGGCCAGCAGCGCCAGGAGGAGGAGGGGCAACCGGAGGCGGCGGGCCGGGCCGTACATGCCCGGATGCTACTACGGATTTGTATATCTGTCAAGACAATCACGAGCCAGCCCACCGGCGTCTCCCCCGCGAGCGGGGGAGGGAAACGGGCGGTATAATTCAGCGGCTTTCCTCCCATGCACTTCTTTCTCGGCCTCGTTGAACTCGTGCTGGCGCTGCTGGTGATGCTGGGCATCTTGCTGCAGACACCGAAAGCGAGCGGGCTGGGCGGCACCATCGGTGGCGGCGGAGATTCGGGCGGCGGCTACCGCACGAAGCGCGGAC
>Ga0209059_1000439_pt1 | contig 19094 bp, 18 predicted proteins | sample GraSoiAngelo_151_FD_186165 | JGI IMG/M metagenome (GOLD analysis project Ga0209059, IMG submission 186165) | Grasslands soil microbial communities from the Angelo Coastal Reserve, California, USA - 14_1009_12_20cm (SPAdes) (version 2) | ecosystem: Environmental > Terrestrial > Soil > Grasslands ...
GTTTCGCGAGCGGTGGGAACATTGGTCGGGGAAGGTGCCGCTCGACGTGATCGTCTCGCCGTATCGTGCGCTCGTGCCGCCTCTGCTGCGCTACATCGATAGCGTCGACAAGCGTGACGATCGTCCGATCACCGTCGTCCTCGCATCATTCGTCCCGCATACCTGGTGGGAGTGGCTGCTCCACAGCCAAAACTCGATCCGTCTCAAGGCAGCGCTGCTCTTCCGCCCGAACACGATCGTGATCGACGTGCCGTATCACTTCGAAGACGGGCACGGCCCGGACCAGGCGGCATGACTGGCGAGAACGAACCGGAGAGACCGTCCGGGCCGGAGATGCCCTCGCTCGAGAAGAGGGTGAAGACCGCCGGCCGAAGGGTCGGCGACCGTTACGTGCGCATCGTCCGGCCGGTCGGCACCGGGATACGCGGCCACGGCGGCCGCTACGTGGCGAGCGAGGAGACGATGGAGTCGACTGGCCGTCTCGGTCGGGCCTGGCAGGGCGCGCTCCGGGCGCTCATCGGAAGGCGGCTGCAGACGGAGGCCGAGGCCGAAGAGCGTGTGGGCGTCGAGACCGGCCTTCCGATCCTCGCGTCCGACAACGTCTCCTCGTCCGCGTACGCGACCGAGGAGGCCATGCGGATCCTCGCCGTGGCGGGTGCTGCCGCGCTCGCGCTCACCATGCCCATCGCGATCGCGGTCACGTGCGTCCTCGCGATCGTCGTGCTCTCGGAGTCGCGAGTCATCCGTGCGTATCCGAACGGTGGCGGGAGCTATCTCGTCGCGCGCGAGAACCACGGCATCATCGCGGGGCTCGTCGCGGCCTCGGCGCTGCTGATCGACTACGTCCTGACCGTTGCGGTGTCGGCGGCCGCGGGCGTCGCTGCGATCTCGAGCTTCGTGCCCGAGCTGCACGAACACCGCGTGCTCGTCGGGCTCGCGTTCATCGCCGTGCTCGCCCTCGCCAATCTGCGAGGGGTTCGTGAAGCTGGGCTCCTCTTCGCGGCGCCGACCTACGCCTACGTCGTCGCGATGCTCGGCCTCCTCGGCTTCGGATTCTTCCGGATCGCGACCGGCGATATTCCCGCTGCCGTAACGCCGCCGGATCCGTTCGATCGGACCGGTACGACCGCGCTTTCGGTGCTGCTCGTGCTCCGGGCATTCGCGTCCGGATCGGTCGGCCTCACCGGAAGCGAGGCGGTGGCGAACGGCGTCCCAAGCTTCAAGCGTCCGGAAACGCGGAACGCGGTCATCACGCTTTTGCTCATGGGGACCATCTTCGCGACGATCTTCCTCGGGCTCACCTATCTCGCGACGCGGATCGGCATCGCGCCGGATCGCAGCGAGCTCGAGACGGTCAACAGCATGATCACGCGATCGGTCGTCGGCGACGCCTCGCCCTACTACTACTTCGTCCAGATCACGACCGCGCTCATCCTCATGCTCGCCGCGAACACCGGCTTCACCGGCTTCCCCCGGCTCGCCTCCGTGCTCGCGAACGACCGCTTCATGCCCCGGCATTTCGCGGACGTCGGCTCGCGACTCGCCTTCAACACGGGGATCCTCGCCCTCGCAGTCGTCGCAGGCGGCATCCTCGCGGCGTTCGGCGGGAGCGTCAACGCGCTGGTGCCGCTCTACACGATCGGCGTATTCCTCGCGTTCACGCTGTCCCAATCCGGCCTGGTCCGCCGCTGGTGGCGTCTCCGCAATTCCGGCTGGCGACTTTCGATGGTCATCAACAGCCTCGGTGCGGTCGTCACCGGCACGGTCCTTGTGGTGGTCGCCGTGACGAAGTTCCAGCTTGGCGCGTGGATGGTGCTGCTGCTCCTCCCTCTTCTTGTTTCGCTCCTTTATTTCATCAATCGCCACTACGCCACCGTGCAGGACGCCCTGGTGCTCACGGGCAGTGAGCAGCAGCTCCCGCGTCTTGGGGCGCCGGTCGTCATCGTGCCCATCGCTCGCCTCGACCGCGCGGCACTGCAAGCGCTTGCCTTCGCTCGCTCGGTCTCGCCGCACGTCAAAGCGGTGCACGTGTCGGGCTCACGCGCGAGCGCCGAGGAGTTCCGCCGGAGGTGGCAGCGGCTCAATACCGAGATCGACCTCGATGTGGTCGAGTCACCATATCGGTCCCTCATGGCGCCGCTGCTGAAGTACATCGATGCGATCGACAAGTCCGACGATCGCCCGATAACCGTCGTTCTCTCCGAATTCGTCCCGCGACATTGGTGGGAGTGGCTACTGCACAGTCAGACCGCTATGCGGCTCAAGGCGTCGCTGCTCTTTCGGCCGAACACGATCGTGATCGACGTGCCCTACCACTTCCAGGACACCGCGGACCTGACGTCACGCTAAACTCCGCGCACCCATGCAGCCGAAGCGCGTCCTCGTGGCGCTCGCGGGGACTAGCGCGGACCCGGATCTCATCCGGCTCGTCGCATCGATCGCCAAAGCGGCAAAGGCGCAGGTGGTGGGGATCCACGTGATCGAGGTGCGGTGGAACCTTCCCCTCGACGCGGTCATGGACCAGGAGCTCGAGCGCGGCGAGGAGCTCCTCGAGAGCGCCAAGAAGATCGCCGATCAATTGGGGGTCGACCTCGAGACCGAGCTGCTCCAGGCGCGCGACGCAGCCGCCGCGATCGTCGACACGGCGGTGGAGCGAAAATGCGACCTCGTCGTCGTGGCCATGCCCTACCGGAGGCGTTTAGGGCGGGTGTACGTGGGACGGACCATCCAGAACGTGTACGTGAACGCGCCCTGCGCGGTGCTCGCGTATCGTCAGGAAGAGGTCAGGTGAACGTCGTTATCGTCGGCTGCGGTCGTGTCGGTGGCTTCCTTGCCGGGCTTCTCGACAGCGAGGGGCATCACGTGAGCGTCATCGACATCGCCTCGACGAGCCCGGCGCGCGCCGAACGCGCTTGGTTCCAGCACCTGCCCGCCTCGTTCAAGGGCGAGACCATCCTCGGCGACGGGACCGATCTCGACGTGCTCAGGCAGGCCGGCATCGAGCGGGCCGACGCGGTCCTTGCCCTGACCGAGGGCGACAACCGCAACCTGATGGCGGCCCAGATCGCACACAAGATCTTCGCGGTCAAACGCGTGATCGCCAAAGTGAACGATCCGGTGCGTGCGCAAACGTACCGTCAGATGGGGATCAACACCTTTTCCCGGACCACGATCCTCGGGACGCTCTTACTCGCGCTGCTGATGGAGGACCGTGAGGTCGGCGAGGTGCTTCTTCGCAAATCGCTCGCGCACGAGGAAGAGCTCGCTCACGAGCCGGTCAAGGCGCGCTGATGTATTTCGTCGTTGCGGGCGCGGGCGAGGTCGGTCTCCATCTATCCCAGGCCCTGCTCGAGGCCGGACACGAGGTGACGATCCTCGAAGCCGACCGGCGACGTGCGAACTACGTCCAGGAACGCCTCGGGTCGATCGTGATGAACGCCGCCGCCGACGAGGGTCGCGCCCAGATGGAAGCCGGATGCAATCGAGCCGACGCGCTCATCGCGGTCACCGGAGACGACGCCAAGAATCTCGTCATCTGCCAGCTTGCGAAGCTCAACTGCCACACCCCGCGGGTCATCGCCCGCGTGAACAATCCCAAGAACGAGATCGTCTTCAAGACCCTCGGCATCGACGAGACGATCTCCTCGACGCGCGTGCTGATGGGCGTCATCGAGCAAGAGCTTCCGACCGGCGGGTTCATGCCGCTCATGCCCCTCGCCGGGACGCCGAACGAGCTCATCGAAGCCGAGATCGCGCCGGGCTCGCCGCCTGCGGGGAAGACGATCGGTGCCCTGCGCCTGCCGACGGGTGCGCTCGTCGGTGGGATCGTCCGTAAGGGCAAGCTCATGGCGGCTGACGATGAGACCACGCTCGAAGTCGGCGACCGCGTCATCGTCCTCTCTCCCGAGGTGTCAGAGAGCGAGGTCCGCAAGGCCCTCTTCGGCTGAGCGCTTTCGGCGGGCCGGGTCGGGGTGCTCGACCTCGATCTCTATGCGCCGGACATCTCGGCGATGCTCGGGATCGTGCATCGGCGACGGCTTGCAGATCGTGTCGACCGGCTTGCTTCTTGGTGAGGACCAGCCCATGGGTCTCGAAGCGCAGACGCTCGAGCTGCTCGCGCGACATCTCATCCAGTCGGTGCGCTGGCCCGCGATCGATTTCCTCGTCGTCGATCTGCCAGCGGGAACCTCGGCCGTGCAGCACGTGCTCGCGCGGCTTCTCAAGGTCGATGGAGCCTTGCGATTGTCCTCACTGCGGTCGCGAGATCGCGCTGTTCGAACCGGCGGAGCGGTCGCAGACGATCTGGGATCGAGGCGCTCGCTGGTCTCGTGGTTGAGAGGCTGGGCTGACCGTTAAACGTGATAGGGCACGTCGACGACCGCGGTGTTCCGCCGCCCGAGAAGACGGAGCTTGAGCCGCAGCGAGTCGAGGTGTAGCGGCAGCAGCCACGGGCGCCGTGGCACGACGCTCGGGATGACCACCGCGATGCGACGGTCCGGGTCCTCAGCGGCGAGCAGGTCGAGCGTCCGGGCGATGCGATCTGTTACGTCGCGGCCCTCCGGGACCTCGACGAACTCGGCACCGCGCGCGACGCCGAGCTGCCGTAGGTGCCGGCGTGCCTGAAGGGCCGAGTCGCCCTGCCGCAGCTGCAGGATGGTCACGTGCGACGCGATCCCGCTCGCGTACGAGATCGCGCGGAGCGCCGCAGCATCGATGCGACCGATCGGGACGATCACGCGCGGGGCGATCTCGCGCGGCAGCGCGACCTCCTCCGTCCTGAGGGCGGACATCGAATCGAGAGTCGCGGTGATCTGCTCAATGTCGTGTCAACGGATGGCTCTTTGCGCTCAACGTCCGCTCAATGAGCGCTAGAGCTCCTCCGAACGGAAGCGATAGCCGACCCCAGGCTCGGTCACCAGATGCTTCGGCTCCTGCGGGTCGTCCTCGATCTTGCGCCGTAGACGGGCCACGTACACGTGAAGGTAGTGGGATTCGTCGCCGTAATCCGGACCCCAGACCTGCTGCAGCAGCATCCGGTCGGTGAGCACTTTGTTCGGATTCGTGAGGAAGACCTTCAACAGGTCGTACTCCGTCGGCGTCAGATGGACCGCGCGATCGCCGACGGTCACCTCGCGCCGCTCGAGATCCGCGACCAGCTCGCCGCTGTGGATCCGCCGCTCGGTCCCGGCCTTGGGCCGCGCGAGGTGCCTCAGAGCGACGCGCACGCGGGCGAGGAGCTCGTCGATACCGAACGGCTTGGTGATGTAGTCGTCCGCGCCAAGGTCGAGCGCGTTCACCTTGTCGCGCTCGCCTCCGCGGGCCGAGAGCACGATGATCGGCGTGCCCGAGCGCTCGCGGATGTGGCGGACGACCTCGAAACCGTCGCCGTCGGGAAGGTTGAGGTCAAGGAGGATCAGGTCGGGCGCGCGGCGGTCGTAGCTCGCCTTCGCCTCGGCCGCGTTCTCCGCGGTCTCCACCTGGAAGTTGTGGCCGCGCAGATTCGTCCGCAGCGTGCGGATCATGGCGGGCTCGTCGTCGACGACAAGGAGGCGCGCGCCGGTCGGCTCGCCGTGCGGCCCGTTAACGGACATCGCTGCGGACCGGAAGAGTGAACACCATTCGCGTCCCCTCACGCACCTCGCGGTCGACCCAGATCGCGCCGTCGTGGGCTTCGACGAGCCGTTTCGCGATCGCGAGGCCAAGGCCGACTCCGCGGGCCGATTGGCCTGGACGCGACAGACGTACGAAGGGCACGAAGATCCGATCGGCGTCCGCCGCTGGAATGCCCGGGCCGCGGTCCGAGACTTCGAAACGCACGTGGCCGTCGTCGCGGCCTACGCGGATAGCGATCTCGCTGCCGGGCGGCGAGAACTTCGCGGCGTTCTCGACGAGATTCGAGAGCACCTGTTGGATCTCGACGTAGTCGAGCTCGATCGGGGGAAGGTCCTCCTGCACATCCAGCCGCACCGGGTGTTCGGTCGTGACCGGCCGGAGACGACCCGCGACGTCCTCGACGAGCGCACCGACGTCGTGCCAGGTCTTGTGCGGAACAAAGCTCCCGTTCTCGATGCGCGAGAGGTCGAGGAGATTGCCGACGACGCGGTCGAGGCGGAGCGCCTCTTCCTGGATCGACATCGCGAACTCGTCGCGGTCCCGATCGGTCCAAACGACGTCACGCTGCCGCAAGCTCCCGGCGGACGCGAGGATCGACGCGAGAGGCGTGCGCAGCTCGTGCGAAACGGCGTGCAGCAGCTCGGTCTTGAGCTCGTCCGCCCTCCGCAGGACCTCGGTGTCGAGCGCCTTTTTGCGGAAGCGCGCGCGTTCGATCGTCACACCAAGCTGCGCCGCCGCGATCGCGAGGAGCCGTTCGTCGGAAGGGCCGAGCTCGGCCGCGCCAGCCCGACGCAGGATCTGCATCCTTCCGATCCGCGCGCCCGCCGCGCTGATGGGGAGTACGCGCACCACCCGGCCTCCGGAATGCTGCCGTGGACCGATCAGCCGGATCCGTCGCCCGCGGCGGTGCGGATCCAGCACCCGCAGCTCGCTGCTGGCCCCACGGAGCGCGAGGCGCGCGGCCTCGTCGCGCGCCGCGATCGCCGGGCGGGGAAGGATCTCCGCATCGGTTTCGATCGCGAGCCCGTCGAGATCGAGGGCGCCGCGAAGATGCTCGGCGACTGCGGCCAGCGCACGCTCGAGGTCCGGCTCGGCCATGAGGAACGCCGCCTCGTACAGGAGGGTCGCCTCGCGCTCGCGCTGCTTCGCCTCCTGGGCCCGGGCGCGTTCGCGCGCCGCGAGCGTCCCGGTGACGATCGCCGTCAGCAGGAAGAGCGCCAGGGAGAACAGCTCCTCCGGATTCGCGACGACGAGCTGATGCGTCGGCGGAACGAAGAACCAGTCGAAGCTCAGGAACGCGAGAAGGCTGGCGACGATCGCGGCGGGGCGGCCGAACGCCACCGCGACGATCAGGACGGCGACGAGATAGAGCATCGAGACGTTGGCGAGCGGCGCGCGGCTCGCCTCGAGGCCGATGAGCATGGTGGTGACCGCGACCGCGGCAATCGCGGCGACGTACGGCACCACACGCCGCATCACCGGCTGATTGTCTCCCCTCAGACGGTGGCCGCCTCCTTGACGCCGGGCATCGCGAGCCCCGCCGCGACGCTCGTGAACGCCGCGGTATCGCGAACCGTCGCGGCCGGCAAGAGGCGATGGACGAGCGCCCGGACCACTGGGATCGCGCTCGAGCCGCCCGTGTAGACGACCTCGGCGATCTCCTCCGGCGGCAGGTTCGCGGCCCCGAGCGCTTCGGCGATCAGCGCCTCGATCTCTACAAGCAGCGGGGCGATCAGCTTCTCGAACCGGCCTCGGGTCACCCGAGCGTCGACGTCCACCGCCGCGTGGTGATAGGAGAGGATCGCCGCGCCGACGGCAGAGAGCTCGCACTTGGTGCCGTCGACCGCGCCGAAGATCTCGTAACCAAGCTGGAGCTCGATCGCGCTCCGGAGCGCGGTGAGCTCGCGGCGCGGCGCACCCGCGCGAACCAGGTCATCGAGCGCCTCCAGTAGAGGTTTCTCGTTCAACGCGGAGAGCGCGTGCCAGTCGCGCAAGGCGTTGACGATGTAGCGAGGGAGCCGCAGCTGCTTCGGTCCCCAGACCGCGCGCGCTCCAAGGCTCGGCGAGACGGTGTCATCGATGAGATATTCGGTCGCGCGGTCGCCGCCGATCGGTCCGCCCGCGGTGGCGAGCACGACGAGGCCCGTCGCGTCGCGGCGGACGATCGCCAGGTCCAGCGTGCCGCCGCCGAAGTCGAAGACGAGGCTCGTTCCCGCGCGGACGTCGGCCGCGTGCGCGGCCGCGATCGGTTCAGCGACGAAACTGATCTCACGAAAGCCGGCGAGCTCCGCCGCCGCGCGGAGCCGGGTCGTGGCGCGATCGTCGGCCCCGGCTGAGCCGATGAAGCGCACCGGGCGGCCAAGCGTGATCGCATCGGGCGATTCGCCGGCAAGCTCGTTCGCCCGCGCGCGAACGTGCGCGAGGATCAGCGCGATCAGATCCTCGAGGCCCTTTGCGTCCCCGAACACGTTCGTCCGTGCGTCGAGCGGATCGCCGAGAAAGGTCTTGAGGGCCTGGAACAGCCGGCCGGGCGCGCTCGTATCCGTGAGGATGTACGCCTCGAGGCTCTTGTGGGTCCAGTCCGTTGACGGGAGCCGGATGCCGAGCATCTTGATCTCGCGCTTGAGCGGCCCCCGGGTGCGGTTGTCCTCGAGATACGCGTCGATGGCCTCTCGGCCGACGAGTGCCGATCCGTCGCGCCGGATGTAGAGCACCGTCGGCATCGTCTCTCCAACGAGGCGATCGATCGGCAGCACGCGGGTCGACGAACCGTCGTTGACCGCGAGCGAAGTGTTAGACGTGCCGAAATCAAGACCGAAGCGCATGGCCATGAGACTAGAAGCCGCGATGCGCACGGCCGCCAGCCGAGGGCCCCCGCGCGATGGGGTGCCGGCCCACAGGCCGGGGGGACCCCGTCGCGTAGAGAGGGTTTCGGCTGGCGGCCGTGCGCCTGGTTGAGCTGGAAGCTGGCAGGGCTATCGCGGAGGAAGAGTCTTGACAACGCCATTGACAGGCTTTTAGATAATCTCTGTGGCAAGCGGCCGTCGACCCGTGTACGTCATCAGCATCGCCGCGAGTCTCGCCGGCTGCCATCCGCGGACGCTTCGGATCTACGAGGAGGAGGGCCTGCTCGATCCAGTCCGGACCGACACCAACATTCGGCTCTACTCGGACGAAGATCTCGAGCGCGTGCGCGCGATCCGATATCTCACGCAGACCCGCGGGGTCAACCTCGCGGGGGTGAAGATGCTCCTGCAGCTCCGCGACGCCGCGGACTTGCTGGATGAGATCGCGAACGAGCTCGACCGGGCGGACGCGGAGCGCGCAAGTGAGGCGAGCGTCTTGTCGGTGGCGGACGAAGGTCCGGGCCGCAAGCCGCGAAATCGCCAACGCCGAAAAGGCGTTGAGCTGTAGAGGAGGCCCTGTATGACTCTCGCACGCTGGAACCCCATCAACGATGTCGTCTCGCTCCGCGAGGCCATGGATCGTCTCTTCGAGGACAGCTTCATCCGTCCCACCGCGTGGACCGGCATGGCCGCCGGCGGCCAGCTCGCGGTGCCGGTGGACCTGTGGGAGACGAAGGACGCCTACCACCTGACCGCCGATCTTCCCGGCCTCACCCCGGAGGACCTCGAGATCAGCGCGACGTCGGACACGGTGACCATCAGCGGTGAGCTGAAGCAGGAAAAGGACGTGACCAACGAGGGGTGGCTCCGTCAGGAGCGCCGGACCGGCAAGTTCACCCGGAGCTTCACGCTCCCGGTCCAAATCGACCCGAACAAGGTCGAGGCCCACTTCACGAATGGCGTGCTCGAGCTCGCCGTGCCGAAGGCTGAGAGCACCAAGCCGCGGAGCATCAAGATCAACGCGACCACGAGCGAGAACAACAAGTAAGGAAATAGAAGTGACCGACCCCGAGACCAAGACCACGACCACGAACATCGACCCGCAGGGGAACATCTTCCCTGCCGACCTGCCGCTCGTGCCGCTGCGCGAGGCAGTCGTCTTCCCCAAGCTGGTGGTACCGCTCGGGGTCGGTCGCGAGAAGAGCGTCGCGGCCATCAACGCCGCGATGGCCGAAGAGAAGCACTACGTCATCCTCGCCGCCCAGAAAGATGCCGAGATCGACGACGTCACTCCTGACCACATCTACGCGACCGGAACTGTGGCCGAGATCGTGCGCTTGCTGCGGATCCCTGACGGCAGCGCGCAGATCATCGTCCAGGGTCTGCACCGCGTGCGCATCAACGAATACCTGCCTGAGTCGCGCTATCTGCGCGTCCGGTTCGACATCGTTCCCGACGACGCGGGCAACGCGGTCGAGCGGGAAGCGCTCCTGCGGAGCGTGCGGGCGCTGTTCGAGAAGTACGTCGACAACGGGGGGTCGATCCTTCCCGAGCTCGCGATGACCGCGAAGAACACCGAGGACGCCTCGCACTTCGCAGATCTCGTCGCTTCGAGCCCCGACCTCACGCTCGAGCAGCGTCAGCAGCTTCTCGAGACGAAGTCGGTCGTCGAGCGGCTCAAGTTCCTCTCGGTCTTCCTCGCCAAGCAGAACGAGATCCTCGAGCTCAAGGCGAAGATCCAGAGCGAGGTCCAGCAGACCCTCGACAAGACCCAGCGCGAATACATCCTTCGCGAGCAGATGAAGGCCATTCAGAAGGAGCTCGGAGAGGACGAGGGCGGCGCGGAGCTCAAGGAGATCAAGGACAAGATCGAGCAGGCCGGCATGCCTGACGTCGTCAAAGAGAAGGCACTCAAGGAGGTCGGACGGCTCGAGAAGATCCCGCAGGCCTCACCTGAGACCGGCGTAATTCGCACCTACGTGGACTGGCTCGTCTCGCTCCCGTGGAACAAGGCCGCGAGCGACGACTGGGACATCCAGCAGGCGGCGAAGATCCTGGACGAGGACCACTACGGTCTGCCCAAGATCAAGGACCGGGTCATCGAGTACATGGCGGTGCGCAAGCTCTCGCAGAACCTGCGTGCGCCGATCCTGTGCTTCGTGGGTCCGCCCGGCGTGGGCAAGACCAGCCTCGGCAAGTCCATCGCGCGGGCAATGGGCCGCAAGTTCATCCGCATGTCGCTCGGCGGCATCCGTGATGAGGCAGAGATCCGCGGCCACCGGCGCACCTACGTCGGCGCGCTGCCGGGCCGCATCCTGCAGAACATGAAGACGGCGGGCGAGGTGAACCCGGTCTTCATGCTGGATGAGATCGACAAGGTCGGCGCGGACTTCCGCGGCGACCCGAGCTCGGCGCTCCTCGAGGTCCTTGACCCCGAGCAGAACAACTCGTTCAGCGACCACTACCTCGAGGTTCCCTACGACCTCTCGAAGGTGATCTTCATTACCACCGCGAACGTCGAGGACACGATCATCCCGCCGCTCCGCGACCGCATGGAGATCATCCGACTCCCTGGCTACACCGAGGACGAGAAGATGCACATCGCGACCGGCTTCCTCATGCCGAAGCAGCTCAAGCAGCACGGCCTCGAGGACGGCAAGCTCGTGCTCGGCGGCGAGACCCTGCTCAAGCTCGTGCGCGAGTACACGCGCGAGGCCGGCGTCCGCAACCTCGAGCGCGAGATCGGCACGATCTGCCGCAAGGTGGCGCGCGCGATCGCCGAGAAGAAGGCGGAGACCGTCGAGGTCAAGCCCGACGACCTGAACACATACCTCGGTCCCGAGCGGTTCGAATACGGGCTCGCCGAGAAGGAAGACCAGGTCGGCGCGGCCACCGGTGTCTCGGTGTCCGAGCACGGCGGCGACGTCCTCACCGTCGAGGCGACGATCATGGATCAGGGCAGCAAGAACGAGGAGTTCGTGCTGACCGGCCAGATCCAGAAAGTCATGGAGGAGTCGGCGATCGCCGCGCTCAGCTACGTGCGTGCGCACTACGCCGAGCTCGGTGTGCCGAAGGGCTTCTTCAAGGACCACGCCATGCACATCCACGTGCCGGCCGGAGCGATCCCCAAGGACGGACCGTCCGCCGGGGTGACGATGGCGACGGCCATCGTTTCGGCGCTCACCGGGCGGAGGGTCCGCAAGGACGTCGCGATGACCGGCGAGATCACGCTCCGGGGTCTCGTGCTTCCGATCGGCGGCGTGAAGGAGAAGCTGCTCGCGGCGCACCGTGCCGGGATCAAGATCTTCCTGCTGCCGAAGAAGAACAAGAAGGACCTTGTGGACGTGCCGAAGGAAGTCACGGACACGGTCGACATCAGGCTGACGGAGACGATCGATGACGTGCTCAAGGCCGCGCTCCTGCCAGGGCCCCACGTGACCCCGGCGCAGATCGAGGCCGCACGTCCTTCGATGCCTGCGACGACGCCGCCAGCGCACTAATTCGCGGGGGCCTAACCGATGCCGGTCGAATACAAGGACTACTACAAGACCCTTGGCGTTCCGAAGAACGCCTCGGCCGATGACATCAAGAAGGCCTACCGCAAGCTGGCGCGCCAGCACCACCCTGACGTCAACAAGAAGCCGGAGGCCGAGCGGCGCTTCAAGGAGATCAACGAGGCCAACGAGGTCCTCTCCGATCCCGAGAAGCGCAAGCGGTACGACACCATCGGCCCGGACTGGGAGCGCTACGCGCAGGGCATGGGCGGTCAGCCCGGCGGCAACTTCCACTACGTGTACACGGGCCCCGGCGATCCGTTCGGCGACGCCGAGGCCGGCTTCTCGGATTTCTTCCGGACCCTCTTCGGGCAGGCGGCCAACGGCGGGTTCGCGGATCAGGCCGAGGATCTCTTCGGCCGCGCCCGCAGCCGGACGCGATCTCGCGCGCGTCCCGGCGAGGATGTCGAGGCCGAGGTCGATGTGACCTTGCCCGAGGCGTACAAGGGGAGCGAAAAGATCGTCCAGGTCTCGCGGTCCGGCGAAGGGCCGAAGCGGCTCACGGTGAAGATCCCGCCCGGAGTGCGGGACGGTCAGCGCATCCGCTTGGCTCGTCAGGGAGGTGCGGGCGCGAACGGTGGCCCTCCCGGCGACGCGTATCTGCGGGTGCGCGTGAAGCCGCATCCGGTCTTCACGCGCGACGGCGACGACCTGCGCATCGAGCTTCCGGTCGCGCTCCATGAGGCGCTGCTCGGCGGCGAGGTCACCGTGCCGACGCTGAAAGGCAAGGTCTCGCTCCGGATCCCGCCGGAGACGCAGAACGGACGGACGATCCGGCTCGCCGGACAGGGGATGCCGCGTCCCAATGGCGGACACGGCGACCTCTACGCCACGCTGAAAGTGGTCCTGCCCACCAAGCTGAACGAGAAGGAGCGCGAGCTGGCCCGCCAGATCGCCGATTCACGCAGTGCCGAGAACGTGAGGAGTCATCTCTTGTGATCGATCCGAACAAGCTCACTGAGAAATCGCAGGAGGCGCTCGTCGCCTCGCAGCAGACGGCGCGCGAGCTCGGGCACGCGCAGATCGACGTCGAGCATCTCGCCGCCGCACTCGTGGATCAGCCTGGCGGCATCGTATCGAGCGTCCTGACCGCGCTGGGCGTGCAGCCCGCGCAGCTTTCGACCGGACTAGCGACGGAGCTGCAGCGTCAGCCCAAGGTCAGCGGCAACGTCCAGATCGGCGCGTCGCCCCGACTCGGCCGCGTCCTGCAGCAGGCCCAGAAGGAGGCCAGCTCGCTGGGCGACGAGTTCGTCTCGACGGAGCACTTGCTCCTTGCGATGACCGCGGACCAGGGCTTCACCGGCTCTGCGCTCCAACGTCTCGGCGTGACGCGCGAGCGCGTGCTCAATGCGCTGAAGGATGTACGCGGCAATCAGCGCGTGACCGACCAGAATCCCGAGGGCAAGTACCAGGTCCTCGAGAAGTACGGGCGCGACCTCACGGACCTCGCGCGCAAGGGCAAGATCGATCCAGTCATCGGCCGTGACGAGGAGATCCGCCGAGTCATCCAGGTCCTCTCGCGGCGGACGAAGAACAATCCCGTGCTCATCGGCGAGCCGGGTGTGGGGAAGACGGCGATCGTCGAGGGTCTCGCCCAGCGGATCGTGAAGGGCGACGTGCCCGAAGGGCTCAAGGACAAGCGTGTCGTTGAGCTCAGCATCGGTTCGCTCCTTGCGGGGGCGAAGTACCGCGGCGAGTTTGAGGAGCGTCTCAAGGCGGTACTCAAGGAGATCGCCTCGAGCGAAGGTCAGATCGTCCTCTTCATCGACGAGCTGCACACGGTCGTGGGCGCGGGCGCGGCGGAAGGTGCCGTCGACGCGGCCAACATGCTGAAGCCGATGCTTGCCCGGGGCGAGCTGCACATGATCGGCGCCACGACGCTCGACGAATACCGCAAGCACATCGAAAAGGATGCGGCCCTCGAGCGGCGCTTCCAGCCGGTCTACGTGGGCGAGCCGTCGGTCGACGACACGATCTCGATCCTGCGCGGCCTGCGCGAGCGCTACGAGATCCATCACGGCGTGCGGATCCAGGACGCGGCGCTCGTCGCCGCGGCGATCCTGTCGAACCGGTACATCACCGATCGGTTCCTTCCGGACAAGGCCATCGACCTGGTCGACGAGTCAGCATCGAAGCTCCGTATGGAGATCGACTCGATGCCCGCGGAGCTCGACGAGGTCGAACGCCGCATCCGCCAGCTCGAGGTCGAGCGCGAGGCGCTGCGCCGGGAGACCGACCAGGCCTCGAAGGATCGTCTGGCCCGGCTCGAGCGCGACCTCGCGGAGCTGAAAGAGAGCTCGTCCGAGCTTCGCGCGCACTGGAAGCAGGAGAAGGCGGCGATCGACGAGATCCGCGAGAAGAAGGGCCGCCTCGAGGCGATCCGTGCGGACATCGACCGGGCCGAGCGCGCGGCCGACTTCGCGAAGGCCGCGGAGCTCAAGTACGGCACGCTGGCCAATCTGGAGAAGGACGTGCGGACCGCGGAGGAGCGGCTCGCGTCGCTCCAGAAGGGCCGCAAGATGCTCACCGAGGAGGTGACGCCCGAGGACATCGCCGAGGTCGTCGCGAAGTGGACGGGCATCCCGGTCACGAAGCTCCTCGAGGGTGAGGTGGCGAAGCTCCTCAAGATGGAGGAGCGGCTGCACGAGCGTGTCGTCGGGCAGGACGAGGCGGTCACCGTGGTCGCGAACGCGGTCCGGCGCGCGCGCGCCGGCATGCAGGACCCGAACCGCCCGCTGGGATCATTCCTGTTCCTCGGTCCGACCGGCGTCGGTAAGACCCTCCTCGCGAAAGCGCTCGCGGAGTTCCTGTTCGACGACGAGAAGGCGATGGTCCGCCTCGACATGAGCGAGTACATGGAGAAGCACACGGTCGCGCGGCTCATCGGCGCGCCCCCCGGCTACGTCGGCTTCGAGGAGGGCGGGCAGCTCACCGAGGCGGTGCGCCGGCGGCCCTACGCGGTGCTCCTCCTCGACGAGATCGAGAAGGCGCACCCCGATGTCTTCAACGTCCTGCTGCAAATCCTCGATGACGGTCGGCTGACCGACGGGCACGGCCGCACGGTCGACTTCCGCAACGTCGTGATCATCATGACGAGCAACGTCGGCTCGACCTTCATCACCGAGCTCGCGAACAACCCCGAGCAGATGCGCAAGCGCGTGATGGATGCGGTGCGTGGCCAGTTCCGCCCCGAGTTCCTGAACCGCGTCGACGAGATCGTCATCTTCTCGAACCTGGTGAGCGAGCAGCTGATGGAGATCGTCGAGAAGGAGACGCAGCAGCTCGCCAACCGGCTGGCCGAGCGGAAGATCATCCTCGAGCTTTCTGAGAACGCGAAGGCGCTCATCGCGAAGGAAGGCTTCGATCCTGTCTACGGCGCACGCCCGATCAAGCGGACGATCCAGAGGCTCGTCCTCGATCCGCTCGCGCAGAAGGTGCTCGCCGGTGAATTCAAAGAAGGCGACACCGTCTTCACCGACGCCGAGAACGGAAAGATCGTCTTCTGGAGCGAGCAATACGCGCAGGAGAAGGCCGAGGAGAACCGCGGGCGTGAGCCCGCGGTCGCGGGCGGGCGCGGTAGGAGGACGAATTAGCCTTTACTTACCTCGAGCTCGTGCGCGACGCTTCGGCGGCGCCGCCGGAGTCCTGAGTCGCTCCACTAGGGTCGTCTTCAAAAGCTCGTACGCGCGCGCGGACTCGCCACGCTTGGACAGGATCTCGGCGTACTCCGTGGTGACCTGCGCGTACGCGGGACCCACGCCCGTCTTTGTGAGAGCGGCGATCGCTTCGTTGTAGGCGCGGTCGGCTTCCGCGGTGTTGCCGAGCGCCTCGTGCACGGAGCCGATGATCGTGAGCGCATCGGCCCGCTGCGTATTGTCGACGCCGGCGAGCGCCGCGGCTGCTCCGGAAGCGATGCGAAGCGCTCCCTCACGGTCACCCTCGGCTTCAGCGAGCCGCGCGAGAGTGAGGTCGGCGGTCGCCACCGCTTTGGGTACACCCGCCGCGATCGCCCGAGCCTTGCAGCGTTCGGCAAGCTCCCGCGCCTTCGTCAGATCGCCGGACTCGAATGTCACGGCGGCAAGTGACTGCAGGGTCGAGAGCTCATACGTGACCGTCGAGAGCCGTTCGAAGAGCTCGAGCGCGCGCGCATAGTTCGCGATCGCGCCCTCGAGCTCCCCGCTGTCATAAAGCGCCGCCCCGACACCCATGAAGCTTTCGGCCGCGACCCGGAGCTGTTCGGACTGCGCGCCGAGAGCGAGCGCGGCCTCATATGTCGCGATCGCCTTCGCCGTCCGGTTCGAGCGACGGTACGCGGTCCCGAGCGCCACGAGGAGGCGACCACGCGCTGCCGGATCGCGGACCTCCGCGCGTTCCATGATTTCGCGCCCTCGCTCGAGTTCCTGGACCGCCAGGTGGGTGTCTCCCGTACGCCCGTACGCGACGCCGCGCGCGTGGTGGGCCTGCATGATCTCGAAGGCATCCGCATCCGGGTCGGCCTCGCGGAAGAGGTGATCGGTTAGGTCGAGGGCCGCTTCGAACCGTCCCCCTTCGACCTCCGCCCAGCTCTGAAGACGCAGGAGCGTCATGCGCTGACCGTGCGGCGGATCCATCCGGAGCGCCGCCTTCGTCCGGAGTTCGACTTCATCCCACCGGCCCTGTGATGCGGCGGCCTCGGCGGCAAGAAGGTCTGCGGCCACACGCTTTTGGCGAACCTGGGGATCGGCTTCGTCGAGGAACTCATGAACATCGCGACCGAGGCGGGGGGCGATGACATGAAGCGTTCGTAGTGATGGCCTCACCCTGCCGTGCTCGATGTGACTGATGAGGGCCTTTGTCATCTCGGCGCCGGCGAGCTCGGCCTGGGTCAGCCCGGCCGCCAGCCGCGCTTGCCTGACGAGTCCGCCCACGGGGGCTGCTTGCGCGCGTTCGCGCGCGGCCGCCGGACGAGCACGTTTACTCACGGTTGCGTCCCTTTCGCCAAACGGGTCGAAAGTATACCTTGCGCCTTTTTCGGTATATCGCAGTATCCTGCCGCGGGCGTTGAGTCAACCGGTACGAACGGGGGCGTGAGATGGTCCTGACCGAGCGACGCGAGGGCCAACGAATCACACGAAGACAACACGCCGTCCTCGATCTTGTCGCGCGCGGCTATGCCAACAAGCAGATCGCGGGCGAGCTCGCGATAAGCGAGGGCGCGGTGAAGAAGCACGTGTCACACCTCATGCTCGAATTCCAAGCGCCAAACCGAACCGCCCTGGTGTACGTGGCCGTCGGTCGAGGGCTAGCTGCGGCGCGCATAGATCTCGTCGACTCGAACGGCAGAGGCGAGGCGCACGACTCGCCGCTGTCCTTCAAAAATGGCGGCGATGAGAAGCGCGACAGGGACAAGAAAGAGCGAGGCGAAATCGCTCGAGATGAAGCCGACCTGCGCGAGCATCGGGCCGGTGTTGGCCGCCGCATGAAGGCCGACCGCGGCTAGGTAGGCGCTGATCGTGGCGCGCCAACCGCGCCAGAGACCCACGGCAACGATGCTGGTCAGCGCGCCGTGTATGAACGTGGCAGCCATGCGTTCGCCGAGGAAGGGAAAGAACGCGTACCACGGCAACGCCGCGAGGTCGGTGCGGAGGCCGAGGGCAAATCCGACGTACGCGGCCTCGCCCAGACCGAAGCCGAGCCCGATCGCAGTGCCGATCAGCAGGGCGGACTCGCCGTCTTTCATGAGTCGCCGCACGACGGGGAGGAAAAGCGTCGCGAGCTTGACGCCCTCTTCGGAAAAGGGTGCAAGCAGCCACGCCGCGACGATGAACCAGAGCGGGGAGGTCGGACCAACCGCGCTTGTGCCGGCGGCCGCTGCGAGCCCGAGGAAGCTGGGCCGCTTCACGAGCAGGTTCACGGCTGCGCTGAGCGGCAGCGGCAGTGCGAGAAGCCACAGCGGGACCGGTCGGCCGATGGCACGGAGAAGGGTCACTGCGAAGCCACCGCCCGCCGCCAGCGTCAAGACCGTCATGACGTCGATGCCCGGCACGGGCGTTACGGCGGCAGACGAGCCATGATCGCGTCGAGGAACAAACGCTCCTCCGCAGGGGTCAACCCATACGTGGCGCGCGTGGTGCGGATGAGCAGGATATCTTTCGCTGCACGCGTCGCGCACATGCGCACCGGACCCACGTCGTTGTAGGGGACCACGAAAAGCGCGAGCCCAGGCAGGCGCATGCTCGACCACACCGGGACGCTCAGGTCGCGCCGCTGCATTCCCTGGATCTCGGAGTAGGGGATGCGATAGCGGAGGACGGGACCGTACCGGAGGGTCAGCGCGTCGGCGTCGAGCTCGTACCGCATCGTCGGAAACAGCGCGGCGAGCGCCAGGAACGGCAAGCCGATGAGGATGCTCGGCGCGATCGCGATGAGTGTGATGAGGCTGGGTCCTCGCGCCCCGGGAAGGACGATGGCGAGAGTCGGCGCGAGCACCGCCAACGCGACCGCGATGAGCCAGAGGTATCCGTGCGAAGGGCTTGGTCGGAAAACCAGGCGTGACGTCGGGTCGTTCGCACCCATCGCGCCCGCGTCGATCACCGACTCTGCGCGGGGACCGACCCCCGTCGCGGCCACTCTCCGAACCGTAGCCTGAAGATGCGAAGCGGCGCACGACCTCGCACGTCGAATTCCTGCCGCATCGGGCGAAGGAAGAGTATGAGCGCCGCGCACATCGCGATCGCGAAGCTGACGAGGCCGATCATCACGGCGATGCCGGCATGAAACCCGATCCCCAGCACCAGCAGGCGCGAACGCGCCCGCTGGTCCAATACGAGTCCGAGCGCGATCGCGAACTCGAGGGCGAGCGGCCCCCACGTGAGCAAGGCGACGCCGAGCGAGCTCGTGATGACCGGCTCCATGAGCCCGCGCATCCACCATGGCGTACCGAAGGCGGGGTCGGTCGACCAGTAATAGAACGCGGTGCCATCGGCCCACACCGGCGTGGCGAGCTTCGCGAGGGACGAATCGAAGTAGATGCCCGCCACCTGAAGCCTCGCGACGAACAGCGCCGACCACGCGACGAGCGACGCGATCGGCCGCGGGGTCT
>Ga0209059_1000441_pt1 | contig 19028 bp, 15 predicted proteins | sample GraSoiAngelo_151_FD_186165 | JGI IMG/M metagenome (GOLD analysis project Ga0209059, IMG submission 186165) | Grasslands soil microbial communities from the Angelo Coastal Reserve, California, USA - 14_1009_12_20cm (SPAdes) (version 2) | ecosystem: Environmental > Terrestrial > Soil > Grasslands ...
ACCCTGTCTAATTGTCGATTTCATGGCTCGTAATGCTGCCGATTCGCGAGGGCGAGCATGAAAGAGCATTGTGTTAGAGTTCAAATTTGTTCGAGCTCACAAATAGAGGCCCTTCTCTTTGGATTTCTTGGCGTGGGATTGAGGTTTTGCTACAAGCGAATTTTTAGCATAAGCTTTTTCAATCCGCAGCATATGTCGCGATGGGGCTTTGGCATCCAGGGATCTTCAAGCACTCAAGCCAATCACTTCCGGGAATGTTAAGAAATATCAGACGAGCGCTTTTGCACCTACAACAAAGGTCCGGAGCATTCCGCCTGGTGCTTAACAGTCGGTGGCGGAGCAAGAGACTGCTGATTCTCTGCTACCACGGCCTCTCCCGCATGGACGAGCATTTGTGGAGACCAAGCTTGTACATGCAGCCCGAAATATTCCGTCAGCGACTGGAGATCCTGGACCGGGGCAAGTACAACGTGTTGCCGCTCGGAGAAGGGCTCCGGCGCCTCCAAGCCGCGGAGTTGCCGCCCAAGAGTGTAGTGATTACCTTCGATGATGGCGGTTACGATTTCTACGCGGCCGCGTTTCCGGTCATTCGGGAGTATGGATTTCCAGTTACGGTCTATCAAACCACCTACTACAGTGATTATCAGAGACCGGTTTTTAATCTGATCTGCTCTTATCTACTGTGGAAGGGGCAAGATCGCGTCCTGAACAACCCTGAAGAACTGGGGCTCAGCGGCCCTCTGGATCTGAGAACCGAAAAGGGCCGCATGCAAATTCAGCGGAAATTGGTTCTGGATGCAGAGGAACGCAACTTAACCGGATCTCAAAAAAATGATGTGGCTGCCGTTTTGGCCAAGTCTCTCGGGATTTCCTATGACGAAATATTATCGAGCCGGATATTCCAGCTGATGAATTCGTCCGAGCGGGCAGAGCTTGCGGCAGCCGGCGTCGATTTCCAACTCCACACTCATCGGCATCGTACTCCTCTGGAGGAGCGTCTGTTTCGGAAAGAGATTCGAGACAACCGGAACAGCTTGCAAGCGCTGGGCGAGACCGCAATCCATTTCTGCTACCCGAGCGGAGTTTATAGGCCGGAATTTGTGGAGTGGTTGCAAATCGAGGACGTGGTTTCTGCGACGACATGCGACAGTGGGCTGGCGAGCCGGCGAAGCAATCCCTTTCTTTTGCCCCGTCTCGTAGATACTTCGGCGCGCAGCCCGATTGAATTTGAAGCTTGGTTGACCGGGCTTGCTCATTTGTTAAGCGTTCGGAAAGCAGCCCGCCAGATTATTCCTGCAGCGGCCGGGAGCGTCTCCCGAAATGTCGACGCGGCTCAATCAGTTCTCGGGAAGGAATCCGGAAGGGAATAATTGGCGCGAATACTTGTGCTGGATGGGCATAGCGCGGCAACCCTGGCGATTACGCGATCTCTGGGCCGGGCAAAGTATTGGGTTGCCGTAGGCTCGAACCGCGGTATCGATGCGCCCGCGGAGTTGTCTCGTTACTGCCGACTGAGCACGCGATATCCAGTTCCTTACGAGGATGCTTCGGGTTTCGTCGAAACCGTGCTGGAATTTGCCCGCAAAAACGAAATCGAGCTCATCATTCCAGTTACCGACTTTACGATCGCGCCACTGTCAAAGAACCGACATCAGTTCCAGGGAGTGTCCCGTCTGGCTTTGGGTGCGGATGCGGCGATCGAACTTGCCGCCGACAAGTTTCGCACTATAAGTCTGGCGCGCGAGTTACGAATACCTGTGCCGGAGACGGTGCTGGTTTCATCGCTCGAGGATCTGGACCGCGCCGCCCCGAACTGGGACTTTCCAGTGGTCGTCAAAGACCGATTCTCCGTGCGTTGGGCTGGCAACCGTGCCGTCCTCGGCTCTGTGGCCTACGCGTATTCGATAGAGGATCTGAAAAAAAAGGTAGGACACAGGCTGAAGGAAGCCGGAGATGTGCTGATTCAGCGATTCGTACAGGGAGCAGGCATAGGCTTCTCCTGTCTGGCGGCAGAGGGGAAGGTCTGGCTTCCTTTTTCGTGGCTGCGCGTTCGGGAAACCGATCCCCGAGGATCGGGGAGCAGCGCGCAACTATCAATTCCGCTGACGCCGGAGGTCGAAGAAGCCAGCCGGGCTCTGGTCACGCAAGCTGGATTGGGCGGAATTTGCATGGTCGAGTTCAAGCAACCGCATGACGGGGGGCCCCAAGCTCTTATGGAAATCAACGCTCGGCCTTGGGGCTCACTGCCGCTTCCGATTGCGTGTGGGATCAATTATCCGCTTCTCTGGGTGGAGTGGCTCCTGACTGGCAAGTTGCCTCCCGAACGCATCGAGTACAAGAAGGGGATTCTTTGCCGCCGTCTCGTGAACGAACTCACACACCTGGAACACACTTTCCACGGCACACCTCCCGGCTGGCCTCTGCCCTATCCTGGTTTCTTTGAAACGCTGCTGAAGATTTCACTGCCGTGGTATCCAGGCATGTGTTATGCCGATTTTTGGTTCAGAGATCCGTCTCCCGGACTCTCCGCGTTGGGAAGCTGGTTTAGTGGGCACTTGCGGCAGCGATTCAAATCAAAATCATCGGCCTAGTACGTCTTGCAGAACGCGAGAAAAACTCTCTGCTACCTTAGGCCAGCTGTAATTTTCCTGGACCAGTCTCCTGGCAGCGGCGCCCAATCGGCGGCGCTGGTCAGAATTACGCAGTAACGAAACCACTGACGCAGCGAAATCCTTTGGGGTGTCCGCTAAGAGAATATTCTCCGCATTCTGCACGGGCAGACCCTCAGCGCCCACCGTTGTAGAAACCACTGCCCTGCCCATTGCCATCGCCTCGAAAATTTTGAGCCGCGTGCCGCCCCCAATGCGTAAAGGAACAATACAAGCCGAGCCGCGCGCCAGGAAGGGGCGAATGTCCTCTACCCAGCCGGTGAGCCGCACCGACTTTTCGGCCTCGAGCAGCGCTTCCAGTTTGCGGGAAGGGTTTCGGCCCACGACTTCGAGAGACACCGATGGATGTTGCTGTTTGATCAGGGGAAGGATAGCTTCCACAAAGTAAAAAATCGCGTCCTCGTTTGGAAGCCAATCCATCGAGCCAGTGAAGACAAGAGAATCCGGGATCTCTGCCCCGGGAAGGGGTTGGAAGTAGTCGACATCTACGCCAGTGGGAATGACGGTTATTTTTCGCGGGTCGAGGAAAGTTGCAAAAGAGTCACGATCAGTATCAGAAACGGTGAGAACCCGGTCGGCAAGGCGGAGATATCGTTTTTCCGCAGCTGCCGTCTTTCGCCACTCCCACCACGAGATGGCTTTCCAGAGGGGATTTGTCGCAACTTCATAGTGACGCCGCCAGATAACCGCCTCTACGTTGTGGGTGAACACCACCTTCGGGGTTCGCGATTCCCATGGAATAATGCCTGCCGGCGAAAGGAAATCGCAAACGATAACATCATAAGTTTCGTGCTGGAGCAGGGCGCGTAATTCGTCATTCACCTTGGAACGGCAATACTTCGTAATGAGGTAAGGCTGCGAAGAGAGCAGGCGAATGCCGTAGTCGACTATCTCGGCACGGCTCTTCGGCACGGGCAAGGAGAGCGGCAGGCAGACCACGCGTTCAAAGAAATTTTTCAGCGTGGGATGAGAGTCGCTCGGGTGTGCGGCATAGAACGAGAAGAAGGTGACAGAATGCTCGCGCGCCAGTTCCCGAAGTATGTTGTAGCTGCGGATTTTCCCACCGGTGTCGGGCGGGACCAGCCCGCCGGCTTTAACCCAGAGGATCTTCATGGCGGCAGTTCGTTACCAGCAAATCCCTTCGTAGTCACCTGAGATGGCTGGCCGCGATCCACGTTCGAGGTTTACGAGATCGATAACCACCTGTTCCGGCTGGAGGCAAGCGCGCAGTTCATTACTATCTAATCCGCGGGTGGCGACGATAACAACGTCAGAGCCGGTGACCACTTCGGAGAGGCTGTTGGAAAGCAAAGAGCCAATATGGGGAATCACTTCTTCGATGTACAGGCGGTTGGAGCCGATCAAATGTCCCAAGGAAACATTGTCATCCCAGATGCGAATTTCCCTGCCTTCGCCTAGAAGTCGCTTTACCAGTTGTACCTGAGGGCTCTCCCGCAGGTCGTCGGTGGCCGCTTTGAAGCTCAATCCCAGCACGCCAATTTTCTTCTTGCCGGTCGCGAGTACCATTTCCACGGCACGATCGAGGTGCTGGTCGTTGCTGGGAAGAATGGATTGGAATAAGGGAAGATTGAGGTCCAGTTCCTTGGCGCGATAGTTCAGTGCTCTCACGTCCTTGGGCAGACAGGAACCGCCGAACGCGAACCCGGGTTTCAGATACATAGGCGAGATGTTGAGCTTGGTATCGGCGGTGAAGATTTCGACCACAGCCGCGGTGTCGACCGACAACTGTTTTGCCAAAGTGCCCACTTCGTTGGCAAAAGAGACCTTTACGGCATGCCAGGCATTGCAAATGTATTTCACCATCTCCGCAGAGCGGAAGGAGGTCTCGAAAATACGCCCTGACACCCAGCTATAAACTTCCCGCAAGCGGGCGCTGTGGGCAGCTTCAGCGGCGCCGATTACGGTTACAGAAGGCTCCAGGAAATCGGCAACGGCAGTTCCTTCGCGCATGAACTCCGGATTCACACAAACACCGAAATCCTTGCCCAGCCTTTTGCCCGATGTTTTTTCGAGGGCCGGCACAACGATGCTTTCCGCGGTTCCAGGCAGAACCGTGCTCCGCACGACAACCAAATGAAACGAACTCTTTGTTTTCAGAACCTTGCCAATATCCTCGCAGACAGGCTGAATATGCCCCAAGTCGAGTTTGCCGTTCCGCAGACTGGGCGTGCCAACACAAAGAAATGAAATATCGCTGTTTAGAACAGCTTCTTCTGAATTGGAAGTGGCGCGCAAACGGCCTGTTTTATGGCCGTCCGCGATGAGATCACTGACTCGCGGTTCAACGATAGGGCTGCGTCCGCCCTCCATCGCGGCCACTTTGGTTGTGCTCAGATCAACGCCAATGACATTGTGTCCTTTGTGTGCAAGGCAAGCTGCGGTTACGGTTCCGACGTACCCCAGGCCAAATACACTTATCGATGGAGTCATGCAGGTAGTTCTTTCCCTTTTAATCGGAGATAATTAGGCCATGCTCGGGCGATGTGATCAGGCTGTCGACCCGACGCTGGCCGGACAAAATCGCTTATTATCAACAGAATACAGGATATCAGGTGTCGTCGGATTTGCCCCTGTAGTATTTAATCACGAAGGCTGAATTTTCGGAGGCCTTTGTACGCACGTGCGTAACGCACGCTATTTTTGATGGTTGGCATTATTGTGGAATTTCGTGACTCTGGGCAATTCAAGCTCGTTTGAGGTTCAGGCCCCTTGCGACCAGGCTGCCGCGCGCCCGGTTGTGCGCCGAGTATTTCACCTGATCGATTCCTTCAACGTGGGTGGTACAGAAACCCAAGCCGTGGAGTTGGCACGACGGCTACCCGCGACGGGATACGAGGTAACGGTCGGCTGCCTGAAGCGAGAGGGTCCGCTTGAAGATCGCCTTCAGGGAACCGGGATCGCCATTCGCGAATTTCGTTCGCGAGGCGGAATCGACAGTCCCTCCGGCCTTCGTCAACTTCTACGTATGAGTTGGTTTCTCAGGAGCTTCGATATCGTGCACACGCACGACCTCTGGTCGAACCTGGTCGGAGTTCCTGCCGCCCGCCTGGCGGGCATTCCGGCGATTGTTTCCAGCCGTCGCGACCTGTCTCATTTGGAGTGGTATCAGGGCAAGCGGCGCGTTTGCCTGAAATGGATTCAGAATTTAGGCGGTGCCGTCGTGACGAATGCTGCTCCAATCCGTGATGTTCTACTGGGGGAAGACCGTTTCGATCCACGCAAAGTGCGGGTAATTCACAACGGCGTGGATGTCGCCAAGTTCAAATCGGCCCGCAAGGATCGGATTCGCCTTTTTCCAGATGCTGGAGACGGGAAACTGGTCGTGCTTGTCGGAAACATGCACACTGACGTTAAAGGCCATCCTTGGCTCATCGCCGCGGCACCGGCGGTGCTTGAACGATTCCCGGACACGCGATTCGTACTGGTCGGTGATGGCGAGCAACGGTCGAGCTTCGAGAGGCAGGCTCGAGAGTCGGGAGTTTTGCAGAGTTTTCTCTTTGTTGGACGCCGCTCTGATATTCCGGAAATACTCGCTTCTTGTGACATTGCAGTTTTGCCCTCGCGCGCAGAAGGGCTTCCGAATGCGGTTCTCGAATACATGGCGGCGGGACTGCCGGTCATCGCGAGCCGGGTGGGAGGAAATGCCGAATTAGTACAAGACGGCGTAACCGGGATGTTGGTTCCGCCTGAGGATTCGGCCGCGCTCTCGGCGGCGCTATTAAAGCTCTTGTCCGAACCTGCACTTGCCAGATGTCTAGCCCAGGCAGGGCATGAATTCACGGTTCGGAATTTCAGTTTCGAAAGGCTCGTCCAGGACATCGATGCGCTTTATACGGAACTCCTGAGTGACAAGGGGAGGTCCCGCTAACGATGTCCCGTTCCTGGCGGCGCAGGTTCGATCGTCTCAAAACGATGAGCGGCCACGAACTATTTCTTCGTTCGCGACAGTATGTAACCGCACGCACAGATCTTGTCAAATTTCGCTCAGGGAACAATTTCGCATATGGCCCTTCCACCGAATTCACGACCGCTCTGGGCCACTTTTATTTCTCGCCTGAGCAATTGCCGGAATTGATCGAGGCTCTGAAGAACATTCTCCCGAGCTCAGTTGAGGAAACTATTGTTCGAGCGGAAAGCATTTGCGCCCACCGTTTCGATCTGCTCGGTTATACGGATCTCGACTACGGCGCGGAAATCGACTGGCACTGCGACATTGTGCACGGTAAGCAAGCTCCTCGCAAACCGTGGTTCAAGGTCCGATATCTCGATTTCGAAGAAGTCGGGGATTCCAAGATTACCTGGGAGTTGAACCGGCACCAGCATTTTGTCACGCTGGCCAAAGCCTACCGCATCACGGGTGAGGCGCGATTCGCCCGTGAAATTTTCATTCAGTGGAAGCACTGGCACAAGCAAAATCCATATCCTATCGGAATTAATTGGGCAAGCAGCCTCGAGGTGGCCTTCCGCAGCCTCTCATGGATCTGGACCTTCTTTCTTCTGCAGGACACGGAGTTGTTCAGGCCGGATTTGCGCTCGCAGTGGCTGGCTGCCCTCGAATTGAGTGGCAGGCATGTCGAGAACTATCTCTCCACATATTTCTCGCCCAACACGCATCTCCTTGGAGAGGCGCTGGCACTGTTCTCAGTCGGTGTGCTTTTTCCAGGCTTGCCTTTGGCTTCGCGGTGGAGGCGGCGAGGTTGGAATATCCTTGAAAAGGAGTCCGCAAAACAGGTCCGCAGCGACGGTTTCTATTTCGAACAATCCACGTATTATCACGTTTATGCCCTTGACATGTTTTTGCATGCTCGAATTCTGGCGCAGCTCAACGGCATGCCGGTTCCGGCCAGTTTTGATGAAACATTGCAGCGGATGCTGAATGGTCTGCTCCTGCTGGGGCGTACCGGGGTCGCACCCAACTTCGGTGACGATGACGGCGGAAGGCTGTTCGCGCCGCAGCGTAACCGGGCTGAGCACATGCTGGATCCACTCAGTACGGGAGCGATCCTTTACCAGCGCGGGGATTTCAAGTTTCTAGCGGGCAATCCCCGGGAAGAGACGCTTTGGCTCATGGGAATGAAGGGCCTCGCCAAATTCGACGCGCTGCCCATGACCGAGCCGACGGGAATTTCGACAGGCCTGCCCGACGCAGGGTTTTACATGTTGGGGGATGAGGATCACGGGCAGCAACTGACGATTGACGCCGGGCCCCTCGGATCAGCCAATGGAGGGCATGGCCATGCTGATGCGCTCAGCATTGTGCTTGTGAGAAATGGGACAAGTCTTTTGATTGATCCCGGCACATTTGAATACATTGATCGCAGCGGTGAACGTGCGCGCTTACGCGGGACTGGCGCGCATAACACATTACAGATTGATGCCATCGACCAGGCTCAGAGCACCGGGCCGTTCTCCTGGAAGAGTCAGCCGCGCGTTGCTGTCGAGAAGTGGATTACAGGTAAAGAATTCAATTTATTCCAGGCGACTCACGATGGCTACTCTCCGCTGATGCATCAGCGCTGCGTATTTCACAGAAAGGGTTGTTTCTGGTTTGTGCGGGATCTGGTTGAGGGTGCGGGTCGGCATCAAGTGGATATTGCATGGCATCTCGGTTCTTCACTGCTGCCTGCAAACACCAGGGAGATCGTGTTCGCTAACCAATTGGATGCACTTGCCCTGGTTACCGCCGAAAATCATGGTTGGTCGCAAAGTGTGCGCCGGGATCACTGGTCCCCGGTGTATGGCCAGCGAGAGTGGGCCAGCGTGGTGAATTTCGGAACGGTCGTTGATCTTCCCGCAGACTTCGCGACAATTCTTGTGGCGTCTGACAGTTCCGAAGAAGATTTCGGACGGCTTGTGAGATCGAACGACGCTATCCCCAATGAGGTATGCGCGTTTCAGTATTCCACCATCGTGCGGGACGACCAGTTTTTCTTTGCTGGGTTAACAGGCGCATGGAAAGCGGGCACGTGGGCCAGTGATGCCGATTTTCTCTATTGGTCGCAAGACCGCAAAACTGGAAAGTTCGTGCTGGTTGTGTGCAACTGTTCCTATGTGGATGCGAATGGGCATCGGGTCCTCACTTTCAGTCATCAAGTGAGATATTCTGAAGTGGTGGGTTCTGGGTCGCAAGTGCAGATCTTTCCTTCGTCAGAGGATCTGCATCAGCAGTCGCTTGTTCGCGTCTTCACAGAAAGCGGCCTCCTTCTGCCGGGTAGCGAGTTGAAGGATACGGGTGTGTAACCATGTGTGGAATCTGTGGGATTTTCCTTTTCGATAAAATACAGCGCGTAAATCGCGAAGTTCTGTCGGACATGAACCGCCAGATTGCGCACCGCGGGCCCGATGACGACGGCTTTTTTGTGGATGGCAATGTGGGTCTCGCGATGCGCAGGCTCAGCATCATCGACATCCGGACCGGCCACCAGCCTCTCAGCAATGAAGATGGCAGCATTTGGATTGTATTTAACGGCGAGATTTACAATCACGGCGAGCTTCGTAAGGACCTGGTTTCCCGCGGTCATCGTTATCGAACACAGAGCGATACAGAAACGATCGTTCATCTCTACGAAGAGTACGGTAAAAACTGCGTTCAATATCTGCGTGGCATGTTTGCCTTCGCGATCTGGGATCGCAGTCGTCGTTCTCTGTTCATCGCCCGGGATCGTTTGGGAATCAAGCCGCTGTATTACCGTCACCAGGACGACACATTTTTGTTCGGGTCCGAGATCAAGACGATCCTGAATTATCCTCACGTCAGGCCGGAATTCAACCGTGGCACGCTCGCTGAATATCTGGCATTCGGCTACATTGCTGGCGAAGAAACCATGTATGCCGGCATCAACAAATTGCTGCCTGGACATACCCTAATCCTCGAAGAAGACAAACGCGCGCTGCAAATTGAGCCCTACTGGGATCTCAACATCCAGTCGGACGACGGAAAGCGTCCGTACGAACACTACGTCTCTGAATATCGCGAACGACTCGAGGACTGCGTTTCCAGTCACTTGATGAGTGACGTTCCTTTAGGAGTTTTTCTCAGCGGCGGGCTGGATTCCAGTGCCGTCGCTGCACTCACGACCAAAATACGACAGGAACCGATCCAGACCTTCTCGGTCGGATACGGGGAGCAAGAATTCAGCGAACTGCCTTATGCCCGCACGGTCGCCGAGCACTTACGCTCGCGGCATCACGAAATTCATGTGAATTGGGGGGATTTCTTTCAGACGTTACCGCGTCTGATCTGGCACGAGGACGAACCTGTGGTGTGGCCTTCCAGTGTGGCGCTTTATTTCGTGGCCCGCCTCGCCCGGGAGCACGTCACCGTTGTGCTGACGGGTGAAGGAAGCGACGAAACCTTGGCCGGGTATACGCGCTATGCCTGGACTCTGCTGAATTCACGGATGGATCGTGTGTACCGGAGCATGACCCCAGCCGGACTGCGGGCATTGCTGAGAAGTGCCATCGGGCTTACTCCCATTTCTGCCGCTTATAAACGGAAGCTGGAGCACACGTTTCTGGGTCGCGACGGCGCGTCCTGGCCGTCTTTTTATTTTGATAATTTTTATTGCGCATTTTCAGCATCCGACCAGGACGAACTCCTTACTCCCGATGCGAAAGAATCAGCCGGTGATCCTTATGCCGGTTCCATGCACTACTGGAATGGTTCCAGCGGCGATCTGCTTCACCGCCTGCTTTATACCGATATCAAGACGTACCTGGTTGAGTTGCTGATGAAGCAGGACCAGATGAGCATGGCTGCTTCCATCGAAAGCCGTGTGCCCTTTCTTGACCATGCGCTGGTCGAATTCACGGCCACAATTCCCGCAAAATATTCCACCAAAGGCATGGCGGGAAAATGCATTCTGAAGTCCGCCGTCGCGGATCTATTGCCTGAAGCAATCATGAGCCGCAAAAAGATGGGTTTTCCAACGCCTTGGGAATATTGGCTGAAGGGGCCGCAGTTGGAGGTTTTGGAGCAGCTCTTGTTGGAGCCTCGAACTCTGCAGCGTAGGCTCTTCCGGCAGGAGATTCTGCAGCGTCTTTTTGCCGAACACCGTTCTGGGGCTCGCGACCATGGGAGCCGCATCTGGCGCCTGCTAAATTTGGAATTGTGGCTGCGCGTTTGCGTGGACGGTGACAGTGGTGCTGGTTTCGTCGCTCAGACCAGCGCTGTTACGCATGAATGAGTCAAGCAGAGCTTCCCATGTGTCGCGAATTCGGCGGGACCTGGGCTCCCTTTGTCGAACCGTGTTTTGCAGGCCGCGGCGACCGTGCATTCCTCTTTGATGATGAGAAGTTAAGGGAGAACGGCCGTTACGCGGGTTTGAAAAGGTTCCTCCAACCAATATGAAGGATCTGATCAAGAGAACAATAGTGGGGAGCCGTCTGCTGCAGGCGGCTGGACGGTTGCGGGGCCCGAGTGCCGCCATTCTTATGTATCACTCCGTCATGGAGGATCCAGGCTCGCAGGAGGCCTATCTGGGAGAGATCATCCATTCCCAGAAAGTGTTTCGGCAACAGATCGAATTACTCGCGCGGCGATTCCGTCCCACAAGCCTCGACCAGGTCGAGCGATTCATAAATGGGAAGGCGGAGATTCCTGATCGCGCCGTCGTGGTTACGTTTGATGACGGATACACCGACAACTATGAGATCGCTGCTCCAGTCTTGAACGAACTAGGGGTGCCGGCAACATTTTATGCGACGGTGGAGTGCGTGGATCGCAGGATGCTGCCTTGGCCGGCGCGGCTACGATTTTGCTTTCGTAAAACGAAACAGAAAAGATGGACCGATTCTTCCGGCAAAGTTTGGCCGCTCTCCAACAAGCCCGAGCGGGAAGGGGCCTTCTTGCGCGCTTGCGACGAATGTTGCCAGCTGACTGGTGCGGTCCAGGAGAAGTATGTTGCCAGCGTGGCCAACGAACTTGATAAGCAGGTACCTGTCGACTCGGGAGCCTTGATGATGAACTACGACCAGATGCGGGCGTTAGTGAGACAGGGACACATCGTTGGTTCCCACACTCTGACACACCCCAATATGGCGTATGTAAATTCCGATGTCGCGCGGCATGAAATGATTGAATCGAAGCGGCGCCTGGAGCAAGAACTCGGAAATCCGGTGCTGCATTTTGCCTATCCATGTCCAGCATTATCGCCACACTGGACGGAGGGAACGGTTGCTACGAGCCGCGAGATCGGCTATGCAACCGCCGTGACTACAAATGGAGGGCTGGCCCGCCAAGGTGACGATGCGCTGCGACTTAAACGCATTGGCTCCAGGGAAACGGTAGAAGCGCTGCAATGGAGCCTGGAATGTGCTTTCGCTGGGCACCTAAGATAACGTAATCGGGCCAGAGCTGGCGGAGGCAGGAGAGCCTTGACTCCGCCGACGAACGCTGCATTTCTGGCGCCACGATACCGGCGATGATCCTACTCGCTATTGCACTCCTGCAATGTTCGCGCTCAGTGTGGGGACGTCTGCGCCCAGAGAGGTTTGGTCTGGAATCCCCAATTGAGCATACGGGCTGGATGGGAGCAGTTGGTAGTTCCCGGCAATCCCCTTGTTGAAATTTGTGAATCCGAGCGCAGTCTCTCCACTGGCAAAGAAATTTCCTCCCGGCCAAGGGCCTTGACTGCTCGGATAGCCAACGATGGCATTATTGGTGACCGAATACGAACTCCAGCATTGATTGAATGTAGTCAAGGGTTGTCCGGACTTCGCACAAGCGCCCCTAGCACCGCCCATAGACCAGACGGAAGACTCACCTGCTATCGCAATGTTGTTGGTGAATACAATGTTGAAGGGGAGCAAGCGATTACGCTCGTCCGCGCCGACAACCAGCAGGGTCTTTCGGGAATCGGTTAGCATAGTTACATGATTGATGGAGAGATTGTTCAACGGGGTATTCACTATGAAACCGCTGGTAATCTGGAAGCCAACGCCGTCGCCATTGTAAGCAGAAGCGTTCATATCTTCCACCGTCACATCATGAATACTAATGCGCTCGCTAGCTAGAGAGTCTACCGTCTGACCGTTGGGAAACTGTTGTTGCGATGCGCAAATCTGAAACCCAGACCCAACGTGGCTGATTTTGTTATAGCGGATGGTGATGTCGCGAGCGGCTGCCCACGAACCCCGTGGCGTAAGCACAATGCCCCATCCGACCTGAGTAAAGCCTCCCCAACTATGCTCCATCACGTTCCCTTCGAGCAGAACGCGCTCTGCATTCTTAATCTCGAACAAGTTCTTCGCGATGAACTTCGCGCCAATAAAATTCGGGCTTCCCGGCATCCAAGACAGTGGCTTGAACATGTGATTCCTTCGGATTTCAATATCGGCAGGCACGGTGGAACCACCCGCGCCGCCAAAAAGTACGTTTTCCGCGGCAGCTTCCAGGAAGTTATTTACGATTTTGTAAGTGCCGGTGGGCAGAAGACTGTTGCCGCCATTGATGGCCTGGGCGTCCGTGCACGAACCAGTCACTGCTATGCAATGAAAATCGTTGAGATAAGAGTCGATCACGGCGACGTTGGCACTATCCCCAAGGTAGATTCCACGCGTGGTCTCATCCAGCGCCGTGCCATGAATCCAGACCCGATCAAAGATCAGGTGATCAGCTGTCCCGACTACTTTGACGAGACCGTACACCAAGCCCGTACCCTGCTGACGAGTGATCTCCAGCCCGAGGACTCGATAAAAGTTAGCTCCAGGAGCAACGGTAATGGCACCAGCGCCGTTTGCGATCTGGATTTTCGACAGGACACTTCGCGGGGCTGAGCAAGTGTAAGCCGGCCTATTGGGCAGCGACGAAATCCCTGCGTAGCAAGGAGTGATCCGCGTGCCCTCGGGGGGCAAGCTGCTATCGGCTGCGCTGGTACGGAGAGTGATCCAGTGCTGCGCGTCGCAATTCTTCGCGGGGAGAGTTACTGGCCACTTAAAGGTCGCCCCAGCTTGCAGTAGGATCACATCGCCGCATGCGGCATTCTCCAGCGCGCTATTGACACTCCCACCCGCCAGCACCACTACCTTTTTGCCGCCCGACGGTGTGCTCGAAAGAGCGGTATAGATACACCTTTGCGGCAAGTTAGCCGGACCATCAGTCGATCCAAAATGCGGCTGATCGCCAGAGCTGCAGTAGCGATTGTCGGCACCGGTGGGTAACGAAGGGGGCTGAGGCTGATGCGTAGGCGGCGGGGTTGACGCTGGCGGAGTAATTGTAATCGTGGCTGTTGCTTCTGTGTTTGGATCGGCCACACTCGTCGCCTTCACAACTGCAATTTGAGTCGTTGTCACTGAAGGCGCGGTGAAAAGTCCAGAACTCGAAATTTTCCCGAGAGTCGCTGTCCATTCGACAGCCGTGTCGCTAGTGCCGCGAAAGCTCGAGGTAAATTGTTCGCTCCGCCCAGAATGTAGAGTTGCGAAGGCGGGAGAAAGCGTGAGATTCACAATGGGAAAACGCCTTTGTGAACGCCCGACGGTTAACGAGAGCTGGCTTTCACCTCTCTTGCTCGCGAGGTCAGTTACAGAGACCACGAACGAGTACCTGCGAGCGGCAGTGGGCCGCCCTGAAATCGACCCGGTGTCTGCGTTCAAGGTAAGGCCGGGCGGTAGAGCCCCACCGGAGATTGCGAATCGATACGGAGCCGTGCCCCCGGTCACCGTAAGGGTGGTATTGTATGGACTTTCCAAGGTGGCGGAAGGCAAGCCGTTCGATATCGAAAGGGCGTGTGGCGCCGAACCTGTTGATTGGGAGTTGTTCGCCCCTTGTCCTAAAGGCGCACACGAAGCAGTGAGCACTGCCATCAGAAGAACGATCGCCAACGTTGCGTGTTGTGTTCTTAAACGACAAGAAACAAGGGCTGGCCGTATGCAGTTTAGGGGGGTGGCTGTCATGAACGACACCTCGTTATCGATTGATTGTCAGGATGTCTGGCGAGTCCTAAGGCGACTGTAAGACTGCGCCGGGAGAGGCGATAGATAACTAAGGGGATTGGTCTATTGGCGGAATTAGAGGCGGACGGCGATGTACGGAATCGGAGCGCGGAAAACTTTGGTACTTACTTCACAACGAGGAGCGACGGGATTCGCTATGGGTTTTGGAGCACCGGGGAGAGCCTCCGTCATGTCAAGTGGTCACTAGCTGGTAACATCCAACAATTTTGCAACAGAAAGTTGCTAGACCTCGGCAGCCGCCAACATTGCATCCAGATTGGCGAAAGCGAAAATGCCGCTGCAAGCCGAAATAAGTGAAGCCCAGCTGAAGGGATTCCGTTTGTCAGCTCGCTTGTTAAATTCGTGCGATCAAGCTCGAAGACCTGAGACGAGAGGAGTGGAATTCGTGAAGGGTTCGAACACTTGCGGCGAAATGGATATCAGTTTCGGTGCGGAGAGTCGCCGCGACGAGTCAGCGCACGCCCTCTATCGCGGCACGGACGGCGTCCATATCCGCTCCCGCATTTCTACCATCCGAAGCCTTGCCCGCGAAGTGGCTAGTGGATGACAGGCGATAGTCTGGTTCGTCATTGTTAATTCGCTCAAATCCTACCGCGTTGACATCCTTCACCAGAAAATTTCCCTGCGGCCAAGCCCCTTGTCCGCCAGCATAATCAATGATGACATTGTTCTTTACCTCGAAAGAGCTCCAGCAATTCTTAAACGTAGTTGCTGGCTGTCCTGACTTAGGGCAAGTGCCTCTTCCACTCGACCAGACAGAGTTTGTGCCTGCAGGAACAATATTGTCATTGAAGCTGATCGCAAATGGGAGACGTGGATTGTCCGGAGCTGCGCCCACCAGAATCAGAGATTTCACTCTTCCTCGAGTTGCAACGGTTACATGACTTACACGAACATTGTTTAGTGGCACATTTTTCGAGAACCCGCTGGAAATCTGGAAGACCATCCCGTCACCGTTATAAGCGTCAGCATCGATGTCTTCCAAGAGGTCATCGTGGATGCTCCAGCGCTGGGCCGCGAGCGAATCCTCTTTGGTTCCGTCTGACAAAGATGCCGCTAATTGCATGCCGGAACCGCTGTGACGAATCAGGTTCTTGCGGATAGTAACGTCTTGCACGGCTGCCCAAGCACCGCGCGGAGTCAGGAGGATGGCATACCCTACTTGGCTGTACCCACCCCACGAGTTTTCCATGACGTTCCCCTCGACCAGAACCCGTTCCGCATTCTTGAGTTCAAACAGATTCTTGACGATGAATTTCTTGCCGACGAAATCAGGTCTACCAGGTTGCCAGCTGAGGGGCTTGAAGAGGTGGTTGCGGCGAACTTCGATGTCCGCGGGGATCTGCGATCCCGGTGCCCCGCCAAACAGCACGTTTTCCGCCGCCGCCTCGAGATAATTGTTCACAATCTTGTAGACGCCCACAGGAACCTTACTGTTCCCGCCAACGATGGCCTGCGCGTCAACGCACGCACCGGTTACTGCGATGCAGTGGAAATCGTTGAAGTATGAGTCAACGATTCCAACATAGCTGCTGCCGCCCAGGTTGATCCCGCGCACGCTTTCATCCAGCGGTGTTCCATGGATCCAGGAGCGATCAATCACGACGTGGTCAGCACTACCTTCGAAACGAATTAAGGCATATACCGTGCCCGTGCCAGCGGTTCTGGTCACTTCCAGTCCGATGATCCGGTAGTGATTGGCACCCGGAGCTACGCTGATGGCACCGGCACCAACCTTGAGTTCTATCCGTGCCATGGAATTTGTCGGTGTCGGGCAGTTGTAGGTGGGTCGGGCAGGGAGGGATGCACTTCCGGCATAGCAGGGAGTGAGACGGGTACCTTCAGGCGGCAACTCGGATTCTGCGCTGGTACGGATGGTGATCCAATGCGCTGCATCGCATGGCTTTGCGGGCAAGTTGAAAGGAGCAAAAGTCTGCCCCGCGCTCAAGACGAGCGTGTCGCCGCACGAGGCCGACTGCAGGGCCGCTGTGACACCTTTGGGGTCGGAGACCTTAATCTGTTTGCCGGGCGACGGTGAGGAACTGAGAGCTGTGTTGATACAGCGGTTTGGCAACGCGGCAGGACCGTCGTTGCTGCTACCGAAATCGGGGGTGTCGCCGGGGCGGCAATATCGATTATCGGACTGCGCTACGGCTGTAGAACCGATCATGAGCAGGGTCAGGAACAATAAGTTCTTTATTACTCCGGCTGGGAGATCGGTCCGAGGTTTCATGGGGAGCCAGCTGTTTTCAAAAGCGAGAGTTTCGCGAGCCGTCTTTTTTAGACTAACAAAAAATTCATTTCGAGGACAGAAATGGAATCCCAATTTGAGATCTTACATTCGAACTGGATTGTACATTGTGAAATACCGATCGAATCAGATTGCAAACGCAGGTTCGCAGTTGGCGAGCGCAAAATCGGGTGGTCTCGAGATCCCCGAGATAAGGATCTGGAATCTCGCGGTATTGCCAAGGACCTTCCGAATACGCGCTGAGCATGTAGATTTTTTCTCGGGACTCCGGATAGAGCGCCAGGAGTTCGGCTTTGTTTTGAAAATCCATGGCCAAAACACAATCTGCCTCGTCCATCATTTTTTGAGTCAAAGGTTTGGCCCGGTGCTCAGCCAGCGAGATGCCCAGATCCGCGGAACTCTCCTGCGCCCAGATATGGGCCTCGCGTCCCGCGCAGGCGTGCATGCCGGCGGAAATGACGTTAACTTGCTGATCCACTCCCATTTGCTGCAATGTCTGCCTCATGAGGAACTCCGCCATTGCGCTTCGCATGATGTTGCCGTGGCAGACGAAAACAAAAGAGCGGGCCGACTGTGGGACCAGACGCTTGTTGCTGGTCCTGAGTCGGAGCACGTCGAGCAAACATAAACGAGCATAGATTCGACCTGCTTTTGGGCCGAGACGGCAGACGATGTCCCGCTTTGCGAGCAGGAAATCCGGCACGAATTTCCTGAGCACATGTTTCGATGCACGGCTGAAGGTTTTCGCGGTCTCGCGTATCACGAGATCTCCCCGTGGGAAACCATCGTGGGGACAACCGTCCCAGAAGCCAATTCATATCCTAAGCTCTGCATCAAGCCGCCCCATGCGGATTCAATTGCGGCTAGTGATTCGGGAGGAAGTTGCGACTTCCATCCACCGCTGATGGCCGAGCGCACAAAGGGCTTATCACTGCGCGTTCCCTTGGTCAGAACCCATCGGCCCGCTTCCTGCTTCTCCAGTGCGCGCATCCTTTCTGGGGAACTCAGTTCAATGGTTCGCTTTAACGCTTCCGGTCTGGCATCGATGGCCCGGAAGGAGCAGCCTTCGAGAAAAGCGGCAACCCCGGCCAGCACGGTGGCAGGATCCCGCTTCATGTCTTCATAGCGGAGCAGCAGAAACCCCGGCGTCCCTTGGCGTAGTGCCGTCCAACTCAGCACGTTGTCCCTCCAGGAACCGAAGATACGGTCAAACTCGCCCGCAATGAAGCGTGGGACGAAACTGGAGATGGGGTAGTCGTCGGGAATATTTCCCGCTTTTACATTGTGGTGATAAAACGAGATCGCCACATCACGCGGATCGCGCACGATGTAAATCACATGCGGATAGTGCGGCTGAAAAGACTCATGACTCTTCAGCAGACGCGGACGCTGGAGGGCGCGCATGAAGCGGTCGGGGTTGAAATAGATTTCCGGGATTCTGGATTCGATATTCAAGAACGTGACGGGATCGTTCTGCCAAAGTAAGTTGCCCAGAAGAAAGCGACTCCAGGTATTGCCGGATCTGGGATAGGAAACCAGAAAAACGTCATCTGGATATACGGTTACTCCCCGGCCGGCAATCTGTCGACCGGTAAGAACGCGGCCCATTGTCACCAGCCCGCCCAACGTTCTTCGGAGGCTTTCCCGCAGTGATGCCATCAGTCCTCAGCTTTTCCCGAGATCGCCATTTCGTCCACAAGCAGCTCGTAGCCGAGATTTTTCATGGTCGCACCCCAGGCCTGTTCGATGGTCCTGACCAATGGAGCAGAGAGTTCGCTCCGCCAGCCGCCAGATTTGGCTTGGCGCACAAAAGCGATGTCCTGACGAGTGCCTCGAGTTAGCCTCCATTCAGAGGAGTGCTTCTCTTCCAGATTCCGCATCCGCGCAGCCGAACTCAACTCAACAGCTCGCGCTACCTGTCCCGGCACGCCATCAGCATGGAGCACACCTGCAATCCTGGCTAACTCCTGCTCCGGGTTCGCCAATAGATCTTCATACCGCAGGAACAGAGACTCGGCATGACTTTTTCGAGTCGCATGCCAGCTCAAGACATGCTCTTCCCAGGAGCCACAATAGTCGAAGAATTCACCGGCCACAAATCTCGGGATGAACTCTTCCAGGGCGTACCCTTGGGG
>Ga0209059_1000443_pt1 | contig 18976 bp, 17 predicted proteins | sample GraSoiAngelo_151_FD_186165 | JGI IMG/M metagenome (GOLD analysis project Ga0209059, IMG submission 186165) | Grasslands soil microbial communities from the Angelo Coastal Reserve, California, USA - 14_1009_12_20cm (SPAdes) (version 2) | ecosystem: Environmental > Terrestrial > Soil > Grasslands ...
TTCCCTTACTCCAGCCCGTCCTGCAGGAAGAGTCGCAGGTCAACGCGGTGCTCGATGCCGCGGTCCTCTACGGAACAGCACGGACGGGGGCCATCATGCCGGCCGGCGCTCCGGTCCCTCGCCCGGCTGCGGCGGAGGGTAAGGTCGGGGCACTGACCCGAAGGGCTCGCGGTGCCTGGGAGGTGGTGCGACCGTTCAGCTTTACGGCCTCGCTGCTCCCGGTCGCGGTCGGCGGCGCGATCGCGTTGGGCCAGGGGCGGATGCACTGGTCGTTATTCCTCGCCGCGCTCTTCGGGGGGCTCGGCCTGCATGTCGGCACCAACGTCATCAACGAGATCTACGACGTCCGGCACGGCATCGATTCCATCACCTCGCCACGGATGTCGATGGCGATCCTCAAGGGCCGGATCAGCGAACGCGATGCCTTCGTCGTCGCCTGGTCGGGATTCCTCCTCGCTCTCCTCCTCGGCCTCTATCTCACGCTCAATCGCGGCTGGCCGATCTTGCTGCTGGGCCTGATCGGGTTCATCGGCGGCTACTTCTATACCGCGCCGCCCTTCCAGTACAAGTACCGGGCACTGGGCCTGCCGTTGGTCTTTACCCTGATGGGCCCACTGATGGTGATCGGCTCTTATTTCGCGGTGACCGGCGGGTTCGATCCGAGCCTGATCGTCGTATCGATTCCGGTGGGGCTGCTGGTGACGGCCATCCTCCATGGCAATGAATGGCGCGACGTGGCCGAAGACACGCGGCACGGGTTTACCACGCTTTCGGCCCAGGTTGGCCGCGAGGCGGCGCACTGGATCTACGTGATGCTGGTGCTGGGCGCCTATGTCGCGGTCGGCCTGGCGGTGATGGTCGGAGCGATACCGAAGCTCGCCCTGCTCACGCTGCTGAGCCTGCCGCTGATGGCCTGGATCCTGCGCGACGCCGAGCGCGGTGCCGAGGGCCACCTGCGGGCGATCGCGATGATCGACCTGATGACCGCCCGCCTCCACGGCGCCTTCGGCGCCCTGCTCCTGGTGGGGCTGGTCGCGGGATCCGCGGTCCGCTGAAGCGCGTCATCGCCGGCCTTGGCCTGGCCGCCGCCGTCTGGACGGCCGCCTTTCGCGGCCCACGCTCGCGCTTCTGGATCCGGATGACGCTGGGCGTTGGTGGCCTCGGCGCCTACGCGCTGCGGGTCGAGCCGGTGTTGCGACGCGAGCGACCTCGGCTGCGCGACATTGCCGGAGGATTAGGTTCCGCCGCCGCCCTCTATGGAATCTTCCTGGTGGGCGATGGGCTGGCGAGGCGGATCATGCCGGCCGGAGAGCGCGAGATCGGCAGCATCTATGAGCTGCGCACGGCGGCGCCGCGCCCGGCGATCGCCACGGCGCTCGCGCTCGTGATCGGTCCGGGCGAAGAACTCTTCTGGCGCGGCCTGGTGCAACGCAATCTGCAGCGCCGATTCGGCCGCCTGCGGGGCTGGCTGCTGGCCTCGTCCATGTATGGCGCGGTTCACCTGGTGTCCGAGAACCTCACCCTGACCGGGGCGGCGACAACGGCCGGGCTTTTCTGGGGCGCGCTCTATGCCCGCGATCAGCGCCTCACACCCCTGATTGTCAGCCATGTGAGCTGGGACATCTGGATCTTCCTGGTCGCGCCTACCGGGTAGACTTCATGCATTCTTACGACTGACTTGAAGCTGGGGCGGGAGTTGGTCAGCGCTGACGCCATCCAGCGCCGCGTCCGCGAGATGGCCGCCGAGATCTCGCGCGACTACGCCCGGGTCGACCAGCCACTGATCCTGCTGCCGGTGCTCAAAGGCTCGGTCTGCTTTGCCACCGACCTGAGCCGCCACCTCGAGGTCCCGGTGAATTTCGATTACGTGGCGGTCAGCAGCTACGGCTCGGGCACCGAATCATCCGGGCACGTGCAACTGCTCAAGGATCTGACGATGGACGTCGCCGGACGCGATGTCCTGATGGTCGAAGACATCATCGACACCGGTTTGACGACCGCGTTCCTGTTCGAGCACGTGCAGCGGCATCGGCCGGCGTCGTTGAAGCTCAGCGTCCTTTTGAACAAAGAGGAGCGCCGGATCAAGCCGGTGCCGATCGCCTACAAGGGGTTCGATATCCCGAATCAGTTCGTCGTCGGCTATGGGCTCGACTACAACGAGCTCTACCGAAACCTGACCGCCGTCCACGTGCTGGAACCGTAGCCAGCCGCTCTCGCCGACTACTGGTTGGCGCCGCTCTGCATCTGTTTGGCGGTGTTGATCGGGATGGCAAAACCTACGCCCACGTTGCCGGCGATCGGGCTCTCGATCGAGTCATTGATCCCGATCACCTGCCCCTGCGCGTTGAGCAGCGGGCCGCCCGAATTGCCGGGGTTGATCGGCGCATCGGTCTGGATCAATCCCGTCAGGCCGGTCGCGCTGTCTGTCCGGTTGAGACCGGAAACGATGCCCTCGGTCATTGACTCGGCCAGTCCGAAGGGCGCGCCGATCGCATAGGCGGTGTCGCCCACCCGAACGGTGTCCGAGTTTCCCAGTGCCATTGGATGCAGGCTCGATCCTGCGATCGACACTCGCAGCACCGCCAGGTCGGCACTCGCGTTGGAGCTGGTGACGCTGGCCGCCACGGTCTGGCCATCGTTGAACGTCACCCGAACTTGGGTCGCCCCCGAGACGACGTGGGCGTTGGTCAGGATGTCGCCGTTATTGTTCAGCACGATGCCGGAGCCGGTTCCCTCGCCAACGCGCCCGAAGCGGCCGGCGACGGTGGAAATGGTCACCACGCCCGGAGCGGCCTGGCGGTAGACCGCCGAAGCGGAGGTCGGCGGCGCCGCGGCGCCGCGGCTGGTCGTCGAGGCGGAGGTTCTGGCTGCAACCGGTGCCGGTTGTGGCCGGTTGAGCATCACCTCCGCGCCAATGGCGCCGCCGGCGACGCCAGCGATCACGAAGAGCGCCACCATGGCGGTCCGGCGGCGGCCCGGGCCGCGATCATTCGGCGGGGGCGATGCCATCGGGGTGATCGGCTCCGGAGAGCCGAACGTCATGGGTTCCATGACCATGCGTCCATGATGGTCCGTCAGGCTAACGAAACGATGACGCCGGCCTAAGAGGGCGCTAAGACTTTTGCCGGCTCAGGACGCCTGCTGGTCTCGCTGGTTGGCTTCGACCAGAAACTCGGTTCGGTTGCTGCGAAGGACTTCGCCGATGGTCTCGCTGAGCAACCTGGGAAGGAGATGGGCCTTCAGCAAGTAGGCGGCGGCTTGCAGGCGCTCCGCCTCCTGGATCAACTGCGGATTGTCGTCTTCAGTGAAGACGACGACGAGCTGGTCGCGGGTGGCCTCGTCCTCCCTGAGCGCGGCCAGCAGTTGCAGGCCATCGAGTTGCGGCACATGAATATCGAGCAGAACGACATCCGGCTTGAGGGCGCGAGCCAACTCCAACCCGGCCACACCATTGGACGCTACCGCAACCCGGTACCCTTCCAGCTGGAGCTTGAACTGATAAAGCTCGGCGAGATCCGGATGATCCTCGACCATCAAAACGCGGGGCTGAGGTGCCATGCTGTCCCTCGCGGGGCACCAGCGTAGCTCCGAATCAGACTCGGGTCAAGCCACGACTTTAGGGAACAAACGCACTACGGCAGATGTCACGTTTTTCCGCTAGCCGTGATGGAATCGGGCGACGCGGGGTGGGGTTAGTGGCTACAGCCGCGCGCGGTGCCGGCGTCACTGCCGGTGTCGAATGAGCTTCCGCAGGAGCAGCTCGAGACGGCGTTGGGGTTGTGGACCGTGAACCCACCGCCCATGAGGCTGTCCACGAAGTCGATCTCCGCGCCCTGGATGTAGCGCGCGCTCACCGAGTCCACGAACAGACGCACGCCGCCCACCTCGGTGACGGCATCGCCCTCTTCCGGCTGATCCTCGAAGCCCATCCCGTACGACATGCCGGAGCATCCGCCCGGCTGGACGAAGACGCGCAGCCCCATCTCGGCACGCCCCTGCTTTTGCAGCAGGTCGCGCAGCTGGGTCAACGCCGAGTCGCTAATCGAGATCAGCTGGGTATCGCGTTCGATCATTTCTTGAGCCATGTGCGTCCATTATACGGCCGGCTTTCTCGAGTTCGGCCACTTTCGAGTTGTAACGGGGTAATGACGCCTAGGGGAACTGTTGCTTGGCCAGCGGGCGGACGGCGTGGGTATGCCCCACCGGCCGCCACCGCAGCGCCACCACCGCGTCCTGGACGACCGCCAGGGTCCCCTCGGGCGACCGACCGGCCATCAGTCCCAGCGGCTCCCGGGTGCGCGGCCGAACCTGCCGGACGCCGTCGACGAAGCGCCGCCGGCCGCGATCGGTGAAAAAGGGCGGCTGATCGGGGTGGCCGGCTCGCACGAGACGTTCGATCCGCTGGAAGGGTTGATCCCAGTCAAGCGTGGTCTGGCGCACCGGCGGATCGTAGCTCGAGTCGATGTCGTTCGTGATCGCCCGACTGCCCCCACTCAACCCCACCAGCGTCTCGTCCACAGCCGGCAGGCCTTCCGCCACCAGCCGCCTGGCGAGCGTCCCGGCGGTGTCGTCAGCCGATACCGCCACGCGGCGCTGGGACAGGATCGGGCCGGCGTCGATTCGCGGCACCGTCAGGTGCACCGTGATCCCCGCTTCCCGGTCGCCGTTGGCGATCGTCCAGTAAATCGGTTCCGGCCCGCGATGCCGGGGGAGCAGGGAGGGATGGATGTTGAGCCATCCACGCTTGGGGACGGCCAGGGTTTCCGCCGTGAGGATCTGGTCGAAACTCGCCATCACCACGACATCAGGCTCGTAGGCCGCCAGGCACCGATTAAACGCTTGCGCATTCGCGTTGGCGGTCACCTCCACCGGCCGCCCGAGGTGACCCGCGATGCGCGCGATCAGGTCCGACTTCGGATGCGTCCGCTGCCAGCGCGTGCTGCAGACCGCCGCCACCAGGTTGGTGCGCTTCTCGACCAGGTGGAGCAGGAAGGCGGTCCCATAGTCAGAGGGAATGCCAAAGAAAACGACGCGCGGTCCCTGTTCGTCCAGCGGCGGCCCGCTGTAGGGAGCGCGCGGGACCTCGTCGACATCGATGGGGATCATGGAAAACTCGGGCTTGGACCAGATTCGGTCGGAGAGCTCATCCAGCCAGGGGTCATCGAGCGAATGGCGGCGCGCGACGGCGGCCGCGGTCACGCCATCGCCCTGAGGACGAGCGGAGGTCGCTGGGTCTCATCGCCGTAGGCCCAGCCGAGCAGGTCCATGACGTGGACCACCGGCACATCGTGTCCGGCGCGCTGCAGTCCCATGCTGATCTGCAGAATGCAGCCGGGGTTGGCTGAGGCGATCACCTGGGCTCCCGAGTCGACGATGTGTCGGACCTTCCAGCCGAGCGCCTGCTCGGCGATTTCCGGATGGGTCAGGTTATAAACGCCGGCCGAGCCGCAGCACCAGTCGGACTCCGTCATCTCCACCAGCTCGATCCCGGGAATCATCTTGAGGGCCTGCCGAGGTTGCCGGAGGATCTTCTGGCCATGCACCAGGTGGCAGGGGTCCTGGTAGGCCACCCGCAGCTGGATTCGACGCGTCGGTGCCCGCATCCCGCCGTCGATCAGGAACTCGGACGCGTCCCGGACGGTTCGGGAGAAGGCGGCGCCGGCCTCTCGCCGTTGCTGGTCGTTGCGCAGCTGCAGGTCGTACTCCTTCATGTTCGAGCCACAGCCGGCGGCATTGACGATCACGACGTCGAGCCCCGTGAAGGTGTCCATCGTCCGCGCCGCCAACCGCGCAGCGGTGTTCGATTCGCCCGCATGGGAGGGCAGTGCGCCGCAGCAGACCGAGTCGGATGGAACCACGACGTCGTAGCCGTTGGACGTAAGCGCCAGCGCGGTCCGTCGATTCGTGCCACGAAACATCTCGTCCTGGATGCAGCCAGCGAGTAGGCCGACCCGGCCCCGCCGCGGTTCGAGTCCTTTCGTCAACGCCGGCAACGCCGGTCGGCCCGGCGCCATGTCGCCGACCGGCGGGAAGGCGGCGAATTTGCCCAGCGGGAGAACCTTCCAGGCACGAGTGCGGCGCAGCAATCCGGGTATCCGGGCCGCGCGCGCCAGGCGGTACAGCCAACCGGCGATCTGCAACCGTCGCGGATGCGGCAACAGGCCGTTGAGGAGCAGAGCGCGTACGGTTCGGTCGCGTCGGTTTTGCGGGGGTGTCCGCGCGCGGGCCATCTCCATCACGGCCCCGAACTGGACGCCGGAGGGGCAGGCGGTCTCGCAAGCGCGGCAGTTGAAGCACTGGTAGATGTGCGCCTGAAAGCGAGGATCATCGAAGCCGACCAGGCCAAGCGAGGCTTCCTTGATCTGCCACATCCGGCCGCGAGGGCTATCGCCCTCATGGTGTAGGGCGCGGAAGGTGGGACACTTCGGTAAGCAGAGCCCGCAGTGGATGCAATCACGCACCAGGTCCATGTCGATCCCGGCGGCCGGCGTCGGCACGCCGTCGCGCTCGAGCTGTCGGTTGAAATCCAGGATCGCCGGCTGGGGCATCTTCGCTAGATCCCGCCGACGAACCGGCCAGGATTCAGGATGCCGCTTGGGTCGAGGGCTTGCTTCAGCGCCCGCATGATGGGAAAACCGGGCGGGGGTGGTCCCCAGACGTCGAGCGCCGGCTTGACCGAGCCGGGCGCGGACATCACCACCACCTGACCCTCCCCGGCGGCCGCGCCGCGGAGTCGCTCGAGCGCGATCGCCGCCGACGCGGGTGGCACTCGCAGATCCACGATGCCGGACGCCGGCTGGGACAGCGTCTGCGCGTCACCAGGAATTGCGGCCACCAACGCCGGCAGGCGCAGAAGCGGGGTGACGGCGCGGAGCAGCACAACCTCCTCCGCCGGAGCCGACCAATCGCGGGCGGCGTTCCAGAAGGCGGCCGGGATGTCCTGTCCTTCCACCCGCCCTCCCGCCTCGCGCACGGAGCGGACCGCCAGCTCGCGTGCCGCGTCGACTTCGCGGGCGTAGCCTTCGAGCTTGAGCGCGAGCGTCCAGCGCCAGTCGGCCGTCAAGCCGCAGGCCCAGAGCACGTGACGGTCGAGCAGGATCGCCGCGGACGGCGCCAGGTACTGGTGCGCCAGCCCGGTTGCGACGCCGATCGCGGGCAGCGCCGCGTCGAAGTGGCCGAGCACGGTTGCCTGGGCTTCGGGACGGGCCTGGACCTTGAAGTTCACCTCGGCAACGACGCCGAGTGTGCCCAGCGCTCCGATGTGCAGCTTCATCAGGTCGTAGCCCGCGACATTCTTGACCACCTTGCCGCCGGCGCGCGCCACCTTTCCCGACGGGTACGCCACCGCGATGCCGATCACCCAGTCACGAACCGTCCCGTAACGCGCCCGGCCGAGTCCGTTCGCATTGGCCGCGATCATGCCGCCCACAGTCGCGCGCTGCGGATGCGGCGGGTCGAGCGGAAGACGCTGACCCTGCGCTGCGAGCGTTGCCTCCAGATCAGTGAGCCGCATCCCGGCCTCGACCCGGCAGGTGAGGTCGGCGGGCTCATACTCCAGCAACCGGGCCATGCCCTCGGTCGAGAAGGCGATGTCGTAGCGCCCTGGGACCGATCCCAGTCGGATTTGCGTGCCGCCGCCCCACACGATCACGGCGGCCGGCACCAGGTCGCAGAGACGAAGGCCCTCCGCCGCTTCGTCGGCATCCTCAGGCCGCATGACTTTTGATGGCAGGAGGCCGTCGACACGCATCAACTGCTGCTGCTGGACGCTGATTTGGTGGCCGGGCAAGGCCTTGACCCGCGCCTCTATACCCACATTTCGTCTCCCGCCCCAACCGCGGCCGCCCGGCGCCGCGGATTGCTCGTTGGCTGTTCGAGCCCCGCTGCCTCCAGACGCTCAGCCGGAAAGACCTTTCCCGGGTTCATCAGGCGATTCGGATCGAACACGCGACGGACGCGGTCCATCACCTCCAGGTCCTCGTCGGAGAAAACGTAGCGGATGTTCTCCCGCTTCTCCAGACCGATGCCGTGCTCCCCGGTCACCGAACCGCCGGCGTCGGCACAGAGCTTCAAGATCTCATCGCCGATGCGAAGCACATCCTCATACTGGCCGGCCTTGAACGCGTCGAATAGCACGAGCGGATGCAGGTTCCCATCTCCGGCATGGAAGACGTTGCAGATCTTGTATCCGGTGCGGGCGCTGATGGCGTCGATCTTGGCCAGGGTGTCGGGAAGCTTGGTGCGCGGTACCACGCCATCCATTACATAGAAGTCTGACGACAGACGGCCCATCGCCGAGAAGGCACCTTTGCGCCCCTTCCACAAGGCCTGGCGCTCCGCCTCGTTGCGCGCGACCCGCACCTCGCTCGCGCCGTTTTCCCGGCAGACCGTCGACATCCGCTGGCCGAGCTCTTCGGCGAGATCAGGTGTGCCGTCGACTTCCAGCAGCAGGACCGCGCCCGCATCCAGCGGGTAGCCGGCGTGTGAGGCGGCTTCGATGGCCTGGATCGAGAGCTTGTCCATCATCTCGATGGCGGCCGGCAGGATGCCGGTCCGCACGATCGCCGAGACGGCGTTGCTCGCCGTTTCCACGTCCGGATACACCGCCATCAGGGTCTTCTGCGCCGGCGGCAGTGGCTGGATCTTGACCCAGACCCGGGTCACGATCCCCATGGTTCCCTCGGAGCCAACCAGCAGGCCGGTCAGGTCGTACCCGGTCGCCTCGGCCGCCTTCCGCCCGCCGACCTGGACCAGCTCGCCGGAGGGCATCGCCACCTCGAGCCCGGTGACGTGGTTGACGGTGACGCCGTAGAGCAGCGTGTGCGGTCCGCCCGCGTTGGTACCGACATTCCCGCCGATGGTGCACGCCCCCTGGCTCGATGGGTCGGGTACGTAGTAGTAGCCGTGGGGTTTGAGGGCCTGGCTGAGGGCCAGGTTGACGACTCCCGGTTGTACCACCGCCCGCAGGTTGTCGATGTCGATCTCGAGGATTTGATCCATCCGGGCGAAGGTGACGACCACGCCGTGCTCGACCGGCACGGTTCCGCCGGCGAGACTGCTCGCCGCCGACCGGGCGGTCACCGCCACCTTCGCGCCGGCGCAGATCTTGACGATCTGCGCCACCTCCTGCGAGGTTCCGGGGATGACGACGATGTCGGGCAGGGCGGTCTCCGGGCTGGCGTCGTACTGGTACAGACGCATCTCGTAGGGATCGGCAAACGCGTAGCGGTCGCCGACCACCTCCCGCAGCTGGCGCAGCAGAGACTCGAGCTTCGCGGGCTCCATTCGGCTTTAGCCTACGCCGGACGTCTGTGCGTTAGCCCACGGTTGGGATGATCCCCGGAATCAGGTAGACCTCGATCAGCGCGACGAACCCCACCGCCGCCGTCAGGATCAAGCTGTAACCGATGGTGCGGCGGAAGATGTCACCTTCAGCGCCGACCCGGTTGACGCCCGCCGCGCCCACCGAGAGATTCTGTGGACTGATCATCTTGCCCATCACGCCGCCGGAGGAATTCGTTCCAGCGGTCAGCACCGGGCTCAAGTGGTGTCCACCGATGACGATCTGCTTGGCGGTGAACGCCTGCATCGGGCCGAAGAGCGTGTTGGACGCCGTGTCGCTTCCCGTCAGGAAGACGCCCAGGGCGCCGATCACGGCGGAGAAGAAGGGGAATACGGCACCGGTCCTCGCCATCAGGAGGGCAAGCGTGGACGTCATCCCGGAGAAGTTCATCACCGCGGCGATGCCCAGAATGAATGCGATCGTCAGGATCGGCAGAGCCAGCTGGCGCAGCGTCCGTCCATAGGTGGTAAAGAACAGGCTCAGCGGCGACCCGCGGATCGCCATCACGATGAAGGCGATGATCGACGCGAACAGCACCAGACTGCCGGCTGCCGCCAGGAAGTCCCAGGTGAAGGTGACCGGATAGGCGGTGGACGCTTTGACGATTGGGGGTTCCTGGAAGATCTGTGGCTTCGGCTTCGCCGAAGTGCCGGTATAGCTCCCCGGCCACTGGAATCGCCAGAACGGGAACTTGAACGCGCCGGCATCCTTGGTCGGAAGGGGACCGATCCACGGCTTGGGGCAGAGTTTGAAGGCCGGCTGACCACATTTGAAGTCCGCCGTGATGTTGGCTGGGGTGTGGAGCGCGTTCTTGACGTTGCCGGCCGGGCTGCCCGAGAAGAAAGGCAGGTTGCCCATCTGGCCGATCAGGATGACCACGACGAGGATCACGTACATCATGTAGGCGCGCACGACGCGGCCTGGTGGGTCGACGACCTGGGCGACAGCAGCTCCCACGCTGCGCAACCTCGGACTCGCCCCCGCCGGCACCGCCGCGCGATCGGCGGCGAAGCCCCAGAGGGACCGCGGCTTCCAGACGCGGAGTAGCAGAGCCACCGCTGCCATGGAGAAGAGGGCGGCGAGCACGTCGGTCAGCTCGGGACCGATGAAATTCGACACCAGGAACTGGACGACGGCGAAGACGACGCCGGCAGTCAGGACGGCCGGCAAGACTTCGACCATTCGCTTCCAGCCGGCGAGGACGACGATGAGGAACGCCGGGATGATGATCGAGAACACCGGGAGCTGTCGGCCAACCATGGCAGACAGCGCCAGGGTGACCGGCGTTTGGTCGGCCGCGCTGTGCCCGATGATCGGTGCGGTGAGCAGCCCCAGCGTCACGACCGGGATGCCGATCGAACCGAACGCCACCGGCGCCGTGTTGGCCAGCAAAGCGAGCACCGCGGCGCTGATCGGCTCGAAACCGAGGCTCGCCAGGATCGCCGCCGAGATCGCCACCGGCGCCCCGAACCCGGCAATGCCTTCCATCAGGGCGCCGAAGCAGAAGGCCACCAGCAGCGCCTGCACGCGCCGATCCTCGGTGAGTCGGGTCAGTGAGCGCCGGATAACGTCGAAGTCACCGCTGGCGATCGTCAGGTTGTGGAAGAAGACAGCGTTGAGGACGATCCAGCTGATGGGCCACAAGCCGTTCGCCATCCCTTCCGTGGTCGCCGAGGCATCGAGGCCGAGCGGCATGCCCCAGACCGCCGCGGCGAGGACCGCCGCCGACAACATCGCGACCAGCGCAGACAGCCACGCGGGCAAGCGCAGGACGGCGAGCATGATGAACAAGATGTAAAGCGGGATGCCGGCCACGATCGCCGAGAGAGCGATGCTGTTGCCGATCGGCTGGTAGACGTGATGAAACGCCAGGATTGCGATAGCCGCATTCATACGCCGAAACCTCCCTTCCTCCAGCTTCGGTACTGACATAACGTTACACAGGATTGCGTCAAAAAGCCACAATTGGCAGGTGGAACCCGTCAAGCTCGATGACTTCGAGCCGGCGGCGGAGGCCATCCTGCCAAAGGGCGTCTTCGACTACATCGCCGGCGGGGCCGAAGACGAGGCTACCCTCCGAGGAAACCGGCAGGCCTTTGCCCGCTACCAGTTCCGTTTCAAGATCCTCGCGTCGGCCGACCAGCCGGACCTCACGAGCGAGGTCCTCGGGCAGCGCTTTCGGATGCCGGTCCACCTCGCTCCGACCGCCATCCAGCGGATGGCCCATCCGGACGGTGAAGCGGCCGCCTACCAGGCCGCGTCGGACGCCGGCGTCGCGTTTTGCCTGAGCACGCTGTCCAGCCTTTCGATTGAAGAGGTCGCCGCGGCCGGGAAGGGCGTGCGCTGGTTTCAGCTGTACATGCACCCCGAGCAGGCGATCAGCGCCAGCTTCGTGGAGCGCGCCCTAGACGCAGGCTACGGCGCCATCCTCCTGACCGTCGACCTGCCGCTTGCCGGGCGACGCGAACGGGACATCCGCAACGTCTTCAGCTTGCCGGACGGCGTGAGCTACGCAAACCTCGCCGGGCGGCGGACCCGAGTCACCGCGGCCGGCCTTGACCCATTTGCCCAGGACGTGAATGCGGAGACGCATCCGGGACTGAACTGGGGTGATCTCGAGTGGCTCACAAAAAAGACGTCGCTTCCGGTGATCGTCAAGGGCGTCGTCCGCGCCGATGACGCCCGCCACGCCGTCGACGCCGGCGCCCGTGGCATCCTCGTCAGCAATCACGGTGGCCGCCAGCTCGATTACGCGATCGCGAGCCTCGATGCCCTCCCGGAGCTGGTGGACGCCGTGGGAAAAGCCGTGCCGGTGCTGATGGATGGCGGGGTGCGCCGCGGCACCGATGTCATCAAGGCCCTCTGCCTGGGTGCCAGCGGCGTCCTGCTTGGCCGGCCCTATCTGTACGCGCTGGCCGTCGGCGGGGCCGACGGTGTCCGGCGGATGCTGGCGATGCTGCGTGACGAGCTCGAGGTCTCCATGACCCTGCTCGGAGTCAAAACACTGAGCGAGCTCAGCAAGGACCTTCTGGTCCGGATATCAGACTGATTAACTGCCGGCGGCGAGCTCTTTCGTCAGCGTGTCGACGAGGGGCTGGATCGACTTTCCTTGCCAGGCCCCGGCGCCGTTCTGGGCCGCGCTGAAGCTGACGGCCAGTTGCCCACGAGCCCCCGCCAGCGCCCGGGAGTCCTGCTGGGCGAGCAGTGCCTGATTGGCAGCTGAGTGCAGGGCGAGCTGCTGTGCATCGACCGTCACCGCCAGCATCGCATCGACCCATTTGCCCCAGAGCGGATCCAGCAGCGCCTCCGGGTCGCCGACGGGAGCCTCCTGGGATCTGAAGTCGGTGGCCAGCGTCGATGCAATCGACGCGGCATTCGCCCAGGCCCGCGCATCCACCACGGCATTGAGCTGGGCGAGGGTGCGAGCGTCCTGGCTGAGATGCCTGGCGAGGGTGAGCTGCAAGGTGGCGCCATGGGCCAGCTTTTGCGCCGCGCTCAGCCCCTTTTCCAGATGCTGCAGCGCCGGGCGGTCACCGGCGATGAATGCCGGCTGATGAAACTGAAAAGGCAGCCCATCCGCCTGCGCCGCGTAGGCCTGCGCGGCCTGGACGTGGCCGAGGGCGTCGGCCGCCGCCCTTTCGGTCTGTTGCGACAGGGTCAGGTCCGCCGCCATGCGGTCGTCGGAAAGGCTCAGGCTGCCCTTCGGCGACAGCTCGGCCCAGAGCGCGGTGACCGACGTGTTGACGTCGGCGCTGCCCTTGCGGGCCAGGCTCAGCTCGGCGCCTTCCGATTGGGCGAGTTTTGCGACCTGTTGCGGCAGCATGACCTCTAAGAAGGCGCCCACGGCGCCCACCGCCAGCATCAGCACCAGGAACGCAAAGATGCGAGTGCCCCAGTTGACCCGGCGAGCCGGTCGGAACACCCGGCGTTGCGGGACGGGTCGTGGGAGGGCCACGAGAAGGTAACGCGGGCCGCAACCCTGCTCTTGCCACCGATGCCAGATCCCGCCTGACCGGTCTGTGACGGTCCTGTGGCGGAGTGCCGACCGGCCTGCGCCCGAGTCTTCACACGCGTCCGGGCGACGCGGAAACCCTGTGCTAGAGTGAAATTCGGCACACGAATATGGCCTACATCATCACCGAAACCTGCGTCGATCTCAAGGACAGATCCTGCGTCGACGTCTGCCCGGTGGACTGCATCATCGACGGCGGCGCTGAGGACCGGATGCTCTACATCAATCCGGACGAGTGCATCGACTGTGGCGCCTGCGTCGATCCCTGCCCGGTGGCGGCGATCTATCCAGAGGACGAAGTGCCGGCCGAGATGAAGCGGTTCGTTCCGTGGAACTTCGATTACTTCAAGAGTGATGCCGATAAGGCCCGCGTTCGGGCCGAGATCAACACCGCCTACCCCGAGAAGCGCAAGACGGACGTCTGACCGTCAGGCGGGGCGGGTCGGCCCGCGCCGCAACGGTCTGACGCGGCGGGCCATCCTCAGCGGCAGTTCGATGGCACGGCGTGGGGGTCCGAGCCATTTCCGAAGCAGGGCCAGCGTCTGTGGCGATGGGCCCGGGATCCCTTCGGTCTCGAAGAGGATGTCGGCAATCGCTTCCGCCGGTCCCGCCGGCAGGTCGCTGCGACTCAGCTCCAGCCATCGGGCGGTGATCCACAGGTAGAGGTCCGCCTCGGTTCGTCCGGGGAAGTGCTTGAGGATCTCGTACTCGCGAATCAGGCTGACGATCGGCTGGTAAACGTTGTCATACCAGCTCGCGGCGGCCTCGGCGAGACCGACCTCGCGGCCCTGCTGCAGGCCGAGAAAGTAACGATGGCCGAGGATGTGCTCGAAGATTCGGTCGTAGCGTCCGAGCCGGCTGACCTCGATCACCGCGCTGGGACGCGTTCGGTCGAGCTCGGTACGCTCGAGAAAGTCGACGTACTCTCTGGCCTGCAGCAGCGTGGCCGCATCGATCTCGCCGCTCAGCGGCGCCCGGGTCCGAACGTCGATCACCCGGGCCTTGATGGTTTTCCAGCCCAGCTGGCGGGCGACCGAAACGCGGTGGTGCCCATCCTTGACGAAGTACACGCCACCGAGGTGGTACACCTCGATCGGCGGCACCGCCTCGCCGCGCCGCATCGCCGCGTCGAGTTGCGCCCAGCGCTGGCGCATATGGGGTCGCACCGGGAGGAAGGCGGCATCGAAGTCGTTCGGGCGTCCGACGGATCCGCGAATGTCGGCGATTGGAATGTCTTTCAGCCCGCCATATGATTGCCCTTCCAGCCGGGCCGCACGGCGCACGTCGTCGAATGAGAGCAGCGGCTTCGCACCGCGACGCAGGACCAAACCGGCGTCGCGGAGGAACGCCTGGAGCCGAGCGGTCTCGAAATCGGCGCGCCCTCGAAGCTGTTTCACGGCGGTAGATCGAGGACGCGATGGCCGACCACATTGATGACGCGGGTCTCTCCCAGCTGGGCCTCCCGGACGATCTCGCGGCCGTACGGATGAACGTGGCCGTGCAGGAGCAGGCGCGGATGCATCCACTCGACCGCCCGGCGTACCGCCCGAAGCCCGCGGTGCGGCGGGTCCGCACCTTCGTTGGCACCGGCAGGCGGGCCATGGGTGATCAGGATATCCAGCCGGCGGCGGCCCAATCGAAGCCGCAGGGCAACCACTCTGGCCATCATCTGCCCCTCGGTGTACTGATGTGGTCCGTCGCTGTAGCGGATCGAGCCTTCCAGCCCGGCGATCACCAGCCCCTTCTCCGTCACGACTCGCCCGTCGATCTCCGCCCCCTCAGGGTAATCACCCCCACGCCCCGGCGGGTCGTGGTTGCCGCGAATGAAGACCAGCGGCGCATTGTACCCGGTTGCCAGCGCATCGAGGTAGTCGGCCGGCAGATCTCCGCAACCGACCAGCAGGTCAATCCGCCCCAGCCCGGCGACGGTCCGCTGGTCGAGCAGCTGCGGCTCGACCTCATCGCTGACAGCCAGCAGTCGGACGGTCACCGGAGCGTCTCCGGCGAGCCGCTCAGGCTAGTTCGTCGAAGAGCGGCTGGACGTCGCGCTGGTAGAGCGGCAGGTCGACCAGCGGGTGCTCCTTGAGCGCCGGCACCTTGGTGGCCAGCTGGTCATCGTAGGTCGGCAGGTCGATCGAGTAAAAGACCCCGACCGCCAGGTTGTCGCCGGATTCATAGGACGCATGCAGCGCTCGGGTCTTTTTCTCGACGATCTCCTCGATGCTCGAGGCATCCGCCACCACCGGGTTCCAGGCCGGGTCGGCATCCAGCCGCCGGATCCGGGTCCGGCCGATGTCCTCACCGGCATACCACTCCTTGGTGCGCAGGTCGTTGTAGACCGGGCAGGTCTGGAAGACATCGAGGAAGGACGTGCCTTTGTGGTTGATGGCCTGGACGATCAACGACACCAGCGACTTGACATCGAGCGCGTAGCCCCGGCCGATCCAGGTGTAGCCGGCGCCGAGCGCCACCGCGATCGGATTGATGCCCTCCTGGATCGATGGGTCCGGCATCGATTTCGTCTTCAGTCCCTTGGCCAGCGTCGGCGAGGCTTGGCCCTTGGTGAGGCCGTAGACGCCATTGTTGAAGACGATATACGTCATATCGATGTTGCGGCGCCCGCTGTTGAGAAAGTAGCCGGCCCCGATGCCGTAGCCATCGCCGTCACCGCCAACCGCAACGACCGTGAGCTGGTTGTTCGCCAGCTTGGCGCCCGTGGCCACGGGCAGCGCCCGGCCGTGCAGGGTGTGCAGCCCGTAGGTGTCGATGTAGTGCGGGGTCTTGCCCGAGCAGCCGATTCCGGAGATCATCGCGACCTTGTAGGGCGGGAGCTGGAGCTGGAAGAGGGCCTGCTGAATCGAGCTGAGGATGCCAAAGTCACCACAACCGGGACACCAGTCGACGTGCACCTCCGTCTTGTATTGCTGCAGGCTGAACTTCTTCGAGGCCGGGGCCGCCGCGGTCTCAGGCATGCGACACCATCACCTCTTTTCGCTGCTCGGATAGGGCCGCCCGCACGCCCTCGACGATCTCGTTGCGCGAGAATGGCCGGCCATCGTATTTGAGCACGTGATGATCGAGCGCCAAGCCCGTCTGTTCCGCGATCAGGGCGCCGAGTTGGGCGGAGTAGTTGTTTTCGATCAGGACCGTCAGGCGCGCGCTACGGAGGATGGCGGCCACCGCATCGGCCGGGAAGGGGCGCATCAGGCGGATCTGCAGGAAGTTCACCGTACGGCCGTCCGCCTCGAGCTCGCTCATGGCGTCGAGGATGGCTCCCTTGGTGGCACCCCAGGCGACCAGGGTGAGGTCCGCCTGTCGTGGGCCGTGGAGCGTGAATTTCGAGGCCGCCGGGATCTCTTTAGCGGCGGTCTGCAGCTTCGCCATCCGCTTTCGCATCATGGCGATCCGATTTTCTATCCCCTCGGTGATGTGACCCTCCGGATCGTGCTCATCGCTGGTGGTGGAAAAGATCCCGCCCGGCATGCCGGGCAGCGTCCGCGGGCTGACCCCATCGGCGGTGATGGCATGGCGCCGGTAGCCGTCTCCGTCAGCATCGGCCGGTTGGTAGATGAACCCGCGATCGATCTGGAGCTTGCTCATGTCGATCGGCTCGCTGCTGAACAGCGATGAGGCCAGGAATTTCTCAAGTAGAACGACCACCGGGACCTGATAGCGATCCGCCCAGTTGAAGCTTTCAAAGCTGTCCATAAACGATTCCTCGATATCACCCGGCGCCACGACGATGTGCGGAAAGTCACCGTGAGCGGGGTGAAGCGCGAATTGCAGGTCCGCCTGCTCCGTGCGGGTCGGCAGCCCGGTGCTCGGCCCGCCGCGCTGCCAGAGGAAGACCACCGGTCCGGGCGCCTCGGTGATGGCGGCAAACCCGAAGCCTTCGGACATGAGCGCGAACCCGGGCCCCGCGGTCGAGGTGGCGGCTCGCACCCCCATGTGCGCCGCCCCGATCGCCATGTTGATGCTGGCGATCTCATCCTCGCACTGCACGACGGTGCATTGGTACTGAGGACCCTTCGCTTCCAGATACACACTCTCGTCCGTAGCCGGACTGATCGGGTAATAGGTCTGGAGCCCCAGGCCCGCCCGGAGCTTGGCGATCCCAACCGCCTGGAAACCCTTGATCAACATCCGGTTCTTCCGTTGCTCGATGGGGACCGGCGCCAGCCGTCGGTCCGGCCGCGCGTCGAAATGACTGCGCGCGTACGCCGCCGCGGCGCGGGCGGCGGCCACGTTCATTTCCGCGGCTTCCGCCTTTCGGCCTTTGAACTCGCTGCGGATCGCCTCGAACAGCAACTCCTCGTCGTAGCCGGCCACCCCAATCGACGCGCCAAGCGCGACCGTATTCCGCATCACGATGTATTTGCGAGATTGCCCGCCCTTCCCGACCGCCTTCAGTGCTTCTTCGAGCACCTCGAAGAAGGGGATGGGATAGAGGTGGATGTCGCCGCGGCCGAACTGTGCCGGCTCGATCTTCAGGTCGGCGTCGTAGACGATGCTGCCGCCCGGCGCCACCTGGTGGACGTGCCCGGTGTGGCTCGGATAGTGCTTGCGTTCGGCAGCGTCCCCGAATAGCGATTCCTGATCCAGGGCGACGAGCATGTGGATGTCGTCGACGTGGGAGCGCACCGGGATGGGCGCCGCGGTCACCCGGTAGTAGCTGTGCTTGCCCATGATGTTCGAGTGGAACTCGATGTTGGCAAACACGTGCAGCCCGCCACGGGTCAGCGCCTTGGCGTAAATCTCGGCTGAGGCATTGATGCCGCCACCCTGGGGGCCGCCCAGGACCCAGGAGAATTCCCGGCGGCTGAGTTCAGTAGGCACGACCAGCGTTGATTCTAGCTCGACGCTCCTGTTCGCCAGACCCCTGGGATTTGCCCGCCGCACCCGTAGCAGTGGCCGACGCCGGTCAGGTGATCCTCCAGGATCCGGTAACCGATCCGCCGAATCAGCGTGGTCTCGCACCGTGGACAGCGGGTGTCTTCGTACCGCCCGACCCGGCCGGGGAGGTTACCGGCGTAGATGTACTCCAGGCCGGCCGCCTCGCCGAGCCGGGCCGCCCGCATCAACGTCTCGGGCGTGGTGTTGTCCGGGTCCTGCATCTTGTAGTCCTTGTGGAAGGCGGTCACGTGCCAGGGAATGCTCGGTGAGAGGTCGGCTAGAAACCGGGCGATATCGCCAAGCTCCTCGTCACTATCGTTGAAGCCGGGGATGATCAGGGTGACGATCTCCAGCCAGAACCCCAGCTCGTGCACCATCCGGATGCCGTTGACGATGTTGTCCAGCTTGCCCCCGAGCGACCGGTAGTTTTTGTCGCGGAAGGATTTCAGGTCAATCTTGTAGAGGTCGGTAAATGGGCGGATGTACTCGAGGACTTCTTTCGTGGCGTTGCCGTTAGAGATGTAGGCGGTCGCAAAGTCGCGGGGGCGAGCCTCCTTGAACACCTCGACCGCCCATTCCGACGTGATCAGGGGTTCGTTGTATGAGGTGGCGACCACCGACGCCCGCTGTGCTGTCGCGATATCGACGAGCTGGCCAGGTGTGACGTCCATCGGCTCGGTCAGGGCTCCTGGATCGCGCAACGCCTGTGAGGTAACCCAGTTCTGGCA
>Ga0209059_1000447_pt1 | contig 18951 bp, 19 predicted proteins | sample GraSoiAngelo_151_FD_186165 | JGI IMG/M metagenome (GOLD analysis project Ga0209059, IMG submission 186165) | Grasslands soil microbial communities from the Angelo Coastal Reserve, California, USA - 14_1009_12_20cm (SPAdes) (version 2) | ecosystem: Environmental > Terrestrial > Soil > Grasslands ...
TTAGGCAGGAGGTCGGCCAGCAGGCGGGCGGTCAAGCCCCAGATCCAGGTCCCTTCCCAGGCGAACTGAGGCCCCCGCCACTCCTCTTCGCCCACGATCCACTCACTCTCGTTCAGAAGCCGCTCGAGCGGCACCTCGAGCACCGCCTCCAGCTCGCCAGGATCATGCACGAAGGAATGCGGCGGTGCGTCTAGCCAGGCCACGAATGGCACCACGCTGAAGTTGGTGACCGCCGTGTACACGACCTCGGCGGCGCCCAGTGGATGGATGGCGCCGGCCGGCACCCCGATCTCCTCGGTCACCTCCCGAGCGGCCGCGGCCCAGGCATCTTCCCCTGGGCGCACGGTGCCGCCGGGCAGCGCCACCTGGCCTGGATGGTCGGGGAGGTCGGCTCGGCGCAGGACGAAGGGCAGGAAGAGCGTGCCATCACGCTCGAAGAGCAGAGCCACGACCGCCGCCTGCCTGGCTCCGGGCCGAAAGGCGCCCCAGCCGTCGAGGGGCTTGAGGAGTTCGGCCAGTCGGGTGAGAATGGTGCCCTGAGGGGGTTCGGGGATGATCGACCAGACTAATGCCCGCATCGGCGAGGCCGCGGCTGAGCTGCGCCGTCGCAAAGCTCGGCGCGAAGCCTTCGAGCGGCTGGTGCGGCTGACCGACGTGGTGCTTTGGGGCCTCGAGGAGATGAACCGGGAAGGCCTGGTCGCGCTCCCGCCGCCGCGCGAGGAGGACATCCGCCGCCGGCTGGCGGTCATGCCCGGCCAGATCCAGCGCCTCTACTGCCCGGACGGCACCGTGCAGGGGGCGCTCGACAGCCTGTTCGAGATCCAGGGGGCGCTCTTCAAGGCGCGAAACCCGGACCTCGACTACGACGACCCGGAGTTCGACCAGGACTGAGTGCGTCAGCCGGCCTGGGGACCGGTCAGAGCGAGAGGTAGGTCAGGAGGAGCTCGGTCCCGAAGGCGACGATAAAACCGGTCAGCAGCCCCCAGGCCAGCGCGGGCGGAGTGTTCAGGCGGCGCCCGATGTGGAACATCTCGTTGATCACCCAGAGCAGGGCGCCCGCAGCCACGGCCAGGAACAGGACCTGGAGGTAGACCGACGTGGCGAAGAGGCCGATCAGGGTGCCGAGCAGGGTCGGCCCGCCGCCGATCAGGCCGGCGAGGCCCAGGAACGCCCAGCTCGGCGGCCGGTCGGCGCCCGCCATCGGCGCGGCGATGCCGAATCCTTCGGTCACGTTGTGGAGCGCGAAGCCGACCACCAGGACGCTGGCGAAGGCCACCGCTCCGGTGGCCGCCGACTGGCCGATAGCCAGGCCCTCGGAGAGGTTGTGGAGGCCGAGGCCGGAGGCGATCGCCAGCGAGAGCCAGCGGGGCGAGGGCGCGCCCTGCTGGTGGCTGAAGAGGCGGGCGTTGAAGTAGATCAGGACCAGGAGCCCGGAGGCAAGGCCGAGGGCGAAGATCAGGCCGAGCGCGATGAAGAGCTCCGGGCTGCCTAGCCGTGCTCCGATGAGCGCAGCCTGGACCGGCCCGACGGCGTGGCTCAGGATGTCCCAGAGCAGGAAGAGCAGCACCCCGGTCGCGACCGCGTTCAGGAATCCCTGGAAGGCCTTCGAGAGGCCGCGCATCCTGGCCACCGGCAATCCGATGAAAATGGAGAATCCGGCGATGGCTCCGACCAGCGCCGCGGTTGTATGGCTCATAGGATTAGTACGTGCAAAACCACGAGTTAGATCATACTAACGCGCCTCCGACCGAGGTCATCTCCCGCTACCTGGAAGCGATTTACTACATCACCGCCGAGGGCGAGGCGGTTCGCAGCGCCCGCCTGGCGGAGTGGCTCAGCGTGAGCCGGCCGACGGTGACGGCGGCTCTCCGGCGCATGATCCGCGACGGCCTGGTGCGGTTCAGCGCCCACAAGGACATCGAGCTGACGCCGCGCGGGCTGGAGAGGGCGGCCTCGATCGTGCGCCGGCACCGGATCACCGAGCGCTGGCTGACTGACGCTCTCGGACTCGACTGGGTCAGCGCTGATGAGGAGGCGGCCCGCCTCGAGCACTCGATCTCCGACCTGGTGGAGGGACGTCTGTACGAGGCCCTCGGCCAGCCCACGACCTGCCCTCACGGCAACCCCATCCCGGGCTACTCCGAACCGGTGGAGGGGGAGCTGAAGCTGGCCCGGCTGACGGCCGGGCGGTCGGCCACCGTGACGCGCATCTCGGAGGTCGCCGAGCGCGAGGCGCCGAGCCTGCTCCGCTACCTCCTGGACCGGCGCCTGGTGCCCGGCGCGCGCCTGGCCATGATCGAAGTTGACGAGGTGGGGCGGACGGTGACCGTGGCGGCCGCCGAGCGCGAGGTCACCATGAGCCAGGAGACGGCGAGCAAGGTCTGGGTCCTGCCTGCCTGATGCAGGCGCTGGAGATCATCGCCAGGAAGCGCGACGGTTCGGAGCACAGCGAAGACGAGATCCGCTTCCTGCTCAACGGCTACCTGGCCGGGACGGTTGCCGACTACCAGATGGCCGCCTGGCTGATGGCCGTTTGCACGCGCGGCATGACGCGCTCCGAGACGCTCGCTTTGACGCGCGCCCTGGTGGAGAGCGGCGAGGTGCTGGACTTGAGCGACATCGAGGGCGTCAAGGTCGACAAGCACTCGACGGGTGGCGTCGGCGACAAGGTGACCCTGATCGCGGCGCCGCTGGCGGCGGCCTGCGGCGTCAAGGTGCCGAAGCTGAGCGGCCGGGCGCTCGCCCATACGGGCGGAACGCTCGACAAGCTGGAATCCGTCCCCGGCCTGACGGTGGACCTCGAACCGGAGCGATTCAAGCGGCAGGTCCGCGAGATCGGCCTGGCGGTGGCGGCCCAATCGCCGAGGATGGTTCCCGCCGACCGAGCGCTCTATGCGCTGCGCGACGTGACCGCGACCGTGCCTTCGCTGCCTCTCATCGCCTCGAGCGTGATGTCCAAGAAGCTGGCCGCCGGCGCCGACGCCATCGTGCTCGACGTCAAGGCGGGCCGGGGGGCGTTTATGCCGGACGTCCCCAGCGCGGTCGAGCTGGCCCGGGAGATGGTCGACCTCGGCGAAAGCGCTGGGCGCCGGACAGTAGCCCTCGTGACGGCGATGGACAACCCGCTCGGCCGTACGGTCGGCAACGCTCTCGAGGTGGCCGAGGCCCTCGAAGTCCTGGGCGGCGGCGGCGACGCCGAGCTGCGGGACGTCTCGGTTGTGGTCGCCGGCGAGATGTGCCGGCTGGCCGGGATCGACGCGGACGTCGAGCGCGTCCTGTCTGCAGGCGGGGGGCGGGAGACCTTCGAACGGATGCTGACGGCCCAGGGCGGCCGGCTGGAGGCCGGCCTGCCGGAGGCGGCGGTCCGGCTCGAGGTCAAAGCCGAGGCCGGCGGTTGGGTCGAAGGCATCGACGCGCTCGAGGTCGGGCTCACCAATCTCGCCCTCGGCGCGGGCCGGCTGCGAAAGGAGGACAGGATCGACCCGGGCGCCGGCATCAGCATCGAGCGCGGCGTCGGGGAGGAGGTGCGGGCGGGCGACGTGCTGGCCGTCATTCACGCGGCGAGCAGCGCGCTGGCCGAGGCCGCGGCGCCCCGGCTGCGCGCGGCCTGGCGCCTGGCCGCGGCGCCGGTCGAGCGACCGCCCCACGTGCTGGAACGCGTCGCTACTTAGAATTTCGCGGACATGGCCGACCGCAAGTACCACGTCGGGCTGGCCGCGGGCGAGGTCGGGAAGTACGTGCTCTACCCCGGCGACCCAGCCCGCACCGCCGTCATCGCCAAGTTCTTGGACGGCGCCCGGGAGGTCGCCTTCAACCGCGAGTACCGGACCTTCACCGGCTCCGTCGCGGGCGAGCAGGTCTCGACGGTATCCAGCGGCATGGGCGGCCCTTCGGTTGCCATCGGCATGGAGGAGCTGCGCGAGCTCGGCGTGCACACGTTCCTGCGGGTCGGCACCTGCGGCGCGCTCCAGCCGGGCATCCGGATGGGTGACCTGGTGATCGCCACCGGGGCCGTCCGCACCGAGGGCACCGGCGACGCCTACGTTCCCAAGCAGTTTCCCGCCATCGCCGACCACGAGATGGTGACCGCCCTGGTCGAATCGGCCCGGGAGGCGGACGCGCCCCATCACCTGGGCATCATCCGGGCGGTCGATGCCCTCTACTCCGACCTCGTCCCGGAGACGATGCCGATGGCGGCCGAGCTGAAAGAGGAGATCGCGATGTGGTCCCGGGCCGGCGTCCTGGCGAACGAGATGGAGTCCTCCACACTCTTCGTCGTGGCGGCGGTCCGCCGGGTGCGGGCGGCGTCGGTCCTGCTCTGCGTCGACGAGATGGGAGCTGACGAGATCCAGCACGTCGACCCCTCATACATGGAGCGCATGCTCAAAGTTGCCGTGGGCGCCGTCCGCCGAATGATCGAGCAGGACCGTGCCACTCCACGTCAGTAGCCACCCGCTGGTGGCCGACTCGGTCGCCCGCCTGCGCGACAAGGAGACGGAGCCGGAGGAGTTCCGGACCCTGGCGCGGAAGGTGATCAGCCTCCTGCTCTACGAGGCGACCGCCGACCTCTCCCTGCAGCGCGGCGTCGTCATGACGCCGCTCCAGGAGGCGCCTGCCGCCTGGGTTGAGAAAGAGGTGGTGGCGGTGCCGGTGCTGCGAGCCGGCCTCGGCCTGCTGGCGCCGGTCCTGGAGCTGCTGCCGCGGGTCAGCGTCGGCTACATAGGCCTGGAGCGGGACGAGGAGACAGCACTGGCCCGGATCTACTACAACAAGCTGCCCCGGCTGGAAGGCAAGGTGCCCCTCCTGCTCGACCCGATGCTTGCCACCGGAGGCTCCGGCGCGATGGCGCTCGACCTCATCAAGGAAGCCGGCGGCGTCGAACCGCGCATGATCTGTGTCGTGGCCGCGCCGGAAGGAGTCCGCGTGATCGAGGAGCGCCATCCTGAGGTGCGGATCTTCGCCGCCGCGCTGGACGAGGGCCTGAACGACCGGGCTTTCATCGTGCCGGGACTGGGCGACTTCGGCGACCGCCTCTTCGGTACTGGAACATGAGTGAGGTCGACGGCCTGAAGCAGCGCGTGCTCGCCGCCCGCGAGCGCTTCCAGGCGCTGCCGGTCTCCGACTCCGCCGAACCGGGTCCACCCGATCCGAAAACCGGCGAGCGCTGGGACCGGTACAACGTGCTCGGGCACATGGCCGAGGCGCTTCCCTTCTGGGCTGTGCAGCTGGACCGCGCGCTGGGCGGCGAGACGGTCGGACGGCCGCCGGGGTCGGCCGGCAGGCTGGAGGGGATCGAGAGCGGGCGCCTGCTCGGCGAGCAGGTCCTCCGCGACCGGATCGCGGCCGGGATCGAGGACATGCTGCGCTTGCTCGAGAAGCTGCAACCGCAGGACCTCGACCGCCCGGTCGATCACGTGTCCCGCGGCAAGATTCCGCTCCGGGAGGCGCTCGAGATCTACTTGATCGGCCACCTGGAAGAGCACGTCGGCCAGCTCGAAGGCGTCACGCCCAGGGGATGACCTTCGTCATTTCCGGCTCCGGCATCTCCCGGCCGGTCACCTCCGCGTAGAGCTCCAGCAGCTCCAGCAGGATGTGTGCGGTGGCGCCGTACATGGCGCCGGGCTCGAACTCGAAGATGGGCGAGAGATAGGGACCGATGTCGATCGCGCTGTAGGGCAGGCGGCCGTCGAAGAAATCGTCCAGCCGGAGCGTGATCAGGTGCGCGACCTCGGCTGGGTCGGGGCGTGGTTCGGGGCCGGGTAGGACCTCCGCCAGGAACGGGTTGAGCGTGAAGAGGCTGGTCGCGGTCGGGACCGGCGTGAGCGGGCCGAGCGGGCGCAGCCGCAGCCGTTCGATCCCCAGCTCCTCCTCGGTCTCCCGGAGCGCCGTCGCCAGCAGGTCGGCGTCAGCCGGCTCGGGCTTGCCGCCCGGGAAGGCGATCTCGCGAGAGTGGTGGCGGAGCTTGTCGGGGCGCTTGATCGCCCAGACCTCGAGCCCCGACCGACCCTCGCGGAGAGGGAGGCAGACTGCGGCCTGGATGCGGTCGGGGCCGCCGCGCAGAGGCTTGCCCTGCCAGGCTCCGAGTGCCCGCTCGAGCTCAGCCGCCGAAACGCGCTTCATAGGCTGTCAGGTTGCAGCGGAGGAGCTCGTCCTCGGTCATGGCCATCTCAGTCGAGGCCAGCTCGAACTCCCGGCTGAGCGTGGTGCCGGCGACAGTGCGCGAGTCGCTGCTGATCGTGCAGCGAACGCCGGCTCGGACCAGCGCCGGCAAGGGGTGCTCGGCGAGCGACGGGACTGCCTTGCACTTCCAGTTGGAGGTGGGGCAGAGGTCCAGCACCACGCCCTCGGCTCGCACGCGCTCGACGATCCGCGGGTCCCGGGCGCCGATCACGCCGTGGGCGATGCGCTCGACGTGGAGCCCAAGGGCCTCTTCTACGTTGGCAGGCTCGCCAGCCTCGCCGGCGTGACAGGTGAGGCGGAGGCCGGCGGCCGCGGCGGCCTCGAAGGCGCGGGCCTGCGGGGCGGCGGGCCAGCTCGCTTCGTCGCCCGCCAGGTCGAAGCCGGCCAGGCCGAGCCCGGCGTAGGGCCCGGCGGCGCGGACCAGTTCCAGGTTCTCCTCCACCGAGTGCTGGCGGAGCGCGCAGACGATGCCGAACGAGGTGGGCGGCGCCGCATCGAGCCCGCGCAGCACAGCCCCGATGATGGCGCCGATGCTCAAGCCGCGCTTCGTGTGCAGTCGGGGCGCCCAGCGCACCTCCAGGTAGTCGATGTTCTCGGCGGCGCTGTCGACCGCGAGCTCGTAGGCGGCCCGCTCCAGCGCGCCTTCGGTTTGGAGGACAGCGATGGCGTCGTCGAAGTAGGTGAGGAACTCTGCCTGCGACCGGCAGTCGGCCGGGGCCACCAGGCGCAGCGGCCGGGGCAGGTCTAGCTCGAGCTGGCGCGCCAGCTCCTCGGCCGTATCGGGCCGCACGGCGCCGTCCAGGTGACAGTGCAGCTCGGCCTTTCGCCAACCCTTGAAATCGGTGGGTGGGCTAACCGTTTCCGTCAGCCGGTCGTGAGGATGTCGTTGACCTTGTTCGCCGCCGAGTCGAGAGCCGCTTTCGGGTCTTTCGTGAGCAGCCAGACGTTGTTGAGCTCGGTGCTCATGGCCGTGCGCTGGTCGTCGAACGTGGCAGTGAACGGCACCACGAAGAGCTGCCCTTTCGTCAGCATGCCGGCGCCCACGCCCTGGCTCGGGTTGGTCGAGTAGAAGTCACCCTGGAGCGTCTTCAGAGCCGATTGGCGCAACGGCAGGTAGGAGGTCGTTTTTGCCCAGGTCGTGGTGTTCTCCTGGTTGGTCAGGTACTTCACGTAGAGGAAGGCGCCGTGCTGGACGTCCTGCGAGGACTTGCTGAACATGCAAACGTTGGCGCCGAACATCTCGTCCTTGGTGCCCGATGAACCGGCCGGCAGGGGCGCTTCCGCGAACTTGAACTTCGTGCCGATCGGCTTGACGATGAACTGGTAGCTGACCTGCGTCGAGATGTACATCGCGGTCTTTGCGTTCTGGAAATCGACCTGGTCGGCGAAGGCTGCTGAACCGACGGGCCGCGCATCACCGGCCTTGATGGCGTCCTGCCACAGCTTGGTGATCTTGACTCCGGTCGCGTCATTGAACGCCGCCTTCTTCGGGCTGCTCGTGCTGTCGTAGAGCTTGCCGCCGTACTCGTACAGCATCGAGATCCAGGTGTCGATGGGCGGCGCCTCGGCGCCCACGACGCCGCTCGCCGGCTGGGCGAGCTTATGCGCGTCAGTGAAGAAATCCTCCCAGGTCGCAGGCGGGCTGGAGATCCCGGCCGCGGTGAACATGTCCTGGTTGTAGTAGAGGACCGTCGTGCTCTTGTTGAGCGGGAAGGTGTAGTACTTCCCAGCCACCTTGGCGTCGTTGAGCATGACCGGGAAGATGTCGCTCTTGTCAGCGCTGGAGAGCCCGTCGGCGGCGTTGATATAGGGCGTCAGGTCGGCCAGCGCGTTGGACTGCTGGTACTTGGTGGCGTGGTTCTCGATGCACTGCGCCATGTCGGGCGGAGAGCCCGCGGCAAGCGAGGTGAGCACGGCCTGCCGGAGGTCAGAGTAGGCGCCCTTCGCGACAAGCGTGACGTGCACCTTGTCCTGGCTCGAGTTGTACTGGTCGGTCAGGGCCTGCAGGCCGGTCTGCAAGTTCCCGCTGAGCGCGTGCCAGAAGGTGACCTCGACCTTCTTGGAAAGCGCGCCAACCTGCGAGCCGCCGCTGCTGTTGTTCCCGCCACCACCGCCGCAGGCCAGCACCAGGGCCAGGCTGAGGACCGCGATCGACTTCTTGAAGTTCATTGGCGAGCCACCTCCACTGGACCGAGCAGCGCGATCATCTTAGCCTCGGATCCCGGTCGAGGCGATGCCGCCGACGAGGTACCGCTGGGCGAGCAGGAAGACGGCCAGGATCGGCAGCGTGGCCATCAAGCTGCCGGCCGCGTGGAGAACCGGGTTCGTGGCGTCCGCGTAGGAAAACGACGTCAGGCCGACCTGGATCGGCCGCACGGCGTCGCTATTGGTCACGATCAGCGGCCAGAGGAACGCGTTCCAGCTAAGCACGAAGTGGAAGATCGCGATCGTGATCAGGGGCGGCGCGGCCAGGCGGATGGCGATCGACCAGAGGTAGCGCAGGTGCGAGCAGCCGTCGAGCTGGGCGGCCTCCCAGAGGTCCTTGGGCAGGGTCAGGAAGAACTGCCGCATCAGGAAGATGCCGAAAACGGAGGCGCCGAAGGGAAAGATCTGCGCCCAGTAAGTGTCGATCCAGCCGAGGTTCTTGACGATGATGAAGTTCGGCACCAGCGTCACCTCGGTGGGCACCATGTAGACGGCCAGGACCAGCCCGAAGAGCAAGCGCTTGCCCGGGAACCGCATGGCGGCGAACGCATATCCCGCCAGCACCGAGGTGGCCAGCACCAGCGCCGTCGTGGTGGTCGCGACCAGCACCGTGTTGAAGAAGTAACGCGCCCAGGGGATGTGCAGGAAGCTGCCGGTGGAAGGATCAGGCAGGGAGCCCCAGGCGACCGGAAAATTCTCCCAGTGCCAGAGCGGATAGAGGATGGGCGGAAAGGTGAAGACCTTGTCCAGCGTCGAGAGCGAGATGACGAACATCCAGTAGAAGGGGAAGAGGATCGCCAGCGTCAGCGGCACCATCACCACGTAGCGCGGCAGCAGCGAAAGCGCGGTGCGAGCCGTGCGGTTCACGAGTAGAAAACCCGGCGCGAGAGCACGCCCATCTGCACGAAGGTGACCGCCAGGATGATGAGGAAGAGCAGCACCGAGATGGCGCCTGCGTAGCCCGCGTGGAAGGAGTAGAAAGCCTGCGTGTAGAGGTAATAGCCGATCGTCTCCGCCGCGTTGTCCGGCCCGCCGCCTGACCCGGTGCCGCCGACGCCGCCGGTGAACACCAGGATCGGCACGATCACCTTGAAGGATCCGATGATCGAGACCAGGAGGACGAAGTAGGTCGTCGGCGCCAGGAGCGGCCAGGTCAGACGCCAGAAGCGGCTCCAGGCCCGCGCGCCATCCACGCGGGCAGCCTCCTGCAGCTCTGGCGGGATGTTGGCGAGCCCGGCCAGGAAGATGACCACGTTGTAGCCGGTGTGCTGCCAGACGCTGTAGAAGATGATCGCCGGCAACACAGTGCGCGGGTTGTCGAGCCAGTTGAGCTTGGGCAGGTGGAAGGCGTTCAGCACGGCGTTGAAGACCCCGGCGTAGGGGTGAAACATGAAGCTCCAGATGATCACCGTGGCGACCAGTGGCATCACGTAGGGCGTGAAGATCGCGGTTCGCATGAAGTCCCGGCCGGGCATCTTGGCGTTCAAGAGCACGGCCATCAGGAGTCCGAGCGCCATGCTGACCGGGACCGTCACGGCGACGAAGTAGACGGTCTGGAAAACCGACTTTCGGAAGAGCTCGTCGCGACCCAGGAGCCGGTCGAAGTTCGCGAGGCCGACGTAGTCCGGATTGCTGCTGATCAGGTCCCAACGGAAGAGCGAGAGGCCGAAGACCCAGAAGGCGGGGAGGAGCAGGAACACGATGAGCAGTAGCAGCGCCGGCGCCAGGAAGGCGTAGGCCTCCAGGCCCTCCCGGACGGCTCGGGTCCGCCGTAGGCGGGCCTGGCCCCGCGGCGCCTCCAGCGCCGCCGATTTCGCCATCGCAAATATGATGGGTGGCTCCGCATGGGCGGCGCAAATACGCGTCTGACCATCCTCAACCCCGGTAATCCGACCGGGCTCAAGTTCAGCGTGGAGCATGGTGAGGCGCGCTGTCTCTTCGACTTTGGCCTGGAGCACGCTCCGGGCCGGGCGCCCTTCTCGCTCGGACTGACGCCTCGCCCTGGCCGCGAGCTCGAAGACCTCCAGGCAGTCGGGTCAGCCCCGGCGCTGGACGGCGTCTACGCTCGCGACGGCTGGGACGGGCGGACAGAGGTGTTCATCTCTCACCTCCACCTCGACCACACGAGCCTGGTCCGCTTTCTCCACCCCGACGTACCGCTCCACTACCCGGCCGGCATGGAGGAGCTCCGCCAGGCAGCGGAGACCTCGGGCTACCTGCCCTGGCGCTCGCCGGCTGGCGCCGGCGTGGCAGATCGCCAGTCGGTCCGCGTTGGCGAGATCGAGGTCCGGTTCGTCGCCGTCGACCACGACCTGCCGGGCGCCAGCGGCTTCCTGGTCACCACTCCCGACCTCTCGATCGCCTACACGGGCGACTTGCGCCGCCACGGTCTTCACCCGGAAGTGACCGATGCCTTCGCCCGCGAGGTGAAAGGCGTCGACGTGCTCCTCCAGGAGGGGGTGATGCTCGGCTACGTGGCCCCCGATCCCGCTCCGGTCGAGCGGACCGAAGCCGAGGCGATCGCCGAGATCCAGAGGCTGATCGGGGAGGCGCGCGGGCTGGTGGTCGTCAACGTCTACGGCATGAACCGGGAGCGGGTGGCCGGCGTCGCGGCAGGCTCACAGGCCGCCGGCCGGCGCTTCTCTATGGAATCCCGGATGGGAGCCCTGGCGGGGTGGCCCGAGGTGATCCCGGACCCGGCCGAGATCGCCGCCGCACCGTCCAGCCACTGCCTCCAGCTCGGCTTCGAGTCGCTCCGCAGCCTGATCGACATGCGACCGCCGGCGGGATCGACCTGGATCCAGAGCGGCGGCCCGCCGATGGGCCCTTTTGACCCGGGTTGGCCGGTGCTGGAAAGCTGGCTGCAGGCGCTCCGGATGGACCTCCAGATCGTCTCCTGCAGCGGCCACTCAAGGCCCCGGGATATCGAACACATCGTGGCCGCGGTCGGGCCCCGGGTTGTGGTGCCGGTGCACAGCCGGGCTCCCCAAGCGCTCCAGGTCCCGGGCGTGCCGGCCCTGGTCCCGGTGCCGCTGGTGCCTTATACCCGCGAGAACCTGCTCGCGGCTAGCGGAAGCGCCACCTCCTGATCTCGTCCAGGACCGTGTGCGCCGTCAGGTCGAACGTGATCGGGGTGACGCTGACGTACCCGTTGTGGAGCGCGAGCGCGTCGCTCTGCGGATCGACGTCGCTCATCCGGTAGCTGCCGGCGGCCCAGTAGTAGGGGACTTTCCGCGGGTCCAGCCGGAGGTCGTAGAGCTCTTCGTAGGCGGAGACCCCCTGGCGGGTGACTGCGATCCCCTTCACCTGCCGCAGCGGCAGGTTGGGGACGTTGACGTTCAGCAGCACCCGCTCGGGCAGGCCCCTCCGGAGAACCGTCGCCGCCACCCTCCGCGCGTAGCTGGCCGCGGTTGGCCAGATCGGGTCGGCGAAGGTCCCGAGGGAGACGGCGATGGAGGGAACGCCCAGGATGCGAGCTTCCGTCGCGGCGGAAACGGTGCCGGAGTAGATCACGTTCGTGGCCGTGTTCGGGCCGAGGTTGATGCCTGAAACGACCAGGTCCGGACGCCGGCCGAGCAGCGCGCCCACAGCCAGCTTCACGCAGTCGGCCGGGGTCCCGCTGACCGCGTAGCCGGCCGGCTTCCCGGCCACCTTGAACTCCTTTACGCGCAGGGGCGTGAGCGTGGTGATCGCGTGGCCGACGGCGGAGCGCTCCGCGTCGGGGGCGACGATCACGACCTCGCCCAGCCGGCGCAGCGCGCGGGAGAGCGCGTGGAGGCCGGCCGAGGTGATCCCGTCGTCGTTGGTGATCAGGATCGTCGCGGCTATGCGGAGGTCACTCCATCCGCAGGAGGACCTTGCCGAACTGCTCGGCGCGGTCGAGATGCTCGAGCGCGTCCTTGGCCTGGTCCACCGGGAAGACCGAGTCCACGACCGGGCGGACCCCTTCCTCCAGCAGCTTCAGGACGCCTTCGAACTCGGAGACATTCCCCATCGTCGAGCCGATGATCTCGGCGTGCCGGAAGAAGAGGCGGGGCCAGAGCACTGTCACCTTGGGGCCGCTGGTCGATCCGCAGGTCACGATGCGGCCGCCCATCTTGAGCGCCTTCAAGTCTTCGTCGATCGTGGCCGCTCCGACGGAGTCGAAGACCACGTCGACGCCGGCGCCGCCCGTGGCCTCGCGCGCCGGTCCCGAGAAGCCTTCGCTCGGGAAGGTGTCGGCGGCTCCCAGCTGCCGGGCCGCGGCCATCTTCTCGAGCGACCGGCTGGTGGCCATGACGTGCGCGCCCAGGTGGTGGCCGATCGCGATCGCGGCGACGCTCACCCCGGCTCCCGCACCGACCACGAGCAGGGTCTCCCCACGCTGGAGCCGCGCTTTGGTGACGAGCATCCGGTAGGCGGTGAGGAAGGTCAGTGGAAAAGCCGCCGCCTCCTCCCAATTCAGGCCCTTGGGTTTCGGAAAGACGTTCCGCTCCGGCACCAGCCAGCGCGTGCAGGCGGCGCCGTCCGTGTGCTCGCCGGCGATACCGAACTTCCGGCAGTAGACCATCTGGCCGGCCTGGCACTGGTCGCACGTCCAGTCGCAGTCGACGGGGTAGACGACCACCTCATCGCCCGGCTTGAAGCGCCCTCCCGCCGACTCGATCACCTCGCCGGCGCCGTCGGCGCCGATGACGCGCGGCGGCTCGACGCGCTGGGCCCCGCCGACCAGCCAGAGATCGAGATGGTTCAGGCCGGCGAATCGGACTGAGATTGCCACCTGGCCCTCTTCGACCGGTGTCTCCGGCCGCTCCCGGACACGCACCCCGGCCGGTCCGACGGGCTCCTCGAAGACAGCGCAACGGCCCTGGCTCAGGAAGCTCATCCGATTGCTATAGTAGCCGCGCGTTTTCGCCGGGCCGGCGTTCATGGGGGGTCGGATGAGACACCGCGCAGCTTTCCTCGCCGCCATCGTCGCGACAGTCGTTGTGGCCTGCGGTGGCGGTGGCGGCACCCCGGCGCCCGCGGAAGAGGCTGCCAAGTCCCTGCTCCAGATGGACCTGGTCCCCTCCAACAACCCGGGCTCGGTCCTGAGCAACGGCCAGGCCATCGCGGACTACCTCTCCAAGGAGGTCGGCGTGCCGGTCAAGGCGGTGGTGCCGACCAGCTACGCGGCGGTCGTCGAAGACCTCACCTCCAACAACGCGGACATCGGCTGGAGCGGCGCGGTCGCCTACGTGGCGGCGCGCAACCGCGGCGGCGCGGAAGCGGTCACTGTCTCCCAGCGCTGCGTCCCGGATCTGGTCTCGCCGACGCTGCCCTCGCCCTGCACGCCGCAGAGCAGCTATCCGTCGATCATCATCTGCCGCTCGGACGTCGCCTACACCGGCGCGCTCAACGACCCCGCCAGGCTCACGCAGCTGAAGGGCAAGCGGATGGCCTTCGGCGATCCCATCTCCGGCTCCTCCAGCATCTGGCCCAAGTACTACCTGAAGAAGGCCGGCGTCGACCCCGACCATGACTTCTCGAAAGCCGTCAGCATCTCCAGCCAGAGCGCCATCGCGCTCGCCGTCTACAACGGGACTGTCGACTGCGGCGCCATGTTCGGCGATGCCCGCCAGGGTGGGCCTTACAGGACCGCGCCGGACATCTTCAGCAAGACGAAAGCGGTCTTCAACGCGCCCCAGATGGTCCCCGGCGACCCGCAGTACGTGCGCAAGAAGCTGAACTCCAAGCAGAAGGCGAAGGTTGCTGCCGCGATGCTCAAGCTGGGCACCGATCCGAGCATGAAAGCGACGCTGCTGGCGCTCTACTCCATCGCCGGCATGGGGCCCGCCCACGACTCCGACTACAACATCATCCAGAGCTACGCGGACACGGTGAAGCCAGGCATCCTCGGCGAGGTGGTGGCGTCGCCCAGCCCCGTACCCTCGCCATCACCGAGTAAGTAGGCACACCGCGCCCGCGCTGATCCGGGTCGAGGGCCTGACCAAGGTCTTCCCGGGCGGAATCCGGGCCGTCGACGGCGTCTCGCTCGACGTCCAGCGCGGCGAGTTCCTCTGCGTCATCGGCCCCAGCGGCTCCGGCAAGTCGACGTTGCTGCGCTGCGTCAACCGCCTGAACGAGCCGACCGCAGGCCGCGTGCTTCTGGAAGAGGAGGAGCTGACCGCGCTGCGGAGCGCCGCGCTGCGCCGGGCGCGCCGGCGGATCGCCATGATCTTTCAGCAGTTCAACCTGGTGCGCCGGTCTTCGGTGCTGAAAAACGTCCTGACCGGCCGGCTCGGCTACCAGGAGGGCTGGCGCAGCGTCTTGCCGAGCTTCCCCGCGGCCGACCGCCTGATCGCCTGGCGGAGCCTGGAGCGGCTGGAGATCGCCGACAAGGCCGGCGTCCGCGCCGACAGTCTTTCCGGTGGCCAGCAGCAGCGCGTCGCAATTGCCCGGGCCCTGGCGCAGGAGCCGGAGGTGATCCTCGCCGACGAGCCGGTCGCCAGCCTCGACCCCGAAACGGCGATCGTGGTGATGGACTACCTCCGCGACATCAACGCGGGTGACGGCATCACCGTGGTCTGCAGCATCCACCACCTGGAGCTGGCCAAGCGCTACGCGCACCGGATCGTCGCCATGCGCAGAGGCGGCCTCGTCTACGACGGAGCGCCGGGCGAGCTCGACGAAGGCGCCTATCGCAGGATCTATGGCCGCCTCGGCTACGAGTGAGCCGCCGCGCCTCCAGGCGCTCATGGCCGAGGTGGACCGCAGGGTCCGCCTGGAACGCTCGCGCAACCTGCTGATCGTCGGGTTCCTGCTCGTACTGGTCTACCTCAGCGCCGGGCAGACCGAGTTCAACCCAGGGCTGCTGGTCACCAAGTCGCCGCAGATGCTGCGGATCCTGGGCGGCTTCCTGCACCCCAACTTCGCGATCATCCTGCCCAAATTCCTGGCGGGCTCGTCGGAGCACGCCAACCTCCGCTACGGGTACCCGGAAGGCCTGCTCGGGCACTTCGCCCTCCAGACCTTGATGACCGCGCTCCTCGGCACCTTCATCGGGTCGCTGGTGGCGATCCCCGTGAGCTTCATCGCCGCCCGCAACCTGATGCGGCGCGGTCCGCTCGGATCGGCGATCTACTTCGCCGTCCGGGCGCTGATGAGCATCATCCGGTCGATCCCCACGCTCTTCTGGGGCATCCTCTTCGTGACCGCGATCTCGGTCGGCGCCTTCGCCGGCGTCCTCGCCGTCTCGATCTTCAGCTTCGGCCTGATGTCCAAGCTCTTCTCGGAGGCAATCGAGGCGATCGACTGGGGCCAGGTCGAGGCCCTCACCGCCACCGGCGCCAACCCGGTCCAGGTCGTGGTCCACGGCGTCTTCCCCCAGGTCACGCCGTACCTCGTGGCCCACCTCCTCTACACGTTCGAAGTCAACGTGCACTCGGCGCTGATCCTGGGCGCGATCGGGGCCGGCGGCCTCGGCTTCCTCTTCATCCAGTACTCGGAGCAGCTCGACTACCCGTCCGAGGCGATGCTCCTTTACGTGGCGATCGTGATGACGCTGGTGATCGACTACTCGTCTGCTGCGATTCGTCGTCGGATCATCTGACCCGGCCGCCTACACTCCCGAAGCCGTGGTACGTGTACGGCTTCTCGCCGCCGCGATCCTGGCGGCCGGTCTGACCCTGGCGGCGGGCATTCCCGCCCGCGCTGTCGTGCCGCCCGTGCCCGACCCGGCCAAGGATCGCGTGGTCAGCCTCTGGCCGGCCCAGATGCCGGCCGCCGGAATCAGCGGCCAGTACGGGCCCTCCGGAGACGGATTCCTGACCCTGCCCTACCTGGGGGACTGGCACATCGTGACCTCGATCTTCGACCACTGCAGCCCGACCTACGGCCAGAACGGCCGCATCTGCCGGTTCGACGGCGTCGTCGCCGAGGCGGGACCAAACGATCCGGCCGGCCTCTACCAGGGCTATCCCCTCACGCCCGGCGGGAAGAACGATCTCTATTACGAAGGGCACGACGGGTACGATCTGAGCCTCTATTTCGAGCAGGTGCTGGCCGCCGCCGACGGGCTCGTCTCTTACGCCGACTGGGCCACGCCAGGCTGCGCGACCTGCAGCTTCGGGCAGGGGATCCGGCTGGATCACGGCAATGGCTTCGACACCCTTTACGGGCATCTTTCGAGGCTGCTGGTCAGCAGGGGCCAATGGGTACGACGCGGCCAGGTGATCGGGATCAGCGGCAAGACCGGCAGCGTTTCCGGCGCCCACCTCCACTTCGGCGTCTATCGCCATGCCACCTGGAACCCGATCGACCCCTTCGGCTGGAGCGGACCGGGTCGCGATCCCTGGCCCGAGGACGTGGGCAATCTCTGGCTGGGCGGCGCGGCGCACACACCGAATGTCGCCATCCCGAAGGTGGCCGTTCGGGCGGTGCCGGTGACCGGTTCCTACGACGTCCAGGTCTCCTGGTCGAGCCCGGGCGACAGCGTCACCTACGACCTGACCGAGTACGCAGACGGCGCCTCCGGCGCGCCTTTGCTGGCCGGCTCGACCGACACCACAGCGGTGGTCCGCGGCCAGCCCGACCACTCGATGTGGTTCCTCGTCACCGCGCACACGTCGCTGGGTTTGTGGGACCGCGGCGCCAGCCCGCTGGTCGGCTTCTCGCTCCCCGCTCGCTCCAAGGGACCGCTCTAAGCCTCACCGGCCGGTCGTGCTGCCTCCCTAGAATCAGGGGAGCTTTGATCTCCGAACGACTCGCGGGGAAGACCCTCCTCGTCACCGGATCCACCGGCTTCCTCGGCAAGTCGATAGTGGAGAAGCTGCTCCGCTCGGTGCCCGAGGTCGGCCGGGTGACCCTCGCGATCCGCTCGAGCCCCCGGCGCCCGGCCGCCGACCGGCTGGAGAAGGAGGTCCTCTCCAGCCCGGCCTTCCGGCGACTGAAGGAGGAGCTCGGCGAGGAGGGCTTCCGCAAGCTCGTGGCCGAGAAGCTGACGGTGCTCGAGATCGACCTCGGGCGGGACGGTCTCGGCCTCAGCGAGGCCGGCCGCAAGGAGCTCCTCGGCTGCGACATCGTCATCCACTCGGCCGCCGCGGTCGAGTTCGACAACCCGGCGGACCTTTCCGCCCAGACCAACCTCCTGGGTGCCTCCCGGCTGGTCCGGACGCTGAGCGAGGCCGGTTCCAAAGCGCACCTCGTCCATATCTCAACGGCTTATGTCGGCGGGATGCTGCGCGGCCGCGTGCAGGAGGAGCTGCCCCTCGACCCCGGGCTCAACTGGCGCCACGAGGCGGAGATCCTGAGCGGCCTTCGGCCGGTCGTGGAGGAGGAGTCGCGCACACCCGAGGTCCTGTCAAGGCTGCAGCGTCAGGCCCGCTCGCGGATGGGGCCGGCGGGGACGCCTTCGATGGCGCGCACCGTCGAGCGGCTGCGCGAGAAGTGGGTCAAGGACCGGCTCGTCGAGCGGGGCCGCGTCCACGCCCGGGCTATGGGCTTCACGGACATCTACTCGTTCACCAAGGCGATGGCAGAGCGCGCGGTCGTCGAGCTGCATGGGCAGGTGCCGCTCAGCATCCTGCGGCCTTCGATCATCGAGAGCTCCCTGGCCGAGCCCTTCCCCGGCTGGCTGGAGGGCTTCCGAATGGCGGAGCCGATCATCCTGGCCTTCGCCCGCCGGGTGCTGCCCGACTTCGCCGGCCTGCCCGACACGGTGCTCGACCTGATCCCGGCCGACTTGGTCGTCAACTCGGTTCTGGCGGTGGCGGCGTCGCCGCCCGGGCCGGGCGAGCACCGCATCTACCACGCGGCCACCGGCAACCGGAACCCGCTCCGGCTGCGGGCCATGGTCGACCTCTGCAGGGAGTACTTCGAGATCCATCCCTTGCGCGACCGCTACGGCCAGGCGATCGGGCCGCCGGAATGGACGTTCCCACCGCAGAACGAGGTCGAGGGGCGGGCCAAGGCGATGAAAGCTGCGATCGACGTCGCCCAGTGGATCGTCGAGCGGCTTCCCGCCGGCGCCGACATGGCGCGCATCTCGGACGACCTCAACGAGAGCCGGATCCGGCTGGACCGCGCGCTGGAGATCTTCGAGCTCTACGGCATCTACACGAACGTCGACTGCGTCTATGAGACGAAGCACTTGATGGACATCTGGGAGACGCTGCCCGCGGCCGAGCGAGAGGTCTTCCCCTTCGACCCGGCGACCTTCGACTGGCGGCACTACCTGCACGAGGTCCACCTGCCGACGGTGATCCGGATGTCGCGCGCCGATACCGTCGCCCGCCGGGGCAAGCAGCCGACTGGCAGCACAGCGCCTGCGCCAGACAAGGACCTGACGCTGCAGCAGATCAAGCGGCGCGAAGGCCGGCCCGACGTGGTCGCCGTCTTCGACGTCGACGGCACGCTGATCGAGACCAACGTCATCGAGTACTTCGTCTGGATGCGCCTGAAAGCGAAGCCGCTCGCCGAGTGGCCGGCATTCTTCGCCGACATCGCGCGGGGCGCTCCCCGCTGGCTCACGCTCGAGCGGCGCTCGCGGGCCGAGTTCATCCGGAACTTCTACCGGCAGTACGGCGGCCTCGACTACGAGGACATGAA